>ERZ772851.130-NODE-130-length-98075-cov-17.574495_pt1 | contig 98075 bp, 134 predicted proteins | sample MGYA00512137_ERZ772851 | MGnify/ENA primary metagenome ERZ772851 (study PRJEB29015, sample SAMEA2737663) | human gut metagenome | biome: human gut; feature: human-associated habitat; material: faeces | place: China | collected 2012 ... | reverse complement strand
ACGCCAGAGCGGAAAAGGCGCAAGCAGATGGCGCAGGTGAATTTGGAAATAGTATCAACAAGGAGGGATATGCCGTGCAAGAAACGACCGCGATTCTAAGCAATGAACTGCTGGACGACCACCAATACACCGTCTTTGCGTTTGGCGGCGTAGTGCTGCGTTTCCGCGCGCCGGACTGCCTGCAAGCCTACACCGAGGTTAAGGAGTGGGACAACGGCTATCTTGTGGTGATGGCAAAGTACAGCCACAAAGAACAGCCGATTGAAGAGTACATCGACCTGCTGCCCATCTTGGAGAATCTCCGCATGGACGCGCAGGGGTTTTTAACGCCGATTAAGGAGGTTGAAATCAGCAATGAATGACATTGAAAAGCGCAAATTAGCTGATCAGGCAGACATGATTGTGAACGGTTATGCTTATACGCACACCGCGCAAGATTTTCGCGTCTGCAATCTGAATTCCGAACATTGTGCCGTGTTTTCTCCCACGTGCGAAATGCTGGAAACGAATATGGATAATATTGAGCTACATATCGCCCGCAGTTATCTGTTGAAAAATCTTGAACTGTTGGAAGGATAACCAGCCATGCCGAAATACTATGAATATAAGATTGCTGGATATTACCTTTACTTTACTTCGCACTGCACCATCGAGGCCATGCATGTCCATGCCAGCGACCGGCATTTGACTGAAAGCGGTTCTGCCAAATTCTTTGTCAAAGGCAACGGTGATACCGTTGTGCAAAACAGAGGCATCCTGACTGATCGCGAAATCAGCAAAATTCAGGCGTTCATTCGCATGAATTATCAAGAAATGTACCTCGCTTGGGCAGCATACAGCGATAACAGTTTCTATCGCGGCTAATCGCCCCCGAAAAAACATCACAAATACAATCCCCTTCGGTTTTCCCGCGAAACCGTTTTTCCTGCGCGCGCACGGGCTGAAAAATGCAATCCGTGCGCATTTTCTGCTATCGGGGCGGCGGAAATGCAGTCGTTCAGCCGAAATTGTGCAGGTGTTGCGGAATCCGCTTTCTGCGTGGTCGTATTTTTGCCCAGATTGCACATTGCATTCTCAACTCGTTGGCGTATAATATTTTGCGGGCGCGGAAGAATGCGCCCAAATCATTCCACCTGGACGAACAAGGAGGTTGCAGCCATGCCTGCGACGAATACCGCCACGCCGACCGAAACGAAGCAGACCGCTGAACAGATTCCCCAGCCGAAAGAACCTACGAAGGGGTTCGACCCCGACTCCATCCGCGCGTTCCTGAAGAAGCTCACGCAGAAGAAGTAATCTACTCGACTACTCCGCCAGGCAGTTTTTGCTGTTTGGCGTTTTTTTGATGACAGCAAAAGCCCCGAACGTGCTTCCTGATGCAGGAAGTGTCCGGGGCTTTCTTCGTGCTGATGGCGGGACTCGAACCCGCACGCCGCAAGGCAAGGGATTTTAAGTCCCCAGTGTCTGCCATTCCACCACATCAGCGTCAGGGTTGATTATACCACGGACGTGGTAAAAAGTCAATGCGGGGATTGGCATCGCAGGGGGGCGGTCAGCAGACCGCAGAACTGCTTTGCTTTATCTGTTTTTCTTGATTTTTATTGTTGTAGAGGAAATCGCCTCTGCGGAGGCGACCAAAGGGCTTTGCGGTCGCCCTTTGGAAACCTTCGCATTGCACTCCCATGTTTCTTGATTTTTATGCTGCAAGGGGAAATCGCCTCTGCGGAGGCGACAAGGGGGCTTTCCGATCGCCCCCTTGACCCCTTCGGCGCGGACACTCCCATGCTGCTTGGTTTATTGCGTAAGTTTTTTAGGGTAACACCGCACAAATGAGGTGGTCGGCTGGCGAATGGATTTTTCGTCAGATGCAAATGCAAATTTCGAAGGTTTACTGGATGTAAATCGAGAAATTTGCATGCCGCAGATGGCGGAAAAGGCATCGCCAGACGCGCCGCCGAATTGTGCGGTGGTGCCTTAGTTAGTGTACTGGAATTGCATCCCTGCATCCTCATCGATTCGGCAGCAGCGTCAGAATCTCCTTAATCGACATGCAGTACGGGTCGGCTTCGTGGCTGCGGCCGTGCTCCAGAATCACCTGCGCGGTCTTCTGCATCGCGGGGAAGGCGCTGCGAATCAGGTGGTTAGCGTGAATGACAATGTTCACGCCGTGCGCCGCGAGTTCATCCTCCGTCGTCAGATTGTAGGTTGTGGGAACGACGACAAGCGGCGTTTTCGGGTCGTCCTTGCGGAAGGCGTCGCAGAAGGCGAACACCTCGTCCGGCGTTTTCGCCTTGGAGTGAATCATGATGCCGTCCGCGCCCGCTTTGACGTAGGCGTGGCAGCGGGTCAGCGCATCATCGAGGCCCTGTTCCAGAATCAGGCTCTCGCAGCGCGCGATAATCATGAAATCCTTCGTTTTCTGCGCGTTTTTGCCCGCGGTGATTTTCTCGCAAAAGTCGGGGATGCTCGCCTGCTTCTGTCCCGCACCCGTGCCAAACAGGCTGTTCTTCTTCAGCCCCTGCTTGTCCTCGATGATGACGGCGCTGATGCCCGTGCGTTCCAGCGTCTGCACGTTGTAGACAAAGTGCTCGACCAGCCCGCCGGTGTCGCCGTCCAAAATAATCGGCTTCGTCGTCACTTCCATGATTTCTTCCAGCGTGTTCAGGCGGCTGGTCATGTCCACCAGTTCAATATCCGGTTTTCCCTTCGCGGTGGAGTCGCACAGGCTGCTGACCCAAATTGCGTCGAACTGGCGGCGGCCCTTGGGCGTTTCGACGGTCGTCTTTTCGACAATCAGCCCGGTCAGGCCGTCGTGCGCCTCCATCACGGACAGGCACGGCTTGTAATGCAGCAGGCGGCGGAGGCGGCTCCGGCGCGTCTCCGGCAGGGAGAGCAGCTGATCAAGGGTCGAAAGCGTCTCCTCGGTCGCGGTGTGCGTGTAGGGGAATTCCACCAGCTCGCCGCCCCAGCCTTTGAGCGTCTCAATGACTTTTTGACGGATATTCGCCTGATAGCCGACGAGCCAGTCATCCCCATGCACCACAATGTCCGGGCGCAGGCGGTTGAGGATGTCCGTATAATCCAGACTTTCCTGCACGACGACGCGGCTGACGTACTTCAGCCCCTCAAACATCGCGATGCGCTCCTCCAGCGGAATCAGCGGATAATGCTTGTAGCTTGCGACGACCTCGTCCGTCAGCAAGCCGACGGTCACTTCGCCCAGCTCCGCCGCGCGCTGCAAAATGCGGATATGCCCGTTGTGCAGAATATCCGTCGAAAAGCAAATGTACACCTGCTTCATTCAAAGTACCTCCTGACGGAATCGAGTCAAGACAACTTCCCGATCCGCCTGATTGTCGATTTCAGCGCAGAGCCTCCCGCCGCACTCCAGCGGATACAGCGGAATCTCCCCTGACACGGCGTTGAACGCGTTTTCGGCGTAGCACTTCACGTCCCCACGCTCCACAAAGCGCTCGATTTCGTCCATCCAGCTGGAAAAATCCGCCGCTTGCCAGTGGTACGCCGCCTGACATTCCACGCTGCCCGCGTCAAAGCAGTCCACGCCTACGCGCCGGATGCGCCCGTCCTGAATCAGCGCCTTGAAGTCCTTGTCCGGCAGGGGCTGGGTGGAATCCACCGTCATCACGCTTCTTCCCGACGCCGCCAGCGCATCCATCACCGCCGGATGCAGCACCAAATCGCCGTGCAGGCTGATGACGTCCTGCCCGCGCAGCAAATTCCGCGCCAGATACATGCTGTAAATATAGTTCGTCTCCCGATACTTCGGATTATGGACGAAGTGGAAGCGGATGCCGCTGTCCAGCGATTCCAGATACGCTATCAGCGTGTCCGCCAGATGCCCCGTCGTCACCACCGCTTCCGTCACACCGATGCGCCGCAGCAGTTTCACCTGCCACGAGATGATGGTTTCCTGTTCGGTCAGGCGGCACATGCACTTGGGATGCTCCCGCGTTTCGTCGCCCATGCGCGACCCCAGCCCCGAATTGAGCAGCAATGCAATCATGCCTTTTCCTCCCGCAAAAATGCCATCAGCGCGTCACGGTTCTGGATGGGCGTTGTCGTCGGGCGGCCTAAATCCGCGCGCGCGCCCACCGCGCAGGCAACCTCCAGCATCGTCAGCTGATTCGCGCCTTTCGCTTCCTGCAGGGCAGCTTCCAGCGTCGCTTCGTCCCGCGCGTTCAGCGTCCGGGGGTATCCGACCGCTGATGCGACCTTCGCTGCGCACAGTCCCCCTTCGCACACAGGCATCCCGCCGACCGTCTCATGCGCGGCATTGTTGATGACAACGTGGATGAGGTTCGCCGGCTTGCGCTGGGCAATCACCGGCAGTGCGCCAAGGTGCATCAGCGCCGCGCCGTCGCCGTCCAAGCACCAGACGCGGCGGTTCGGCTTCTCCAGCGCAATTTTCAGCGCAATCATACTTGCATGTCCCATCGACCCGACGGTCAGGAAGTCACGCTCGTGCCCTTCGCCGTGCTTCTCGCGAAGCTCAAAGATTTCGCGGCTGAGCTTCCCCGTCGTGGACACAACCACATCGCCCGCATCCATCGCGTTCAGCATGATTTCCGCCGCCTGCTCACGGGTGAGGGTGTTTTCGTTGCCGTACGCGGGCTTGAGCGAGCAGGTCAGCGCGCCTTTGCGAACGACAATCGCCGCGCACCGCCGCTGATTCAATTGTTCGCGCAGGAAGGCAAAATCCGCCGCAAACTGCTCTTCCGTCGTATCCTTGCTGAGGATGCGGTAGGGGACGCCGAGAATCTCCAGCTGCGACAGGGTGATTTGCCCCTGCTTGACGTGCTGCGGTTCATCGTGCACACCGGGTTCGCCGCGCCAGCCGACGACGAGCAGGCATGGCAGCTGATACACCTGCGCATCCATCAGCGACGCAAGCGGATTGACGGCATTGCCCAGCCCGGAATTTTGCATATAGCACAACGCGGGACGCCCCGTCGCGAGGAAATGCCCGGCGGCGAGACCGACCGCGTTTCCCTCATTCGCCGCGACAATGTGCCGGGGCGAATGAACGCCGTAGAGGGCGTAGAGGGAATCGCAAAGCCCTTTTAGCTGCGAATCCGGCACGCCGGTAAAAAAGTCAATGCCCGCCCCTTCGCAGGCGGAAAGAAGTCGCTGTGCATCCATGCAAAAAGACCTCCGTTTCTTCGCTTCTATTATAGCGGAAAGAGGAAACGGGGTCAAGTATTGCGCATATAGAATGCAGTTATGTACTTTTGATAACGCCGTCTGCAATGGTCACAATGCGTCGGCAGGACTGCGCGACAAAATCATCATGCGTCACGATGATAATCGTTTTTCCCTTTTCATTCAGCTGCTGAAACAATTGCACGATTTTTTCTGTATTTGCCCGATCCAGCGCGCCCGTCGGCTCATCCGCCAAAATGATTTCCGGGTTGTTTACCATAGCCCGTGCGATGGCAACACGCTGCTTTTCGCCGCCGGAGAGCGTTGCAATCCGCTTGTTCGCCATTTGCTCCATGCCGACGTTGCGCAGCTGCTCCATTGCACGCGCATCCATCTGCGACCTTCTTGCTTTTGCAAACAGCAGCGGAGTCGCCACGTTCTGCAAGGCGTTGTCCTCTTCAATCAAGGCGAAATGCTGCATGACAAACCCGAAACTGGCGTTGCGGATTTCCGCTAATTTGGACAGCGATAACTGCGACACATCCTGCCCGTTCAGCAGATAGCTGCCGGAGGTCGGCTTATCCAAGCAGCCGATGATATGGAGCAGCGTCGATTTTCCCGCGCCCGACGAGCCTTTAATCGCCACCATTTCGCCCTTGTCAATCGACAAATTCGCGTCCTTCAGCACCTGATAGGGCGGTGCGCCGTGGGATGCCTGATAGCTTTTGGAGATACCATTCAACGCAATAAGCATACGTCATTCTCCCCCTTGCAGATTTCGCAGTGATGCAATAATGTCACGGTGCAGCAGTTTCCATAGAAAGAAAGCGCTTGTGCTGAAGAAAACAAGTACCAGATAGACCAGCAGGACGATATAGAAGATATTTCGCCGCGCGTCCGTCATCCATGCGGTTTGCAGCGCTCCGAATTTGTCCAGCAGGGCAATCGAACCCGCAATGAAGAACAGCAGAATCCCGTGCCGCGTCAGTTCAATCCAAACACATTGATGCCACTTCATGCCCACAAGGTAGTAAATTGTATAGTTTTTCTGGCATTGGATGCTGTGAATCACTTCAGTGCTCAAAATCACGATGGCGGCGAGCAGCACAAACAGCACGAACAGCAGCGCTTCGGAGCGAATCAGCCCGTTTGACGTTTCCACATAGGATGCCACCATGTCGTTGATTGCTTGAATTTGCCCATACCGATTGTATTTCGCCATCATTTCTTCTTTGTCCAAATCCGAAATCAGGAAGAGTGACTTCGGTACATCCGCCGTATCCGGATTCGGCGGAAGCTGCGGGAAAAGCGCTTGATTGACCAAGATGGCGGGTGAATGCGAAATAATGGAATCCACATTGGCGGACATGCCCGTTGGGAACAGATACTGCGTCGGGGTTGCCAGCACGCCCACCACCTCTATGGCCACGGAATACTGGTCTGCAACAAGAATTTCCGCTGCATCCCCGACTTGCAGCCCTGCGTCCGCCGATACAACCGCGGGGTATCCGCTGTATTCGCCGCCCTCCGTCGGCAGCCACGCGCCGCTGGCACATTTCGGCGCATACAAGCCAATCAAATTCGCATTGTACAGCCCCAGCTGAAAATACTGCCCATTCCATGTGCAGGAGGAAATATCAACCTTGCCGATGCTTTGGATGGCTTCATCCGCCCGAAGCGCTTCCATCACGCGTTCTTCCTGCGGCGCATAGTACTCAAATTCTGAAAGTACATACAGATGATTGTTCTGCAATTCTTCCGCCGCGCGCTGATTATCCATCCGGTCGCTGACAAACAGGAACAGTTCGGACAGCATGATGACCGAGATGAGAATCTCCACGACCAGCACCACATTCATGACCCATTGTTTTTTCAGGAACGATACGGCGAGCATGATGCTTCTCATTTTTTCATTTCACCTCGAATCCAGAAACGTTTCGGTAATGCTGCAACAGCGGCAGCGAGCACAGCAGCACAACCAGCCAGCAGAATGCAAATACGCCGATGCCAATCCACACGCGCCACACAAGCGGCAGCAGCATCAGGAAATCACTGAATCCGCGATTGATGAAGTGCGTACACGCCAGCGCACCCCAGTAGGCGATTTGGCTCAGCAGCAGCATATCCACCGTCAGGAAAAAGACGATGTGCCGCTTTTTTGCGCCGCAAATCATGTAAATCTGATAACGTTTCTGGTCAGTCTGAAACCAGCAGGTGACAATGAAAGCAACAGCAATCAGCGCCATCAGCAAAATGGCGATATAGATCACGTTGGATTCCACAAAGCGCTGAAAGCTTGAATTTCTTGTACCGGGCAGGTAAAAAGTGCTGATATGCTCGCAGGAGGAAATCATCCGCCGGAGTTCTTCCGTCTGTTCCTTCGTCAAAACGCTTGTAAACCGGCAATTGAGCATGGTCGGCTGCATAGAAAGGGACAAGTATGTTTCCGCCGGGATAGCAATCAGCGTCGGTACGGGAAAGAACGAAAGCAAATCTTCGGGCGGAAAATACCGGGCAATGTCCGTCAGCCCTCCGACCGCCTCGAAATGCTCGCCTGCAATCTCGATGCCATCGTCCCAAATCTGGTCAATTTGCTCCTGCGGCAGATTGCGGACGTATTCCAGCGACAAAAGCGCCACGTTCGCCCCCTGCGCGGCTTCCTCCGGGGTAAACATCCGCCCGTAAGGCAGGAGGTTTGCTAACGCTTCCGCATCACAGGCAATGCCCGTGTATTGGTCATCAAGCAGACTAATCGACACAATATCCGGCAGATTTTGATTCTCCTGCAAATCATGATAGAGCGCACAGATTTCTTCCGGCGAATCATCCATCACATACAAGTACTCCTGCGTCACGCTGACCTGATAAGTATAGTAGCTTTTTTCCATCAGCACAAGGAAGCTCAACGTCGTAATCAGCAGACTTAGGATAGATAATGCCGCAAATGATGGATGACAGCGGCAGAGTTTGCCAAAGTTTCGGACGGATGAACGAAGCATCATTTTCTCTCCCCTCAAGTATGCTGACAAGGTGGATGCTGGCTTTGATTATGTACTACAAGTTATGTGCTGGTATTTTACTTAATCCCAAGCCCCCGACGCAAATTTTCCTTCCGTCGACCAGTCGGATTCACCATACGAACCCCAGCCTTTGTAAGGCTTCACACTGCCCGTCGAAGCAACTGCCCGGTTGTTTCCAATTGCGCTTGCAATTACGGGTTTAAGACCTGCTGCCCACGTTTTCGCCTTTGCCCAGTGAGTAGAGACATCTCCCTGCGAGCGGTTCTGCGCAGCAGTGCAGTAATAGCCAATGCCAAAGATAGTCGGCTTTCCTGTCCAAATCGCCCCATCATAGGTGGCTGCAAAAGCAACAGAGAACAGCAGCAAGCTACAAAGCATGACCGCCATGATAGAAAACATCCGTTTCCGCATCTGAATCCCCCTTCGTATTAGTCAGCCAGCATACACTTGCCTTTATTATAGCGCAAAATTTATTCTTTGTCAATACCTCACAAAAGAAAAATAGTTAATATAATAACATAATGAAATCACTGATAAAACATATGCTATTTTTCCCTTTGCCCTCCGCTTTTCCCCTTTACAACACCCCTTCAAACCGCTATAATAGGACAAACAGAATCACGGAAGGAGCGTGTTCCACGATGTCCGAAGTCAAAACCCGCGCAGAACGCATTGCGCTCAAGGTTCGCCGGAAGCAGCGGCTCGTCCGCGTCGCGCTGGGCGAGGAGAAGGCGGATGTTGTCCTCAAAAACGCCGATTATGTCAACGTATTTTCCGGCACGGTTGAGCATGGCGATATTGCCGTTGCCAACGGGCTGGTCGTCGGCATGGCTGACCATTACGACGGCTTGATGGAGGTCGATGTCAGCGGCAAAATCGTCGCACCCGGCTTTATCGACGCGCATATTCATCTGGAGAGCAGTCTTGTCAGCCCGACCTCGTTCGCGCGCGCGGTGCTCCCCCACGGCACAACCACCGTCATCACCGACCCGCACGAAATCGCCAACGTCTGCGGTATGGGCGGCATCGACTACATGATGGCGGCGACAGAAAATCTGCCGCTGGATGTGCATTTTATGCTCCCGTCATGCGTGCCGGCGATGGCGTTTGAGGAAAACGGCGCGACGCTGACATGGCGCGACATCAACGCATATTTCGACCATCCCCGCGTGCTGGGGCTGGCGGAGATGATGAATTATCCGGGCGTGATGATGGGCGACCGCGCGACGATGGAGAAAATCGTCGTTTCACAGGCGCATCACAAGAAGATTGACGGCCACGCGCCGGGGCTGTCCGGCAAGGCGCTCAACGCGTACATGTCCGCCGGCGTCTATTCCGACCACGAGTGCGACACCATTGACAACGCATTGGAAAAACTGCGCAAGGGGCAGTTCATCATGATTCGCGACGGCACGGCGGCGCAGAATCTCGAAGCCCTCATGCCTCTGCTGACGGAGCAGTATGCGCACCGCTGCATGTTCTGCACTGACGACAAGCATCCCTACGACCTGCTGCACAAGGGGCACATTGACTACATCGTCCGCAAAGCGATTGCCCTCGGCGCTGACCCGATTCTGACCATCAAGGTTGCCAGCCACTACGCCGCGCGCTACTTCCTGCTGAACAACAAGGGCGCGATTGCGCCGGGGTACTTGGCGGATTTCGTCGTGCTGGACAACCTGCATGATGTGAATGTGGAGATGGTGTTCAAGCGCGGCAAGCTGGTTTACGACGGGCACGAGGTGGAGATCGCCGCGCCGGACATTGACCCGGACATCCTCGCGGGCGTGCTGGACACGTTCCACCTGCCGGATGTAACGCCGGAGCAGCTGCGGATTGGGGTCGCGCCGCTGATTGGCCTCATCGACGGGCAGATTGTGACCGAAGACTTAGGGCACGCGGAAGGCGTCGATAACGGCATCTGCCAGATGACCGTCTGTGAGCGGCACCACGACACGGGACATGTCGCCAGCTGCTATGTCCGCAGCTACGGGATTCAACGCGGCGCGGTTGCGACGTCGATTGCCCACGACAGCCACAACATCATTGCCTGCGGCGTATCGCCGGAGGACATTGCCTTTGCGGTCAACGAGCTGAAAAAGATGCACGGCGGCATCATCGTCGTGGAGAACGGACAGATACAGGCGCGCTTGCCGCTGGAGGTGGCGGGGCTGTTTACTGACCGTCCGCTGCCGGAAGTGAACGAGAAGTTAGAGCACTGCAAGGCGGCAGCGTGGGCGCAGGGCGTAAATCGCGGCATTGACCCGTTCATGACGCTTTCGTTCGCGAGTCTGCCGGTGATTCCGGCACTGCGGCTCACCACCAAGGGGGTCTTCAATGTCAACACACTCACGTTTGTGGAGTGATATTCTGATTGATTTCCTTCTCCAAACTTGAGTTTTGGGCAATACTGCACAAATGAGTTGGTGCGATGGCGAATGCATTTTTTGTCAGATGCGATTGCAGAAATCGAAGGTTTACTGGAGGTAAATCGAGATTTCTGCAAGAAGCAGGTGGCAGAAAAGGCATCGCCAGCGCTGCCGACGAATTGTGCGGTAGTGCCTTTGATGTTGCAGAGGGTTTCGCCTCTGCGGAGGCGAGAAGGGGGCTTTCCGCTCGCCCCCCTCCACCCCTTCGGGCTGCACACCCATGTTTCTTGGATTTTATCGGAAGTTTTATGGTTAGTTTCCCTATCGTTTTCCCAACCAACACAATAAACCTGTAACATGGGAGTGCGCTGCGAAGGGGTCAAGGGGGCGATCGCAGACTTCGTCTGTTTCTATTGCCCCTTGTCGCGTCCGCAGACGCGAAACCTCCGCGCCGCAGACAAATTCTATTTTATTGAATAAACTCAATTTCAAAAAAGGAGCTGACCACCCTGATGCCGCAGGAATCCACAGCGCACCGTCTTTGGACGCTCTTTTCTTCCATGCTTCTCATCAGCACCTTCACTTTCGGCGGTGGATTCGTCATCGTGTCGCTGATGAAGAAAAAATTCGTTGATGAGCTGCATTACCTGACCGAAGAGGAAATGCTGGACATGACCGCCCTGGCGCAGACCGCACCGGGCGCGATTGCCGTCAACGGCGCCATCCTCGTTGGGCGGCGCATCGCCGGGATTCCGGGGCTGATCGTCGCGGTGCTGGCGACAATTCTGCCGCCGATTGTCATCATCAGCGTCATCTCTATGATGTACGCCGCGTTTGCCGAGAACGAATGGGTACGCGCGGTGCTGACGGGGATGCAGTCGGGCGTGGCGGCGGTCATCTGCGACGTGACGGCAAATCTTGGCGGCAAGGTCGTGCAGTCGAAGGATTGGCTGAATCTGCTGCTGATGGCAGGCGCGTTCGCGGCGTCCGCTGTCTTTCACGTCAACGTCATCGTGCTCATCCTCGTCGCGGCGGCGATTGGCGTTATCCGGGCACTGCTGGCGCGAAAGGGGGGCGTATCCGCATGATGGTGCTGTTCCTCGTCTTTTTCCAAATCGGGCTGTTCAGTGTCGGCGGTGGATATGCTGCCATGCCGCTGATTCAGTCGCTGGTCGTGGAATCGCACGGCTGGCTGACGATGGCAGAATTTACAAACCTAATGACGATTGCCGAGATGACCCCCGGCCCGATTGCGGTCAACTCCGCGACATTCGTCGGGATGCGCTGCGCCGGACTACCGGGGGCGCTTGTCGCGACGTTCGGGTGCATCACGCCGTCGCTGATTCTCGTCACACTTCTTTCCTATTTATATGGACGATTCCGTTCCGGACAGACGATGCAGAACGTGCTGGGCGCGCTGCGTCCCGTGGTCGTCGCGCTGATTGCGTCGGCGGCGCTGAGCATCGTGCAGGTTGCGGCAGTGAAATCTGGTGGCGGCGTGTCCATCGTCGGCATTGTGCTGATGGTCGCGGCGTTCCTCGTCCTGCGCTGGAAGAAATGGAACCCAATTCTGGTGATGCTGCTCTGCGGCGTCGGCGGCGCGGCGGCGCACGCGGTCGGCTGGCTGTAACGAAAATCTTCCGAAACCATTTGTCCGGCCTTGACAGGGATTGATGCGTGTGCTATACTCCAAACCGAGGCAGTTAGTTGCAATTAACTATTTGGGAGGCATACGCGCATGAATATCCTGTGCATCCTGCTTGCCCTGGGCATCATCGGCCACGCCATTAACATGTACTGCGACCGCACCCTGAGCATCTTCCCCAACGGCACGCTGAAGCTCACCAACTACAACAAACTGAAAGAAGGCGACTACGCTGCGAAGCTGATGGAGGGTGTCTCGCCAAGCGTGCCGATGCGTTCGGGCGTGCTGGGTGTGTTTTCCATCGTGCTGGAGTTCTGCGGATACGCGGCGCTGGCGGCGTATGCGTACCAGAAAGCCCCGGTGTACGGCGCAATTCTGTTCGCGGGCACGACGTTCGCGTGCATCGTCAGCTCCGCGTATCACTTGAAGTGCGGGCTGGCGGAGTACATGTTCCTCAAATATGTGCGGGACGAACGTGCCAAGGGTATGATGCTTGACCTGATAGGCAGCGGCGCATCCCTGCGCCTGTGTTCTTTGGGAATGATTACGTTCTACATCACGCTGATGGTTGCTATCATCACCGGCGCGATTGGCTTCCCGATCTCGGCGCTCGTGTTCACGATTCTCCCGATTTTCATCGTCATGTTCCCCCTGCAAATCGTCGGCACGCTGCATATTGCCGCGATGGTGTCAATGCTTGGCTGGATGTTCCTGATTTAACCGCAAAAGGACTGCTGCGCGGGCACTTTTCTCCGCTCACAGTCCTTTTTCTGCGTTTGCCCTCACTCGCGCGGATTTTTTGCAAAAATCACGAAAAGTCCCTTGACAAACGCCCCGATTCGCGCTATAATAATCAATGTTGCGGATGACCCGCCGCAATGTGAGCTTCATATGGAGAGTTGGCTGAGTGGTCTAAGGCGCACGACTGGAAATCGTGTGTGGGCTTATACCCCACCTAGGGTTCAAATCCCTAACTCTCCGCCAGTATACTCCTTGCCCGTCAGGTATCGGACACCTGACGGGCATTCTTTTGCCCTCCGGGTTTATCTTAGTCTTGAATTGGTATCTTGTCAAGGGGTGTGTGAATTTTTTTCCTCGCGTTTTGATAGTCCTGCATCGTCCTTGTACCAGCGGCGCATGATCATGCGGCGCTGGAAGCTCGACGAGTGCCACAGAGGGTTTCCCGGGTAGCCCTTGTAGTATATCGCGTTCTCTACGTCAACCCGCCGCATCATGCGGCGGGTTTCGCCGCTTGCGGCGTCGGTGACCTCGTAACGCTGACACGGCGCGACCAGGGCGAAGACGCGGGAGCGGCTGAGCCCTGTTTCTTGGATGACCTCGACGGCGGTAACGTACCTTTCGCGGATTTCCTCGCGGGTGCAGATGACTTTCGCGGGTGTTCCGCGCTTTTCGTCGCTGTAATACTGCCTTTCGACTGTTGGACGGCGCATTTTTTCTCCTTTCGGTGGGTTTTTCGCTCTTTGCCACGCTTTTAGGCTCTATTTCCGTGGTAATCGCGGGGGTTTTCTTCGGGTTTTACCTGTTGCGGCGCTTGCGCCGCGCCCCCAGCGCACAAACCCGCACCGAGGCGAAGCCGAGGAGCGACATGACGGCTTACGCCTGACGAGCGGGGAGGGGAAGCAAACGGGGAAAAGCGGCGAACGAGTGAGCCGCCCCGTTTGCTTCCCCGTACCGCCCGTGGAGGTGTGCCCGGCCGGGATGCCGACGGCTTCGGGCATGCGTCCCCTTCGGGAGCGTCAGCAACTTCGGGCGCTGGCACACAAACTAAAGAGCAACGGCGACGGACTGCCGCGGCAACCCCGGCGCGCCCGATGGAGGGAGGGGGCGCGCTGGCGCTCAACTATGGCGGTGGTAAAACAACTTTTCGTAAAACCTTGGTTTTACGCCGAAGGCTTGAAGAGTTGTTAGCGAAGCAAAGCGAAGCGTGCAACTCTTCGGAAAACCCAGGTTTTGCGAAACGAGGAACGAAGCGAAGCGAAGTGACGAGCTTGAGTTGGCTTTACCGCCGCTGAACGCTCAAGCTGGGCAACCCGAAACCGCCCCCGACCGACTGAGGGCGCGCCGGGGTTGCTTTGTCACGGCGTGGCGGCTGACGTGGAGCAGCGGAAGCGGACTGCTTGGGAAGTGAAAGGGGCAGTGTGGCGCACGGCGGGGACTACTCCGGGCATCACGGTGCTTCTTCGCCGGGCGGCACGCGCCCCGGTACTGCTTCGGTGGCTTAGAAGGGCACGTCGTTCTCTGTGAACTCTCCGTCTCGCACCATGCGGCGGATGATTGCCCTTGCGTATGCCCACGACGGGCGCGGCGCGTATGCGGTCTGCTGGAGTGCGCGGCTCACCTGTTGCGGTGTGATTTCTCCCCTTTCGAGTTGTGTTCTGACCTCCTTGATGATGACCTGAACCGGGCGCGTGCCAATGGCATCCTGATAGTCCTGTGCGAAGTGCTCCATAAACATTTGGGTAATCATGAAACGAAAACCGTTGATTGTCGTTTGACTGTTTGCCGTTGTCGTTTCGCTGTCTCTTCCAATAGTAGTAGTAGTACTACTACTACTCGTGGTTGTACTACTACTGCGGTTGTAGTAGTCGTTGTTTTTGTCGTTTTGGTTAACGTGGTTGTAGTGCTGGTGCTCCATGTGGTATACTCCTTCCATAGTCGTTGTTACTACTACGGGAGGGAAAAAGCATGAAAGAGTATACGTTGGGTGAGTGGCTGGAGATTTGGTTGTTGCACTATGTTGAACCTTCCGGTCTTGCTGTACACACAAAAATGTGTTACAATAGGGCTGTGCAGGCACTTCCGGCAGAGTTGTCGCTGGTGGACATGAAATTCCTTTCGCCGCTGGACTGTCTGCTTTGGATTCAGGACGTAGCGCGGATACACCCGCGCGCCGCGCAGCTTGATCGGGTAATGCTTTCCCGCGCGCTGAAGGTGGCGGCAAAGCTACACCTTACTGATTGTGTACTTGATGCAGATACCTGCCCACAGGTTGTGCACAAGCCACAAAAGACAGCTGTTTTGACCCTGCCGGAACTGCGGCGTTATGTGATTGCCGCCGCCAATACCGATGTTGCCCCGGTGCTTCTTCTTTGCTGTTGCGGTTTACGCCGGGGCGAAGCCCTCGGCGCTCGTCGCTGTGACCTCTCTGCTGATGGCATCCTGACCGTTCAGGTGCAGCGTCTTGATGGGCTTACGCTTTCCCCTGTCAAGACGTGTGCATCTGTCCGGCGCATTGCGCTTCCGCCGATTGTGGCGGACTGTCTGCGCCGGCAGCCGCTGACCCTCTCCGGGCTTTTCTGTGAGGCTTCGCCCAATAGGGTCTACCGCGCGCACAGGGCGCTTCTGGAGCGCTTGCAGCTTCCTGCCGTTACCCTCCACGGGTTGCGGCATTCTGTCGCTTCTGCGGCTGTTCTGAGTGGCGTTCCGGTCAAATCTGTGCAAGGTTGGCTTGGTCATGCCTCGTATGCCATCACTGCTGACCTTTATGCCAATCACCTCCCTGATGTGTCGTCAGCTTGCGAACGTTTGTTCTGATGGCGCACGACTGGAAATCGTGTGTGGGCTTATACCCCACCTAGGGTTCAAATCCCTAACTCTCCGCCAGATTAGCATCGGTTCGATAGAATCGGTGCTTTTCTTTTGCCCTCGCAGCGAATCCTTCCCCAGTCACCCAAAGTGCCTCTCTAATAAAAAGTGCGTACTTGCGCCCATATCACAAATGGTGTATCCTTTCATCGTGGCCACAAGATAACCCCTTTCCCCGAACGACCCACCTTGGAGAAACCCATGAAGAAACTGATTTCCCTGCTGGTGATGATTTTGCTGCTGCTGTCCGCCGCGCTGGCGGAAGTGAGCACCCCGACATGCACCACCGTGACGCTTACGACCGGCATCGTCCGCGGCGGATTTCACTGCGAAGATGCATGAGCTTTTCCCGGACTACGCGGGCGAAAACCATCTGGAAATGACGGCGGGATTCCTGCTCCCGGCGGAGTAAGTAAGAAAAAACAGGCTGTTCGAGCGTTTTGCCCGGACAGCCTGTTTTTTGTCAGTATCCCGCTTTCTGCAGTTCGTCCAGCAGTGCGCACTTGCGCTTGTAGTCCCTACGCCACTGTTCAGCAAGGTCAGCAATTATCTTTCTTCCCTCGTCGGTGCCTTTCATGCGTTCCAGCTGCCGGATGACCTCGCAGTAGGCGGCGCGCGACGAAGCCGCTTGCATAGCGCGATTCACCATGTCGCGATAGAGTGCCAGCGTGCGGGCGGAATCCCATGCCATCAGTGGGTCGAAATAGGTACACAGTCCCTCAAAATTGCCGTGTTGCTGAATCCGCTGGAGCAGCTGCTCCCACTGCTCAATGGATGCCAGCAGGGGCAGGCGGATAGTGCTTGTCGTCGGCAGTTTCATCAAACGTTCCGCCTCGTCGCGCCACGCATCGACGGGAAGCGTCGCTCGAAGCGCATCAATCTGCTCCATGCCGTACTGATTGTACTGCTCAATGTACTGCCGAATCTCCCGCTGCGCAAGGTCAGGCTGATTCGCGCGCTGATAGAGCAAAATCAGCTGTTCGCGGCGCTGCTTGCATGGCATATATTCCCCGGCGAACGTCTGCAAATCCGCCTTGACCTGCTCGATGGCTTCCGTCCACTTTTCCGCCGCCATCAGCGTTTTCAGTGTCCGGTCATGCGCATACGGCACATCCCAATGCGAATGCCAGAAGCTGATGATGTCCTCCTGCGAAGCGTGCAGCTGCTGCATCGTTTTTTCACGCTGATTCAGCAGATTCACCATCGCGCCTCCACCGCGTTCCTGCGCATTCAGCTTCCATTCGGCAATTTTCTCGTCGAGCAGCGCAAGATTCCGCTGATGAATCGCTTCGTCCCATGGATACGAAAACAAGAACGCCAGCGGCGCGGTGAAATACGGCAGCGGCTTCCACGTCCGGAATGCAGCGGCGAACCACTCGTACATTGCCGACTGCTGGGCGGGTGCTGCGATGGCAAGAATCCGCATCCATGCATCGCGGCAAGCGTCTTCGATATCCTCCTGTTCAAGAATTTCATCGGCGGATTCAAACATCATTGCCGTGTCGCAAACGAGTTCAAACGCCAGCATCGCATGTTCCGGTGTCAGCAAATCAGCCAATTCCGCGTCCATCAGCTCCAGCAGTTCCTGAACAGGTGATTCCTCTTCTTCGTCATATTCCGCGTATTCGTCATACTCGTTTTCGGAATAGCGTTCGGCGGCGTGAAGCGTCTGCGTCAGGGTGCGCTGCCAATTGAGGCGGCGTTCATCCGCACGGACAGGTTCGTCTCCCTTGCACAGCATCAGCCGATTTCGGAGTGCTTCGTCCTTTTTTAGCAGCGGGCGAAGAAAATCCCGAAGCGTTTCGGCGGGCAGGCTGTTCAGCTTCTTCTCCCACTCCGGCGCGGGCAATTCCGATTCCGGCAGATGGGTCGCCGCAAAGAGAACCGCCGCCATATGCTTGCAGTTTGCGCCCTCTTTCGCAAAAAGGCAGGTGCAGGACAGAGTTGCCACGGCATCGTCTGCCAGCGTAATCTCAACCCGATACAGCCGCGTGCCTTCTACATCAGCAGTGATTTTCTCCTGCGTGCAGTGCAGCTTTTTCACTGCCCCGGCGCGCCAGTAATCGCGCCCGCGCGTAATCATCTTCGAGATAAAATTCTCTTTCCAGTCAGTGACGTGCATCGGCATTCCACCTTTTACAAAACAGGCTGCCCGTTTTTCTCGGACAGCCTGCTTGCTTATTCCTTCGTCTCAATCTCAATGCCGCGTTCTGCCAGCCAGTTCGGCCAGTAGTCGTCGGTGTAGAGCAGTGCCTCGCGGGTGGAAGGCATCGGGGGCAGCGATCCGCCCGTAGCGTAAATCAGCGCGGAAATCGGCAGAACGGTGTAGCCCTGCTCCTCGTAGTAGGTCAGGACAGCATCAAGAATTTCCCAGCTGTGATTCGCGTCGAGATGGCAGAGCAAAATGTTGCCGGGCGCGAGCTTGGCGCGCGTCGTACCGTTCTTGATGCACTCCTCCACCGTATATTTGCCGATGGAGTCCTTCGTGCTCATGTTCCACAGCACGCACTCCATGCCTTCCGCGCGTGAAACGCTGATGACGTTGCTGTTCACGTCGCCATACGGCGGGCGCATCAGGCGCGGCGAGACGCCCAGCGTTTCCGCCATGGTCTCCGCCGGAAAAACGATTTGGCGCATCATGCTGTATGGCCGTTCCTTCGTCAGCTGCGGATGCGTGTTCGTGTGGTCGCCGATTTCATTGCCCGCCGCCAGCACGCGCTTGGATTCCTCCGGGAACGTGCGGACGAAATAGCCTGTCATGAAGAAGGTGATATTCGTGTTGTGCTTCGCCAGCACTTCCAGCACCTGATCGGTGTTCTTGCCGCCGAAACCGCAGTCCATGCCGATGCCGACAAGTTTCCGCTCCGTCTCCACGTTCTTGACGGCGCGCTGTCCCTTCGCAACGACGGTCAGGTAACCGCCATCCGCCACACAGCGATCGCCCAGCCACACGCTCAGGCGGGTGTAGCCCTCCATATCAGCGGTTGGGGTGATAGAAAAGCTCATGTCGCCGCTCGGATTCGACCACTTTGCTTCCGCCAGCACTGTACCCTTGTCATCGCGCAGCTGGAAGGTGTTGTTGCCCTTGACGATGGTGGATGAATTCGTCACCGTCATGCGGACACTCATCTTCTTGCCCACCGTGCCGAAGTTGATGCCCAGATAGAACTGCACGTTCGGCAGGCGCTGGATGGTCAGCGTGTGCTTGCCTGCACCGGTGTAGCCGTCGCCGCTCTGCAGTTCAAAAACGACCTTGCCGCGTTCCTCCACCACCTGCGTCGGAACGGTCAGCGTGGTGCTCTTCTGCCCTGCCGGGATGACCACGGAATACGCGCCGTCCAAGCCGTCGCAGGTCAGGGAAACCGTCAGGTCTTTATCGCTTGCGGGCGACACGTTCAGCTTCAGCGTATAATCATAGCCGCCGTTGATTTGCCCGTTTTTCTCGGCAAAGGTAACTTTCACACCGTCCGCCAGCGCGACGGACATCAGCAGCGCCAGCATCATGCCCAGCGCACAAAACCATTTTTTCATGTGCAGCCTCCATTGGTCGTCGATCGTTGATATATCTGCTCGGACATACACGTCCGCTTCTATTATAACATTGATTGAAAAGGAACACAAGTGCAAAAAAGCGCCGCTCCGCTTGACCATATTCAATCAGCGGGGCGGCGCGATGTGTCAGGGGATTACTGCTCTGCCAGCTTGTTCAGCATCTCAACGATGCCGCGGCTGTTCTCCAGCTGATTCTCCATGCCTTCGACAATCTGCTCTTCCGCAGTCGTCTCATCCGCATCCGCGTGCAGGACAACCGGCAGCTGCTTGCCGACGAACTGCTCCGCGAAGGCGTCCAGCATTTCCTGCGTCAGACCTTCGACTTCATTTTCCAACGTCAGCTTCAACTCCGTCACCACATTGTTCGCATCCAGATGCAGTTCAACATCAAGCGTGTATTCGTCCGGCAGCATAGACGTGATGGTGGTGGTAAGACCTCTTCTTTCAGCAGCGGGTTCTTCCGTCGCGTCAGGCTCAACAGCGGGTTCTTCCGTCGCGTCGGGCTCGACGGTGGGCTCTTCCGTCGCTTCGGGCTCGACGGTGGGTTCTTCCGTCGCTTCCGGCTCAGCGGCGGGTTCTTCCGTCACGTCCGGTTCAGCGGTGGGTTCTTCCGTCGCTTCGGGTTCGGCAGTGGGTTCTTCCGTCGCTTCGGGCTCGACGGCGGGTTCTTCCGTCACATCCGGTTCAGCGGTGGGTTCTTCCGTCACAGCGGGCTCGACAGCGGGTTCTTCCGTTGCTTCGGGCTCGACGGTGGGTTCTTCCGTCGCTTCGGGTTCGACGGTGGGTTCTTCCGTCGCGTCAGGTTCGGCAACAGGTTCTTCCGTCGCGTCGGGTTCGGCAGTCGCTTCGCCGTTCAGCGCGCTCTGCGCCAAGCCGAGGTTCTGCATCAGCTCATCCAGCTGCGCGGACACGTTGTCGAGGTAGCCCTGCGCCGCCGCCTGATTCGCCTTTGCGGTGTCCAGTTCAGCGGTCAGCGTTTCCACCTGCGCCTTGTTCGCTTCGTTTTCGTCGTTCAGCACAACCAGCTGGGCTTCCAGCTCCGCCACCTTTGCGGTGGATTCTTCCAGCACCAGCTGCGCTTCGCGGAGGTCATTCTGCGCGGTGGTCAGTTCCGCCTGCGCCGTCTCCTTGTCGGCAATGGTCTGCTGGAGTTCGGTGTTGCTGGCGGCCAGCTGACCGTTGACCTCATCCAGCTGACTGGACAGGTTATTCGACCGCACGAACAGCGCGACCATCACGATGACCGCCACGACCAGCACGACGATGAGTGCAAACAGGGAAACTTTCTTCTTCTCGCTGTTTTCCGGCGTGTTCTGTGCCGGCGTCTGGGACTTGTTTTCGGACATGGGAACTTCCTCCTTGCTTTGTCAGTCGAATCTCAGGCTGTGAATAAATGCGGCTGGTATACTATTCCCAAATGCGAATGCGCAAGCAGATAGCGCAAGTGAATTGGGAAATAGGCTCACTCCTCTGCCTGCCCAAGGAGCTGCCGTGCGGCGTCCACCTGCGCCTGAAGGGATGAAAGCGTCTTTTGCAGCGTCTCCATCTCTCCGATCAGCTCACTGTCCGGGGTCCGAAGGAGAGCGAGCTGCTGCGTGAGCGTTTCCGCCCGCGCTGCTAATTCCGCATTCTCGCTGCGGAGCGCCTTGCGCTGGGCGCGGAGTTCCTGCTCGCGCGCGGACGCTGCATCCGCTTCGGGCTGCACCGCCTGCAATTGCGCCAGCGTTTCCGGTAGGTCAACGTCAATCTGCGCGCGCTGCGTCTGCTGGAGCTTCAACCGCGCCAGACTTGCATCCAGCTGCAATTGCGTCAGCCGAAGCTGCTCGCCCTGCTGCGCCAGCCGAACCGCCAGCACACACAGCGCCACACATACCACACACATCACCGCGACAAAAATGGCGCGGAATCCCTTGGAAACTTGCGGCAGCATACTGCTTCCTCCTCTTCCAGTCTCGCCAACAGGGAGCCTTTCTATTCACTATTGTAGCATATTCCGGTACAAATTGCAAAGCAAAAGCGCTGAAAAATGCCGTTTGTTCGGCAATTTGTTACAAATCATTCATTTTTTGAGCCGCGTCGGCGAGACTTTTGGCGAGATAGTCCAAATTTTCCTGCCGGCAGACGGTATCGCGGGAAGTGTGGATGCGCCCGGTGATGAGTCCCACCCCCGCGCTGTGGTGGTATGCCGACACGCCCACCCCGCACACGAACCGTCGATAGTCGCCCGCGCCTTGCACGCCCGCGCGCCCGAAGAACTGCGTCGACACGCCGGATGCCATTGCGTTTTCTTCGAGGGATTCTCGGACGACGGCGTATTCCGGCTTATCCTGCGCCATTTTCGGGGCGCTGATGACGAAGGTGTCGCCATCGCCGACGCAGTTGAGGTCAACAAGCAGCTTCATCGTCTGCACTTCGACGTGCTGTGCGCCGTAGCTCTTTGCGCCGCGGCTGCCCGTCTCCTGATGATCAAAGAGGATGAACGCCGTCTTTTCGCGCGCTTCAGGGGACAGGCGCTGCATCGTCTCCAGCAGGGCGGCAATGCCGGATGTGTTGTCATTGACGTTATGCTTGTTCGCCGCGCCGAACATCATCAGCAGCATCAGCGCCAGATAGGCGAAGAAGAACGTCAGAATCAGCCAATCGCCGCTCTTCGTCGCCAGCCCGACTGCCGTGCCAATCAGCAGGGAAATCAGCAGCATTCCCAGCAGCACCGCGCCCTGTGCGAGGATATACACCGGGAAATTCCGGGGGATGCGCAAATCGGGTATGCCGACGGTCGCCGCCGTATCGTAGTGGGCGCTGATGAGCAGTTCGGCATTTTGAGGGTCGCCGGCGACGATGTTGCGGTGGCGCAGCTTATCCTTTCGGTTCATGCCGTCCACATAGGGGCGATACCCCATTTCGCGCATCTTCGCCATCACCCACTTCTCGAACGCCCGCTTCTGCGCCGTCGTTTTGCGGATGGGGAACTGCGCGTCGATTTCTTCGCGTATGGTCATGCTTGCTCCTTCCCGACGACCTGCCGGAGGACGGCTTCCACCGTGTCCGCCACGCCCTGCAGGGTGATTTCGTCGTACGTCGTGTCATGTTTGGTATGAATTTTGCTGCAGTACCAGCCTACATGCTTTTTCTTGCGGCAGGCGCAGATGCCCACGCCGAGCTTGAAGTATTGGCGGAACTGCGCCTTTTGTACCTTGCTTTTGCGCACCGGAAACCGCGCATTGACCTCCCGCATCCAGCGATTCGTATTCATTTTTTCTGTTCCTTTTCCGTGTACGGCACGACCTCCACCACCGTCAGCGTGTCTCCTTCGACGACAAAGCGAATATCCACCTCGCCATACGGCACGCCGTACACGCGCTTTCCGTCATGCTGATACGCCGGGCGTGGGTCTTGCGCAAGCAAGCCCATCACGGCGGGCAGGTTCTGCTTGGGAACGTACTTTTTGAGCTTCTCCGGAAAATCCACCGTCAGGTGATGGCGTTCGGTCTGCTCGGTGAACCCGCCGACAGCATCCGGCACGCTGTCCACATACGGCAGGTACGGCTTGATGTCCACAATTGGCGTGCCGTCCATCAAATCCGCGCCGGAGACGACGAGCGTGATGCGCCCGTTCTCCTCCTCCATGCGAATCAAGCGGACAACCGTCAAACCGATGCGGTTCGGGCGGAACGGCGAGCGCGTCGCGAACACGCCCAATCGGGTATTGCCGCCCAGCCGCGGCGGACGCACAGTCGGCCGCCAATCACCCTGCTGCGCGCGGTCGAACTCCCAGAGCAGCCACAGGTGGGAGTAATCCTCAATGCCGCGGAACGCCTCGCGGACGCTGTACTTTTCCGCCATCACGACGCGGGAAATCACCTCCGGCACAAGCCCCGACTGCCGCGGCACGCCGAATTTCTCCCGAAAGCCGTTTTCGATTCGTGCAATGATTTCCATCCAGATTCCTCCCCTTTTCCATACGGGATAAGTATATCCCACCCGCGCCCTCCCGTCAAGGGGCGGAAGCAGAAAGGAATTTCTGTCAGTTTTGCATTTGGCAAGAGGATTTTTCTTGGCTGATGGAGAATTATATTCGCAGGATTTCGCGCCTGCGGGCGCGAGGAGGTGAATCCCCTTGGTAGAAGCCCGCCACATTACGATGGATTTCCGCATCGACCAGAACCGCACCACCAACCTCAAGGAGTTTGTCGTCGACGCCCTCCACCGCCAGACGCATACCACCACCTTCCGCGCCCTCGATGATGTATCCTTCACCGCCGAAAAGGGCAATGTCACCGGGCTGATTGGCCATAACGGCGCGGGAAAATCCACCCTGCTCAAAATCATCAGCGGTATTTACCCGCCCACCAGCGGCAGCGTCGCCCTGCAGGGCACGCTCGTCCCCATGCTCGAACTCGGCAGCGGCTTCGACGCGGAACTCACCGGGCGGGAGAACATCTTCCTTAACGGCGCAATTCTTGGCTACCCGAAGGATTTTCTGCACGACAAAGCGCCGGAAATCATTGCATACAGCGAACTCGATCGTTTCATCGACCGCCCGCTGAAAACGTACTCGTCCGGAATGCTCGCGCGTCTGGCTTTCTCCATCGCCACCGTCGTTCAGCCTGATATTCTGATTGTGGACGAAATTCTTGCCGTCGGCGACGAGCGCTTCCAGCGCAAGAGCCGCGCGCGGATGCTTGAGCTCATGTCCGGCGGTGCGACAGTGCTGTTCGTCAGCCATAATTTAAGCCAGATTCGCGAACTCTGCGACCGCGTAATTTGGCTGGAGCACGGTAGAATCCGCGCGCAGGGCGACGCAAAGTCCCTGTGCGACGCATACGAAAGGGAGGCAGCCCCATGAGTGAGCAGACGCCGCGCCGGCGCCGGGCTGATCGGGCATATACGCCGGAGGAAAACGAAGCCGCGCCCTGCCGCCGCCGCATGAATGCAGACGAACCCCCGCGCCGACGCCGAACGCGCGAGTATTATTCGCCTGAGGAGTTCATCCCGTACCCTGCGGAGGATTCGTTCGATGCCATGCCGCCAGACATCCCTTTCGATGTGCCTCCGGACACGCCGTCCGCGCCCCCGAAACGGAAATTCCGTCTGCCGCCGCTGGGCGAATCGCTGCGCAGGACGATGCAGTTGCTCCGTTCTGCGCGCCCGGATTTCCCCTTCCGCCGTCCGCATGGGGTCAGCGACTTGCTGAACATGCCGCTGGATGTGCTGCTGTGGCTGCCGAAGCTAACGGCGCATTTGACACTGTATGCCTACCGTTACCTGCGCGCATCCGTCCGCTATGCCGTGGAGGGCGCAACGCCGCTCTGGCAGGCGTTTCTGCTCCGCCCGTACAGCTGGGCGGGGTTCTATCTGCTGCTTGGTGTGCTGGCATTCGGCGGTGTTCATCTGATGTCGCGCGGGTCAACGGGCGCATCGTTCGCCGGGTTCGTGCTGCTGCTCGCGCCGCTGGCGTGGGGCATCGTGCTGGGCTGGGCGGCGGCGAACGCGCTGCACCGGCACTGCTTCTTCTCCCGTTGGACGTTCGTCGCGCTGGAAGTGCTGTGCGCCATCGGCATTGCGGGCGCTGCGCTGGGCTATCCCATTGCGCTGCTTGCGTCGGCGCCGCTGCCGCTGTGGATGCTCACGGGCGCTCTGCTCCTGCGCCGCACGACGCTGCAATCCTTTTCCCCTGCCGCCATCGTCGATTTCTTCCAGCGCCTGAAGCCGCGCTGGGAACTGCGGCGAATCGGGCTGCACACAGCAGCGACCGTCAGCTACACTGCACCCGTCAAACGCAATCGCTTCTTTATTGAGCTGCAATGTACGCATCCGAGCACGGGGAATGCGCTGATTTTGTTTCATACGTCCACCATTGAACCGGCGCTGGGGCAGAAGGTGCATGTGATTCTGCATCCGACGGAGGAAGACATATATGAAGTGGACTTGACGACGAGCATTCCGCGGGTAAAAATTCGGAAGAATGACTTGTGGCGGAATCGGGAATAGGATAGCATCGGAGGTATCAGCATGGAATCATCCCTCAACATTCAAAAAATCGTCAAGCCCTCCTTTGCCGTCATCGGCATCGAAGGCTCGACAGACGACGGCGAAGGCTTCATCCCCATGCTCTGGTCGGACGCAAACGCCCACTTCGACGAAGTCTCCCCCGTCGCCAGCCGCGACGAAAACGGCGCGCTGCTCGGCATTTGGGGCGTGATGAGCGACGAAACCCGTTCGTTCCTGCCGTGGACAGACGGCTTCTCGCACGGTTTGTACCTCGCGGGCGTGGAATGCCCCGTCGACGCGGAAGTGCCGGATGGGTGGACGAAGTGGGTCGTGCCGGGGTATGAGTACCTTGCCATAGAGAATCGCCGCGCGGACACGTTCAGCCGCATGGTCGATTACTTCCGCGAAAACGGCGTGAAGCTCGTCGGCGCGGTGCAGGAATTCACCGACCCGAAAACGCAGCAGGAGTATCTGTACTTTCCGATTCGGGCATTATGACAGCTTGACGCATTCCCAAACGGATGCTATAATACCCCATGAATCTGATGCAGAGGTGAACATGATGGCAGAAGAATGTACGCATGACTGCTCCTCGTGCGGGAGCGCGTGCGCATCGCGGCAGAAGCCGCAGAGTTTGCTTGCCCCGGCAAACGCGGGCAGCCGGGTGAAGAAGGTCATCGGCGTTGTCAGCGGCAAAGGCGGCGTGGGAAAATCGCTGGTGACGGGTCTGCTCGCGTGCGAAACGGCGCGGCGCGGGAAAATCGCCGGGGTGCTGGATGCGGACATCACCGGGCCGAGTATGCCGCGCATTCTGGGCATCCGCGACAAGGCGGTCGGCAATGAGCTGGGCATCCTGCCGCAGGAAGCCGAAAACGGCGTGAAGGTTATGTCCATCAACCTGCTGCTGGAGCACGACACCGACCCCGTTATCTGGCGCGGCAGCCTGATTGCGGGCACGGTCAAGCAGTTCTGGACGGATGTGTGCTGGGGGGATGTGGACTGCCTGTATGTGGACATGCCGCCGGGAACGGGCGACGTGCCGCTGACAGTGTTCCAATCGCTGCCGGTGGATGGCATCGTGATTGTCTTAAGCCCGCAGGAACTGGTCGGCATGATTGTGGAAAAAGCCGTCAAAATGGCGCAGATGATGAACATCCCCGTGCTGGGCTTGGTGGAAAACATGGCGTACATGACCTGCCCGGACTGCGGCAAGCGCCTGTATCCCTTCGGCGAAGGGCGCACGGCGGATGTCGCAAAGCAGTATGGACTGCCGATGCTGGCGCAATTGCCGATTCAGCCCGAACTTGCCAAGAAGTGCGACGAAGGCCGCTTGATGGACATTCAGCTGCCGGAAATGGGCAAAGCAGTGGATGCCGTGCTGAAATGCAAGGTTCGCAAGCATGAATAAGCCAATCCCGTCGGAATCCTCCGGCGGGGTTTTTCATATCGAAACGGTTCTCGCAGCAGGAAAATCAGGCACACATGTCGAATAATAATTGATTCAGCGGAACAAATCCGCGTTTTTCTCCGTCTAATCCAGCGGAAAGGGAAGAAAAGCGCCGCTTGTTTCGTTATATCATTGGAAGGCGTGGGCTTTTCGCCACTTTCCGGCAGGGGAAGTGCAATTTAGCCCTTGCACACTGCCCGATAAATGTGTACAATATAGATGGGCGATTGCCCATACGCCTCTTTCCGGCAAATCCGGCAGGAGGATAACGCTTGCTCCGCTCGCCCTGAGTGTGAAGGAAGGGAATTATCATCATGAAGAATCATGCCGCTGCAACTGTTCGCAACCGCATTCTCAAGGGCGCTGCCCTGTGCGGTGTTTTGGCGCTGTCCATGACGCTGACGGGCTGCTTTGTGCCGCCGGACGACCTGTCGGGCGACCTGTCCAATCAGGGTGTTGTTTACAATACGGTTGCTGTCTCAGCGCCCCCGCGCACCGCCACGCCCACTCCTTCGCCCACGCCGACGGTTGAATCCGTTTTCAATTTCGGCACAAACACCATCATGCCGACGACACAGCCGGGCGTGATTACGTCCAACGGCATTGTCACCGTGGTGACCACGCCGCCCGGCAGCATCGCCACCACCGCGCGGCCGACCGCAACGCCCACGCCGACTGCGGCTGCCGTTCTCAAAAAAGGCTCATCCGGCGCTGATGTCAAGACGCTCCAGCGCCGCTTGAAGCAGCTGGGCTACTACACCGGCAGCGTTGACGGCGATTTCGGCGACGCGACGGAGAAGGCGCTGCGCGCGTTCCAAGACCGCAACAATCTGCTGGTGGACGGCATCGCGGGCAAATCGACGATGGCAAAGCTGAACAGCTCCAACGCTGTCAAGGCGGCCGCCGCAACCGCTACTCCGCGCAAGACCGCAACCCCCAAGCCGAAAACCACCGCGACCCCAAACCTCTCCACTGAGTATTATCTCCAGAGCGGTTCATCCGGCACACGCGTCCGCACGCTGCAGGCGCGCCTGATTGAACTGGGCTGGATGGCGGGTTCGCCGGACGGCAACTACGAGGGTGCGACCGAATACGCCGTCAAGGCGTTCCAGAAAAAGTACAAGAGCCTGTATACGGACGGTGTCGCCGGGCCTTCGACGCTGCAAACGCTGTATTCTTCCTCCGCGGCGAAATCCTCCACGCCCGTTTCCTCCATCGGCACGACGCTGGAGTCCGGCATGAAGAACAGCGGCGCCGTCAAGGCGATGCAGACGCGCCTGAAATCCTTGGGCTACCTGACCGGCACAGCGGACGGCTCTTTCGGCGACGCGACAAAGGCGGCAGTGATCGCCTTCCAGACGGCGAACGGCCTGAAGGCGGACGGCAAGGCGGGCACATCCACCCTGAACCGCCTCTATTCCGATGCGGCGATTGCTGCCAGCTCCATGCCGACGGCGACTGCTTCCACCTCTGTGGACGGCTACACGACGCTCTCCGAGGGCGACACCGGCACGGCGGTTCGCAATCTCCAGCAGGCGCTGAAAAACAAGGGTTACTATTCCGGCAGCGTGGACGGCAAATACGGCGCGGCAACGACGGCGGCAGTCGTCGCGTTCCAGTCAGCGCAGGGCTTGCGTGTGGACGGCAAGGCAGGCCCCGCGACCCAGCGTGCGCTGTTCACCACCTCCAGCAGCACGGATACATCCAAGTACACCACGCTCCGACCGGGTGACAGCGGCGCGGCGATTCGCCAGCTGCAGACGACGCTGAAGCAGAAGGGCTATTATACCGGCACGATTGACGGCGATTACGGCTCCGGCACAACAGCGGCGGTCAAGGCGTTCCAGAAGAAGATGAACATCACGCCGGTGGATGGCATTGCGGGCGACAAGACGCTGACGCTTCTGTACTCCTCTGACGCGGTGGACAGCGACGAATACGCAACGCTGCGCCCCGGCGACACGGGCGCGGCAGTGCGCACCATGCAGGCGACGCTGTACGAACTGGGCTACTACGACGGTTCGCGCGACGGCGTGTACGGCGCAACGACGCAGGATGCTGTCCGCGCATTCCAGATTCGCAACAAGGTGACACCGGTGGACGGCATCGCGGGCAACAAGACGCTGACAAAACTGTACAGCGGCACAGCGGTTGCGGCAGCGGCGAAAACGACGGAGTACAAAACGCTCCGCAAGGGCGACCGCGGCGACGAAGTGGTGCAGATGCAGGACAGCTTGCAGCAGCTTGGCTATCTGGCAACCGTCACGGGCTATTACGATGATGCGACCGTCGCGGCGGTTCGCTCCTTCCAGTCCCGCAACGGGCTTTCCGTGGACGGCTCCGCGGGTCAGGAGACCCTCGCGGTGCTCTACGGCAGAAATCCCCGCGCGGCATATTAAGGGAGAACCCAAGGGGCGCTGCCCCTTGACCCTGCCAAAGGGTCTTCGACCCTCTGGACTCCCTTCTCGCGATTGAGTTGAGCACACTTTCATACAGTGTCCGCGTGTTTATTTCTAAGAATACAGTCCAGCTTGGCGCGTTTGCACGGCTGGACTGTTCTCTTATCCACAGCTTTTCCCCGTCTTCCACCGAAAGGAGGGATTTCTGTGCAGAAAATCCGCTTTCTCCCCCTGCTGTGCGTTCTGCTGATGCTCTTCACCGCCCCGACCCTGCTCGCCCAGCAGGAGCCGGATACGCCCTATCCGGCGGAAACCATGCTCTCTGTCCGCATGATGCCGCCCGGCGAACGTAGCCTGCGCAATTTCCTGTATCCAAAACTCATGGCGCAGGAAGGCAGCATTCAACTTCCCGCCGGAACGTCCTACAATCTGCTGGTACAGACCTTGGATAACATGCGCAACGACTATCCGGAGCTGTTTCACATCGACTCCTACCGTGTCCATTATCAGCGCAATCAGCCGGATGTCGCCCAGAGCATTTCACCGCGCTACCTTTGTTCCACCGAAGAAGCATCAGCCTTGCGCAAACAGCTGCTGGAAACAGCTCAGTCGTGGGTGGACGAAAATCCCGACCCGCTGGCGCTGTACGAGCGGCTTGTACAGAATACAACCTATTCACCCGACAGCATGTGGCAGCACGCGGCCGTGGGCGCTTTGCTGTATGGCGAAGCCACCTGCGCAGGATATGCGCAGGCGATTTCACTGCTCTATCGACTTGCGGGCATTCCATGCGCAACCATCATCGGCGAAGCGTCAGACACAAGCGGCGAAACCGGTTTGCACGCATGGAATGTGACCAATTTCGGCTTTCTTGACGCAACATGGGGGGCCGCTTTCGACGGGCATGTGTTCCACAGCAACTACGCCATGGGTGAAGCGGATATGTCCATCGACCACACGCCCAATCGCGGGTACACTTTCCCCGACCTGAGCGGCGTTCCGAACTACTATCAGGCGCACGGGCTGTACGTCTCCACCGAGCAGGAACTGCTGACCCAGCTGATGCGTCTTGTGGACGGTGAAACCGTGGAGATTCAGCTTTCGCCCGACCTGTACGCACGGTATACAGCGGCTATGAAGGACAAGCCGTCCGATATTGTCACCTTTTGCGCCGAAGCAGCCGGGGTGGAAATTCCCTTCTACGACCCATGCCGCATCCTGTCCGACAAGGCGCATCGCGTTTTGCTGCTGATTCCCCACCCTGAATTGGCGGAGCAGTAACAGCAGTTTGCACGAGCGTAAAGGCAGATTATTGCCCCTGAGCACTTGCATGTTCGGGGGCTTTCATGTTATAATGAAAGAGTAGTGTGTCTATTCGGGAATAGGTGCGCTCATATGATTATGATTTTCCAAATATTATCAGAAATTGTTTCTATATTGAAAGGAGAACTTTATGTTCGATTGGGTCAAAAAACTGCTGGGCAGCAGCAATGACGCGGAGGTCAAAAAGCTGCAAAAGACGGTCAACGCCGTGGAAGCCCTCGAAGATGAATACAAGGCGCTGACGGATGAGCAGCTGCGCGCCAAGACGGATGAATTCCGCGCGCGCTTGCAAAATGGCGAAACCGAAGATGACATTCTGCCCGAAGCGTTCGCCGCCATCCGCGAAGCCGACGCCCGCGTGCTGGGAATGCGCCCGTACCGCGTGCAGGTGATGGGCGGCCTGGTGCTGCATCAGGGGCGCATCGCCGAGATGAAGACCGGCGAGGGCAAAACGCTGGTGTCCACCCTGCCCGCGTACCTGAACGCACTGTCCGGCAAGGGCGTGCACGTCGTGACCGTCAACGACTATCTGGCGCGCCGCGACAGCGAATGGATGGGCAAAGTCCACCGCTTCATGGGGCTGAGCGTCGGCCTGATTGTCCACGATCTGGACAGTGCCGAACGCCGCGCTGCTTACGCCTGCGACATCACCTACGGCACGAACAACGAGCTGGGCTTCGACTACCTGCGCGACAACATGGTCATCCGCCAAAGCGAGCTGGTGCAGCGCGGCCACAACTTCGCCATCGTCGACGAAGTGGACTCCATCCTGATTGATGAAGCGCGTACCCCGCTGATTATCTCCGGCGCGGGCGACAAATCCACCGACCTCTACGCAAAGGTGGACGCGGTCGTCCGCACGCTCAAGCGTGACGTTCACTTCGAGATTGAAGAGAAGAAAAAGGCCATCAGCCTGACCGACGAGGGTGCCCAGCGCGTCGAAGCCGCGTTCGGCATCACCAACATCAACGACGCGGAAAATGCCGAGCTGAACCACCACGTCAGCTGCGCCCTGCGCGCCAACTTCCTGATGAAGCGCGACGTGGACTACGTCGTCAAGGACGATCAGGTCATCATCGTTGATGAATTCACGGGCCGCCTGATGATTGGCCGCCGCTACTCCGAGGGTCTGCATCAGGCGATTGAAGCCAAGGAGCATGTGACCATTGAGCGCGAAAGCCGCACACTGGCGACCATCACCTTCCAGAACTATTTCCGCATGTACCACAAGCTCTCCGGCATGACGGGTACGGCAAAGACCGAAGAGGACGAGTTCCAGAACATCTACTCGCTGGACGTCGTGCAGATTCCGACCAACAAGCCCAACATCCGCAAGGACTTGGACGACATGGTCTACAAGACGAAGAAGGCGAAGTTCAACGCCGTTGTGGACGCGATTGCGCAGGTGCACGCCAACGGTCAGCCCGTGCTGGTCGGCACGGTCACGGTTGAAACGAGCGAAATGCTCTCCGCCATGCTCCAGCGCCGCGGCATCCAGCATGAGGTGCTGAACGCCAAGAACCACGCCAAGGAAGCTGAAATCGTCGCGCAGGCAGGCCACTGGGGTGCCGTCACCATTGCCACCAACATGGCTGGCCGCGGCACGGACATTCTGCTGGGCGGCAACCCGGAGTTCCTCGCCCGCCGCGCCATGCGTCAGGACGGCTATGACGAGGAAATCATTGAAGCCGCGACGGGGCACGCGGAAGATGTGTCCGACGAAATCCTTGCCGCGCGCGAAAAGTACCAGTCCCTCTACAAGGACTTCAAGCGCACCACCGACGAAGCGCATGACCGCGTGCTGCAAACCGGCGGCCTGCACATCATCGGCACGGAACGCCATGAATCCCGCCGCATTGACAATCAGCTGCGCGGCCGTGCGGGTCGTCAGGGCGACCCCGGTTCGACCCAGTTCTTTATTTCGCTGGAGGACGACCTGATGCGTCTCTTCGGCGGCGACCGCATCATGCCGATGGTCGAGCGTCTGGGGCTCAAGGACGACGAGCCGCTTCAGGCGGGAATGCTCACCAAGCAGATTGAATCCGCGCAGAAGCGCATCGAGGGACGCAACTTCGAGATCCGCAAGCACGTTCTGGAATACGACAACGTGATGAACCGCCAGCGCGAGATTATCTACGGTCAGCGCCGCCGCGTGCTGATGGGCGAGAACGTCCGCGACAACATTATCGGCATGGCGTACAAGCTGATTGACGCCGCGCTCTCCCGCCACTGCGCGTCTGACGACGGCACGGATTGGGATATTCCGCAGCTGACGAATTATCTGGAAAACCTGTGCATCCACCACGGCAAGATTGCCGAATTGGAGGATGTCGTCCGCTCCGGTGACCGCGACGCGCTGGCGCAGGCGCTCAAGGACGACGCGAAGGCGTTCTACGAAGAGCGCGAGACGGCGCTGGCGGAAATCGGGCTGGACATGCGCGAAGTGGAGCGCGTTGTGCTGCTGCGCGCGGTGGATGTGCGCTGGATGGATCACATTGACGCGATGGATCGCCTGCGCGACGGCATCGGCTTCCGCGCGTACAGCGGCAAGAACCCCGTCACCGAGTACCAGATTGAAGCGGGCTACATGTTCGACGAGCTGAATCACCTGATTCGCGAAGACACGGTGCGCCGCATGTATCAGCTGCGCATTGAGCGCACGCCGGAACGTGTGCAGGCAGCGGTTCGCCCCGTCGAGGGCAAGCCGATTGTGCCCGGCAACGGTCAGCCGCGCCAGCCCAAGCGGGTGAAGCCGTCGGAGCGCATTGGCCGCAACGATCCCTGCCCCTGCGGTTCGGGCTTGAAGTACAAGAACTGCTGCGGGAAGGACAAAGAAACAAGGGAGTAACTCCTTTGACCCATTTTCGCGATTGAGTAGTTGGCAATTCCAATGTAATTTTCGCGTGTTTATGCAGGGATTTCGCGTCTGCGGACGCGACAAGGGGGCTTTGCGGTCGCCCCCTTGACCCCTTCGCCTTCGCCACCCATGCGGCAATTTTGTATTGCTGATTGGAAGAACGAGAAGTACACAAACTAAAAATTTCCAACAAAGCTCAACTAACATGGGAGGCGCCGAAGGTTTCCAAAGGGCGATCGCAGACTTCGTCTGTTCTTACTGCCCTTTGGTCGCCTCCGCAGAGGCGAAACCCTCTGCCGCAAGAAGATCAAGCAGCAATAAAACCAGCAATCCACAACCAAAATAGAAAAAAGCCTTTCCTGACGATTGAAGGAGATTAAACATGGCGCTCATTGATATTCCCCAGTATCGCAGCGAACTGGCAGAGATTCGTAAATCCCTGCTCGCCGCGGGCGATGCCCTCCACATTGACCATATCCGCGAACAGCTGGATGAGCTGACCGAGGAAATGAATCAGCCCGAATTCTGGAATGACCCGGATCACTCTGCGAAGGTCAACCAGAAGGTTTCCAACCTCAAAGGCAAACTCGAACACTACGAAAAGCTGCTTTCTTCCGCCGATGATATCGAGGTCATGCTCGAAATGGCGGAAGAAGAGAAGGACGAAGACACCGTCACCGAAGCGGTGGATGAGCTGGCGACGCTCAAAGAGCATACCGACGCGCTGGAGCTGGAAACCCTCATGCGCGGCGACTACGACGACAACGACGCGGTGCTGTCCCTCCACGCGGGCGCGGGCGGAACGGAAGCGCAGGACTGGACGTCCATGCTCTTTCGCATGTATACCCGCTACTGTGAAAAGATGGGCTTCACCGTCAAGGTGCTGGATTTGCTTGACGGTGACGAAGCAGGCATTAAGTCCGTCACCTTCGAGGTCAGCGGCGACCACGCCTATGGATACCTCCGCGGCGAAAAGGGCGTGCACCGCCTCGTCCGCATCTCCCCGTTCGACGCAAACGCCCGCCGCCACACATCCTTCGCTTCGCTGGACGTCGCCCCCATGCTGGAGGACGATGATTCCGACATCGAAATCAACATGAAGGATGTCCGCGTGGACACCTACCACTCCAGCGGCGCAGGCGGTCAGAACGTCAATAAGACCTCTTCTGCTGTCCGCATGACGCACTACCCGACCGGCATCGTCGTCTCCTGCCAGACCGAGCGCGATCAGGTGCAGAACCGCGCGACGTGTATCAAAATGCTGAAGGCGAAGCTGCTGGAACTGCGTGAACGCGCCAAGGAAGAGGAAATGGCGAACATCAAGGGCGAAATGAAGAAGATTGAGTGGGGCAGCCAGATTCGCTCCTACGTCTTCCAGCCCTACACGATGGTCAAGGATCACCGCACGAACTACGAATCCGGCAACATTGACGACGTGATGGACGGCAACCTTGAGGGCTTCATCACCGCCTATTTGAAGATGCAGTAATGCCGAAACCCTCTCAGTGTCTGCTGGGAGGGTTCTCGCCGTTATATTGCTTTCCCCGGAAAGGAGATTTTCCGGTGCGCTATCAACTCGTTTCCATCCTGTCGGCGCTTCTGCTTTGCCTGACCATGCTGGCAGCCATCGTTTACGGGGTCGGTACGCAGCCTGCCCTGATGCAAACGATCATGCTGCGCACCGCTCCGCCTGAAGCAACCGGCTTTCCGGCGGAGCAATACGGTGCCGCCGCCAAGCTGATTACCGATTACCTCAAGGGCGAGGGCGACTTCCAGCTCGTATTTTCCATGAACGGCATAGCATACAACGCTTTTAACGAGCGTGAGCAAACGCATATGGCGGACGTGCGGACGCTGTTCAGCCTGTGCCGTCGTTTTTCGCTGGGCAGCATCCTCCTGACGCTGGTCGGTTGGCTCTATTCCCGGAAACAGCGGTTCTTCTGGCGAATCGTCCGGCGAACCGCCTGCTGTATGCTGGCGTTTGTCGCCATCCTTGCGCTGCTGGCGGCGATGGATTTTGACCGGCTGTTCATCCTCTTCCATCAAATCGCCTTCACAAACAACCTGTGGCTGCTCAATCCGCAAACGGATTTGCTCATCCGTTTAATGCCGACGCAATTGTTCATTGACTATGCGCAAATCATCGGCATCGTCTGGGCGGCACTGATGGGGATTCTGCTCATCATTGCCACCGTGAAGCTACGAAATCAACAATAAGGGGCGTATTCCCATGACCTACACTGAATCTGCCCGCGCGCAGCTTGATGCCTTGCAGGTGAAAGACCACGTTCGCATTCTGGCGCTGGAAACGTCCTGCGACGAAACCGCCGCCGCCATCATCGAGGATGGGCGCACCATCGTCTCCAACATCGTTTTCAGCCAGATTGACCTCCACGCGCTCTATGGCGGCGTCGTGCCGGAAATCGCCAGCCGCGCGCACGTCGAAGCCTGCGACCGCGTGATTGACGAGGCGCTCCGGGCAGCGAACATGTGCTTGCAGGATATCGATGCCCTCGCCGTCACCTACGGGCCGGGGCTTGTCGGCGCGCTCCTCACCGGCGTCAGCTGCATGAAGGGCCTGAGCTACGCCGCAAACAAGCCGCTCATCCCCGTCAACCATATCGAAGGGCATGTGTCCGCGAACTACATCTCCAATCCGGACTTGAAGCCGCCATTCCTGTGCCTTGTCGTATCGGGTGGACACAGCCACATCGTCCGCGTGAACGACTACGGCGATTACACCTTGCTTGGTCAGACGATGGACGACGCGGCGGGCGAAGCGTTCGACAAGGCGGCGCGCGTGCTGACGCTCCCCTACCCCGGCGGCCCACGCATCGATGCACTGGCTGAGGAGGGCGACCCGCATTTCCTGTCGCTCCCACATCCGCACACCCCCGGCAAGTACGACTATTCCTTCTCCGGCATGAAAACGGCGTTCCTGAACGCGGCGAACAAGATGGAGATGAAGGGCGAACCGCTCCCGAAGGCGGATATGGCGGCGTCGTTCCGCTACGCCGTCGTTTCGGCGCTGGTGGAAAAGGCGATGCTGGCGGCGAAGGATACTCACGCCCCCGCGCTTGCAATGGCGGGCGGCGTTTCCGCAAATCGTCTGCTGCGCCGGATGATGCAGGAGGCCGCCGACAAGGCGCATCTGCCACTGTACATGCCGCGGCTCGACCTGTGCACCGACAACGCGGCGATGATTGGCTCTGCGGCATACTATCGGATGAAGAAGGGCGAGCTTGCGCCCCTGACGCTCAACGCCACGCCGTCGCTCCGTCTGGTGTAATACTATTTCCTGCATTCGTCTGCGCCATCTGCTTGCGCCTTTTCCGCTCTGGCGTCCGGTCGTTCCATTTAGCGTAGCGCTGCTACGCTGCATTTCACTCCCGTTAGCCAGAACGAAAAATTCGCGGCGCATCTTGGCGCATTCTCATTTGAAAATAGTATAAGCCTATTATAATTAGGAAGAAATTTTTCACGGCAGCGAATCATCCCATTCATCATTCATTCCAACCAAGGAGGATTCCGCATGAAGAACAAAAACGTCTGGCAGGCGGTCAAATTCACGCTGTTCAGCGCATCCGCCGGGCTCATTCAGCTCATCAGCTTCGCCCTGCTGCATGATGTGTTCAAGATTCCCGATTACAACGCCTGTTACCTTCCCTCGCTGATTCTGTCCGTCCTGTGGAACTTCACGTTCAACCGCCGCTACACCTTCCGTTCGGACGGCAACGTCAAGCGCGCGATGCTGCTCGTCGCGCTGTACTACGTCGTGTTCATCACGCTTTCCAGATGGTGGAGCACGGAATTGGTTGCAGTCGGCGTACACGACTGGCTGATTGAAGTCATCAACATGCTCGTCAACTTCGTGACCGAGTTTTTGTTCCAGAAGTTTGTGGTCTATCGCGGGACGATTGACACGAACGAGCTGGCAAGGAAGGAGCAAGCGTAATGCCGTTTGACTACAAGAAGGAGTACCGTGCGTTCTACCAGCCGCCGAAAGTGCCGGAAATCATCGACGTGCCGGAAATGCAGTTCGTGTGCGTGTCCGGTACGGGCGACCCGAACGAGGAGGGCGGCGCGTATCAGCAGGCGCTCGGCGTGCTGTACGCGGTCAGCTATACGTTGAAGATGAGTCCGCGTGCTGGACACCTGATGGACGGCTTTTTCGATTACGTCGTGCCGCCGCTGGAAGGCTTCTGGCAGCAGGACGGCGTTTCGGGTGTGGATTACGGGCGCAAGGCGGATTTCCGCTGGCTGTCCGTGATTCGCGTACCGGATTTCGTGACGGCGGAGGATTTCCGCTGGGCGGTGGAAACGGCGTCAGAAAAGAAGAAGCTGGACTGCTCCCGCGCTGAACTGCGCACGATTCGCGAAGGACTTTGTGTGCAGATGATGCACATCGGCGCATACGACGACGAACCCGCGTCGGTGGCGCAGATGGATGCGTTTCTGCGCGAAAACGGTTATGAAAATGACTTCACGGCGGAGCGGCTGCATCACGAGATTTATCTTTCCGACCCGCGGAAAACAGCGGCGGAGAAAAGGAAAACCGTGATTCGGCATCCGGTGAGAAAGGTATAAGCAACCTTAGGTGCTGCTTGTCAGTGGATGAGCGGCATCCTTTTTTTCTTTTGTTGCTTGGTTCCATTTGTTGCAAAGGGAATCGCGCCTGCGGGCGCGACAAGGGGGCTTTGCGGTCGCCCCCTTGACCCCTTCGCAGCGCACTCCCATGTTTCTTGATTTTTATTGTTACAGAAGGAACTTGCGCCTGCAGGCGCGTTTGGGACAGCGCTGCTTTTGGCGTTTTTTGCGAATTTTCCCCTTGTTAGACCTTGACGAATGTGGTATAATACTATTTCGGGATGAAGATGAGCCAAGATGCGCCGCGAATTTTTCATTCTGGCTAACGCGAATGAAACGCAGCGTAGCATCGCTACGCCAAGTGGAATGAGCGAACGCCAGAAGGGAAAAGGCGCAAGCAGATGGCGCAGATGAATCCCGGAATAGTATTTCTAACAGCGTGGCGGGAATGAGCCGCCAGACCCTGAGGAATAGGAGAAAAACGGCTATGGTTAAGGTCAACATTATTTCGGGTTTTCTGGGCGCGGGCAAAACGACGCTCATCAAAAAGCTGCTGACGGGCAGCGTTGCGAAGGAAAAAATCATCCTGCTGGAAAATGAATATGGCGAAGTCGGCGTGGATGGCAGCTTTATGAAGGATTCGGGCATCATCGTTGATGAGCTGAATTCCGGCTGCATCTGCTGCACGCTGGTGGGCGACTTCCAGAAGGCGGTTGATGACCTGATTGCGAAGTATCATCCTGACCGCCTGCTGATTGAGCCGTCCGGCGTGGGCAAGCTGAGCGAAATCCTCGCTGCCGTCGAGCGCGCGAAGGAACGCCACAGCGACCTCGTTGTGACCGGCTGCGCGACCGTTGTGGACGCGGGCAAGTGCCGCATGTATATGAAGAACTTCGGCGAGTTCTTCCTCGACCAGATTAAGACGAGCGCGACGGTGATTTTCAGCCGCACGCAGCTGCTGTCCGCGGAGCGCATCGAGAAGAGCCGTGCGCTGGTGGAAGAGCAGCATCCGGGCGTCCGCATCGTGACGACGCCGTGGGATGACCTGTCCGCTGATACGCTGCTGGAAGTCATTGAATCCGGCAAGCCGATGGAAATCCACCTCGATGACGACGATGATGACGACGACGAGGACGAACACGAGCATCATCATCACCACCACGACCATGATGACCATGACCACGAGGACGGCGTGTGCCCGTGCTGCGGCGGTCACCATGACGACGATGATGACGAACACGAACATGAGCATCATCACCATCATGATCACGACGACCATGACGAGGATGAGCACGAACATCATCATCACGACCACGAGGACGGCGAAACCTGCTCCTGCGGACATCACCATCATCATCACCACGGGCATGACGCAGACGAAGTGTTCGTGTCTGTCGGCGTAGAGACTGCGAACCGTTACGAGCAGGACGAGGTCAAGGCGATGCTGGACAAGCTGTCCGACGAAGAAGAGTACGGCACGGTGCTGCGCGCCAAGGGCGTGCTGCAGAACGCGGCGGGCGACTGGTTCCAGTTTGACTATGTGCCGGGCGAGAGCCAGTTCCGTCCGGGTACGCCGGATTACACCGGCCGCCTGTGCGTCATCGGTGCGCACATCGACGAAAAAGCACTGCGGGAGCTGTTCAAGGCATGAGCGAACAGGAATTTACACCAGTCTACCTGATTACCGGCTTCCTCGAAAGCGGCAAAACCCAGCTCATCAACTCCATGCTGACGGACGACAACTTCTCGCGCGGACAGAAGACGCTGGTCATCTGCTGCGAAGAGGGCGTTGAGGAATACGAAACGGCGAAGAACACGACCGTTGTCGTCCTCGACGAAGCGGACGAGATGAACACGAAGAAGATGGAAGCGCTGGACAAGGAGTATCAGCCGGAGCGCGTCATCATCGAGTACAACAGCATCTGGACGATTGAGCGGCTGGGCAGCTGTATGCTGCCTCGTAAGTGGGAAGTCGTGCAGATTATCACGACGGTGGACGCGAACACCTTCGACAACTACTTCACCAACATGCGCCAGATGCTGACCGACCCGATGAAGGTCGCTGACCTGATTCTGGTCAACCGCTGCCAGCCCGGCGCAAACAAGAGCCCGTGGCGTCGCCAGCTCAAAGCGGTCAACCCGAAGACGAACATCATCTTCGAGAACACCGACGGCACGAGCGAAGACGGCGTGGCGGACGAAGACCTCCCCTACGACATGAAGTCCGCTGTCATCGAAATCAAGGACGAGGACATTCCGACCTTCTATCTGGATTCGCTTGATCATGCCGACCGCTACGACCGTAAGACCGTGCGTCTGGTGGGGCAGGCGTTCGCTGACCGCTCGCTGCCCAAGGGCTACTACATGTTCGGACGGATGGCGATGACGTGCTGCGCGAACGACATTCAGCCCATCGGCTGGATTACGCAGGGCATCCAGAAGCCCAGCACGAAGGCATATTTCCGCCTGACCGCGCAGTGCAAAGCGGTGGACGCGCAGGGCGAAAAGATGCTGATGCTGCAGGAAGCCCGCGCGGAGATTGTACCCCCGCCCGCGGAAGAGTACCTGAATTTCAACGCATAAGATGCTGATTCATCCCCCCGATTGCTGCAAGGCAGTCGGGGGATTTGTTTTGCGCATTTTCGCCGCCGCTTGTATTTTTTTGTTTTAATATCTTGACATTTTGTACATCGTCTGTTATGATGATATTGGAAACTCGACCATCACACTATGCACACGTTGACTTGCTTCCCGTTCCGAAGGAGGAATTGAAGATGAAACGCTTGCTTGCTCTGCTGATGATGATTGCACTCTTAGGCACGTTCGCCGCGGCGGAAAATACGCAGCCCGTCCGAATTCTCGGCGCATCCTCCTATTGCCCGCCCATTGATTCCTATGCCGCGGCAGGACATTCCGTCGAACGAAGAGACGGCTCGATGAAGGACATTGCATCCGCCATCGCATCCCGCGATCCCAATATTGACATCTTCATTTTTGACTCGAACGCTGGGCTTGACCAAATCAAAAAACAGCACTATTACTATCCACTGACCGATGACAGCGATTTGATTGATAAACTCGGCGACTTGTATCCTGCCTTTCAGAATGCGCTCATGGACAATGGCAATCTGGTCGGCTGGTATGTTGATGCACAGCCGTGGGGGTGGCAAGTTCTTTCCCCTGATTTGCTGGAAGAATTGGCACTTTCCGAACCAACAACCTTTGATGAGTTGTTAGACGTTAGTAAAGTGCTGTTCGACAGCGGTCTTTTGAGCCGTGACTATGTGCTGATGCTCGAATACAGGTACACGCAGCAGGATATGCTCACGTTCTATTTGCGCCAATTCTTGATTGCCTCTGAACGAGTGGATGGGCAAATCAATTTTCTGCGTCCCGAATTTGCTCGTATTGCCGAAAAAATCAGGAATACTGTGCCTGAAACATCGAAGGAAAATTTATTCGCAGACTACGAAGTCTTTACTTCGTCTGCCGCTTCTGTCACTCCTTCCACGCGCATTGAACTAATTCCCTCTGTACTCGATGATGTACCTTCTGGTTTATATTATCTAACAGTCGTCGCCGTCATCAATCCCTATTCCAACAACATCGACGGTGCGATTGACCTAATGCACCATCTGGCGACTTACGAATCCGAAAACGCCGCACTCTGGGATTCGTCTCTCAGCAAGCCCATCATCCGTTCCGACTATGATGAAAAGGTTGCGCAATATCAGGATGAAATCGCCCGCTTGGAAGCAAAAGAGAACCGCACCGCGCAGGATGAAGATAATCTTGACCGCGCCCGCAGCAGCTTAGCCTACATCACCGAACACCCCTATTCCGTCTCCCCGGAGGACATTGCCTACTATCAAAACCTCGTCCAGTATGCCTACATCCCCGGCGACTCCCCCGTCACCTTCGACGATGCCCTCAAGACGCTCATGCAGCGCTACCTGAACGGCGCGTTTGACGCGGAGGGGTTCGCCCGCGCGTGTCAGGAGCATGTCAACACGGTGTATCTCGAAATGGGGCTGACACCGATGTATGTGCCGAACTAATTCCACTTGTAAATTTTCCCGCGTTCGCTTGACAAATCAACCGCAGCGTCCTATCATGGAGATAGGCGCAAAGCCAACGAAGGAGGTTTGATTTTTCATGGCAAATCAGGAGAAATACGCCCAGCAGATGCAGGACGCGGGCGTTTGCGATGCGCGCGGGGCGGCGCTCTGCGCCACGGTGAAGGAGCTGCCGGACGGAAGCTTCGGCATGGTGCTGCTCGGTGTGAAGGGCAATGACCTGCTCATCTACGACACGAACATGAAGTCCGAGCCGCTCAAGCTGATGCGCACCATTCCGCTCAAGGGCGTGACCGACTTCAGCACCACCAGCCTGATGGGCGAAATTCTCAAGGGCTACACGTTCCGCTTTACGTCAGATGGATTTACCTATTCGTTCAAGAACTGCCGCCGTCAAGCGTTCCTTGACGTGCTTCAGCAGGAAATCAACAAATAACATCAAGGGCTGCGCCGGAAAAGTCGGTGCAGCCCTTGCATTTTGCGTTCTTTTTCTGATATAATAGACATATCATGAATATGCTTTTTTTAGGCGAGGTTTCAGGATTCCCAGCAATCCCTTGATAATGCTTGATTATAGCGCAATCAGCCGGAATATACAATCCCCAGATTCGCAATTTTGACTCTCTTTCCGTCGCGCGAAGTAGTCAAAACGGGGGTCAAAAAAAAAGCCCCTCATGCTCTGTCAACGCATGAGGGAAAATGGATAAAGGAAGATACCAGTACATACTTATTATAAGCGTTTCTAATCGGCTTGTCAAGCGTTTTTCTGCGAGATAATCTGCGCCCACTTCTTTGCATCCTGCACACGCTTCCGTTCCTCCGGCGTGTTGACGCTGATGGAATGCAGCGCTGTCTCCACCTGCTGGATGGTCGGAACTGTATCCAAGTCCGCGCTGTGCGTCATGAGGACAACCGCATCCCGGCGCTTCTTGTCATCGGCGGATTCTTGCACGCTCTGTGCATCGGCTTTTGGGGCTGACCGCGTGGCGAGGTACTCACGCACTGTAATCAGCGCCGCCAAATCGCGGATGTTCTGCGGATTGTTGCCCTCTTCGATTGCCTTCTCAATCTGCCCATCAATCCACGTCAGCGTAACCACGCAGCCAGCCCCTTTCCGTTATGCTTCTTTCAGCTCTTCCAGCGCCCGCCGAATCACGTCACGCTTCCCCGGCTCGATGGTGCGCATCAGCTCTTCCAGCTCGTCCATCAGTCGCTTGTCCGTGCCGTCGTGGCGGCTGTACCGTCCGCGCATATCGCGTCCACGGCGGCTGTATCGGTCATCGCGGTACATACCGTCATAGCTACCACGCGCTTCCCAGTCGCCGCCGTTATTGCTGTACCCGTCCGCTTCCAGCATCTCAATCTTGTCGATGTTTTTGATGGTATCCGTCAGCTTGTGAACGGCTTCGAGGTCGCCAGCAGACATATCCTGCTTTTCCGCAATCTCTTGCAGCTCTTCGCAGAGTTTCTCTTTGAGTTCATGCAGATACTTCATTGCGTTTCTCCTTTCCTCACGCAACGCGCGTGACAATCAGGTTGGCATTCTGCACGTCAATATCCACGCCAGCGGTATTCTTGACGCTGATGGTCGTGCAGCACCCCGCCGGAACGTCAACAAAGGTGTCGACGCTGACGTTCTGGTACTGCGCCGCTGCCGCAGGGGTGACGATGGCGGTAGAAGCCGGAAGCACCTCACCCGCGATTGCAAGCGCGACAGAGATAGCTCCGGCAGTGCCGCCCGTCGGAATGGCGATATTGCCGCCAAAATTGACGCGGAAACGTGCGCGACACTGCCCGTTGGTAATTCCCCGCAGCGTTACGATGCCAGAGCCTTCACGATGGACGATGCAGCGCGTGGCGCAGACTGGCGTTGCAGCAAAAAGGACGTTGTTGCCATTGGCGACGGTTTGAGCCGCCGCCGCAGTATATTCAGCCATGTTTTTTCTCCTTTCAGCGGCAGGGCGCGAATCAATCAACGCCCCGCCGCTTTTTCAGTTGCCGTTATCGGCTCATCCTGCACAGGCAGGAAGCTGTCTGGATCTTACCCGGCGCAATACTGCGCCTGATTGCAGCAGAACGGATTGGCTACCGTGTACGCCGGAACAGGGCAAGGACGAATCGTATTCACGAGGTACTGGTTCTGTGCTGCCTGAGACGCGGCGAGCTGCAAGCCGAAAATCTGCTGGTTCTGCGCCGCAATCTTCTCGTCCTTTGCCTCGATGCGCTGTGCCGTCAGTGCGTCAATCACCGCTCTGGCGTTAGCGTTGGCGTTGTCCAAAATGTCGCGAACGCCGCTCTGAATGGTGTTGCGAGTGTCGCAAGCCTGAGTGGCAAGGTTGTAGTTCACGCCCTGGATTGCCGTCTGCGTCTTGCAGCAGCAATCCGCCGCCTGTGCCTGCATCGCGTTAAGCTGCTGCATCAGCGCGGTCTGCTGATTGGCGCGGGAGAGTTCCGCCTGCGCGAAGCCGTTAGCCATCTGCATCTGTACGCCATTGGTGAGCTGCGCCTGTGCGTAGAATCCATCACACAAGCCGCTGTTCACGTTGTCGATTTTCCGCTCGATATTGGCGAAGTCGGAGGTGAGAACGTAACCGTCCATGACAGAGCCCTGTCCACCGTTGCGATTGCCAAAGCCACCCCATCCATTATTGCCCCACCCGCAGAAGACGAAGAGGAAAAGGATGATAATCCAGTATGCGCCATTGCCACCGAAGAAGCCGTCGCCGTTCTGGTTGCTGTTTCTGCCGGAAAGCAGAGCCACGTCAGACGCGGAGAGTTCTGAAGTCATACTCATTGTTTTTCTCCTTTCGGATTTTTGAAGTATATGCTAAATTGTTGCGCAACAAATATAGCCAAAGTTAAGAACCGAGGAACGATTGAAACATCTGCGCCGCCTGTTGAAGCTGATTAAGCTGGTTTTGCGAGATTTTTCCAGATGCAATCAGTTTGCGAACCTCCTGCTCAGGGTCGCCCTGAAACGTCGCGCGAAACTGCTGAAACTGCTGCATCATCCGCTGGAAGTCGCCAATAGCTCCGGGCATCTGCCCGCCGCCAAGTGCATTAAACAGTGGGTTCATCCTGCGTTACCCCCTTCTTCTTGCGCCCTTCCAGCGCTTCAAGGCGTTTCGTCAGCGTGTTGAGTTCGTCCCGCGTCACGTACTCCGGAGCGTCCTGCGCGCTGCTGGATGGCTTTACGGATGCGTTGCGCTCCGTGTAATCAAACGTGCGCATGGACGGCATTCCTGCCGCGTCCGCTGACTTGATGTAAAACGTTTGCTTCTCGCTGTCCATCAGCAGAACGCTCGAACCGTTGGCGACAAGGTAACTTTTCGCTCCGGCTTCACCCTGCACCCAAATCAATCCGTTGCTTGATGGCTGTGCTGGTTGCTGCATCATCGGCTGCTGTGCTGCTCGAAGTTGCGCAAGTTGGTCGGGCATCGCCGTCTGCTGCGCGTTATAATACGGAATTTGTGGATAATATTGTGGATAACCATACGCCATACATCAGTTCCCCCTCTCCCAATAATACGCTGGTATTTCCGCGCCGCTATCCCATGCGTCGTACCAGTCGCCGTTTACGGCACACACAACGTGGTCGCCGATGCCGAGGACGTACACCCCGCGCGGATGTTCGCGGCAGAAATCCGCGACAGTATAGCAGATTGGACAGGTATCCGGCAGTGCGTGGCGCGAGAATCCGCGCTCATGCAAGTACCGTCCCCAGACGTGATTGGCGTTAGGCATATCTCCGCAGTCATAGCCCAGCGCACAGAGCGCCGCATAGGTGCTGCCCCACGTCTCCCCTGCCGCTTTTGATGCTGCACGGACAGCGCAATCCCCGACACGCAAGCCGCGCGGATTAGGGTTGTAGTGGATATACACCACACCACCTCCTACTGATTATAGTATAGGCGATTCTGGCGGTTGGGAAATGCAGACAAAACGCTGGAAAGATGCAAAAAAACTTGCGAAAAATCTTAAAAAGGTATTGACAAGGTACATACCTTGTGATATAATACATAGTGTCAAGGGGCGGTACAAAAAGAACCCCGGACAGAAAGAGGTAAGAGAAATGGAAGGAACTCGTAAGTTGGACGTAGAAAGTCAGTACGACCATTTCGTTGTGGAAATCGAAGTCGTTGACGGAGTGCGCGATGGCTACCGCAGTTTTATCGCCGCTTGTGATGGCGCTTATTACGACGGAAGCGACTACAAAGCAGCAAAAGCAATGTATGACAAACTCGCTGAATACAAAGACGGTATCCACGGTGCCGTTATTTTGACGGGGCATAGCATCGAATACGATGATTGGGATGTACTGGAAACAAACGAAATTAATGATGTTTATCAGCAGGACGAACAAGAGTAACCATGCACCCGCCCCGGAGGTACGAGGGCAGAAAGAGAGGGAATATTATGACTAACGTCGTTTTTCAAATTCCTGCCAATGCCGTCATCGTCGGTCTTTGCGCTGGGCGGCACGACATGCCCGTTGGGGAGTTTATCTTCCCAACGGAGGTTGACCCCACAGACTTTGAGGGGATGCAGCACACGGTCGACGCGTTCCTGGACAATCGTGTGGGGACTCATTTGTCAAATTACGGAACCCGTTTTAACGACAACGAGATGTCAGACATCGAGGTCGTAACGGGTGACCGTCCGCTGGTAGTCTATGTAACTGGGTTAACTGCTTGCGTGGCGGCGGTTATCCGCGGCTGCGTGTATCGCGGCATTGAGCTGACGCTGATGCACTACGACCGCACCACAGGCGCGTACTTGCCGCAGGTGGTAGTTGGAAACATGGGAAACTGGTGCAAGCCGATTTACGGCAGCACCAGAAAGGAGGAGTAACAGATGATTAGCGAAAACGGAAACAAGGTTGCAAAGTGCATCATTCTGACGAAAGAGCAGAATGCGCAGATTAAGGACGTAGCAAAAAAGTTAAGCCTGAACGATTCTGCTGTCATTCGGCTTGCCATCTCGGAGTGGCTGGCGGAAAGAGTGCGGAAGGAATAAGAGGGAAAGTTGCAAAAAAACTTGCGGAAAACCCTAAAAAGATATTGACAAAGTATATATCTTGTGATATAATAATAGTGTCAGGAGGGCGGTACAAAATAAAAGCCCCAGACAGAAAGAGGTAAGGAAATGAAGCCCGAAAACTACGCAAAGCTGTCAGCTTCTGCCAGAAAGCTCTATGACGACCACCGGTTTGAGTTTTCCATCGTCACCGACGGAGAAAACGCCGGAAGGATGCGCATAAGCGGCTTGAAGAAAACGATGAAGCGCCCCGAACCCGCTGTTCTGGATGAAATCAAAACGATTCTGCTGGAAGAAAAGGCGGAACGCGACGCAGCGCGCGAAGAAGCCGACCGCATCCGCTCGGAACGCGAAGCACGCCGCGATGCCATCCCCGGAATCAAGGAGATTGAGGAAGCTCGTAGCGCGTGGGACAAGTACCACTACATCTACGATAAGGTGATAGCCGACGGAGAAGGGCGGATGCCGACGAAGCCCGCCGTCAGCACCACCGAGCTTTGCGAGAAATACCCGAAAGCTGCTGCCATGCTGCAAGCAGAAGACTATTCGCGCGCAAGCAACGTTGCGAAGTGCTCTGCCGGGCGCAAGGCGCGTGAACGCATCATCGACGGCGAAGACTACACACAAGTTATCGCCGACATGGAAAAAGAGTGGACGGATTATTGCGATGAACACGTTTGGGACTAAGGAGGAAGCCCCATGCAGCAGCTCACTATTCAAGATATAGCCTACATCATCGGGCTATACAACAAAATGCATTCCAGAAAGCAAGTCGCCCGTGAATTGGGCTTGTCCGAATACCGCGTTCGCAGAATTCTAATCGACAACGGCATTTTGAGCGACTACGATGCCGCCATAGCTGCCGCAATCGACGCAGGCGATAGCCCGGAAGATGCAGCGCGGAAATTTGGCGTAGCGCCAAACACGATTCGCTCCCATCTGCCGTATAGCAAAGGCGGATATTGCCTTGCCCCGGACAGCGCAAACGCAAAACGCATCAGACGATGCAGAGCAAAGAAAAAAGCATCCGCCGAAGCTGATGCTTTTCCCCTGAACCAATGATGATACTCACATTGTTTCAATTCCACACCTGCCGAAACAGGTGACACCGTGATTGTACCACATCATTTTTAGTTTGTCAACCCCACAATTAAGCAAAAGGAGAAGAGAGCATGGAAAACATGAACCTTGACTATTGCGAAGAAGATTTTACGCGCGAAGAAGTATATGCTTTGTTCGAGGCATTTATCAAGAAGAATCCAGAACACTACATAAAGCGCATTGACGGCTACCCATATTATTTAGGCAGAGAGATTGGTGCTTGGTGTGCGGATGTACACAATAAGGCGCTTGCAGGTGTCCTTATCCTCGGCAAAAACAAAGAAATATATTTGCAATGGCAGTACACAACCAGTGGAGAAATTCTCGCGCCATAATAGCTGAGTGCAAGCGTCAGGCGCAAGAATAGTGCACAACAAAAAAAACCGGGACATTACGTCCCGGCTTTCTTTGTATTCCGCTTGGGTAAAATCTCGGAGTATTTCTGCGCTTCGTCGTACTTGGTTTTCAGCGTGTGTATAATATAGTCAATCTTGCGAATGCTCATATTGTACTGCATTGATTGCTTTGTTCGTGTCCAGCCTTTCGCCCGCGACCTGATAATCAGTTCTTCTTCATCGGACAAACAGGCTTCATCCACAAAAGCATCAACAACCGCTTTTGTCCATACGACTTCGCGGCTCATGTGTTACTCCTTTGGTTTATCCTTGCCATCCGCGACCGCAGCTGCGTCCGTCATGCCCTCGCCGATGATGTAGGCGATGACCGTAGCACCCGCCATGATGATGCTGCCGACCTGTGTTGCGGTTTCATCCGCCACGCCGAACGCCATAGTTAGCATGGTCACAAAGGATACAACTGCCGCCCAGAACTTGCGGCTTGTCAGTTTGCGCTTCAAATTCTCACTCATTTTGCATTTCCTCCCTTTAGGGCATTGCCCCTCAACCAATTATCAATTTCCCTGCTTGCCGCCGTCATTTCGTCGGCGTTGCCGTTGTGTAACTCATGTTCCAAAAGTGCCTGTACTCCGGCGCACGTTACCATCAGTCCGTCACGCAAGCCGCCGATGCGCTCTTCGTGCCCATCAAGGCGGCGCTTGTCTGTGTCCAGCTTGCGATTGATGTCTGATACGCTGGATGCCAGCGCGTTTGTTGGCTGCTCCTGTCTCTTGCGTTCATCTCGCGCATTTTTCCGCGCGGTGTAAAATGTGTTGTATGCTCCCAGCAGGACGAGAATCACGCCCAGCGCCAGAATCAGTTTATCAGCGGTGAGGCTTTCCATGTCAGCCTACACCGCCTTCCAACGCGGCGACACGTTCCTCCAGCTTTTCGATGCGTTCCGCAAGCTCGTCAAGCGTGGGTGTTTCCGTTTTGGAAATACCCACATCGACAAACTCCTCCATCATGTAGCCCTGATTTGCCTCCGTCTCGACGTGAAACCAACCGCCACTATTCCCGATGACGTTGACAGAAGTGCCGATTTTGACTTTTTCCAGCACCTTTGCGGATTTGCTCGGCTCTGCGCGAAGATTTACCGTGCTGCCGCTCTGCGCTGTTACACGTCCGACGCAAATAACATCGTTGTTATCATCCACCATTGGTGTATCCTCCTTGTATTCGACCTTTTTGAGGCATCCTGCACACGTCCACGATTTGACGGGTGAAGCGACGAAGCCCGTTGCGCTGCTCTGCGCATTGAGAACCTTGCCGTCCTCACCCATCAGCCCGATGTGGTAAAAATCCCTCAAGTCGCCGTTGTAGTATTTGCCGCCCTGCTTGTAGCTGAATGGCAAGGCATATCGCGAATCCCCCGGATTCCGGCACTTAAAAACCGCCATTCCGGGCTTTGCGGCGGAAATCGGGACAAGCTCAACAATTTCCGTCCGCGCAATGCGATTGCTGCCATGATAGATGCTCTGCCCGTGCTGACGGTATGACCACACAAACGCGCCGGAGCAGTCAACGTTCCCCGTCTCCGCTGCACCAGCCGTATACTTCCAGTGCTCGGCAAGCATCCGCTGGAAGTCGCCCAGAATGTCGGATACTGCGATTTTGGGCATGATGACACCTCCTAAAACTTGGTACTAACTTGCAATTAACTTGCTACCAATTGCAACTTAGATTGCCGCTACTCCCTCATTTTCCACCGCGTCCAGCGAATCATAGTACGCCTGCGCCAGCTTCTCAATTTCCGCGATGTCGTCATCATTAAACAGCCCGTTGTCGAGGTGCGTGTAAGCCTTATCGAGCCAAAATGCCACATCACGTCCAGCGGAAATCTCGCGCTTAATTGCGCGCAGCGTCAAATCATGCCGTGCCTTACTGTTGATTGCCATAAAGATACCTCCTTAATTTTGCGTCATGGATGCAACCGCATCCTCAAGATTTTTGATTACGATATTCACGTCACGCTGATACTTCATTTCTGCGCCAGCGCCATCAGTAACGCTGATGGTAGTCGTCGGGGCGTAGGTGGTCAGCGCCTTATACGCGGCGATTTCAGCGGCGGAAAGGGCGGTTTCGACGGGAGTTGCAAGCGATGTCAAAACATACACCTCTTTCGCGTCGAGGAATGCTTTGAACTCATCAAGTGTTGATGTGCCTTTTTGTGCATAGGCAAAGCCGATGAGGTTGTTTTGGTTTGCGATAGCGCCGCCGACAGCTTCCGAACCTACGGTGGTGGAAAAGTGCGTACAAAGAACATTTGTCGCAGAAGTGCCAGCGAACCAAGCAAAGTATCTATCAACCTTTTGTCCAGACGTCTGCCAGTTGAGCGACGATGTCACCTTGATTTTGGTGATTCGCTGCACATACACCCCGCGCGCCAAGTCCACCTCATCGCAGACCCACTGCTGCCCGTTCTCGTCCGTGTAGTTTCCGCCGGATGTGACCGGGATGCCCGGAAGCGCATTCGGCGTTTGCAGTGTCAGCGTCTGCGACTTGTTCGCGCCGTCCGACACCGTGACCGTTACCGTTCCGCCGTCGCCCGCGCTGACAATCGGCACGGGCGCAGTCGGGGTCGGCGTACCGTCCTGCGTGCTTTTGCCGCAGACACGCAGTCCGACAAAAGGCGCGGCGAAAGAATCCGTCGCAGTAATCGACGCGCCGGACACGCTGCCAGACAAAACGTTCGCGCGCGCGGAAAGCGTGTTAGCGGTATTTGTAACCGCGCGGATAGCGTCGCCAGCAGCTTTCGCGTCCGCCGCGCGGTTTTCCAGCGTCAGCGTCTTGTCCGTTACCAGCACCGTAGGAATCTCGCCATTCACGTCTGCGCCATAAAGCGCCAGAATCACACCAATCGTGCTTGCATCAACCATTAGTTGCCGCCTCCTAACTTAATCCATGCCCCGTTTGCGTCCTTCTGCCACATCGACCCAAATCCGGCGGTGTACGCCAGACTTCCGATGCTTCCAGACTTCCCCGGCTCTGTGCCATTGGAGATGTCGGCGGCGTTATCCAACATCCACTCAACATAGTCCGTGTGGATAGTCTCGCCGTTATTCTTGCGGATTAGATTCCACGCCATTTTGAGCCGCCTCCTTAATTGTGATGATGATACTATCCGATTCCAGTCCGATGTTGCTGCTCGCGTCAACCGCCTGAAATGCAACAATCCGCGTTCCGCTGCCGGTAGATTGAAACTGCTTTGTGAACGTTATCGTTTCCTGCTGAACGTCATAGATTCGCTCGTTTACTGCGCCGTCCACAATGAAGCGGATTGATGCCGCGTTCTTCTGCGTCACCGTGAACGTCACGCTTTCTCCGACGGCGATTGTCGTTTTGTCCGCCTCAACGCTGATGATTTGCGGGCGCTGCTCTTCAAGCGCTGATACATCATCCTTCCACGCTGCGTATAGCTTGCTATAATTTTGTGCGGCAGTGTTTGAGCGATATGCCGTCATTTGCAGCAGTTCCAGCAGTAACAATTTTTCCTCGTCCGTGATGTACTTCCCCAAAAACTGCTGCGCTGCGGATGTTGCGCTTTCTGCCGCTGCGTTTGCGCTTGCCGCTGCGTTTTTGCAGTCTTCCACCTTTGCAAGCACCGTCGTAATGTCGGGAATGACGTTATCCGGGTCGTACACTGTCCCTGTTGCCCCTGCCGCAACGCGCCCCTCAAGCCACAAGATAGCCGTCGTGTCCTCGCCGACCGTCGCCGTGACCATCAGGCGGAAACGCCCAATAACAGCGTAACAAGCAGCGGAAAGCGTCACGGATGCCACGCCGTCGCTAACCGCGCCTTGGAGAAGAATCGTCGGGTTTTCGTCCGTGCTTGCGACGCTATCCAGCCTGATAAAGCTGCCGACAATCGTTGCGCCAGAATCCATGCTGTACGGCGCGCCGTCCTTCTCAAACGCGATTTTCAGCGTGTGGGCGTTTGCTTCGCCTTGCACGAGCGCCGCTTTAAGCGGTGTCATCCGCAACCCGGCAGACAGGTTGCAAGTGTAATTTAACTCATTCATGCGTCCTCCTTATTCCGTTCCTGCGGAAATAAGTCCACTCTTGCCGCCAAGCGCCTCAATGATGCCGCTGACGCTCTTGCCCTCCGTCGACATGGTGACTTGTACCTTTTGCGGCTCAAGCAGCACGTTGTCCGCGTTAAGTGTCAGGATGCGCTCATCATAGCAGCGCCCGAATTTAGGCATTGCAACCCGGCAGATGCTCCCCAGCCGGAAATGGTCGTAGGGCAATCCTGTTATGGCGGAAAGCTCCACAAGGGAAACGTCGATGGAAATTGGCGGGTTCTTCTTCTTCGCCAATTCCTTCTTTGCGTTTTCCAACAATGTCTCCTTGTCCGTGATGCTGTTATCGGAGTACTTGCCGCACACGATGCCCCACTCGTCGATGGTGTCCGCGTCGATGTAGTCCTTGCCATCGTTTACAGTGCCAACGGTGATGCCGTTTTTGCCGTACGCGTACATACGGGTCACAAGGTCGTCGCGGTCGGTGCTGACAGTTGCGCTGGTTAGTGCGCCGTTAAAACGCGCTTCGCAGGAAACGGTATTTGGCATATTAACGAGGTTGAGCGTCCACGGATGGGTGGAAAAGTCGTACTGCCACATCATTTCAGCGGGAGACAAGTTCTTGACGTTGTTGATTGCTGTCCAGATGTTCGTTCCTGCGTCGAAATCGTATGTGAGGTGCTGCGATAACTCGCACGTTCCAATCTGCCAGCGTGTTTCCGGCTGGTAGGTGAGAAGCTGTGCCAGCACGTCAACCGCGTCAACTGATGCACTGCCTATTTTTAGCTGCTCCGGGAGAAGTCCGTCCATCAGCGTGGAAATAGCGTGGTCGAGGTTGACTTCCTGTGTTGCGTAATTTCTGTATGTCTGCGTGTCCGAGCGCAAGCGGAAGATGCCGACGCTGCCGCCGATGTGGTATAGCTCCACAAACTGCGTTGCGTCCATCCATGTGCCGTCCACGAGCGTCATACTCGCGGTGGAGATGTCGTCGATTGTCAGCGACAAAGACAGCGAAGAGGGGCGCAAGCGCTTGATTTCTCGCAGATTTTTGTCCAAAAGGCGCGGCAAACGGACGTTGTTTGTGTATGCTTTGCTTGCATCCGGGTCGGGGATGATGCCGGAAACATAGTCGATTGTGAGGTAGATGTCGCGGACGTCTACGTTAAAAGTCCGTTCAACCGTATCAGTGTAAACTTTTTCCCACATTTGAAAGGATAGTGTTACAATAAGGGATACGGTGCTTGCCCCGTCAGGAAGTGTTACTGTTGCGAATCCTGCCTCGTCAACGTGTACATCGTTTACGTCCTGCTTTTGTTGATTGCCCCAAAGGTCGCGCCGAAAATCTGCGTGTACTCGTGCGGAGGTGATTACTGCGTCGGCTGGAAGAACAACCGGAAAAGTGACCTTTGTTCTCCCGATTGTTGGATAGCCGACCTCCATCTGCCAACCAGTGGGATTTTCCACATCAGGGTTTACCTCAAGACGGCATTTTATTTTGGACGTTAGGGTTACTTCCTGCGGTGTGCCATATGCTTTGTAGTTAATATTTTCGCCCCCTCGCAGTGACTGTCAGCGACAAAAGCCCGTCGCCGCTAAACGACACCTTGTTAATTCCGGGCTTTAGCGTGATTTCATCGGCAGATTGTCCGTTTCGGTTGCCCATTGCGGATTGTCCTGCCGCCGTGATTTGCTGGATGCCGTTATCGTCGTGTTCTATGCGGATTTCCTCGCCCGTCTTTACGCTGATATTCGTCAGCGAGATTTTTTCGCTTCCGCAACTGATTGCAACGTTTGTCAGCGGGTCGATTGCCACAAAAACCGCTTCAAGCGGACACGCCACGTCCCCGCGATTGTAAACCGTCAGGATGCCACTTTTGCTTGCTTCAACTGTTTCCATTTTGGAAACAGTTGCTTCCTCCCACCACGGGCGCTGATATGCCGTCAACTTGATTGCCAGCGTGTCCGTCCACTTGAGCGCGGAAACACTCGCTGCCTCGATGCTGTCGATGTATAACCGCTGTTCCGGGCGGTATGACGTGTGCAGGTACTGTCCACCGCTGCCCCAGCGCATGATTTTACCGAGGACAAGCTGCCTGTGGATGGTGTTTGCTTCGTGAATCTCAACGGCAATTGTTACCGTGATGGACTGCCGAAGCTGCCCGGTGAGGAACATTCCCCCGCCGGGGCGTGCTTCGGTCGTCACGGCTTCCTTCGGCGCGTCCTCCGAAATGTCGATGATGATGATGGACGGGTCGAGGTCTTCCAGCGCTTCTTCCCCCATCCACGCGCGGTATCGCGTTACCATTTAGCGCGCCACCTCCATCAGATTTCCACGGATGCCCCTGCCGATTATCTTGTTGACGATAGGCGCAACCGCCGTTGCGACGGTTTTGCCATCTACGCTGAATGTGTTATTGATGGTTGTTGGCGGAAGCCCGGAAACCGCGTTCGCAATTTCGTCCGGGTTCGTTACCTGAACGAAAAGAACGCCGTCGCCATTGTTGAAGATGTTTGGTGCGCTGTTGTTTTTTAGGCTTTCCTTGTAGTTCTCCATCATTTCACCAAGCGTGTTGAAGATAGACTGCGTTACAAATCCTTCCTGTATCGTTCTGCTTTCGATTTCTTTTGCTGCGTCAATGGCGCTTTCGATGGCGGAGAAAAAATTGCCGCCCGTTGTTTTTTCTTGCTGTTCGCTCGAAGGTGCGCCGATGTATGTATTCGGCACAAATTTAGGGTGCGCTGCGTTGGCAATAATCGTGTCCATCATATACAGTGGCGGCATATCTTTTGTTGCTCGATTATTCCACTGCTCCGCTTCTTCGGCTTCCCGCTGATGCTGGTTTTCCTCCATGCGCTGTTCCAAAATATCAACGATGTCGTTCATTTCCTGCGTTTTCATTTCGACAAGCCGATTCCACCGCTGCGCGCGGGCTTTGATGTCGTCGGGCATTAGCCCATCCTCAATCATGTCCGCATAGCCGCTTCGCGCTCGTGCCTGTTCGCGGGCGCGGCGTGCTTGCGCTTGCTCTTTTAGCGTCGGGGCTGTTTTTTCGTGCGCAATATCTTCTTCTCGCTGGTCAGCATCTCCGCGAACGAAGTAATCGGATATCCACGGCTTATCTTTCAGTTCGTAATCAATTTGCTTTAACCCCAACTGTTCGAGAAGCGCATTGATGCCCGGAATTTCTGCTTCCAGCGTCTTGCGCATTGTGTTGATGCCAGCCAAAACCGCGCTGTTATTTTCTGCCATGTATGCCGCGATTGCGTCCTTTTGCTTAAACGCTTCGAGCGACTTTTGCACGGTTTCCAGCATCGCCTGATACGTCTCATCGTCCGCCAGCGTATACCGCGTTTTGGTTTCCGCCATCGCGTTTTCTTCGTTGCGGGCGCGCTGATAGTCTGCATTTAGCTGCTTGATTTCTTCCGGCGTTAGGTTCAGTAGACGCGAAAGGTACGCATCGTTATCGCGGGAGTATGTAGTAAGCCCTGACAAGATGCCAACGTCAACGCCAGCAGCTTCGGCTTGCTGCAAAGCATCATTGTAGGCGTGTAGCGCATCCGCATTCGTGCCGTACCAACTAAGCACGTTTTCCTTGCTGTAATCGGTATCGAGGAGCTTCTTCATTTCCTCCTGCGTGTGCGTTACCATGTAGCCCATGCCAGACGCAACGCCCTTGTAGGCTTCCTGCGCCTTTTTCAGCGTGTCCGCGCGGTAGGTATCCACGTCTTTCAGCGCGGTTTTAAGGTCTTCGAGTGCTTTCTTCTCGTCCTCGATGGCTTCGTTGAATTTTACCTGTTCTTCGGCTGCCGGGTGTGCACGTTTGTACGCCTCCCTTTCCGCTGTTGCCCTTGAAAGCACGGTCTGATTCTCGCTCAGTTTATCGTTAGTTTCTTCGATTTGCCTGTTAACATCTTCCAATTCTCCGGCGGCGGCGCTGATATCGAATGTTTGCAAGCTCATTGCTTCTGTGAGCTTGCTCCACGCCGCAGCTTGCATGTCTCCGAAATCGAAGAGATTTATGGAAGAATCTCCAACCCCGCGAATCGCCCTGTCGACTTCATCATATTGCGATGCAAAAAATTCGTCAAATGTGTTGGCAAACGTATAGTTGGCATTTGTTCCAGCCATTGTGCGGACAAAGGACTGATATGCACTTTCTACCACATCATGATATGCGGCTTTTACTTCTTCGGCATTAGACCCCGCAATTAGCGAGTTTAGATAATCTCTGCGTGCATATAGGGATTCGAGCTGTTTTTCCGTTTCATCAACTGCTGCTTGTGCATCGGTAACGGCGGTATCATGTGCACCATACAGCGACACGCCATTCACGGTATCCACATACTGTTTAATTCTTTCTGCGTTGCCCATAATGGCGTCAGAGGTTAAATCAACGTATTGCGAAAGTCCCGGCATGACGTTTTTGAGGTTTTCGAGGGCTTCCTGCCACGCTTTCGTTGCCTTTACAGCTTCGCCGCTCTCCTGCTCCATGTTGCGCATGGAATTGACGATTGTGAGCGACTGCGCATAGGTAGCCTTTGCGTCGTATATTGATTCGTCACGCTCTTGCATGATTTTTTCGGCTGTCGTGTACTGGTATGACTTATCCGACAGCACGTTGTTGAGCAGCGAAATCGCGGGCGTTACAACGCCCAGCAGACCCTTGCCGAACTCCGTCTTGATGCGGTCGAGGTTCGTTTGCAGCTTGCGCATCTCATTCGAGAAGCTGTCCCCGGTTCGCGCAAAGTCGCCCTGAGCGTCCTTCGTGGCTTCCAGCAGATACTGATAGCGCAACGTTGCTTGTTCTGCCTGCGACATCTTATCAAACGCCTTATTCATGCCCTTTTCGAGGGCAAAGGCGTTTAGGTTCGCAACGGACATATTGATGCCAAGCGCCTTCAAGGGCTCGTTTTCCCCGGAGATGCCGGAGCGGATTTTCTCAAATGCTGTATCGTGGTCGAGGTTGTAGAACGACGCCATATCCGCCGCAAGTCCCGCCATGTCCATAGACATTTGCAGCACTTGGTCATCGGCAATGCCCATAGATTTCAACATCGCGCCCAGCGTGGACGAATACTGTTTCGCCTTGGTTTCCGTGATGCCGTATGCGTTCAGCGCCTCCTGCGCCCACTTATTGATGGTGGACGCTGAATCCTCAAACGTCACATCAACAACGTTCTGCGTCTCCACAAGGTCGGACGCAAGCCCGATTGATTCGTCGATTGAACCCGTGACGCCGTCGATAATGCTATTGATGCCGTTTACTGCCATGTTGGCAAGGAACTGCCCGCTTGCAATATCACCAATCACATCAAGGCGGCTCAAAAATCCGCTCAGAACACCGCCGCCCGAATCGCCAGAACCGCCGCCGTCTGCGGCTTGCTGCAAAGACTGGATTTGCTGCTGCAAACGCTTGATTTCCTCCGTCGCTTGCGTGGACTGCTGCTGCGCTTGCTGCAATTCCATTTGGAAACGTCCGCCGTCAAACGTCGGATGAATAGCAAGGCTGTTTAGCTCTTGCTGAAACTGCTGCATTTCCTGCCGGATCTTATTCAGCTCTTGCGTGTATCCGCTTGTATCAATCTTAAAACTTGCGTACAACTCAAATGCTTCCGCCATCTTCTGCACCTCCCCTCGCCATTAGTCCGTTTATAATATCGTCGCAGATTTCCTCTGCTGTTTTTTGCTTTGTTTCATGTTTTTCTTCGCCGAAAACGTCGCTATATGATGGGATTTCCAGATTAGCGCCGCCGAACGACGAGATAGCAAGCACCGTCATCCACGCCATATTAGCCATGTAGCAACGTTTTGCTTCCTCCTGCGTTTCATGCGCCAGAAGCACCCCCAGCGCGTGAACGTTTCGAGGGCGGTACTTGTACAGCACAGGGATTACATGATGCACCCCAGACGAAGCGCAAAGGTAAAAAAAGCAAACAGCGAATCGAGAGTGTCCTTGTCCATCATGGCGGCGGTTTCCGTGAAGTCCATTTCTGCGACTTCCTCCGCCGTCTTGCCGTGCATCGCGCCGAGAATGCCCATTGTTTCCTTTGGATGCTTGGCGTACAAAATCGGAAGCATCTTCATCAGGATGTCGCGCCCGACAACGTCGCCCTTGCTCTTTTCTTCCACAAAGGCTTTCATTTCCTTGCTATTTACCAGCTTGTCGATGTAGGGAATGGCGTTCGCCATCTGCTCAAATGCGGTTGCGGTATTCATGCGTTTTCCTCCTCAAAATTCACGAAAGTGCGGCAGGGCGCGAACCCTGCCGCGTGTTGTTAGGCGGCAGGGTCGAAGAAAATGACCTCACAAGGTGCATATCCGTCGGTTTCCAGACCGTCCTGATGCGCGGTAAATTCCACCGGGATAGTACCCTCGCCCTTGTCCGTCCACGTCAGCGTTGCGCCCGCCGTGTTCAGCGCGTTTTTGATGGCAATCAGCACATAGCCCTTCGAGGTGTCGCCCACCCAGACGAGACTCTCAATATAGTCTGCGTCCTTAATATCGGTGCGAATCTTAATAGTGTGCTTCTTCTCCGTGTCCGTTACGTCGGCAGTGCCGAAAGACCGCTTAAGGTTGGTAGCATTGATTTCCAGCAGGGTAGTCGTCAGCTTGATAGTCCAGCCATCGTTGACGCTGCTGCCTTTCCATTCCTCGCGCTTGCCGTCCGCCTCGATGCTGCGCGCGTTGGGCGTGCAGACGAACGTGCCGCCGCCGCGCGTCGCGCCAATCAGTGCAGATCCGCTTGTCTTTTCGCGCTCCGTTTTCAGCAGCGCGCCCAGCGTCGCCGCGTCCGTGGCGGTGGAATAGTCAAAGTTGGCAAGAAACATCCCGGCATTGAGTTGCAGATTCTCAAATGTGCTTGCCCGAAGACCAGTCGTCATTTTGTTACCTCCTGTTAGGTGTAGTAAGTCACGATTTCGTAGTAAATCCGCCCATAGCAGACGCTTTTGAGCGTCGTGTCCACTTCAAGGCGGAAGAAGTTGCTATTGTTGCGGTACAGCGTGATAAAGCCATCGTCGCAATAGATTGCAGTTCCCTCCGGCGGAATAGCGCGGCGAACCTCGTCAAGGATTGCCGCACGCTGCAAGTTTACGTTGCTTCCGTTTTCTGCCTGACAGCACAGCGTGCAAATCATTGCAGATTTTCCGAATGCGTCCCCCTCTTGCAATTGAAACGCGAAATAGGGAAAAGACGCTTCCTCCGGCACTGCGTCCTCAACATACGCAGGAATGGGCTTGCCCTCGTAGGTGAAGCTGTTCCAAAACTTGTATAGTTTCCGCTGCAAGTCAATCACGCAGTCACCACCTCCGCGTCCGCCTCCCGGAAGTGCATATCGCTCTGCTCCGGCGTTGTCATGTCCCGCGCATCGGACGTGATGCGGAAAACCTTGCCGTCGGACAGGCGCTTTACTCGGTCATTCGGCGCAAGCTCCAGCAAGTCAGAAAATACGATTGTAAACAGTTCGCGGATGCCGCTCTGATATGCAATCAGGGCTTCCGTGCTGCTGTTGCGGATGAATCCGGCACGGAACGGCGCGCCATCTGCCCATGTGACAACGATGCCGCCCATGCCGTCAGATTCCGTGCGCTTGTCCATCATACAAGCGTCATCCAGAAAGTCTGTCCACGCCATCAGCCCACCTCCGTGTACATATGGCGATACGGTCGCAGTTTGTCCGCGAATGCCGCTTGCCACGTTACAACGCCATTGCTGCCAGTTGCGCGCGAATAGCTGTAATGCCCGAACGATTCCGAGGTATAAGCCCCCGTCGGGTTTTTCGTCTCGTACTCCGCGCACTGTTTTGCAATCTCGATAAACGGGCGCGGCGGGTACAGAAACCACAACGTGCCGTCGAAAGTTTCCTCCCCGGCCGCGTCCTCCATTGCGCCAGAAACAAGGCTGTGAACGCCGTCGTTCCGCGCGCTGCCGCTGATGTACACATAGGGCGAACCTACGTCAGGGACGATTTTCCCGCCCAAGATGCGAATCTCTCCCGTGTACTTGCAGCGCTCAAAAAAGTTGTTACACTCGCGCATTGCCATTTCCAGCGTCACAGCCATGTTTCCACCTCCATTAAGTCGCTGCCGTCACCGTCGCGCTGCCGGAACGAATCACGCGGTAGTCGCTGGTGCATTCCGCAACCGTCACCTTCTGCCCGGTTGCAATCGCAAGGTCGGACGTGCCGTCCCAGTTACTCCAAGTGCGGACATTCTGCCCATAGGTCGCAGTCGGCGCAGTGCTGCCGGACTTCACCTTGTACAGGTTGGAGCTGGATTCCTTCGCGGGGCTGACAGTCAGCGTCGTGTTGCCCTTGCCAGTGCCGGCGGCAGAGGAAACCGTCAACTGCCCCGTCGCCGCGTCCGTGATGGTAGCAATCCAGATGCTCTGCGGGTTGAAGATAACCGGCATGAACAAGCCGGATGCCCGCGTCCACAGAACAACGGGGTCGTTTTCCACCCACTGCGACACCATCACATAGCGGTGCTGCCCGGACTGATTGACGTTAAGCCCGGTGTTTGCGGTGTTGACCGTTTCTTCCGGGGTCTGTCCCCACAAGCCCGCGCCGATGCGCGTCATGGCGCTGCCCGTGCCGAGGAACGTCATCTTGTTTTGCGGGAAATAGCGCTTCGTGGTTCGAATCGGTCGCCCGTCCGCGCCGATGCCGCCGTCAATGGCGTACTGCAAATCGTTAGTGATAACGCGGTTAATGCCGTACTCGGTGGAAAGGAACGTATCCAGCGCGGCGTTGCTCACATATGCGCCCTCGCTCAACGTGCCGTTGATGCGCTTCTGGATTGCACGGTTTGCACGCATCTGATTCCGCACTTTGCGACTTGTAACGATGGTGTCAACCGTTGTTCCCGCTTCCTGCGCGGTGTCAGACACAAACTGAATCTGTGCCGGGATGTCCGCGTCCTCGCTGAAATCGAACGTGAATTCCGTCTGTTCCGGCTTCACGCCGTAGTCGATGGTCAGGTCGAGGTTGTTTTCCTTGATGGTCATCTTGCCAGTTGCCAAAACCTCGTTCTTCGCAACCTTGGTGCGCGTCACAACTTGGTCGGCAAGCATGATGCCGTCACGGATAACGTAGTCGTACATAGCGTCATTCTGCACGCCGGAACGCAGCAGCGCACGCATACGCTCGGACTGGTTAATCTTGACCTTAATCAGTCCCTTTTCGATGCTGTGCGTATCGACGGGGATGCGGGTGGCGATGTTCGTCCGGCTATCGAAGCTGTGGAAGTCAGCCATCACGGGAAGCTGGTACTGGTTGGCAATCTCCTGCCACTTAGCCACGAGATTTTCACTGTATTCGTCGGGAAACAGCGCGTCAACCGGGTCGTTCGGGCGGCTGACGTTGAAGCCAACATCCAGCCACTCCACCTTGGGAATCAGACCGAAAATATTGTTCTCAAAAGACGGAATCTGCATGATATTCTCCTTTCGTTAGTACGGGCGAACCGTCGCGGCTTCGGCGGCGATGAAGTAGAAGCCCTTTGCCGTCAGCGCGCTCTTGGCGGTGCTGTTGATTGCGGCGGGGAGACGGCTCTCGTAAACCGTGCCGCGCGTTACGACGCTGCCTGGCATATCGCCGCTTGTAACGTCCACGTCCTCGTACACGATGCCGACGGCAGTGCCGTCGTTCGCGGGGTAAACAGTTCCCATTTTGACGTACTTCGCGCCGTTTTCGGCGGTGGTAGCGCCAGACTGCTTAATCTGCTTGGTTTCGCGGATTGCGTCCTCCGCGTTTTCGAGGAAATAACCGGGCTGGTAAACAGTCCCGGTTGCCTTGCTGGTAAAACTCATTTGTTCGCTCCTTCCGGCGCAACTGCGCCATACATATCTTGCGCGTACTTCGCCGCCAGTGCTGCGGCGCGTCCGCTGCCGTGCGTGGCATTGCCGCCGCTCGGCGGGGTTGTGGTAGGTGTACCCTGCTGCTGCTGCGTGGAGAAAAGGTCGCCATACTCGCCCTTGAGCGCGTCAATCAGCTTGTCGCCGTCCTTGATTGCGCCCTTGTCGTCGAGTTCGATGCCGTCCAGTCCGCGCTTTGCCATTACGAGGTCGGCAAGTTTCTCCTGCATCCCTTTGCTGGTCAGCAGCTTTCTTGCGGCGGTTGTCAGCGTCGCAGTTTTCTTTTCCGTTTCCACCTGCTGCTTGTAGGCGTCGAACGCCTCCTGAATCTTCTGCGCGTCGCCGCCGCTCTTCTTCGCGTCGGCAAGCTGCTGCTTGAGCGTGTCGCGCTCCGTTGTCAGCGCTGCAATCTGCTGCGCCTGTTCCGCGTACTTGTCACGCTCCGCCTTGATGTCGTTGATTGCGTCACTGTGGGCTTCCACAATTGCGTCAATCGCCTCATCAGGCACATTCAGGGCTTTCAGGTTTTTTCGGGTGAGGATGTTCATGATGCAATCTCCTTTGCTTCGGGGCGCGGTGCTTTGCGCCTTTGATTGTTTGCGGAAATGCGGTGCTTTGCTTTTCCGCGTATATGCAAACAGCGCACGGCGGTGCTTTGCCATGCGCTGATATTGCTGTAATTAGTCTATATTCTGCTTGATTGTGTCCGCCATGATGTCCACAAGGCGTTCCGTGTTTGCGGAATCCGCGAATGTGTCCGTCATGAACGGTCTGCCGGGGGTGTATCCTCCCGGCATGACGCGGAACTCGCCTTTGTCGCCCAACTTGGGAAAGAAAACGGCGTGTCCCGCGTGTCCATCGTGTACATAATGCGCGTACTCAACGTTTGTGCCGATTGTCACGCTGTTGTTATCGGGGTCGATGTCGGCGGTGATGCTTCTCGCAAGGTTGCCAGTGTCGTAGACTTTATGCTCATAGCCAGTAACCATCTTCTCGCGTACCATGCCGACGGCTTCTTGCCCGACTGCCAAAAGCCCGATTTCCATTGCGCGTTTCAGCCTTTCGCTGATTTCCGGCGTGTGGTCTACGAACCCGCTCATTTCTTTTCCTTCTTTCGGATGTTGCCGTCTGCGTCCACATACTCGGTGGACAGGATGACTTTCGGTATAATCATGCAGTAGCAATTGATTGTTTCCGCTGCGCTGCCGTTCGGGTCGCCCGGAAAGCGGATGTTGCTGTTCGGAAAACACTCGCCTTGTTTTGCCATCTTGCCATGTCGCGCCATATGCGCTTCACGGCTATTCTGGAATCGGCAGAACCACTTGTTGTAAACCGTTACACCTTGGTCTGCTGCCTCCTGCGACGCGGCGTAACTCGCTTGGCTCTGTGACCGCGTCCGCTCTGTCTGCGCCACGCGCCGCGCTTGCCACTCGCTCTGTCCTGTGATGTCGCTGATGCGGTTCATCAGTTTCTTCCTGTCCTCGCCCAGCGTGGATGACAGCGCCAGCGCGTTTTGCAGTTTGTGGCGAATCTCGGTGTTCTGTCCTAAATTCTTGTACGCCAGCTTCGTGAATGCTGTTTCGTTCGCGGCGAAAATCGCTTTGATTTCGCGCTTGTTGGGCTGCGCGAACGACACCTTTACACCCGCGCGGTCTGCCTGCGCCTCGATGACGGTTTGCGCCTCGCCTAAACTATCGGCGTACACGTCGCCCATCGTGTTCCGGATGTCGTCGGTTGCCCGGTTCCCTGCCTTGCAGATTTCCTCCATAATGACTTCTTCCACGCGGTATTGGCGGATAAGTTCGCGGAGAAAACCAGCTTTCCACCTCTCTACCTTTTCTGGCGTGTCGTAGTATGCGGGCGGCTTTATCTTGCCTTCGTCCACTTGCTGCTTTTTCCGCAAGAAGTCTTTCAGGCGCTCCGTGGCGATGTCAAGCGCCTCTTGGTACATCGACTTTATGCGCATTTGCAGTGCGGCTTCGCGCAAATCGTTGCGCTCCACGTCCGTCACGGCTTGCCCGTCTCCCCAGTGTCAAAAAATGCAATCAGGATGCGCAAGACAAGTCGAACCGCTACCATCCACCAGCCGATGCACAAAAGCCAGCCCGGAACGACGACGTTATTCGCCGCCAGCACTTGCAGAATCACCATCAGATACAGCATCTTCTTCCTCCTCGCCTGTCTTCTGCATTGCCTGTTGCGCCATGCGGATGCCAAGAAGCGATTCTTCCTCCCCACGCTTCATGATGTCGTCGATTTCCTCTGACAGAATCATCGGGTTGAGTTTCAGACGCGTCGCCTTGTCCAAATCGCCCTGCGCGGTGTAGATGTTCTGGATGATTTCGCTTTCGTTGGCAATCGTCTGCCGCTTGAAGCGGATTGTCTCCGTCTCGATGCCCAGAATCCGCAGTAACTTCTGCACGAACTCAAAGCACTGCCATTCGTAGGCGTTCGCCTTCAAGTCCAGATTCGCCATACTCGCCCGGATTGCAACGTTCGTCAGGCTGCCGCCCGTCAGCTCAGACACGTCCAGCGCCATATAATCGCGGTATAGCTGCCGTTCCAGCAATTCCAGCGCGGTTTGGCGCGCGGCATACGGGACTTCAAACGTTTCCGGCGTTACTGTGCTCGATGACGTGCCGTCCGAAATGTTCGCGATTGCTTTCAGTCTGTGAATCTGTTCCAGCATCAGCGCGACCTCGTCGAAGTTGCCCCCGAAGTTGTTAAGCACCCAGTAAACATCGTTCGCCTTTTCCAGATTGTTTCCGAAGTCGGAAAGAACGATGTCGTACAAGTCGATTTTGGAACGAATCGCCAGCGTTAGCTCTGTCTGCTTCTTGTCGTTCGCGTACAGCGGCACAATCGGCAGTGCGCTATAATTTTCCTCGGACACAAGGCGCTCGCCTGTGATGTCCCTCGCGTATGTGCGCTTGTAGGCGCGTTTTTCCTGCGCAACCTCCAAATTAGAGGCATTTTCGCGCGTCTTGTACACCGTCACCCCGTCCGGCTCGAACACACGAGCCATCAGCGGCTTGTCGTCGCCAATCTGCCAGAACTGCACGCCAACCATCGGTTCGCCCGTCAGCTCGTCCAGCAGCGCCACAAATCCGCTGTTTTTGTCCGTGTACGCACGCAGAATCTCAACGTGGTCGAGGTTCCAGTACCCCCAACAAACGCCGTGTACCAGCGCATACAGTCCGATTTTCGCAAGCGTCGTGTCGAACCCGATTCCCAGCTTTCCCTTCATCGCGTCGTTTTCCAGCTCCACGCCGTTACCCAGCAGATAATTCGCCTGTTGCATTGTAAAGCGGCGGAAAAAATCGCTGTAAATGCGCTGTCCGGGGACTGCTTCCGTTGCCGTCCCCTTCTTCTTAACTGTTTTCCCGTCGGCGGTTTTTTGCTCCGATTCTGATGTGGTAGCTCGCAGCACGACTTTCGCGGAAACTGTATCGTTCTTCGCCTCGTAGTATCGTTGCGCGATTCCAGCCTTGTCAAAATCCTCGCTGTGCTTGTATGCACTAATAACCGCCATCGTCGCCTTTCCCTTGTCAGGCTCGTTCTGCCAATCCTGCCATGTGATTTTTGTAAACACCTGTATCACCCCCCAACATATAAACTCGCGCCGCTCCTGTCGAGAATCCGGCAGCAGCACGCGGCGCTGTCCGGCGCATCGTCATGTTCCGCGTCCTCGGTGTAGTCCATAATCTGCGCGATATAATCCCTGTCCGTTCCTTCCAAAAACACGATATTCCCCCACCACTTTTTGAGGTATGTGCTGATTTTTAGATACTTGTTCATTTTCTCCGGGTATGCGCGTACTGCCATGTTTCGGCGGCGCAATTCCCGCGCCAAATATCCCTTGTCGCCGTTTGTTTCGCAGTAAATCGGGGCGCACATGAGGCGCTCCGTCTCCGATTGCAGTGCCTCCATCAGCGTGTCAACGTGCTTGCGCCACAAGCGTCCGTACAAATATAGCGTGTCGCCGTCCCGCTTTGCGCACGTCAGCGCGGTGTAGTCCTCGCCGCCATAGGCAGCATCAACGTGCGCGATGCCGTCCCGCAGCTTTTCCGCCTCCGGCGTGAACGTCGGCGGCGTGTCGAACAGCGCGTTTTCGGCGGCGATGTGGCGCAACTCGTAGTTCGCGGCAAACAGCGACGGCGACATTGACTTCCGCAGTTCTTCCAGCTTCTCCGGCGCAATCAACCCGGTAGAATAGCAATCGTGCTTTTCCGGCGGCGCAACCATCGTGAACGCGTCCTCGATGTGCCACGGTGTGCCGATGAAGACGATTCGCCCGTCGCGGGTGACGATGTTTCGCAGCTCCTGTATAACGCCCTTGGTGCGCTCTCGTTCCGCCCTGCTGATGCGGTCGTTAAGGTTTACAACGTCGTCACATACAATCAAATCCGCGTGCTTGCCCGTCATGGACGAACCGCAGCCGATGCCGATTAGCTGGTCAGCGCCACGCGGCGAATCGTACACGCTCACCGTCATGCAGTTGCCGCCAGATTTAAGCAGCGTCACGTCCTGCTGCATGAGGATTTGCGCCATGTAACAAAAAGCCTCGTTCGCGAATACCTTTTTCGCTTGCGCAATGCTCTCCACAACGTCGCTGTCTGTTTTTCGCATGAAAATCGCGTTTTTCCCGTGATTTAGAACGCACCACATTGCCAAAGCGACGGAAAGGCAGGAGGACTTGTAGGATAGACGGTGTGCTTGGAGCGTGTAATCGTCCGCTCCGTAGATGATGTGCTGCATCCAGCGTCCGTGCAGTTCGTCTGTTAAGTCACGGAATCCGCACATTCTTCCGACGGCGGCGGGATGGTATCGCCAAATGTTCCACACTTCATCCCGCGTCAGCGTCGTCATTTTACTTCTCCCCGCGTTTCTTGCAGCAGCTTATCAATGTCGGCTTTCGCGTCCTCGGACAACTGCGGCGTTTTGATGTTGACGATGTCACCGGGGTCTTCCCCGATAATCCGCAGGATATATTGAAAAGCGGGTAAATTCCCGTCTGCTGCCATTTTGACGGTGCGTTTCACAAGTGCTTCTCGCAACGTCCCGCCATTTTGCAACGGCTCGTCAAGCAGATTGAGCATCAGCTCCTTGACGGTAAAATTTGCTTTGCGCGCCTGCGTTGCTTTTTCGTGCGCTTTCCTCGCGTCACTCGTCGCCCCGTCCTTCCCGCTCCCGAACCTTTTCCCCTTTTGCAGGTTTGCAAGGCTATTAGGATGAGTTCCTCTCGGCATTCATGTCACCTCTTGGGCTGCCTGCGGATTTCGCCTGTCTGCCGGTTGATGGTGTATGCTACTCGGCGCTGGTATGCGCCAGATGATTTCTTCGCCAGCGCAGAACCGTTTCTTAGCGCTCGCCCCGAACCGCTTGCCATGCTTTATTCCCCCTTACGATTTTTGGTTTCGTGTAGTTGATTGTTTTGTACTTGTCAATGAGGTTGTCGAACGCTTCCCGGTAGAAGTTGAACAGCTCCTCGTTCTCCTCGAAGTCGAATTGTTCCAGGCAAGACGCGCTCCGCAAATTCGCGCTCCCCGTCAGCACATAATGATTCCCCTTGTGCGTTTCCATCAGCAGGATTTTCATGTGCGTGTTAGTGAAAGCGACTTGCAATTTGTTGTCGATGTCCAGCTCCTCATACAAGTACGGAATCAAATCCGTTTTGTAGTGGCTGTAGAAGTAGCCGGACAGCATCAGATTGATTTTCTCCACGTTGCGGAAAAGCAGCAGATTTTTGAAGCTGTCCACGTTGTTTTCCGACAGTGACAACGTTGAGCAGTAGATTGTTTTGAGGTCGATGCCGCGATACATCACAAGCGCTTCTGGCAAGTCGCCAAAAATGAAATTGCCCGGAACGATGCAGGTAGTCCGTGCGTTGCGTTCCAGACAAATTTTTGCGGCAAGGTCGCGTGCGTACTGAAAATCTGCCTTGTTGTAGATTGCCGACTTTGCCATCTTTGGCTTTATGATGCGCGTCTGCTCTTCCTCGTCTACGATGGAGAAGTCAGCGACGGAGAAGTCTATATCGTCGTCAAGTTCGATTGTGTCCGGGAAGTGGATTTCCGGGATGTCGAGGTTAAAGTCGTCGCTCATTTTTTCGCAACCCACCCGCAAAAATTCAGGTGTCGCCAAAACATCTGAATATTTGTAAATCCAGCGCCTCTCAAAAGCTCTTCATTCCATTCAGGTTTCAGGTTCACGAGAACGCCTCTTAAACTTCTGCGTTTTTCGATAATTTGTGTATCGGAATATCCATTCGCACGTTTTTGTGCATAGTAGCAGTCCGTCAGCAAATCGTCCATTTCCGCATCTTCTCCTTGTACTTTTTCAACAAGGATGATTGCTCCGCCTTTTTCCGTGTGATTGTAAATTTTTTTCAGTAACTGCTGACGTTCCTCGATTGGTACGAACTGCAATGACAAAACCAAAAGCGTCAAGTCAGCAATTGTTTGTGGATATTGCTTGGTAATATCGCAACAATACGTCTGCATTGCTCCACAGCTAATCCAGCCAGAATATTCCTTGTTCACTGCTTCAATCATAGCCTCACTATTATCAACAAGGAAACTCCGAATACGCGCTCCGTATTTCTGCAAAAACGGATAAATAGATAATCCGTTTGAACATCCAATATCAACAATATTTGATATTTTCCCGTCTTCCCTGAGATATTTTTCGCCAACTGCAAATGTTAATTCGCGCATCTGTACATATCCCGGAATGGAGCGTTCAAGCATATTGGGGAAGCATTCCGCGACATCTCTCCCGAATTGCCATTTTTCCTTTGGAATAATATTGTCAATTTCGCTCATTGCTTTTCTCCTTTTATAGCTTTTCGAGAATGTTCTCACTTATTGCGCTTGAAATTGCACGCATCATGATAGGCGGAACCATACGCCCAAGACGTTCCCATTGCTGCGCAAATGTTCCAGTTAAAACAAAATCGTCGGGTACGCTTGTTATTCTTTTCAGCTCCGCTATTGTAAATTTTCTATCTTCTACCGGGTGGCAATTCCCGGCTGTGCTGGGAGCTCCGTTTGTCTGGCATATCGTCGAGCATGGCGCATAGAGCGATTCTCTTATTAAATTAAAGTATGAACCATTTGCGACGGCAGCACCAGATATAGGCTTTTGGGGATTTCTTGGTATTTTTTTTAGTATCTCTCCCCATTTGTATTTATTCGCATCCTCGATAAGCTGCTTTATCTCTTTTTCATCGTTTGTAATGTTTTTTAATGCGTTCCCAAGCGGCACAATATAATTATAGGGCTTTGGAAAGCAAGGCATAATTCCTATATCGTTTCTTACACCGACGAAAATTATACGTTCGCGGCTTTGCGGAACACCTAAATATTTTGCATTGATTAGCTGCGATTTTACTTTGTATCCGCACTGCTCCATGCACTTTATATATTCGCGGAAATATCCGACAGCCGTTCCTTTTACCATTCCTGAAACGTTTTCAGCTACAAATGTTTTTGGCTGTAATCCATTTAGGATTCTAATGTATTCAAGAAAAAGGTTCTCTATCTGTTGGCTTTTTCCGTCACTATATGCTCTTTTTTTTCCCCATCCCTTTTCGCGCTTTCCCGATGTAGAAAATGCGCAGCACGGAGGCGACCCATCGAATAAGTCAAGCTCGCCTTTTTTTAGTCCAATCTGTTCAAGAATTTCCTCCGGCTTTATATCTCGAATATCTCTTGTATCGAGATATGTGCCGTTATGATTGGCGCGATATGTTTTTTGAGCCTCTTCGACAAATTCATTTGCCCACAGAATTTTGTAACCCGCCATTCTATACCCAAGGCAAGAACCGCCACCGCCGGAGAATGTGCTCACTACATTATGTCCATTCCACGGAATTTCATCTATTTCTTTCATAGAAGGAACGGAATAAATATTAGTTCCATTCATATCCGCACCTCGGACATTTATGCTTTACTTCTTCCTCCCCAGTAAATTCCTTAAATGTTTTCGGAGGCTCGTTTTCTTCGATGAAACTGTTTAATGCACCGAAACCAAACTCGCTCATGTCAACATCAACGATTTCCGCCAGCTCTTGGTCGAGCGCCGTAAAGTCCCAGCCGCTGTCCATGTTGGTTTTGTTGTGCGCCAGTGTGTACGCCTTGCGCTCCTCCTTTGTTAAGTGGTCAAGGCGGATGCACGGCACTGTGGGGATGCCGAGCTGCTTGCACGCTTCCAGCCGCCCATGCCCCTCGACAATCAGGTTTTCCTTGCCCCAGATGCCGATGGGGTCGGCCATTCCGAACCGCTTGATACTTGCCTTGATTTCGTCGATTTGCTCCTGCGGATGCCGCTTCGCGTTTCTCGCGTAGGGTTTTACGCGGTCAACCGGCAGCATACAATCCGTTTCGACGATTTTGATGCCGTTCCAGTCGAGCAATGGTTTTTCCTCCTCTTCGTCCGTCGCGTCCCCACCAACGCAACAAAGCGCATCGCGCATAAATCCCGCCGCTGAAGAGGCAAGAGCAGCACTTCCATAGTCGCCTCTTCCAACAAAAAAAGACGCTTGCATCACTGCTCACGTCTTTCTTGCTGCTTTTACATTTTACATTATAGCACGAAAATTACTCTCATAACTCTCATTTTTTTATTTCTATATGTTTTTGCTTCTTTTGCCATTGCCAGCAATGCCACCTATCTCGCGTTCTAACGGCTTGCTTGTTTTTGCTCATAATTATGCCGCCTGATTGCTCCAACGGCTCACAGGCGGCATTTTGTTGCGATTAGGCGGGCTTGATTGCTTCCACCTGCTGCTTGGTGAACAAGTAGGCGGTCGTCAGGAAGAACCCGCTATTTTCTTCCTTTGCGTCAACGGTCTTTTCGTCCTTTTTCCTCTTGCGCGTCTTGGGCTTCCAGATGCTCACGGTCAGCGCGGCGTGTTCGCCCTTTCTGACCATGTACCCGTGGTTCTTCCACTCGGCGAAGGTGTGAATCGGGAGGCGCAACCCGTTCATGATGTAGGCGGCGGCTTCCTCTTCAGAGAAGATTCCCGCGCTGATGGCGGACTTGACGATGATTTCTTCGTTTGACATGGTGCTTGCTCCTCCTTCCTGTTCACGCCAGCGTTGCAACGACTTCGGAAGGCTTGTACTCTTCGCCTTTCTTCCAGCGAACGATGCTGCGCTCGTAGTCGCCATCCATCGTTTCGTCCCCGTAAACCAGCTCATAGCAGTACGTTTTCGTTTCGCAGAACCAATTGGCTGCCAGCTTCTTTTTCATTTCCTCGGTGATGCGGATGCCCTTCTTGATGCTCGCGAACTTCATAATTCTTACCTCTTTCTGTCGGGGGCTTTTTTGTACCGCCCTTCTGACACTATTATTATAGCATATACTGCCGTATATGTCAAGAGGCAAATCACATTTTTTTTGCGATTTTTGCAAACTTTTTGCGCAACGAAAAAGGCGCACCCCAGCGGATGCGCCCCATGCTATTATTGTTTTCTGTTGGTAATTATCGCACGCCCGACATAAGCGTTTACGGAATCAACGATTAGCTGCGCCACCGAGATACCGCGGCGCTTTGCTTCTTCTTCCAGCGCCTCTTTGCTCCCAGCGCGAACGTCGAAGCGCACCGTCTTGATTCCTTCTTTTTCTCGATACTTCTTCATCGCGCGGACGGAAATGTCCCCTTGGTAATACTCTTTACGCATTGCCACAACCCCTTTCGGGGATATTGTAGCATATGATGGTTGATTTTGCAAGCTGTTACTTTTCACGCTTCACCTCTACGATGTAGTCCAAATCATTTGCTCTTTCGCAGACTGCGACCATTTTCCCGTCCAGCGTTGCAATGTGGCTGTACACGAAACCATTTTTTTCAAGATGACCATGCTTTTTAAGCTCTCTGTATTCTTCCTTCGTCAGCGTCAGCATCACTGTGTTTTCCCTTCCATTCATTTACAGTTGCCTTATTGTAACGTACCCGCATCCATTTGCGTAACGCGGGCGAGTGAGCGTTACCAGCTTGTCTCCAAACCGGCAGTACGTATTGCCATTCCGCCATGTATCCGCATCACTGATGCAGTAGTCGATGAACACTTGTGTTTGCTTCGGCGAAAGTTTCTTGTTTTCGCAAATCCCGAACGAAGGCGCGAAAACGTCCGCGAACCAGCCCTTGCGCTTCGGAAATCGCAGTGCAAACGCTTTCAGCCAAACCGCATCCGCTTTTTCTTTGTGTTGATTGTAAAGCTCCATGAGCTTCTGTTCGTATTCCTCGTCGGTGATGCTTTCTTCTTGGTTGAGTGCATCAATTTGCGCTTCCCACGCCTTGGTCATTTGGCGGTGCTGTTCAAACAGCGCCGCGCTTTTTTCTTTATCAGTCATTGTCTTACCTCTTTCTGTCGGGGGCTTTTTTGTACCGCCCTTCTGACACTATTATTATAGCATATACTGCCGTATATGTCAAGGGGTAAATCACATTTTTTTGCGATTTTTGCAAAGAAAATCGCGCACCTTTCGATGCGCGACCGCCTTATTCTGCGCTCTGGATTTTCCGTTCTGCGTTACCAATTACGCGGAAGACGTGCTGCTCGGAATACGCCAGATTGTAGCTGATTTCCCGGACACTCCTTCCCTCCAGATACCGCATCCTCATGCACTGCACTTCCAGCGGACTTTCCAGCGCATCTACCAGCGGCGCAAGCTCTTCGCGCATCCTGCACAACTCGTCCCAGATTGCTTTCTTGCGCTCCAGCGCCTCGACGCGATACAGCAACCCTTCCTCCGTGCTGTTCATACTCCCGCCACCGCGCGGCGCGTCGCTGATTGTCCGCGTCAGCTTCTGCGCCCGGATCCGCGCCTGTTCTGCTCGCAAGCAAGCCATAGGATACCGCCTGATGAGATACCGCATCCGCTTTAAGTCAACCATTTTCCCCTCCCGCAACCGCCCACGATTATTTTACCCCTTCAAACGCCTTGATGACAGCTGTATACAGCGCAGGGCGAATCTGTCCGCTCATTAGCTCCGTGTACAGCATATCTTGTACCTTCTCGATTGCTCCGTTTGCCTCCTTTTCGCCGTTTAGCCGCCTGATTGCGTCTTGCGTCGCTCTGACTTTGTAGGCATCGTGGCGGCTTTTGCATCCGCGCGATACGTTCCCTGCAAGTCGCTTGACGTTCTTTTCCAGCTCTTTCTCAAGCCAAAAGGAGTAGCGGATGTCGTCGGTGTCCACCATTGTCTCACTCTCCGTCCATGTATCGCATAATTGCGTCAATTGCTTCTTGGCAGCCCTTTGCCACTACGCAGCGGTAGCCCTCGGCGGCAAGCATTTTCATGCGCTCTTTCTGCGATGTCGATACTGTCCCGCCCTTGCGCCGCTTCATCTCGATAAAAAGCCCGTGTTCACGTCCGTTTGAGACGGGCAGGAAGATGTCCGGTACTCCTGCACGCGTCCCGGTTCGCTTCATCCTCGCGGCGGTTGCTTTGGCGCGATAACCGCCGTTCGGGATGGCGAACATCCCTTTCAGCCACGGCTTCGTTGCGCTTTGAGCATCTGCCCAATGAAAAAGGGCTTCCTGCTCTTCATCCTCCGTCGGGACTACATCGGCATAAAGAGAACGCCGTGTAGTCCGCATTCTGGATTTGTACATTTTACCCATGCGCCTCCTTGAACATCAATCGTAGTGTATCGCTTCATCACTGCGTTGCAAACCGGGCAGATTGTCAGTGCGTTCAGCCATTCTTGCCTTTCGACCATGCTGTACCTCCTTTCTGCGCCTTGATGCACATAGCAGCAACCTGCACAGCTTCGCAAGCCAGCAGTGTAGCTGCCGCTGCTGTTTTGCTCGCGCACATCGTGAATACTTTCTCGTCGTCTCGGCGGTTCGCAAGCCAGACGTCGTTTGCCTTTCGGATGACACGCTGCATCTCTTCTTTCGCTTCTTCGACTTCTTCCCAAATCACGGAGAACGCCTCCGGCATGGAGTTGAACGTCTCTCCATGCTCTTTCTGCGCTCGAAGAAGTTCGGAAAACACAACCGTTACAATCTCATCTTGCAATTCTCGCACAACCATCATCACTCCTTATTGATAAATGCGCAAGCAACACATACCGTAGCCGCCAGCAGACACAGCAAACCGATAACCATCATCGTTAATCCTCCCTATCCTCTTTCAGCCACCAGCGCATGACTTCCTCGCCGTTCTGCCACGTCGTCGGCAGTCCTTCCGCATTGCGCTGCTCAATCATGCGGTCAAACGCCCGGATGTACAAAGTCCGAAATTTGGGATAACGCTCAAATTGTGCCTTTTGTCCAGCAGCACCAGCCATCGGACAACCGATGCAGCCGATGCGCGTGTAGCCCTCATCGTACAGGCAACAATGCGGCGTTTTTACAATGTCATCCAGAAATTCCCAAACATCATCATCAGTCCAATTTATAATTGGATTCAACAGCATTTTTTGCGTCCTATAACAAAACTCCGCAAGGCGGCGGTTTGCATCATTATCCTCGTTAAGGATAAGTCCCCCCGACTTATTGATGTTGTACGACGCACCAAGCGCGTCTGCTCTTGCCTGCGTTGTTTTTGGCTTACCCTTAATATTTACAATTCCCTGATTCGCTTTCCGATTCGCTGATTCAGCCCAGCGAACACCAGTTACAACCATCCGCCCATCACCATTCGTCTCTTTGAGTTTTTCGCAACAAAAACGCACAATTCTTGTCGGCGGCATCCGCTTCTGCGGAATCAGTGACCACATACTGATGCGTTTGCCGTCTTCATCATGCGGCACATCGAAAATCACGTCCGGGTAATGCTCGCGAATGAAGTAAATCAGCTCTGGCGGGTCTACGCTTGTCACCTGATAGTGGGCTTCAAACTTTACGCCCGCCATCTGCGCCAAATGGTAGATGCACTGGCTGTCCTTGCCGCCGGAAAACGCAAGGAAATACCCTTCCGGCGGCTCAAAGGATTTCAGGCGCTGAATAGCAATGTCCAGCTTTGTTTTGATTACGCCATCCGTGCCGATAATCTGCTCCATTAGCATTTGTCATCCCCCCAACCACGCCGAAAGCGCATCCGCTCCGGCGTACACAAGAATCGAAATGATACAGTTGACGATCGCCAGCAGAATGTACACATACCACGGGCGCGTTTCCTTCGCCAGCAGGAAGCCCGTCACGCTCAGACCAATCATCGTGCCGAAAAGCACCGCCTCGGGCAGCGTCACAGTTTTCATCAGCTTTCCTCCTCCGTCGTCCCAAGCTGCGCCTTCGCCAGTGCTATTGCCAGCAGATACGTCCTCTCATGTTTTGTCCCGGCGTAGACTTCCTTGACTTTTGCAGCAAAGTCGTCAATTGAGCCGCTGAAGCGTCCGCAGGCGACGTATATTCCCCCATCTTTGCCACGGTAAAAAGTGGTTGTGTCGTCACGGCTACCGATTGCTCCGATGGCGATGTAATCAGCCGAATCCGTCACCAACGCCTTTCCCGTCACAAACGCCGCGCCAGTCACCAACGCCTCGTCCGTCACGCGCGCCGTGCCCATCACACGCGCATTTCCCATCACACGCGCATTTCCCATCACCAACGCATTTCCAGCCACCAGCGACAAACCCGTCACCCGCGCAGAATCCATCACACACGCATCTCCCGTCACGCACGCCGCGTCCATCACCACCGCAGAATCCGTCACCCACGCTGAGCCATCATGTGAAAGATTTTTCTCTGTTTCGAGCCATCCTCCCATGTCGCCGCTTTTAATCTCGTATTCCGGGATGTCTCGCACTGCACGGATTCGATGTAATATCTTACGGCCGATGTATTTCACTTCGCCAGTAAACTCATATTTCATTTTTGTTTTTCCTCCCACGGTGCGTTTGCCATTTCTTTCTCCGTCGGCTTCCGCATCCAGCAGCGCCACGTCTCGCCGTAGGTGTAATCGGCGTACCATGTGCGTCCGCCGTCGAAATACATGCGGTGGCTTTTACTTTCCCAGTACGTTACCATTCGCGCACGGACGCACGGCTCGTCGTCTCCGTTATTATCTTCAATCCATACGAGCGTTCCTACGCTTACCGCAAGCTCTGCAAGGGACAGCACACGGTTTTTGTACTCATTCATCTTCCTTCGTCCTCCCACGGCGTGTTTTCCCGCTCTTTTTTCGTCGGCTTGCGCCGCCAGCACCGCCACGTCTCGCCGTACTCGCTTTTTTTTATGTAAATTCCGTCTTTAATGCCAATGTCGACTGCCACAAAGATAATGCTCTCGGCGGTTACATCCAATGGGCAGCATTGATAAATATGGTTTTTCTTCTCTATCCACTCTAAAGCCCAGTCCTCCGCATCTGCATCCGCCATGACTTCTTCCAGCGTCAGAACCCGGTTTGGCTCTTCGTCTCGTTTTACTGCCGCTTTGTATGCTTCTTCTGCCGTTTTACCTGTTGGGCTTTCACTTTCGCACTCTTCATTGGTACATTCGTACCAATAGCGCGGCACACAATACCCGTCCGTCTCGAACGAGTCAAGGATTCCAGTTTTAAGAAGCATCTTTGACCCACAATACGGACAAGAAACGGGAAACTTCTCGTTACTCATTGTCGCTTTCCTCCTTTGGCGCGTCCGGGTATGGCATCCAGTGCGTGATGCTCACAGGCTTGCCGGGGTACATTTCGTCGTAGAACTCCTGCGCGGCTGGATAAAACCATAAGCATGTATAATGACGCTGTACATTTGCGTCGAAACCCAAAACGCCCATTTCTTCCGACGGCAGCACCTTGTCCACGGAAAACCATTCCGGCGCACGGCGATTCCACTTCTTCATTGCCTTTTCCAGCGTTTTTCCTGCTGCAATGGCTTGTCTACACGCAGAGCATTCGCAAAACCAACTGCCGAAAAAATAATCAGGTTCTACCAGCTCGATTTTCCGTTTCCCGCAGAACGGACACGGTTTCAGATTATAATCCTGCATTCTTCTTTCTCCTTTCGTCGTTATTCCACGCTCTCGCGGCTGCGGCTCTTGTTTTCCCAAGCTCTCCGATATAGCCACAGTCCAAGCATCTTACCTCAAAACCGTTACCGCCGAAAAATTTAGTCAACATTTCCACGTACTTGCTTCCGCAATTCGGGCAAGGCTTTGGTTTTACTCGCATTACGCCCATCCCCCCTTAAACTTGTTGATGAAGTACACTTGCCCTTTGCCCGTCACTTTCGGCGTTCGCCGCAGTATAACGCTGCCGTCCGACGTTGTGATAGCCGTTTCCTTTATCTCGAAAAGTCCCATATCCATAGCTCTTTGCGTCGGGCAGTTGTGAAGCTCCCCTTTGCTGCACAAATATCCGTTCACGCGCAGGAGTTTGAACAGCTTCTTTTCGCCGATTTCAACGCCATTCTGCCGCAGCAGCTTCGCCATCTCGTTCACAAGGATGCTTGTTTTGCTTGCGCTCACAGCATCCGCGAACAGCGCCTTTGGCTGCATCTCCGTGATTTGCTTGTCGCGCTGCTCAATCTGTCGCTGGGCAACAATCAGGGCTTTCGCCATCAGGTCAGCGTCGCTCATGTCTTCCTGCCCTGCGATGTAGCCGCCGCTCTTTCGGATTGATGGGATGACATCGTGCGTAATCCAGCGCTTGAACTCTTTCGCCTCCGGCTTGCGACTGCTGAGGACGAGTGCGTACAGCCCGGGTTCGCTGACGACGGTCACATTTGGATTGCCGCGATTTCCGTCGGTTAAAACGACGGTATTCTTTTCGTCGTCGTCCAGGCGTGCCACTGCATCCCGTGCGTTCTTGACTTCCAGCGCTCGGCACACATCCGCCGCCACGAACCACGGCTCTTGTTTCCCTTCTTCGACGAATGTCCGAATGTTTCCAAACCGTTTGTTCTCGTAAACGATGATGTTGTACATGGCTTTCCTCCTTTTAGTCCTTTTTTATGCATGTATACCGCATGTGCGGCTTGTCGAAGCCCAGATGCACAAGCCCCGTTGCGCCGTTTCGATTTTTCCTAATTCGGCACGTCTGCCACGTCAACCCGTTTGCTTGGCAGTTGTGGTACATCTGCCATCTGTCGCTGTTCGCGTCCTGTGGCTCTTCCGGCTCGTGCAGGATAAGAAACACGTTCGCGTCCTGCTCAATCGCGCCGCTGTCTCGCGCTTGTGACATATCCGGCTCGCTTCTTGTCGATTTGCCGAATCCCTTCTCACTCTCGCGGTTGAACTGCGTCATGCACAACAGCGGAACGCCTAAATCCATCGCCATCAGCTTCAATTCGCGGCTGATTTGCGTCACCTCCTCCGTGCGGTTTCCGCATTTCTCGTCGGCTCGCATGAGTTGGATATAATCAACCACAATCAGGCTCAATCCCTGCTTGCTTGCCTTCATCTTCGCCGCCGCGTTGCGGATTTGAAGCGGTGTAACTGCTCTTTCCTCGATGGTAACTGGTAAATCTGCAAGCGCCTGATAGCAGGGCGAAATTTGCGCGAAATCCTCTAATTCCATCTTGCCTGTGGAGATTTTCTGCAAGTCCACGCCTGATTCGTTCGCCATGAAACGCGCTGCAATCTCAACCGGGTTCATCTCCAGCGACACGAGCAGCACCCCGCCGCCGTGCTCCGCAACGTACTTAGCCATGCAGATAGCAAGCGACGTTTTACCGACACCCGGACGTGCGCCGATGTAGATAAGCTGTCCCGGCTTGAAGCCGCCCAGCATTACGTCAAGGTCTGCTATTCCGCTTGTTACCCCGTCCTTTTTGTCAAAAGAATCCGCAAGCATGAGCGACGCTTCGTGCATCGTCACCCCATCATTAACAGCGGTTGACGACTGTGCCGCCGCCGCGCAATCCGCTTGCAACGCCGCAACCGACACGCCCGGATTTCCTACATCTTGCAGGATTTTTCGCGCCAGCGTCGCAAGTTCGCGGCGTTTCGCGCACTCCGCCAAAATCGCTATGTACTGCCGCGACATTACGGGCGAAATGCCCATTTGCACGCATTGCATCAAGAGGGCGGTATCTTGGAGGTCGCATTGCACTTCTGCATCCAAAGTCACAAGGTCAACCTGTTTCCCCTGCTTCACAAGACGCATAATTCCGCGCTGACAGGCTTGCATCTGCTTTAATCCGAACAAGCTATCAGACAGTGCGGCAACCTCTTGCGCTACGATTGCATCCTGCATCGCAAGCCCAATTAGGCTTTTTTCCGCGTCCTCGTTGATGTATGCGTCCATCTTTAACTACTCCACGCTCTCGCTAATTCTTCCAGCTTTGTCCGTACCTCTGGATGCTCCATTGGCTGGTTTTTAACGCAGCTCATGAATACATCTCTTTGTTTGACTTTCGGCGGTTCGTGCACTTCAATTTCGTCCGTGCTATTTATAAACCTTATCGGGTGCTTTTCCGCCTCAATCCGCGCTTGCTCTCGCTGCGCTTCCTTTTGTTTTTCTTTAGCGCGTCCGTTGATTACGCCTTTGAGGTATCTGATGTTAGGCTTTCCGGCTTCCCCGGCGATTTTCACGCATTCCAGCACCTCTTCCGCGCCGTTGTCCGCCACAAGCTGGTTGAGCGTCTCCATCGTCGCCGTTGTGTCGGGAAATCCCTGCCGTTGCGCTTCGTCCAGCACTTCGTTTGTGCCTTGCTGGATTTCTGCGGCTTCTTCGTCGCTGATGAATGGTGCAGTGGTGCGCACTTCGGGCTTCTGCTCTGGTTCGGGATTGAGCTGTGCCTGTTCCGATTCGGACTGCTGGATTTCTTCTGACTTTGTTTTCTTCGGGCGACCACGTCCGCCAGCCTTGCCACCTGCGGAACGCACCTCGTGAATCTTGCAGATTTTATCGCATTCTCGCAACAGCGCAAGGTACAAAAACGCCGCGTTTCCCTCAGGCTCGACATCCTCACCAGTCGCCACATAATCAAGAATGGCTTTAAGCGCACGTCCGGCTTCTTCGTCGGAAAGTCTCGCGATTTCCCGGCGCATGGCTACCTGCACAGGCACATACTCAAGCTCCATTTGCTACCTCCATCAGCCGCCGTTAGAACGGCAAATCCTCATCGTATACCGGGGTATATTGTGTTTGTGCTGGCGGTTGCGCCGCTCCGCGTGATTCCGTCTGCGGTTCATCCTGTTTCGCGCTGTCCAGAAACTCAACGTCCTGCGCAAATACTTCCAGCGTCGCGCGGGTGCTGCCATCGTTGGCGGTGTATGTGCTGACGCTAACGCTGCCAATCACACACACCTTGCGTCCCTTGGCAAGATACTTTTGGCACGTTTCCGCTTGCTTATCCCAGACGGAGACGCGGAAGAAGTCTGCTTCCGCCTTTTCACCCGGTTTCGCGCGGCGATTGACGGCAACCGTGAAGTTTGCGACGCTCTTGCCGCTCTGCGTCGTGCGCAACTCAACGTCCCGCGTCAGATTCCCGATGATTATCAGCTTGTTCATTGCTTTTCCTCCCCAGTTTGTACAGCTTCGCTATTTTCTCGTCGATTTTGACGGGCTGAATGTGGTACTTCTCGTCGAAATCCTCCTGTGCCATCGTGTGGCACTCTGTGTGATGTACCCGGCAAAGCGGCTCGCACGTTAGCCCGATATGATTGATTTCAGTTCTGTCTGCACCCATGCCGACGCGCTCCCAGTGATGCAGGTCTGACGGTCTGCGTCCGCAAACGGCGCACTGCTTGTGCATTACGCAAGCGTAGATGTACGCGCCGATGTCCTCCGCGTACTCCACAAGCGGCTGTTTTGTCGGAATGTCGTTTACCACGCAGAACTCAACAAGCCAATCAATATAGAGCCGTGCGGTTGTCATATCCACGTCGGACAAGCTGAATGCCTTGATTGCCTCCGCTTGCAGCTTGTCAATCCGCGCTCGAAGAAACTCCGCCTTAAGCATCGTGTTGAGGTCGCTCTTGTCGCCCTGTCCGATGTAGCCAGTCGCGGCGGCTATCTCGCCAATCAGCGCCCACGCCTTTCGCCGTTGCTCTGGACTAATTGTGCGGCAGTCCTGCCAAAGCACCGTGACGGTATCGGATAAGTTTTCCGCATCGGGTCGGACAGTCTGGATTGTCAGGCTGCCCGGTTGCTCGATGACCTTGCCGATTGTCGCAATCATGGCTCACTCCACGGCTCGCGTTTGGTTTCTTCTCGTGTCGGCTCTTTCTCCCAGCATCTCCACTTTGTGCCATAGTCCCCCATGTAGACGTTAAACGAACCAATGCCGATGTTGCTGGGTATAACGCGCCACGGATATACAGCCGTTTTTAGACATGCGCAAATCGGGATGTTGTCTCGAAGTTCAAGCCACAAAATCGCCGTCTTTTTGTTTTGCTTAACGGCTTCGGCGCACGTCAGAACGCGATTTCGCGGCTTAGTCGTCATCGTCATTTTTCCCTCCTTTGGCGGAAATTCTGAATCGCACGTCGGGCAATGAAGCCGCGCTGTTCTTCTTACCATATCGAGTACAACGTATTTCATTTCATCGTCGCAGTACGGGCATCGCGGCATAAGTTCTTCTTTAGGCATTCTTTTCCCCCTCCCACAGCTTTTCCGCCCCTTTCTCCATGCGTTCTGCTTGAAGTTTGTAATAACGTTCCCGTGCAGCTTTACGGATTTTTTCTCTATTCGCTAAGTAATATTCGCGATTATGTCTCATCTGCTGTTCTTTGTTTTTCCAGTAATATTCTCGATGCCGTTTTTGAAGCTCTTCTTTGTGCGCTTGATAGTAAGCCCGCTGATATTCTCGATACGCTTCCCCACGTTCAGTCATTTGCGTCAGCCGCTTTCCTGTGATAAACTCCGCTCTTGGCAGCGTCTCAATCCATGCGCAGAACGCCCTCCATTCCGGCAGACGGTGATTTCCACGCTGCTGATAGATGGTTTTGAGCTGCCGATAGTTGGTGGTCATCCGCGCCGTCAGCCGCAAGCCAACAGGCACGTTGTAGAGGACTGCAAGATACCGTTCCGGCGTGGGGGATTCCTTGTACTCCGCAACCAGCTTCTCCACAAGCTCGATTGTCTCCCGGCGCACATAGTCGATGCATTGCTCGTCGATATCCATGCTTGTTATGCGGTGCATGGTGGACTGGCTCGATACAAAATCCAGAAAATGATACCGCTCGGCTTCCACCCACGCCTTGACGGTAAACGTGAGGTCAAACTGCACGACGATTCCCGACAAAAATTGGTCGTGTCCGCTTCCTGTTTGGCAGTTGGCAAGCGCCATCGTCCGTTCCGTTACTTCCGCGCTGCATTGCTCCGTGTCGGTTGCCATCGGATAGCGGCTTGCCTTTACGCTCGCCACAAGCCCCATGATTTCAACGTTGTTGACTACATTCATCGCCTTTCCCCTTTCTCGATTTGCTCCACCATATCAAACGGGTCGTCGAAATCCAGCCGGATTCCCGTTTTTTCCAGAACCTCATCAATCAATTCTGCCGTTGTGAAGTACGCGCCGGGTTGAAGATACTTTTGCGTCGCCGTAAGCATCCGATGAATCCGCTGTGCGCCGAACCCGAACTCATCTTTCATCGCAAGGCACATTCCGGGCGAAAATCATCTTGATTGCATGGCGTTCTGCATCCTCCCCGCGCCCTCATGATGCTCTGCGCGGCGTGGTTTATGTCCCGCGCCGCTCTTCTGCGTTCTGCTCGATTCATCACGATGCCTCCCGGAAATTAGCTTTCACCGCGTCCATCAGCGCCTTTGCGTCCGCCATCGTCATCTCTTTCGTCGGGATGTTGCGGACGATGTTTGCTTCCACAAGCGCGGCGCGAACTCTGCCTAACTCCTGCATATCCATGCCGATGTTTCCGCACTCGCGCATGATATAGTTCGTCGGCGTTTCCGTCTGGTTCTCTACGGGCTTGCTATGCTGCTTCGGCTGCTCCGGCTTCTTCGGTTGCTCGTGCTTTGTCTCGTAGCTCTCGCCGTCCGGGTCTGTCATTTCCTCAGTAGGAATGCAGAACACTTGGAAAAGCGCGTACTTGTAAGCAATCGCCATTGCCTTGTTGCTTGCCTTGTCGCCGCTGTCCATGCCCTCGCCAAGCGTCACCGCCTCGACAAAGCTGCCGTCGGTGGTGTAGAAGCGGAACGCGATTTTCAGCAGACTATACCGCAGTTCTCCGCCTTTCGCTGTTACCTTGATTTCTCGCGTCTGCTCCAAAACCTGTGGAACAGTGAAAATCTTGTTTTTCGTCAGGATGGGCTTTAAGGCGTTCATTACATCGTCGATGCCGCGGAACTTGAAGCCCTGCTGTTGGTTGTACTTGTCCTTGCCGATTGCGGAAATGTCCGCCATCGCCGCGCTGATTGCGGCGTAAATCTGCCCGTTTTCCATGCTCGTTCCTCCTGTCAGCACTCGTACCATCTCTGATACTGGTCGTTGATGTACTTCTCCCAGCGCCAATCCTCTCCCGTGCGGCTGGCTTCATCAACCCTTCGCACGGGCTTCCTGCACCCTCGCGGTACTTCGTCCGTTTGGCTGCATCCGCAGTCGCAGCGCTCTCCGCTATCCAGATATGCCCCGCACAGGCAGCAGCGTCTTGCCATTTTGCTCACCCCTTTTGCACCGCGAAAACCGGGTCGCGCGAAACAATTTTGATGCCGGGAACGACTTCGCCCGTAATTTCATCAATCGCCTGCCCGTTGTTTTCTACAAGTAACCCTTTCAGCGCTGTCCATTTGAGTTTCGGCACGTTCTCCACGCAGGACGGCGCATTCTCGGCACACCACGCGATAATCTGTGCATCGTCGCGCTCGTACTCCGGCGCTTGCGCCTTGCGGACCAGAACGCCGCTCGGCAGCTTGTACTTCTCGCTGGTCTTTGTCTCCTTGTGCGGCACGGTGTCGAAGTAGCTTTCCAGCAGGGCAGTGAAGTAGTCAATGCTCTGCTGATTGGACTGCGCCACGCGCTCACTCTGTGCCTTGTAGTAGTCCTTCCACTTCTGCGTGTCGGCTTCCAGCTCAGCGATGCGGCGAACCGCCCAGTCTGCCTTTTGGTCGTTGTCGATGACAAAACCAGCGCGTTCTTCCTGCTCGTTTTCCTCGATTTCGCTGATAAACTGCTCCATATATGTTGACTTCCTTTCGTTTTTGTGTTAGAATGTAAGTGGCTTAACCGCCCCTTACCCTTTCTGTCTGCTCGTGTCCGCGCTTTGTACCCGCGGCACGGGCGCTTTTTTTATGCCCTTCTCCGAGCGATTGTGCCGTCAGGATTCATCAGCCCGCGCGCAACAAGGTCGTTGCGCTTCTTGCGCTGGCGGATGACCTCGTTCTCCTGCTCCTGCGTCGGGTAACGCTTGCGCCGCTCCATCTCTTGCTCAAAGTCGCTGACAGTGACGCGGATGGTTTCGTGCGCCCTGCCGCCGATGCAGACGTGCGGCATTTCGCGCATAAATTTCCGGGCGCTCTCCTTGCTAATGCAGAGGATTTCGGCGACGCGCTCGGTGTTGAGGTACTGCGTCATTTCGCGCCACCTCTTTTCTCGATTCGGGCAAGCGTGTCCGTCAGACAGGCGATTGCCTTTCGCAGAACCTCCTCGTACTTATCTCGGTTAATCGGGTTATCAATGCGCCCGTCTTCCGACACGTCGCGCTCAATTGCGCTTTGCAAGCACATCACGTCCTCAATCGCAAACCGTCCTCGGAGAACGCTCCCCGCCGTCGTTGTCTCATCTACGCCGCGATAATGTCGGCGGTAGCTATCGCAGTTGGATAGCATCCACTTGTGCCACAATCCCGGCGCTTTGTAGGCGATTTCCAGTCGGTCAACGTCGTCTGGCGACGGGAACGCTTCGCCACGCTCCCAGCGCCCGACGAGTGCTTCACAAACGCCGATTTCGCTTGCAATCTGCCACTGCCGGATACCTGCATTTTCTCGTGCTTTCCGCAGCTCATTCCCTCCAAACTCGGTCATTTATTTCACCTCTTTCTGTGTTATTATTTCATTAGGTGCAAGGGCGAAAGCCGTCGCGATTACTTCCGCGATAAAGTTGCCCTGTGCGTCAATCTCCCCCGCCTGATACCGCCCCGTCTCGGACAATGCGCGGCTATACGCCCGCTCAAACGTCAGCTTGGTGATGTCGTCCGGCGTGTTGATGCCCGCCATATTGCAGACGGCGTCGTAGACAATCCGCATTGCGGCGCTGTCTCCCAGATGCGCCCGAATCTGCTTGACGATTACCGCGTCGATTGGACACCAGCGCAAGCCCTTGCCTTCCTCCGGCTGCATCGTTACCCCGGTTGCTCGCTGGAAGTCAGTCATTCCAAAGCGCCCCCATCTTGTCGCTGATTTCTTCAAGCAGCTTATTCATGATGTCTCCGTAGACAACGTAGGCATCAAATTCGCCGGGGAAAACCTTCTGAAAGGCTCCGTAGTCCTTCACCTTCCCGCTCCGTACGTCCATCCAGATAATCTTCCAAATGCGGTCGGCGGTGCGCTTGCTATCGCAAGCGTTGTCGAGTTCGCGGATGATGCGCGGCGCATTGAGCCGCAGCGTGGTTTCCATCATGTGCTGCTCAAAGAGTTCCTTCCTGGCTTCCTCGTCCGGCACGATTTTCTCAAGATTCAGGATTTTCATTTTCTTTTCCCTCCCTTAGACGGCTACCGCCGTCTTGTCCATCTCGTACTTAACCGCCAACAGCAGGGCTTCCATTACGGCTTCATACGCGCCGTATGCCTCGCTGATATAGTCCCAGTTCCCCAGCTTCGCGAACTCGTCGCGCGTCATGGCTTTCAGCTTACGCGCACTCTGGCGAATGGCAAAAATCGTCTTGTTCGCGTCACAGTGCGATACGCAACCGCCAAGGCACTGGCTCTGGATGTCCTTGCCGTACTCGTCCAGCAGACGGTTCGCGATTTGCACCTTGATAACTTCATTGCTCATTGTGATACCCCTCCATTTCATGCTCAACAGCCAACAGCAGGGCTTCCATCACATCTTCGTACGCGCTGTATGCTTTGTTGATGTCGTCCCAGCCCCCCAGCTTCGCAAACTCATCGCGCGTCATGGCTTTCAGCTTCCGCGCGCTCTGGCGAATGGCGAAAATCGTCTTGTTCGCGTCACCACGCGATACGCAACCGCTCTGGTTTGCAATTTGCAACTTGATAGAATCCTTTTCCATTGTGATACCCCTTTCTATCCTTGCGCTTTTCGCGCTGTTAGTCGATGAGTTCCCACCAATTCACGCCAAGCGTCGGCGCAAGCCTCTTTGCGGTGTTTGGTGTTACATTCCTCTTGCCGCTATCAATCAGCGACAACATGGATTCGGAGATTCCCGTGATTCTGGCGATGTCCGCCATTTTTAACCCGCGTCGTTCTGCAAATTCCCGGATGTTTGACAACTTTTCTCCCTTCTTCTTTACATCCCGTAAAGTTTTCCGCTAAAAAAATTTGATTTTTCTTCTTCTTTGGGGATAGACGTTTGATTTTGTCAATCCCCTTGTGTTATGCTTTGTGTGCAGGATTCTGTCATCTCTGCGACTTGCGTCCCTCGCGCTCTACGCTGATGTAGGTTGCTACCTCGTTAATCAGCCATAGCGCGGCGATGAGTGCGATGCTCAGTCCCAAAAAGACGAATCCTGCCGGGTCTGCGTGTGGCATCTCCGTGTCACTCCTCTCTCAGTAGTACTCGGTGGGAAGTGTGAAATACGTCCTCCAGCGCTACCAACACAGGGTAGGACGGGTCACGCTTCCCAGTCTCGATTAGACTGTAAGCCTGTACCGTGATTCCGAGTTGCTTTGCAACATCGGCTTGCGACCAGCCTTGCAAGGCTCTGACCCGCTTTAATGCGGTTCTCATTGTTGCTCCCTTCTCATCAACTCTCGGCAAGTGTTTTCCGCTTGCTTGTTTACATTATACATCAACTTTACGTTGATGTCAAGAGGTTTACAATGTTTTCGCGAGAAAAATTTGCTTCCCGCCTTTTGGTGCTACGCAAGCAAGCGGGGCTTTCCGTTGCGGCGCTTGGTGATGCGCTTGGTGTCTCCGGCGCGTCCGTGACGCAGTTGGAGAAGTGCCAGCGTTCGCCCAGCGTTGAGGTGTTCGGAAAAATCGCTGACCTCTTCGGCGTTTCCTACGATTATCTTGCCGGATGCGATGATGCGCCGTCTCCCAAAGAAACAGATACGCTCTACTTGGAGATTTCCGCGCTTGCTCCGTCCGACCGGGAGGAAGTAATGCGGTACGCTCGCTATGTCCGGGCGAACCCGCGCAAGTGAGGTGATGCACCGTGCCGTTCCCGGAAATTCTGCTTGCGCTGCGGATCTCGAACGGGCTGACCCAGCAGCAACTTGCAGACCGTGCCAATGTCGCAGAGATAACAATCCGCAACTACGAATCTGGAAGAAGCAACCCCGTTCCGACGCAGCTTCTTGCAATCGCTGATGCTCTCGGTGTTTCGCTCGATACGCTCGTTGGACGCGATGAGAATGCGTTCTCTCCGCCCGACTTCGACCCGCTGGTAGAACAGGTGAAGTCTCTTTCCGCGATCCAGCGTGCGGATGTGATGAAGTACATCGAGTTCATCAAATCGCGCTCCTGATGCGCGTTTGCGCTGGACAACACTCTACAAGGACAAAAACGGCTCTCTGAGCGCTTCCAGCCCGTCAGGTGAGGAAATACCAGTCCCGACGTGCAAGCGCTCCTGCGGGCGTTTTTGTGCGAATTAGACGTTGCTTTCGCGCAAAGCTCTTTTCGCTTCCGCTTTCAGCGTCCAAACAACCGTCACTCCCTGACGTCGTATATGCATCTTAATAGGCATATACCCGGCGTCGGCTAATATGTGCACATCCCGCGCGGTTGTCCGCCGCGTCGTGATGGTGTACTTCACCCGGTTCTCGATGTCTGGCAGGTTGACGTGGTACATCAGTTTCACCTCAGTTTCACCTCCCTGCTATTATCGTATGCGTGAAAGGTGGTGAGTATGCTATGCTTCCTTCGGAATATCGGCTCTGCCGTGACTTTCAGCGCGGCAAACAGCTTTCGGCGGAACAGCTTGCGCGGTTGCGTTCGTCCGACTTCTTGACGCCACCGCCGCCGCACCCATCCGACATTGATGCACGCCCGCCGGACTATGTGCCGGAGCTGAACCGTCACGCGCTGGATGAAATGGAGCAGTACAAGTCAAGTTGCTTGCGCTTCCTGCTTCCCGTCTGCATCTCCGCCGTTAGCTTGATTCTCTCGCTGATAGCTCTCTTCAAGTAACCGAATCTCCTTCAAGTAGTCCAGCACATCGCGCATATACTTGCTGTACTGGTCGTAATCCAGCCGCATATAGCGTGGTGCGACGAGGATACGCCCGAACGCAAGGCACAACTCCTTGCCGTACCAGCTCAAAAGCTGGTTATCCTTGAACAAGCCCTCGCTCATGTGCGTCTCTTTGCGAAGCGCTAAGTTCTCCTGTTCCAGATTCACGACTTTTACTTGCAAGTCCTCAATCCGCTGTTTCAAGTGCCGTTTGCTTTGATACACGTTCACACCTCCAAAACACGAAAGGGGTTTCACGATGAAGAAGTTTGTTTCCGTTCTGCTGGTTCTCTGCTGCATGATGGCTTCCTGCGTTTCCGCGTTTGCGACCGAGAAACGCGACCTAACCGACGGCGAAATGCTTGCCTTGCACTTTATCAATGAGTTCTTCTCAAGCAAGCCAGAAGATGGCATTTCCTACGACGTTTCGCTCGACACGGAAACGAACTGCTTTGTCGTCAAGGGCGAATATATGCTTCTTGAATCGCTCTACAAGAGTTATTCGCCAGAATATCAGGAGCTTCTTGCGCACATTTTCGAGCTGTTTTCGTCCGTCGATTCGCTCATGCGCACCTCTGTCGGCAGTGACAGCTACTACTTGCGTTTGACGTACTTCCACAGTGCTATCGCGTCCTCCGGCGCGTATTGCGCGTTTTCTTCCAAGGGCGGAACGCCGCATCAGGTCAACGGTCGATTCGCGTCAAATGCGCAAACTTCGTACAGGGTTGCAGATGAACGATACTCCGAAGAGGACTTGCAATACATCGTTGATAAGTTCAGCGGCGATAACGTCAATCTGCTTTCGATTTCCATTTCATCCATCGAACCCTACGACAAGCCGAGCATCAGCATTAGCGTGTCCGGCGAATATTGCAAGAAGATGCTGGACAACTATAAGCCGAATGTTTCTTGTCCGTCCGCACCTGACCGATATATCATCGACTGCCGCGAAATCGCCAATGCAACCGGCGCAAAATACGTCACGCTCTGGCTTTATGGCGATTCTGACGTTTATGCTTCTATCCAGTTTTCGCATTCTTCAAGGTACGCGCAATATTATGTCAAAGATTACCGCTACCTGAGAATAGCGCCCTGATGTCTTCCACCCCCAGCGCGTCGGCGATACGAATCGCTACCAGAACGCTGGGGGTATTTTTACCGGAAGCGTACTTGCAAAGCGTGTCTTGCCTGATGCCTGTTCTCTGCGAAAGCTCCTTCTGTGTCCATCCGCGCGCATTAAGCGCATCGACCAGCTTGCTCATTTCTTGCCCCCCCTCTGCGCTGGTAACTATATTATATGTCAATTTGGCATATATGTCAATAGGGCATATTCCCTTTTGAGGTGATTTTTTTTGAGACTGAAAGCCTTACGGCTGGAACGGCACTTGCAGCAAAGCGACGTTGCAAGAATCATCGGCTGCGGACAGCCGCTTTACAGCCGCTATGAGCGCGGAGAACGTGAGATTCCTCTGTCCGCCCTGATAGCCCTCGCAGACTTCTACGGCGTGTCGCTCGACTATCTTGTCGGGCGATCCGACGACCCCACGTTCACGCCGTCCGCCGGAACTATCCCTTGCTCCGCCAACAAGGACTGAATCACCTTTCGCGCTGTCAGCGTCCACATAGCGAACAGCCGCACGGTGCCGTTCTCCGTTTTGACGGGCTTGTAAGTCACCATGTCGGCAAAGTTCCCGGCGACCACCCAAGTGCCATCGGAGCGCTGTATCTGGATACCAGCGCGGAACAGCGCCTGATTCAACTCGCGTGTTGTCATGCCGTACTGCATCGCCAGCTTTGCCGTGCTGATGGGCTGCGTGTCCGTGATGTTTACTGTCGGCACGTCAACCTTCTCGCTGTAAACCTCTGGGAACGCCTCACGGACTGTGCATCCGAGGGCTTCGGCAATGAGCTTCATCGCGTCAACCGTTGGGCTTCCCTGTCCGTTGGCGTAGCGGTATATGGTCGGCTTCGAGATGCCCGCCTTTTCGGACAGTTCAGCGACGCTGATTCCTTGTACCCCGGCGACGTGGAGAAAGTGCCGCAGCTTCTTAGCCATCGACCTCACCCCCGAACAGGGCTTCGACCGTCGTGCCAAGCGCACGGGCAAGGCGGATAGCGTTATGCAGTGACGGTGTATGTACACCCCTCTCATACTGAGATACAAGGCTCTGCTGACATCTGAGCACGTCTGCAATCTGCATCTGCGTCAAGCCCTTCTTTGCGCGGAACTCACGCAAGCGGTTCTGCATCCGCATCCCTCCAATCAGTGCTTATTATCAATGCTAATAATAGCACACTCGATTTTATATGTCAAGATAATACGCGAAAAAATTTTTGAGGTGTTTTTATGCTTGGAGATAGGCTCAAGGAAGCGAGAAAGGCAAAAAAAAAGACGCAAGCCGAAATGGCAAGCATCGTTGGAGTGTCGCAAGCGACGTATTCGTGCTATGAGCGTGGAATCATCACGCCGGAGATTACCAGCATCGTGAAGTTCGCCGAAGCGCTCGGCGTGACAACCGACTACCTTTGCGGACTGTCCGACAACCCGCAAGGAACGTCTGACCGCCCGATTCTCGACGCAACCTGCGAGGCGATTATCGCCAAGCTGATGGGCGCGCCGGATGACGTGGTGCGTGAAGCGATGGACTACGTTGAGTATCTCACCGAGAAAGCAGAACGTCGGATGCGGCAGGAGCGCAGGGAACGCGATAGCTTAAAGCGCATGGCGGACAAGGTGGATGCTGAAAAGGGCGAACCGTGATGTCCCCGAACGCCTGAGAGCGGCAAGCGCGTGAGGACAAGCAGGAGAACCAGCAGAGGAGCAGAGCGAAGAAGCAAGATGCCATGATTATATGCCAGATTGCCCCGCTTGTCAAGCCCTCCTGCTGATTTTTTTGTTGGGCAAAAATGGCTGTGAGAACCATTTGCGTGATGCCGCGAAAATGGTCTGCCCCGTGGCTATCAATTTTGCGAAGGCGCGAAGATGACCATGCTGCGGATGCCCGCAGAAAGGTGCTGGATAAAAAAAGACCACCGCCGCTGCCACCACCACAAGACCACCGCCCGTCCCTCTCCCCTCCCGCTTCTTCCCCCCTTTCCCCTCTTCCCCCCATACCCCCTATTACTCTATACCCCCTATTATCCCCCCTACCCTACTCTGTCGAGTATGTGTTCTTGTGGTGGTAGTAGTGGTCTTTTATTATATATTATTTATATATACATACTTGTGTTATATAGCTGCTTATATTATTATATATCCATACTTGTACTATATAGCAACTTATATTATACTGTATGATAATATATATTATTATTACACACAAGTATGTATTATAATATAACTATGTCGCGCGCGTGAGACAACAAACGTCGCTTGTAAAACGCGTAGATTATTAGCGCCGAATAGCACAAAAAAATGTGCTAAGCAAAAATAATTCTGCTATTTATTTTTTAGCTGTGCTATTTTTTTAATAGCAAAAATAATTCAGCTATTTTTTTAATAGCTAAGCTATTTTATTTTTTAGCATAGCTATCGCATTTTGCGGATTTTTGCGTTAGCGTGGCGCAAAGCCTTGCAATCACTGTATTTCATCCACTTTCGCAAATTATGAAACACGCCACACTCTGACTTTCCCTGACCTTCATTGGCGTGGTTTGACCTTTCCTGACTTTCGCATCCGGAAAAATAGAATAGCAAATGATAGCATAGCTTTTCTTTGCTTAGCTTTGCTTTCTTTTGCTTTTGCTTTGCTTTCTTTTGCTTTTGCTTTGCTTCCGTTTGCTTTCGGATTCGATGCTCTCCGCAGTTCATATTGTTTATGTATTCATAACGTTTCCTTTGCAGAAATTTTCTTTTCCAGCCACGCGAAAAATTCCGCTTGCAGGTCATCCGGCAGTTTCTTCACCTTCTCGACGAGCGTTTTAACAACAAACTTTTTATCAAAAACAGGCATATTTTCTTCTCCAGTCGCGTATTTTTTATCGTCCACCGCAATACCATATGCTGACGCGCTGCGATATATGACTAAAAATTTTCCGTGCGTTTGCAAAACGTTTTCAATTTGTTCACAAATTACGATGGTACTTTGCTGCGATTTGCGGCACAATGAGAGAAAAGGAGTGATACACTTGCCACGCCAGACACTAAAAAAGCGCCCCGACGGGCGCTACGTTTGTAAATATAAGGGGTTTTCCTTCTACGGGCGAACGCAGTCCGAAGCCCTTGCAGCCCGCGAAGAGTACAAGAAACAGGAAAAATACGGCAGGAAACCACGGGAAAAGTATACGTTCGCGGAGTACGCGGCGGAGTGGCTGCCGACGTACAAGAGCGAGGTGACGGCGAAAGTGTATGACGACTATGTGGCAAGACTTAACAAGATAGCGTCAATCTTGCCAAAAGTTGAGATGCGACTAATCACGCCGTCGGACATACAGCGGTTATACAACGCATTTTCAAATTATTGGGATTCCACGCGAAAGAAGGTGGCAATGACAACAAAAGCAGTTTTTCGAGCCGCGTTAGGAGATGGAATTATAGTAAAAAACCCATGTGAAAACATCAAGCCAGCAAAGGGTAAAGCGGGGACACATCGCAACCTCGAAGATTGGGAAGTGAAGCTAATCGAAGATACATACCAAGAAACGCCAATGGGATTGTACGCTATGGTGATGCTATATGCAGGGTTGCGACGGGGGGAAGCTCTTGCTCTCAACATTGACAGGGACGTTGACTTTTCCGCTGGAGTAATCCATGTTCGGCATTCGCTACGTTTTGAGCACTCTGAAAGTATCATAGTGCAGCCCAAAACCAAAGCTGGTGTTCGCGATGTTCCTTTATTTCCGCCGCTGCGGGAAGCCCTAACCGGCAAACACGGAAACGTTTTTTCCTTGCCAGCCGGAAAAAATATATCCCTTGGGCTTTGGAATGCGGAATGGCAGAGATACTTGCGCTTTCTGTCAGCGGTTGCGCAAAAGGAAGTTGCTATCCGTCAGCATGATTGCCGACACACGTTTGCTACAATGTTATATGATGCAGACGTTGACGTGAAAACAGCCACAAAGTGGATGGGACACGCAAACGAGATGATGATAATGCGTATCTATGCACACCTCACAGAGAAGAAAGAAGAAAGTGCCATCGAAAGGATGGAAAGTGCGCTTGCTAAGCGCCCAAGTAGTCAAAACGGTAGTCAAAAAATCAGGAAAGCGCCTTGAAATGCTGCATTCTCAACGGATTCACGATTTTTTGATATTCCCATGTCAAGCATTATGATCACAGGAGGACGCTATGATTTCCATTCTGCCCGAAAGCAACTATGCCGCCATCATGGCTGAGACGGTTGAGCCGTATCTGGATTCGCGCCGTCAGGAGATGGACATGCCGCTCTCCACGGGCGGAACGCTGCACGCGGAGGTCTACGAGCAGCCGGATGCGACCCGCGCCGTCGTCATCCTGCACGGCTACACGGAATCCGCCGAGAAATTCCGCGAAATGACGTGGTATTTTCTGAACGAGAAGTTCAACGTCTACGCCATCGACCACCGCGGGCACGGCAAATCCGTCCGCAAAATTTCTGACACCTCCATCACGCACGTCGATGCGTTTTCGGATTATCTGCGCGATTTGGAGGAATTCATGTCGGGTGTCGTCCTGCCGAGGACGAAGCATCTGCCGCGCGTGCTGTATGCGCACTCGATGGGCGGCGCGATTGGCGGCATGACGCTGATGAATCACCCGGAGTATTTCGCGCGGGCGGTGCTGACTGCGCCGATGATTGCGCCGTCGAGTGCGCCGCTGCCGCGCTGGGCGGGCAAACTCGCGGCGGACTTCATGTGCACCATCGGCAAGCGGGAAAACCGCGCGTTCATCGGCAAGCCGTTCAGCCCGGAGAACGAGCCGTTCGAGACATCCTGCGCCACCAGCCGCGCCCGCTTTGACTACTACGAGCGCAAGCGCATCGACAACGCGCACTTGCAGAATTGTTCACCCACTTATGGCTGGGTACAGGAAGCGATTGGCGTGACGCAAGTACTGCTTGACCCGGCAAAGGACAAGCAGATTACCACGCCGCTGCTGCTCTGCCAAGCGTCACTGGACAAGACAGTCTGTCTGCCGGAGCAGAAACAATTCGTCGCGCAAGTCCCCTGTGCGAAACTTTCCGTTTATCCCGCGAAGCACGAAATCTACATGTCCACGAACGATGTGATGGAGAAGTATGTGCCGGAAGTGATTGGGTTCTTACGGGGGTAAAGGAGGCGTCAAAGGCTCTGCCTCTGGACTCCGGCAGGGCTCTGCCCTGCACCCGCGAAGGGTCTTCGACCCTCTCGACACCCTTCTCGCGATTGAGTTGAGCGCTTCTGCATACAGTGTCCGCGTGTTTATCCAACGAACCTACGGTTCAAAAAAGAAACAAAGCCCCAAAAGTATGGAAGTGGCGACCGAAGGTTTCCAAAGGGCGACCGCAAACTTCGTTTGTTTTCATGCCCTTTGGTGCGCCCGCAGGCGCATTCCCCTGCTCCAAACTTACACAATAAACAAAAAAGTCAGCACCAAAAACGCCCCTGCCTAACATAAGCAGGGGCGTTTTCATCATCACACCTCGCGCCCAACAGCTTCGGCGATTTTCCGAATATCCGCCATCACGTCCACAAACGCGGCGGGCGTAATCGACTGCGCACCGTCGCACAACGCGTGCGCCGGGTCGTTGTGTACCTCAATCATCACGCCGTCCGCGCCGACCGCAATCGCCGCGCGCGCAATCGGCTGCACCATCCAGCTCTTGCCGGTCGAATGGCTCGGATCAACAATCACCGGCAGGTGGCTCAGCTTCTTCACCGCGCAGATGGCGGACAGGTCGAGTGTGTTGCGCGTGTACGTCTCGAACGTGCGGATGCCGCGCTCGCACAGAATCACCTGCTCATTGCCGCCCGCCATGATGTACTCCGCGCTCATCAGCCACTCTTCGATGGTGGCGGACAGTCCGCGCTTGAGCAGAATCGGCTTGCGAATCTTCCCCAATTGTTTCAGCAGGTCAAAATTCTGCATGTTGCGCGCGCCGACCTGAATGCAGTCCACCTTCTCCACGAAGGTGTCAATGTCGTAGGGGGACATCAGCTCGGTCACGATGGGCAGCCCGGTCTGCTCGCGGGCATGGCAGAGCATGTCCAGCCCCTCGTATGCCAGTCCTTGGAAGGAGTACGGGGACGTGCGCGGCTTGAAGGCACCACCGCGCAGCACCGTCGCGCCCGCGTCCTTCACCGCCTGCGCAACGGCGGTAATCTGCTCGTTGCTCTCCACGGAGCAGGGGCCTGCCATAATCGCCAGTTTCTTGCCGCCGACAACCGTGTTCCCGATTTTGATTTCGCTCGGCGCGGGATGGAACGCGCGGTTTGCCTTCTTGAACGGCTCAGCAACCTTCATGATGCGTTCGACGCAGTGGAAGGATTCCAGCTGGTCGGGGTCAATGCGGCTCGTGTCGCCAGTCAGACCGAGGATGGTCATCTCCGTGCCGACAATCGGGCTGACGGATACGCCGCGCGCAACGACGGCATTGGTGACGGTGTCGATTTCCTGCTGGGTCGTGCCCTGCTTCAAGACGATAATCATGGTGTTCAACCTCCTGCGTCAATCATTATTCGCTCAAATGGACGAAAAAAAGCACGGAAGCCCGCAAAAGAGCTTCCGCGCCTGATGTTTTCCTCAATCGCTGCGGCTGCTGCTTCACGGTACGTCAATTTGCCCGGCGAAAAACGCCGGGAACGTAAACGGAAACAGCACAGACAGCATCATGGAGAAAATTCCTCCGTTCGGCGGCATCATTGCCGCATATTCAGATTTATTATAGTCCGCTCATCCCGCGCTTGTCAAGGGCAGGATTGTACATTTGCTGTTTTTCGGGCGAAAAGTTTGCCGATGCTAACCAGTATTGGATGGCATTCATCCATACTCGGACACGCACAGCTATCCTTCAGAAAAATTTCGGGAAAATCGTGTAATCCTCTTGACAATCAACCGATTTGGGCATTATAATAGCCATAATGACAATTGTGCCATTTGGTTGAAGGAGGATGAAGGGCATGGAGTCTTACCTGTTCGCAGACGTAGAGGCTGCGGCGGATACTATGGTGGTGGAAGGATACCACAAGCCGGGCAGCTTGACCCGCTCCAGCGGTGCGTGGATTCATGCGGCGGGCACAGCGATGTTTGAGGCAGGGAGACGCCCCATTAAGCCGCATGACCAGTGGATTTGGTTTGCGGTGGAAGCAGGCGAAGCAACGCTGGTTTGGCAGGGGCATGAGCTGACGCTGAAACAGCAGGAAACGTGCTTCCTGCCTGCCGGCAACCGCGACGCTGCCCTGCAGATTGACGAGAGCGTCCGCTGCGTATGGATTGCGCTGGAAGGCCCGCTTGCGCCGATGGTCGTACGCAAGATGGGCGCGCTGCTGCATATGCCGCTGAAACAGGGGGCACTGCCGAGCCAGATGTACTTGGCGAAGCAGATTGTGCAGGTCATCGTCCGCCACACGGACACCAGCGACGCGACATATCAGCTGCAGCACCTGATGTACGGGATGCTGGCAAGCCACTGGGGTCAGCCGGTCGCCATGGACGCGATGCTTTCGCACGAGATTGCGAAGGTCGTGGACACCCTGCGCGCGAATCAGTACAAGGACAACTTCTCTCTGGCGGAGATGGCGGCAATTTCCCGTATGCCGATGGAAACGTTCCGCAAGCGCTTCGTGAGCGAAGTGGGTATGCCGCCGCTGTCGTATGTGCTGCACTGCAAGATGGAGCGCGCGAAGGAGCTGCTGCGCGAGGAAGGGCACACGGTTCGTCAGGCGGGCATCGAAGTCGGGATGCAGGATCCGTACCACTTCTCCAAGCAGTTCAAGAACATCGTCGGCATCAGCCCGTCGGCGTTCATGAAGCAGGCCGCCAAGCCGGATGCGACCATCCGCGGCAGCAGCAAAGTAGAAAAGAAGTAAACAGTGAGGCGACTGTCAGGGGATAAACCTGGCAGCCGCCTTTTTTCTTCCACATAACCGCCACATTTACCGCACGGGATACGGGCAGCATTGGATCTTGTGTTGCTCGGCACACTCGTCCGTTCCTCTACGGTCTACTATGTGATTTCTGTTCGTCGATTCGGGAGTTTGCCCTCTGGCATCCAGCTTCCTTCAGACTCCGCCTCTCGATGGACACCCTTGCCTTCGGCTAACACTTCCTACTGCCAGGCGCACATAACGGCCGTTGCAGGATTCATCTTCTGCAACGGCCTTAAAAACGCTATGCAATGGGATTATTCCGCTGTCGGTATCAGGCGAATCAGCGCGGTGGGAATTTCTGCATCGGTAAAATTCAGCGTGAACACTGCGTTTTCACCTTCCACGATGTAGGGCAGTTCAATTTCCGTATCGTCGG
>ERZ772851.89-NODE-89-length-118182-cov-18.805091_pt1 | contig 118182 bp, 99 predicted proteins | sample MGYA00512137_ERZ772851 | MGnify/ENA primary metagenome ERZ772851 (study PRJEB29015, sample SAMEA2737663) | human gut metagenome | biome: human gut; feature: human-associated habitat; material: faeces | place: China | collected 2012 ... | reverse complement strand
GCTCCCGTGTCAAGGCCATTGGCGAATCCCCAAAGCATCGGGCCGATTTTCCCGAATTTTTCTTTCAGAAAGTTTGGATTGGCGGTCGCCAAATCACCGATTGTATGGATACAGTAGCTTGATAACTTTTTCCCCGTTCTGGACCCAACATACAGAAGGTCCGTGGCAGGCAGCGGGAACACGATATCTTTCCAGTTTGACCTTGATATAACGGTGGTGGCATCTGGCTTCTTGTAATCAGACCCCAACTTGGCAAAGACTTTATTCCAGCTCACTCCGATGGAACAGGTAATGCCCAGTTCATTCTTCACGGTATCAGATACTTTCTTGGCTATCTCTTCCCCGCTTCCAAAGAGAGACCGGCTTGCGGTACAATCGAGCCATGCTTCATCCAAGCCAAACGGTTCGACCATGTCAGAGTATCTGAGGAATATCTCTCTGGTATACCCACTGTACCTGGTATATAGGTCATAATGAGCCGGAACAAAGATGATGTCACGGCAATGCTGCTGCGCTTCCCAGAGTGCCATCCCGGTTTTCACGCCCATCCGTTTGGCCGGATACGAGGCAGTCAACACAATGCCGTTTCGCCTTTCCGGGTCACCACATACTGCAATCGGCTTCCCCTGCAGCTTTGGGTTATAGGCCATCTCCACGCTTGCATAAAAGCAATTCATGTCACAATGAAGAATGATTCGTTCACTCGCCACGATTGGCCTCCTCCGTCCGCTGCAACACCTGTTGGTTGTTATTTATGTTCTGCCGGTTGTAATTGGTTGTTAATAGTATAGCAAATACAACCGTAAGTTGCAATATGTGCGGATAAAATAGAATTTGGAAGTCCAATCAAATACACTACAACTGGTAGTTATCGCCAGCGGTTGTATGGAACGGTTACTATTTTGTAATTCATGCATGAAATTGACGTATGGCAAGTAGTTGGCAAAAGAAAAAGCCGCCCACCCGGTTAGGGGTGAACGGCTGGAAATACTATCTATGCGAAAAGACGACTGATGCCATCAGAAGTCTTGGTATCTATCAAGCAGCGAGTTTCGCTGCGGTTTTGCCCTTCGGTCCTTTCTTCCGTGCATTGGCTTCAAGCTCCTTCTTGTTGGCATCATACCAAATCTCGAATTCCTTAAAGTTGTTCAACGCCCAAATCTCAGGAGAAGCCTTGCGACCGTAAATTTCTTCCAACAGGTGAATAACTTTACGACCAACTTCTTCCATGATTTCAGCATCATATTTGCCGTTACGGTAAAACCCTTCAGGCATAACAATGTCGTATTTAGGGTCAAGGACTTCGAGCCCCGGCTCCTGAACACGAATCATCGTGTAGCCCGCTTTTTTTGCAGCCTCGAATTTGAAACGGTCCTTTTCGGCAGCGTCTGCGTGCGGATATTTGCCGTTGTATTCAGCGCAGAACTTCTGGATGTGGTCCACAAAGTCCAGTCCCAAGAGGCTACTCTCGCCCAAAATGTTTCGAACATCAGAGAAAGGATTGGCAATTCCGTTTTTACCCGCAAATGCCAAATAAAAGCGCGTACAAAACCATTCTGGTTTGGAAATAGCATTCTTTCTCCGCATGGCGCAGTCGTAACAACCAGTAAAGCCGTTGTCTACAGAACGGACAACATTGGCAATTATGGCTTTGAATTCTTGTCCGCAGTCTAGGCACTTAAAGAAAGCTTTTTTGCCACTTCTAACAGCAACTTCCGAAGCCGAGAATTTGTTTCTCGGACTCCACATAGCAGCGGCTTTTGGGCACTTGGTAATTAAATCGTTTATACCAGAAACAACCCTCTGACCTTCGCAAATAGGGCAACCTGTGGTGCCATTATCTATAGCATTGGCAATATTGGAAATTTTGGCATCGAATTCTTGTCCGCAATCACGACATTTGAAGAAGACTCTTTTGCTGCTTTTGGCGGTAACTTCCGAGGCAGAGAGCTTGTTTTTGCTGCTCCACATAGCCGCTGCTTTCGGACATTGTGATGCAAGGTCGTTGATGCCATGGGCAACCTTTTTACCTGCACAAACAGGGCAACCGGTGCGACCTTTTTTTACAGAATTCACAACATCAGAAATCTTAGCTTCAAATTCCTGACTACAATCAGGACATGCAAACCGCGCTTTCTTGTTGCTACTCGCAGCCACTTTACTGGGAGAGAAGGTGTTCTTGTCACTCCACATGGCAGTGACCTTAGGGGCGACAGTAGCCAAATCGTTTTCGCCAACAACCAGCTTTTGACGACCTTTTCTGGTCTTAACTGGTTCTTCTTTATCTTCCTCATACGGCATCTCAATGCCAAGAGTCGGGACCGGAGCGCAAGCAGCACAGTTGCAGGTAGTGGTGTACATAACATTCATAAAAGCGTTCATAATTATCCTCTTTTCTCCACGTAACATTCGAGGCTTGCAATAAAAAAGCAGCTACCATCCCCCTACTGGAGGAAGATGATAGCTGCTACATTCATAAGCCAACTTCGTATCAGATGGCTTTTTTTATTATTCTTCAGTAGCTTTCTGACCGTGATGAAGGGCACCCCGGACAAACTGGTTCCAGCGAGCATGGTACAAAACGAACCCGTCTTCAAACTCCACCGTGATGTTGTTGACACCATGATAAGCGGTGCAGGTGGCTTTGCTGCCATCCTTCATCGTCATCGTAGTGCCGACAGATTTCGGAGAACCGTACTCGTCCTTGCGAGCTGCGTTGATGGCACGCCCCCGCAGTCTGCAATTGGGGCAGCAAGTAACACCGGACGCAATAGCCCGCGTCATGTTGTGGATGCTTGTCACAAACTCTTGTTTGCAATCGGGGCACACAAAAATGGCGCGTCTGGACGAACGAGCAGGAATTTCGCTGGGGGCGTAATCGTTCTTGCCGCTCCACATAGCAGCAGCTTTTGGATACATGGTCGCCAAATCGTTGACGCCGGAAACAGCCTTGCGACCTGCACAAACAGGGCAACCGGTATTGTCATGCAACAAAGAATTGACGACGTTGCAAACGGGAGCCTTAAACTCCTGTTTGCAGTCGGGGCAGACAAACCATGCCATTTTGTTGTTGCCTGCAGATACCTCATTTGGAGAGCAAGCGTTTTTGCTGCCCCACATGTTGGCTGCTGCAGGGCACTTAGTAGCCAAGTCGTTGATTCCGGAAACCACTTTCAAACCACGACAAACGGGACAACCGGTGCGGTAATGCATCAAAGAGTTGACGACATTGCAAATGGAAGACTCAAACTCTTGTCCGCAATCAGGACATACAAAGACGGCCTTTTTGTGGCTGCCTGCAGGTGCTTCGCTGGGAGAGCAAGCATTCTTGTCACTCCACATGGTAGCAGCCATAGGGCATTTGGTAGCCACGTCATTGATGCCGGGGATAACTTTCTTGGAATTGGTAGTGTTGGTGTTGATGTTGGTGTTCATAGCGGTTTTCATAACAAACTCTCTTTCTCCTCATATTTTCGAGGCTTGTAAAATAAAAATAGCAGCTATCATTTTTACGATAACTGCTTCATATATGAGCATACGGCGTGCAGCCGAATGTCATGCTGGAATTGGATAGAGTGGCTTACTGCTCATCGAGCAGGATTCCACCGTGCTTGGCGATGATGGCATCGACAACAGTGAGCGGCACATAGCCGTACACTCCGTCATCACCATATTCGTCGAGCAATGGCTCGGACGGAGACGGGAACCCGACTTCTACGCTCACGTAGCTCCCCTCGTCGTCCTTCTGGCAGTAGTGGTCTTCGGATGCCTGGATAGACATCTTTAAGCCATCTGCGCAGATTGCTTCGGGGCGGTTCTCGTGCATCGCCATCATAGCGGCAAATATGTTGCCGCTATTTTTGGCAATTTTCTCCTTCTTCAGGAGGTCGGTAACGCGGATGAATTCGGCGGTGTTCATAATGGTGTTCATAGCTTTCCTCGACTTTCTCCGCATTACGCGGTCTTGCAACAAAAAAGACAGGTCGCCCGATTGGTGCCTGTCTGAATTTGTCAGATTATGAATGGTTGATGTCGGTTTATTATCTGTCGTACAACACTTATTGTATGCCGTTCGCAAATTTCGCCAAACATTTTTTCAAAAGAAAAAAGCCGCCCACCCGAAGGCAGACGGCTTGTAATTACTATTTTGTAATCCTTGTTTGCTTGCCAGAATATGCGAGCCAGATACTATAGGAGTTGTACAACAAATACTACATTGAACAATTTGGCCGCCGCATTCTCGTGACGTTAGTCGTGAGTTAGGCGGTCTTTCGGTTGCAATATACAGTGACATATGGTATAATATAAATGGTGATATTATGCTTAAATCCGTAGCATCAAAGCTAACATATGGTAGAGGCTATGTTTACAACATCCAATACCATATAGTATGGTGTACAAAATACAGAAAACCCGTTCTGACAGAAACAATAGAACCATCTCTCAAATCATCATTGCTACAAACGGCCGGCGAACTGGGTATAACCATAGCTGAGATGGAATGTATGCCAGACCATATCCATATGCTGATTGAGTGTTCACCGCAACACTTTATCCCGGATATGGTAAAAGTGCTTAAAGGTAATAGCGCAAGGCATATTTTTATGGCGTACCCGGAACTCAAAAAACATCTTTGGGTGGCCACTTGTGGAATCCAAGCTACTTTGTTGCAACCGTGAGCGATAATACTCGTACTCAGATACAAGAATACATCGCTTCGCAAAAGATGAAAGACTAAAGGAAAGGAGGCTTCACGATGAAGGTTGTATCCAGCTACGGCATAGAGATTAAAAAGCAGCATATGTTTGATACCACGATTAAGATTTATCGTGAAGCTGTATCTTTCTTGATTGACTGCCTTAACAACGAGTGGCCTAATATTCAGGCTATCGACAAAGCAAAAGCACGGTTCAACTTTGCCGAAAAACTTGTCCATACAACAAAGAATAACGCGGCAAAATATGATTTCGATGCCAAGTTTTATAAGTTTCCGAGCTATCTGCGCCGTGCCGCCATACAGGCGGCTTTAGGCTCCATTAGCAGCTACCATAGCAACTATAAAAATTGGGAAGCTGGCGGAAAAGTCGGTAAGGAACCAAAACTGCAATGTGACAGGTTCTGCTTTCCAGCTTTCTATAGAACTGCTATGTACACAGAAAGCAAAAGCCTGAACCGTTGTTGGCTAAAACTCTATAATAAGAAAGACTGGGTTTGGGTTTCTGTGGAAATGCGTGCCACCGATGTCAAATACATAACGAAATACTGGTCACATTGCGAAAAGAGTGCTCCCTCCCTTGAAAAGAAGTATGGAAAATATTTTCTCCGCTTCGCTTTCGTGGAGAAGGTAGAACTCTCTGAAACTGAAATTCAAGACAAGCGTATCTGCGCTGTAGACCTTGGTCTCAATACTGACGCTGTGTGCAGCATCATGACTGCCGATGGAACTGTCCTTGCAAGAAAATTTATCAATTTTCCGAGTGAAAAAGACCATCTGTATCATGTGCTTAACCGTATCAAGCGTAAGCAAAGGGAGCACGGTTCCAACAGCGCCGCAGCTATGTGGCGTTACGCCAAAGCCTTGAATAACGATATAGCGAAAAAGGTTGCTGCTGCGATTACTGAATTTGCTGTGCTTTATTCTGTAGATGTGATTGTTTTTGAACATTTGTCATTTACAGGCAAAAAGCACGGCGGCAGTAAGGCACAGAAGCTGTCGATGTGGAAGCGTAATTCTATACAGGATTATGTGGAACACAAGGCGCACCGCTGCGGTATCCGGATTTCGCGTATCTGTGCTTGGGGGACAAGCAAACTTGCCTTTGATGGCAGCGGCGCTCTCAAGCGTGATGAAACCAACCATGCCCTTGCAACGTTTGCAAGCGGCAAACAATACAACTGTGACCTAAGTGCGAGCTACAATATTGGCGCTCGCTACTTTGTCAGAGAGTTGCTAAAACCCTTGCCAGCGATGGTAAGGTCTCAGCTTTCGGCTAATGTTCCGGATGTTGAGCGTAGAATCCAAGTTACACTTGCCACGCTTAAAGTTCTGTATCCTGAGCTTAAAAAACTCAGTACACAGGCAGCGTAAGATGTAGGCTAACTGTGACAATTAGCTTTCTTGCGGTGAGTTTGTTCTTCGGGACTTACTTGCTGAGGGATTGCTGTACCATTTCGTTAGCAAGCTCCTCTCCTTAAAAGAGGGGAAGCCCGCGACTTTAGTCGTGGGAGGATTCACGTCCACCTACAATGGTGATGATGGCTATTTCATTGACTACATCTACGCCGCTCTGAACGACGCAAGCTATAACGGCGAAGGCACACTGCTCTTTGACGCAGCAACGGATACCCCGTCTGCCGCCTGATGCTTTTTACGGCTAAAACAGGAACCTAAACTATTGGAGTCACCTTCGGGTGGCTCCTTTCTTTTTTTGCCTGCGCATTGTTTCCGTGTGAGCAAGGATGCTTTACCCATGCAAAAAGAAAAAGCACCTCAGAGGCTCTGTGCCCATGGTGCTTATGCTTTCTTAGAGATAATCACTCAGCTTAATGACGCCGACCGAGGTCGGAGATGTGTCAATGTCCAGATAAGTGCATCCAGAACAAGCCCTGTCAAACCTGACGATTTCGGAATGCGGGATGTGTCCAAAGATATAGAGCGTCTTATCGTGTCCAGACCGTACCTCATCCGGGTCATAGCCATAATATCTTCCAAAAGGATTATTATGCGTAATCACTATATGCTGATACTTATATGGTTCCGTATAATCGATATTAACCTCAGTAGCCGTCTGATTCCAAAGCCATTCAAACGCTGCTCTTTGTTTCCTTGTACAGGAGAGATACTCGTATATAGTTCTTTCGGCATCATAGGGATTGCCGCACATCACTTCCAGCAAGTACAGAATAATCTTCCAAAGGCTATCGTCTTCCCATGCTAATGTATAAGCGATAAAGGCTCGAACAAAAGCATGGAAGGTCTTAGGCTTTCCCTGAATGATTTCGATTCGTTTATCGGCGCTGCACTCATACTCTTTGAGTTCTTCTTTTGTTTTGGGATAAGTATATCCTGCCTTGTATGTTCTGAATATCCCTGCTGCAAACAATCGAATCTGTGGAACTTTGATTAGCACATGATAGTACTGCAGCAGCTTCTTATGCTGAAGCTCATGATTGCCCTGAACCAATCTCACATCACATTCATGCTCCTGCAGAAAGGACACCGTTCTGGCATTATCTTTTCCACGGTCGGTGACATCTCCCACGCAGATGATGGTATCGCCTTCCTGCCAGCCTGCTGCATTGAGAGATTCCATCAATCCTTGATAGTTTCCATGGATATCTCCCGCCACGAAGATTTCGCTCATCCTCATCTCCCCTTCTCGTTTTCTCTTAAAGCATCATGAGCAGCCGTTCCATTTCATTGTTGTCCTTATAGGAGGAAATAACCATATTTCGGCGGTCGCGTTCCTGCTCCTCTTCGGGATACCAGTCTTCTGTATAATCATCGCCGAGAAGTTTCTTAGCAATGTCTTCAATCGAGAATCCGATTTGAGGTTCTTTGTTTTCATCAAAAGACCTCTGCGCTTCCTCAAATCTCGTATCGAGCTTTTCCTTTTCCAACTCCACACCGGATTCATCCACTCCGAAGAATGTCATTTCCCACAACACACGGGACAGGCAAAACTCAAGGCCGTAGATGTAGATACTAGATGGTGCAAGTTTCCAGCTAAGAATTTCGTCCCAAGCGCTGAGTTCAAAAGCGTATTTCGTGGGAAGGTCCTGATTCATCACCGCGTTTTCGATTTCGTCCGTGCTCATAAAGGTCAGCATCTCGTCACTAATAGGCTCAGATATCTTCGTGTGCTTTTCTTTCCAGTTACGGAGGTCTCTCACTTCGATACAGACAGTGTCATCGCCTTCATCGCCAAATCCCTTGCAAACCACAATGATACTTTGCTCATCCGGGTTTACTGCTTTTGGCGTGACGGTCTCCATTCTGGCAAATGCTCTATCGATTTCCTTAACTGCTGCCGTCTGTTCCTCGTTATCGGAATACATGGCAGCAAATTCTTTCGCCAGCTTGTTTTTATCGCAATGCATAAATGCTTCATAAGTGTTCTTGAAATCAGTCTTTACCATATTATTTTTCTTTCTCCGTTTTCTGTTCTTTGATGATGGTCACCTTGACTTTGGCTGCCAGCTTTTTCTTGACCGCCTCATATTCTTTCTCAGTGCCCTTGAATGTAATTTTGTTACCGCCGCTGAGCATCGCTTCCTGCACACTCAACGGGTCGATGCATTCCGGGTATTCTGTATGCAATCCCACGAATGTTTCTGAACCATGTGGGCGTGGACTAATTACCTCATATACCATTCTCGTCTCTCCTCTAAACCAAAAAAGACGAATGGCAGCTACGCAACCGGCAGCCTTTTACCGGGCAGCGGCTACGCTTCCGTCATCCGTCTTTCATTTCTTTACAAACAGCTACGCTTCATTGTATGACCTACGGTATGCGGGCCTACGGTACTTTCGGAGTAGTCTATTGCGGCTACGCTTCCCGCAAGTACATTTCGCTCAACTTTAGGCAAGTACCTACGGTTTCAAGCACCTACGGTTCCGACCAGGTTATTTATCGTCGTCGTTGTTTTCCCGGTCTTCCAGAATCTGCGGATAAATCCAAAACATGAAATATGCCAGGATAATATAAGAACCAACAAAATGAAAGAACAAGGCCGGTGTAGTCATAACATCCAAAAGACCAACGAACTTGAAAACAACAAGAGTTAAAGCAGAATTAACAAGGAACACAAGGTCCAGAAGCAAGATTCGACCAACAGTGATATTCGACATGATTTATGCCTCCTCAGCAAAATATTGATGCAGTGACTCCGATACGATTTCCTGCGTTTCCTGGCTCCAACGAGTATACGCATTGTCAGGGAACTCGGCATTCTCTACCATGCTCAGCTTCCAGGAGGATACAGGAACCCCGTTCTGGACTGTAATTATGGTGGGCGCTCCGATTCTCTTTTCACCGATACTGATGCTTTCGCCGTTCTCGTCTTTCACAGTATAGTCGATGAGATAATCGCTCAGCCAGTCAAGAAGCTCATAATACCCTTTTCCGGGAGCCACGGTCATGACCGGGCCATTCAGAGTCTCATCAAATTCATACTTGTCGCGGTAGTTATCAATCTGGCAATAGTAGAGGGTCTTTCCCTCCTCTTTTGCGGTCTCGATAAGTTCCGGCATCAGGTTCCGGCAATAAGGGCAGGTAGGAAATGCAAAAACGATGATGCCATCAGCTACGCTTCGTGCTTCCTCCGCCGTCACTTCTTTGATGGAGGCAAAGGCAGGAACTTTGATTTTCTGGAATGTCTCTTCCGCCGTCGAGCTACGCTTCATTCCATTATAGCCCTCATAGGTCCTTGCTAAAGCAACGGAAGGTATTCCGGCAGTGCAGATTGCGGCTGCCATTGCCAGTGTTGCTGCAGCGTATGGAATTAAAAACTTTCTTTTCATAGGACATGCTTCCGATTTGATTTAGATAACCTCAAACTTTGATTAGATTGCATCTGAATGATTTGTGGTCAGAGGTATGTACAATTTTTCTTTCCTATATCTGCATTATACCATAAATTGCACTTTTTCTCAATTTGGAAGCCGGTTTGTTAAATGAAAGTTCACGATTAGCGGTCAAAGTGTTGCCAGCCTGCCAGACGAGAGGTTGAAGTAGCTCCATCAACCCTTCTGTCAGCCTTTCAATGCTTCCTGGAAGAAAGCGTTGTCCATGCGTCTTGTCTTTTCCTTGTGCGGCGGAATCAAGTCAAATACTTGTCTACTCTGCTTTCTCTCTTGTGTCTCCGCCTTTTCTTCTTTTCCAGCTTCCGAGATATCGAAATCGTCATCGAAGTCATCGTCATCAAAGAACCAAGAGCACACGGACGATTCACTCATGGTTTTGAGTTCAAGACACTCTTCACAATAAGTTTGGGGTTCTCCCACACGAGCTTCAAACTTGCGCTTGCAGGTTGGACATACTCGAATCGCTATCATTGGTCATCCATCTCCTCTTCATTGTATCCATTATGCGTCAATGGGTTAATCCCATCGCGGCGAATTCCGTCGTCGTCGTATTTATGTGCTGGCATTGGGATGTTGTCAAAATCCTTGAAATCGAGAACTTTGCTTCCTAGTGCCCGGCTGATACCGTCTTGCGTTCCTCGCTCACAAACGACATGATAAGGCACTCGTCCGTTTTTTTGATATTCGAGTTCTTCAAACTCAATGACCGGCAGCGTTATGGTTTTGCATTTCTGTTCATTGATGTATGCTTCAACATATCGCCCAGTAGTAACGGTTGTATGGCTTTCAGCCATCTCATCCAGCCACACGGAAATCATTTCATTGAGTTCGTTTCGTGTTAAAGCTGCTGTTCGAGTAAGAAGTTCCACGCCGATAGAACTTGTTGGAACGAAATAGCTGTACTTGTAGACTTGTTCGAGATTCGTGAGCGTCAAGAGCCTTGTTGCGTTATGGGTTTTGATAATATCAGTGCTGTCGATTGCTTTGCCATACTTATCGCCAGTAATGATTTTTGGAACTATAGCGCAGGTCTTGCCGATAACGATGCACTTAGGAGACATATTGCAGATTGTTGCGAAGTCCTCGTCCGTTGCCGCAAGTGAGCTGGATTTCAAGAGTTCCATCACCGCATTTACACGCCGCTGTTCGTAAGACACAACCCATCGCATCAGCTTATCGAGCGTACAGTAGAGAAAAGAAATGCCTGTGCGGTTGATTACGATACCTACCAGACGGCTTTGACCGAGCGTGTACTCCTCGCCCATTGTGGTGCTCGTCTTGATAGTTGCAGAGATTTCATCGGACAGGAAAAGAAGTCCTTTGTCATAGAAGAAGTCATTCATGAAAGTTTGGGTCGCATCCTGCTCGGGGTCAAGCACATCGATTAACTTGATACCAGCTTCCTTGGCAGGCTGAATTCCCGCTGCTCGGCACATGCAGAGTGTCGTTTCCACCCTGGTGAGCCGTCCTTGTTCGCCTTTGATTCGCCGCTTCATAGCCGCCCGCTTGTCTACATCCAGAGCGTCTTTTTGAGCGCTTCGAATGTATTTCAGACCGTCCGGAGAGATACGCACATACCGCGATTCATCTCTCATAAAGACCTCAACATACCCATGCTTTTTGGCCGCTCTCAGAGCTTTGGTAACGCATTGATATGGGATGTCAGAGAGAGCAATGGCAAGCTGCTTGTGCTGGATAGAATCAACGCCATAGAGATATACGAGAAGCTTTTGTTCGTTCGTCATAGTACCACCAAAGTTGTCCGTTCGATTTCGTACCTCATACGAATCGCAGGGCTGAAATTCATATCGTACCGCGTAAAATCAAAAAGAAAGAGTAACATTTCTAGGGAACGAAAATATGACACCTAAAAATGTTACTCTTTTATATCCCTTAAAATGTTACTACCGGACTACGTTAAAGCCAATGGAAGAGGTCGGCTTTTGAGCAAAGAATCACTTCCAAATACGGGTCATATTCGGTCGGAATTGCAGTGTAAAGGAAGCTCATCATATCCCATCCATCACCGTGTTGGAGCACCCTGCAAATGGCATTTGTGATGGCTCCCGTATAGACATTGTTGCTGTCAATCGGGGTCTTTTTCGTGGGTGAAACGCCGCGACAAAACACGAGAAAAAGCTGTTCGGAAGGCAGGCTAATTGGCCCATTTTGAGCGATAAATGCCTTGATAGCAGCCTCTGTGATGTAATCGAATTCGGCATCAAGATAATACTGCCCAACAGCGTCTTTCGCCTTTGCCTTGCGGCTGTACCACTCATGCTGAAAAGGCGGCAAAAAGGAAGAAAACCGGAGCTTGAGAAAGCCATTTTGAGGGATAGAAACCATACAGAAATCGTTTTGAATTGACGTTGCAATGTTTTTTCGCTGATACGGTGCAGGGGCTTCATCACTCTCAAATGAGACAAGGATTGACCGCTCGGCTTTAAGAATCTCAATCGAGACATCATTGCGAATGGAATCTGGCAGCTTTTTCAAGGGAACATCATCCGGAACCGATTTCAAAGCATCCACTGCCTTTTTGAGCTTGCTTTTTACGAACTTTGTCGATGCATTGTACAAAACCGGGGCTTGATATTCGGCTTCAGGGGCATCATCACCGGCGTTGCGTTTGACATCGTTTTTATCGATGCAACGTTTATAATCATTTAATGATGGGAACGCCATTCCAAACATCCTCGTCGTCAATTTGTTCCGTCACATTCAGGTCATAGTTGTCGCTGACCATGCAGAAATAACGAATCCCGCATTCACTCAGAAGCTTTCGATTTGCGCCGGGGGCCAGGATTGCGATACGGGAAGTGACCGGCATCATATCCTCACGAATGCCAAGGCTCCGAATCGTGTCTCCCAAAATAAGTTCGTTGCCACGTTCAAATTCACAAACATAGTAGACACTGCCATCGAAGCAGAAGCTCAACAGCCAGGGAGTGCCGCTGGGAATCGTAAAATTACGACTCTCCGGCAAAAATTCACATGCAACGCGGAAAGCACGGCAGCGCTTGCGGATACTGCTCGTCATCGTGATGTAATCGGCTTTCGCCAACCCTTCTTTGGTAGGATAGCAAGCCGGACGGCGGTTGGAGCCTTTACGGCAGGCGTTGTAAATGATTTCCTGTGCCATGTTTTTGCTGACCTGATATTGACGAGTGAGATACTCGGCCATCAGTTCATTGGGAATAACGGGGATAGCATCCAGCAGTTCGCGGATATCGGAATTGTGAATCTCAGACATACAAATGTCTCCTTTCATTTCTAGCAAAATGAACCAATGTGTTCTTTTGCCGTTTGTGAACCATAAATTAAACGCATTAGCGTTGTGCTTACGTGAAATTGAATTGTGCCTTTTTATGGATAAAAGAAAAAGAATGACACATTTTGAAAGTGCAAAATGAACACATTTTAACGTGTACATTCACAGCTTTACTCAAAATGTATCATTCTTTATAATAATCAGCGCTCCTTTGCCTTATTTTGACGTTTCAAATATCACATTTCAACATCAATGACGGTATTTTCCGCCGCCTTCTCTTCTTCTTCTCGCTTTTTCTTTTCCAGAGCCTTGCGGCGTTCGTAGAAGGACTTAGCATCGGTTGTGATTTCCTTGGCTTCATAGTCATCGGCCACAAAATCAACGAACAGTTTTGCGGATGCAGAGCAAACCAGACCTTGACCACGCGGCAGGCTGGATACCGCTTCCATCTCAACGCTGGTCAGCTGAATGGCTTCCTGAAGGGCTTTTGCTTCGGACGGAATCAGGTGCATAATGATTTTGGTATCGGCGTTACCAATAATTGCCTTGCCGTATTTGCCGCCCTTGTATTCGTAGAACTGAGAAATATCCTGAGTCATAGCAAAAGCGGAACCGCCATAAGCACGAATCGTACGGAAGATTTCAACAACGTCTTCAGCTGCCTGCTCGTTGGAGTCAGTGCCAATCAATTTCCAGCATTCGTCAATAAATACGGCTTTGCGCTGTGTACGGTCCTCTTTGATTTTCGTCCAGACAAAGTCCAGAACCACGAACATAGACATGGTAAGCAAAGAGCCTTTCATGCCATTGAAGTCAAATACGATGTACTTGGAGTCAAGGTCCACGTTGGTGTGGTGATTGAAGCAAGCCATAGAACCGTTAATTAGCGGATTCAAGATGTTGCAGACGGTATGCAGTTCAGGCTTTTTTCTCATTTCTTCCTGCAAATCTTCCAGCAGCGGCATCACCTTATAGTTGCCATCTTTATCGTAGATAGAGTTGTTATCACGGGTGATGCCGAACTTTGCGTATGTCGCATACAGGCAGCCGTCAATCAGCTGCTCTTCTTCCTGCGTCATATTGCGAACAACCAGGTGCAGGAACGAAAGAATCGTATGAATCTTTTTGGTCAAGAAGGAGCCGGAAGCCTCATAATCATCCAGCAATTTTGCGTCCTCATCGTCAGGAGCGCGAATGTCCATGATGTTGATGTTGTTGTCCGAAGAGGGGTCCATGGAGACGAACTGACCATTGATTGCCTTACAACCGCCGCCGTAGTCCTCCAAACCTTTCAGAGGAGAGATGATAAACACTTGCGTGTCCATCTCAGACAAGCGTAGTGCGAACAGCTGTGCGGTGAAAGTCTTGCCGTAGCCGGAAGAGCCCAGGATAACGGCGTTTGCGTTTGCATGAGCACGGGTATCAAACATATCGATGGTGACCAGAGAGTTGTTGACATGGTTTGTACCGACCATAACGCCGCCCGGGTCCTGCATTTCAAACGAGATGAACGGATAGCAGGATGCAACACCCGAAGTCAGAAGATTGCGATGAGATTTCTTTGCCAGCTCCTTATTGATTTTCGCAAGAGGAAGCAGGCAGGAATCGAAGCATTCTTCCATCATGAAATCCGCACGGCGAATCTTCATGCTCTGACCTTCGATACGCTTTTTCAAAGCATCGAACTTATAATCGAGTTCCTTCTTTGTATCTGCCACGATAGTGATGAGCATTGACAGGTAATAGAACTCTTCGCCGCTGGAAAGGCCGCGCAGCATATATTCACTGGACGAAATTTTTTCCATACGCGCCTGATAGTCAGAGTCAGTATCGTGACTGTCCATGGCGTTTGCACGGCTCAGACGAAGCTGTGTACTGATTTTATTGAAGACAGCTTCACGGGACATGTGCTCAAAGAACATATCGACGTCAATGCCTTCACCAGCATTTACGAACGTAGCCACCCAGCCCGCATAGACACGCTGGCTGAACCCGTTCGAGGGAATGTAAGCGAAAGTATAAAACTTGCCATCAATGACAATGTAATCGTGATGCGTAAAGTCAATCCAGTCTGGAGCAATCAGTTCCGTTGCCTGCAAAGACGTCTTAACGCCATTCTTTTCAGCTTCAAAATAACGGTCCACAATGGGGTCCATGTGTTGCTTGAACGTGATGGTCTCGCTTTTTCTACGGTTCAAGAGCTGGTAAAAAAGCTGGTGTAGACCTGCGTCCTCGTTTCCGTCAGGGTTACCAAGTGCAGGAATAAAGATATTACCACACTGTTCCATGTGAGAGCGGACGTTTGCCGCAACGGCATTCAAGTCGGCCACAACCATTTCAAATTTAGAACCATCGTTGCTAATAGTGCGCTGGAATTCTACGACCACAAAGAAGCGACGGGTAATACCAACGGACAAAGCCGTCTTACGAAGCAATCCGATGTATGCCTGCAGCATTCGCTTACGACTCGGATTCTTTTCTGCTTTGTAATAGTCCGTCACGGTCGCGATTGAATTCTCGACATCAGCTTTACGAGAAAAGGTTTTGAACTGGATATTGCAGGGAGTTGCTTTGAACGTTTGATAGAAAAGCGAAATAATACGGTTTTGAGTTTCCGCGTCCATATAGGCAAAGTTGATAGGGCGAAATTCCATGATTTTGATATATCGGTGGTCCTTTGTCACAACAATGCCGCCGTAAATATCCTCAATAGGGATGATACGCTGTGTGCTTCGAATGATTTGATAGCGCTCATTCTGAGCTTCCAGCTTTTGATTCATCCGCCGCCGCTCTTCTTTGGCGATTTCATCGCGTTCCTTTTTCGTCAGCGGGATTGTACCGATACTCTGTTCCACAACACCGTGGGGGATTTCTCCGCCATTTTTGAATCGAAACATAGGCTTCACTCCTCACTATCAAAGATAGAAATGTCATTCAAGGACATATAATCAATATCGCTGTTGTTCTGTGTGGTTTGCGGCTGCTTTTGCGAGCCCATCGTCTTTCCAGAGGTTTTGACGTTCTGAGGTCTTTCCTCTGTGCGGCTGACCGTGCTGTCATCGAAAAGGTCTACATCATCCAAGCTGACATCGTCATCGCTGTTCACGACTTGTCCCCTGCCCTGCTTTGCGGGCTGTGCAGACTGAGAATCCTGGATATCAACCGATAAGTCATCCAAGTCCTCATCGACGTCAAGTACTTCCGTTTCATCGTCAAAGACTACATCATCAATCTGCGGGGCTTGGATATCGGTATCAGTGCCGTCCTCAAACAGCTCTGTATCCGCATCTGCTTGCACATTCGCTTCTACTTCATCGGTGTCGATGCTTTCTTCACTGTCAAAGATATCGACATCATCCTGAACCGCATTATTGCTCGGCCCTACAGTGACGGGCTTGAACTCTACAGCCTGAGGATTCAGTTCAGCGTTATTCTCTTCCGGCTTGTTATTTTCCTGCTCATTGTCGGGGTCCATGAACTTCTCGTAATACTGTGCGGTCTTAACACGCTCGGCTTTATCCAGACGCTTCTTGATAGCTTCGTTAATAATGCGTTCGCGCTCTGCTTCTTTTGCCTTCTTCTCAGCCTCTTCCTGCTCACGCTTACGCTTGATTTCTTCTCTGGCAGCCTTGCGTTCAGAACGGGGCAAAGAGTTAATGTATTCCTTCTCTTCTTTCGCACGCTGTTTTGCTTCAGCACGGAGTTCTGCTTTAGATTTGAGGGCATCCGGTTTTTCCAGGAATCCATAGTCATCATCATAGAAGACCTTGAGCTCTTCATCTGTAATATCGGAACTGATAGGACCGTTCTCTTCACCAAGGACTTTTCCCTTTACAGTGCCAAGCATTTGCTTGAGCTTGTCTTTCGGAAGCATCCGCCCGTCATGAATCAGATATTCCGGTTCAAGTTCGGTTTTGATACGAGGATTGTATTTTGAGATTCTGCGACTTTGCCGGAAACGGATAACACGTTGAATAAACTCAAACAAGCTATCGCCGCCAACACCGTGAGCTGCACCAAGGAAAGCAGCAGCACAGAGTATTGCGCAATAGGCCACGGTACTTTGTACATCCCATCCCAAATCATGCCATCCATAAATGAAAATTCCCAAGAACGGTAGTGCCAGGATGATACCTTCAACGAAGTTTCGAGTTTTGAATTGTCCGTTCAACACATACCCGGTATCAAACGAGTTTTTGGGGATTTGATAAATATTTGGCTTCTGCTCTTCTTTACTCATACTTCTTCCCCCTTTTGCCGAGCCAATACAAGCATTGCGGCGCAGCAATTACGATATAGCTGCATCAGCATATTCTGGTCTTCCTTTTCTTTTCTGGACAATAATCCAATAGCGCTGATGTTTGCTACTGTACCGTTTTTATAGACATCCATTGAAAGCAAAACCGGCTCGCTTTTCATTGCCTGCATCTGACTGCAAATATCAGATAAATCACTTTCAAAGAACGCAGAGACCGTCAGTTTGACGCATGGCCCATTTATACTGCACGTAACAAAAATTTCTGTGTCATTTATTGTCGTATGAAACATTCCCGACCGCATATTCGCACACCTACTCACAAAAAATCACCTCGTCACCACTTAATAAATTCATTTTCAACAAGAGTCATCATTGGCCTGCAATTTTTGCAGTTGCTCACCACGCGCCGCGAGAAGGCTGATGACAATGCGCGGTATACGGCCACTCGCCAGAAAAAGTAAGTGGCCGGGTTTCAGTTACGCCTTATGGCAAGCGCCCCAAACGTAGTTGCGCTTATCGTCGTAACCGTAGACAAGCAGCGTCACGCGGTCGCCGCGAGTCAGCAGTTCATCGGAAGCGGTACGAGCAACGCGAGCCTGAATGTTACCGACATCCACAATCAGGCGGTAGTAGTTGTCCTGAACGGAAGTCACGGTAGCACCGTATGCGCCGTTGCGAGCCAGGCTGTGGATGTTCATTGCGGGATTAGCGCGGCGTTCCAGGATAGCGCGGTTCATGCGCAGGCTGACAGTGCCATTTTCGTTATCCACGTTCAGGTCTTCGATAACCACGGGAATGCCTTCACCGACATGAAACTTCTTGGACACATCGTCGATATACTCGTAAGCAGACAGAGCACCAGCACCGATGCTGGTCTCAACGCCCAGAGCTTCAGCGATGACGTAATCCGGGCCGCTGGACAGAATAGAAGCGATAGCGCGGGAGCCGTTCTGAACATCCGCATTACGGCCAAAGAAGTGACGGTTGCGCTGGAGCTGCATAGCGTCCTGACGAGAGCCAGCGAATACGACCTCGCCATCCTCAGACTTGGCTTCCATGTACGGGCAGAAGTTGATGATAGCGCCATTCATCAGCTTTGCCTTACGCAGATAACGGCGCTGCCGGGTAGTCGCATCGTTCTCCTCAATGCCCTTCATCAGACTGAAGTAGAAGAAGTCCTCTGCCGGAATCATGACGCGCAGCGTGCCACGGCTCACTTCAACGACAGCGCTGCCATTCTGAACCGGGCGAACGCCAAAGACCTTGCCCTGCAGGAAGCGTCGAGGACCGTGCTTGTTGTCAGCAACGCAGCGACGCATCTCAGCCAGGTCACGAGCGCGGCGGTCTTCGGGCATATCGACATGCAGCATATCGTTGCCGTCATCAATGAAAGCACCAATCGCCAAGTCATCATCATTGAAGCGGCGAGTCGCACGAGGAACCTCATTGACTTCTTCGTCAACGCCCTCATCGGCGGGAGCCGCTTTGGTAGCCTCTTTCGCTTCCTGCGGTTCAGATACCGGCGCGGCGTTTACATTTTCTTCAGGTGCGGCAGCGACAGCAGCTTCATTGGTTTCAACGGCAGTGGGATTCAGCATTTCATTTTCGTTCATGGTATTTGTCTCCTTTGTATTAAAAAAGAAATATGAGATTATCGACATTTGTCGCTGCCCGGTAGCAGGATTCGGGCACTGTCCACCACACGCCGCGCGGAGGCTGTCGATTTGTGTGGTTCCTGACCCGCATGGAGCGAATCAGGGAAAAAGAAAACCTCCGGTCACACAATCAGTAACCAGGGGTTAAGGAACAAACTATTTATTTTTTGAATGCGTTTTTCTTTTTGGGAGCAGGTTCATCCGTAGCCAGCAAATCTTTCTTGGACAAACGCGGTTTCATGCGCTCTTCGGAACGCTTCTGCGTAATATCTGTATTGATTTCTTTCTGGCGCTGGATATCACCGAACGACGATTCACGGGATTCAATTGCGTCGTGTTTCCGGGCATTGGGATAAAGGTCTGCGGTTTTCGGAAGTTCTGCCCATTTGGTGGGGACAAAATGCGGGTCATTGAACAGAGGATGATGAATAAATCCGAAGCGCTTGGCTTCCAACATGTTCTGGCCATTCGTCATAATCAAAATCTGTTCCTTGTCCAAATGCTGAACTTCATCAGGGTTCACAAGATTGCGTTTGCCGTCGCCTTCACTGAGCGAATACCCTTGCATCACGCCGCGATTTCCGGCAGAGGAAGCACGAGTATCGCTGACGCTCTTAGCGCGAATCGTAACAATGCCGCTCTTATCGGAAATGTATTCGGCTGTATACTTATCATTACAGCCCAGAACCAGCATCGTATTGCAACAGCCGATGATAGTTTCGGCGTTTTCCTCGCCGTACAACTGAGTCAACTGCGGCAAACTTTGCAAAATGAGGGAAACTGCAATCTTACGAGAACGTGCAGTAGCAATCGTCTTTTCAAAGTTCGGCCAGACGCCAGTGTTTGCCAACTCGTCCGCAACAACGTTGACCGGGATGCGTCCTTCACCACCAACTGCATCGAAAGCTTCTTTCAGGTCTTTGAACAGGAAGCTCAAAAGCAGAGAGGAAAGCAGCTGCATAGAAGCGTTATCATCGGAAATGATAAGGAACAATGCGGTTTTTTCCGCGCCAAGATTTGCCAGGCGAATGTCATCGTTACTGATAACGCGGCGAACCTTGTAGGTCATGAACAGCTGGAGTCGAGTATTCAAGCCGCCAACAATGTTGGGCTGTACGCGCTCACCCATACCCTTAAACACTGCCCATGCAGATGCGGCCGGATGGCTCAGCGGTACATACTTGAAGTTTGCTTCCCATTTATCCAGGTCGTTGTGAAGCAGCGCGTCATAGATATCGGAGATGTTACAGGTCGGAGCATCCTCCTCCCATTCAGAGAGTTTTCTGTTCCCTTCTTCATCGCCATAGAACGAATGAGCAAGATATTCTACAACTCGGCGTCTATCCACCATGGCGGATTCCGGGTTCTTTACAATCTCAATCAGAGATTGCTCATCTTCCTGAGTGATATACGGCAGCTGAGTCAAAAGCTCTTTTGCACGGCGCTCATAAATCTCAATTAAGCTCTTTTCACGGATATACGCACAATAGGAAACAGCAACGCGGAACAAGTTTTCTTCCGAGCTTTCCCAGAACGGGTCGCCCTTACTGTTTGCACCGCCTCCCGTGTTAGCAATAACGGTCTTACAGAAGGTAATCACACGCTGGTCATCAATGTTACCAGTAATCGGGTCGTAGATTTCCTGAACACAATCCCACGCATTAGAAAGGTCCAGATTGATAAGGTTAAAGACCTTGACCTTATAACCACGGGACTCCAAAAGTTTACGCATATCGTTGTGGATTTCGCCTTTCGGGTCAGTGACCACAACTGATTCACCGCGTACAATAGACTGAAATACAGCCGTTCTGACATAGCCAAAAGACTTGCCGGAGCCCGGAGGTCCGATAAGGATAAGGTTTCGGTTGCCGGTAGGTTCAAAAGGAAGTGCGATGACTTCCTCACCGTCTTGCGTGAACTGTCCAAGAATCGTACCCGTTACGTTTTCGACAGGACCAACCTCATAGACTTTTTTAGCTTCCGTTTCATTCATCCAGCGAGCTGTGCCGTATGTGCCCGCCATAGACGTTGCAACGCCACGGTCGTCAACTTCTTTGGTTGCATTGAGGTCTGTGTTATTGACGGAAAACCGGATAATAATGAATGTAATGGCACACGCAAAGACAAGTGCCGTCACAATGCCGTAGCCTGTCGTCAAGGCAAGCACGAAACCCCGCAAAAGCCCCGCATCCCATTCCCCGACAAAGACTTTCGCAATACATCCTGCTGGGAAAAGGCTGACAAGAAAGGAAAAGCAGAACAAAAGTACGAGCTTTTCTCCCTTTGATAGCATCAGAATTTTCGTTTTGAATTCGTTCCATTTGGTCACTGGTTGTCCACCTCACTGTCAGTGTTTTCGGTTTCTTCTTCGCTGTCGGAAGTATCCAAATCCTCAACTTCTCCTTCTGTAACGGTCGTATCCACTTCCTGCAAGATAAAGTTGTCAGGGTTTGTATCGTCAAGAGAATCCGTAACGACCTTCAAAATATTATCGTTGTACCAGAATTCCCAGCCAAAGATTCTCGAAACGTCTTCAATCGGCATTGTGAACGTATTATCTTGGGCCAGCGTCATCGTATCGGTCCAGGCATACGATGTATTGCGCGACGTATATTTGAAGGTTTTCCTGTCACCGTGGATTTCAAAATACTCGCTTGCTTTGGTCAAAGCTCTTGCGGACGGCACATATTCCCAATGCCCATAAGTGATGGGAACATAGAGAAGACCCGCGTCCTCTGCATACTGCGTATTGCTGTCATAAGCCTCAGCCAACGCACGAACCGAAACGCACAAGCGGCCATCGCTATTGATGGAGAAGTGCATCCCGGGCATCAAAGAACCGTTCAAGATAACGCATTTCGTAGGAGCAGTCTTTTCACCTTTCAGGATAGCCTGACCATCTTCTCGATTCTTGATTGCCTGGTCGTAATCTTCCTGGGAACTGAAGATGTAAAGCCGTTCACAGGAACCTTCTTTTCGAAGCTGTGAAAAATCTGTTGGATAATCAATGGCAAGCGAATCCTTATCAAGCTCATAGACTTCCTCACCGGAAACAATGCACTTCAAATATTCATCGTCAACGCTATAGCCGTTCGAATCGTCATATCCAGTCGTGCTCACTCTATCGACAACATAGTTCCCATCAGCATCAAAGTGTCCGGATTCCGAAACGATATCCTTCTCATCAACGCCCAAGACCGTGCCATCGGATTCTTCACTTGACGCGGAGTCATCGGAGGAAGTCTCCGCCTCATCTACAGTCTCACCTTCCGAGGCTTCATCGTCAGGAACGGGAGTCTCTTCCGGCTCCATGTATTCCGGGTTCGGACGCAGATACACGGTATGGCCGCTGAAAATCTCAAGGCCGTTTCCGTTATCATCCGTATACGGAATCAAGCCCATGCTTTCTATCACCTGAGCCTTCTCCTTATATAAAGGAGAGCCATCGCCCATTTTCACTTCCTTGTATCCGTTGCAATCGAGGTTGTTCGGGTTTTTGACATTAAGCTTGGTTAGAACGATTTCACCGTCTTTCATTTGGGTGCCGCCTGATGTATCCACTTCACCACCGATATCGGGATTTGATGACGGTTCCGATGTACTTTGAATGGACGGAGTCGGCGCGGTGGAGCTATTAGCATTCGTGTCGCTGTTTCCTTTACAAGCAGTCAGACAGCAAAGGCAAGCGCCCAAAATAGCGGCACTTTTCATAAAGTTGTCCATAATAAAAATGACCCCACTTCTATCTCAAGTGGGGCCTTACTCCTTTCTTCAATTAGTTTAGTTACTCATTTCAATTTCGGGGTCCTTTTGAGTTTCGCCGTAATAAAGTTCAAGGTGCAAATGTTCACCTGTACCACCATGACTACTAAGACAATAGCCACTGTAGCCGGTAGTAGCGATTTTTGCGCCAGCAGAAATTGCATCATCAACATTGTACGAAAGGCCCGGGCTCAAATGCTGATACAGAATGAAAACGCCATTCTTTTCGCCCGGAACTACACCACCGCGTTCCCCGTAATAAATCATCAGCATGTTACCGCGTTGACCATTCCCTTTTGTAACAAGCACACCGTTTGAATAACCATCCTGTTTACCAACAATGATACCCTTAAACGGCGCACTCATTGGATATATCGAATGAGGGGGAACAATATCAGTGCCATTGTGCTTCGTATCGCCACGAGGCGATTGCCAGCTGGATGTAACCTTGGCCTTCCAGCCGCTCCACGGTCCAGGGAGAAGGCCCGAAGCCGGGCACTCAAACAGTTCGTCGGAATGGTTTGCATAAAACTGCTCAATCATTTGCTTAATAGAACCGCTGATAACTGTGCCAGTACCAGCGCCACCAGTGCTATCACCAGCCCAGATATCCAACGAAGAATCCCCTTCGAAATCTGCTTCAGCGGCATTATACAGCTGCCGCATTGTCGCAGCTTCTTCATCAAAAAGGTCGGCTTCGGAAGTATCACTCTCAACCGTGTCCTCATCTTGCGGAACATTGTAGTATTCCATAATTTTCTTCTTAGCTGCTTCCAAGGGGGAAACTTTGTAGGTACATGTGATGGTTGCGGTCTTTACTACTTCACTTACGCGCTCCATCACGATTGTTCCATCTTCATCAAAAACCGGATTTCCGTCTTCATCCATTTTAGGCTCCATTTTGGTGACGGTCTTTTTGCCATAAGTTGTAGTTGTTGTGGCTTCCGTTTTCCAGACTTTGTCTCCGACAAGCTCTTGGGCTGCTTTCACCATCTTAGGGACCCGGAAATGGAGCCCATCCTCCGTACGTGCCGCATAACTATCTCCGGCCATAATGTAGAATGTCCAGTTAAGATAATTTTTACCATCGTACAATTCTTTGTGAATGGTGTAAGAAATATTATCCATCGTAACGCCATTCGCAATAGCAGCGTCTTTGGCTTTATCAACCTCTTCCTGGGCTTTTGACCTCATGTCTTCCGAATATTTGTCGTACGCATCTCTGAAGTAATTATTCAGAACCGCAACAATAACATTTGATGTTCCCATGTAGGATTGGAAAATTTCATCCGAAGCAATCGCAATATCATCCTGATACGCTTGCGATGCATCGCCTTTTTCCCCTGTTGTAATCCAGGTCAAAAAGTCATCAATGCCATTGGATAGCTGAGCCTTGAAATCCTCCCAGTCAAGTACAACTTCATCAACCGATTCTCCTAAAGCACTCATTGTTGTTTCTGCAATTGTGCCTGGAATTTGAGTAATAAACATAAATCCAAAAAGCAGCAAAAGAACCGGAATAAGCGCAATAACAATAACTACTGCGATAACTTTAATCAGTGTCTCTGGATGCGAAACCATGGTGGCAGCAGCACCGGCAAAATCGCCTGCTGCTGCTTGTCCCGCCGCTTTACCAATGACCTTAGCATCCTTAACGCCTTGTTTTACAGCATGTACTGTTGAAGAAACTGCTTTAGCTCCCTGTTTTGCGTCATTGACCGCTTCATCGGTTAAATTACTCAATTTACACCACTCCTTCCTTAATCAAGCCAGCCTCAGCTGTGTAGAAGATTCTGCACATTTCCATCTCACACCCCGTGGAGGTGCTGGCTTTATTCGTGAGACACCCGACTCTCTTTCGAAAGCCGGGAAAAGGTTATCGTCTAAGAATCATTTGGACGGCTTGTCCTTTTTGTTTTTAGAACCGTTGTGACTCTTATTCCCTTGCATCATTTGCTGGAACCTGTTGTTCCGCTCATTTCGAAAGTTGCTTTCACGGAACGATTTTCCTTCATAAGCGTTTTTCTGCTGAGGCTGGGAATTAGAACGAGCAGCAGATTGGGTTCTATCCTGACTGGAGTTTCGATTACGCCGTTTGTAAGACTCATCCGTGTCGGGTCCAACACTCTCGTAGTCATCCACCTTGCCAAGCTGGCGAGCAATACCTTCAAATGTTTCTGGCTCGTAACGGCGGGTTTGCTTGTTGTACTTGGCACTCCGTTCGATATTCATCACATCCGGGGTCTCAGGAACGTTGCCATCAGCATCGAGCTTTTGCATGATACGCCACTGTGTAATGCCCGTATCGGGGTCTACACTAACGCGGGTGACCTGAATACGACCAATGCCATCACTCTCAACAAAGCCATTCGTATCATTGAATGCTTTGATAGACAAATGACTCAAGGGCCTGATTTCAGGTCCATTAGAAGCTCCAGATGTATTGGGTTCGGCACTGGATACACCGGCATTGTCGCTGAATGTACCGGCTTCGGTAAAGGAATTACTGCGAGATGTATCAGCATAGAACTGAGTTCCATCCACAGGAGGTTTTTCGGCAGGCTGTTTACGAGCTGCGGAGCCATCATTGTCGGAGCCAGCACTTTCGGAGCTCACTGCACCACAACCTTGAATTTCAGGCGCAGGTGTGGAAGGTGCGCTTACGGTAGTACCGCCGTTATCGTCGGACGAACTGCCATCGTCGTGAGAATTATTGCCAACATTCTGATGTTGAGCTGTGGGAGCAGTAGCATCGTCATTGGAAGTTTCCTCTCCGCTGCCCGAAGAAGCATCGGAGCCGGGATTCTCGTCATGAGAGCTACCGTTGCTGCCGCCAAACGAGGCAGAGCCGACATCGTTATCGTCGAAATCATCGCCATCACCGTCAGCAGAAGGTGCCGCATGACCAGCAACAGCACCAACGTTGGAAGAGCTTTCTCCCTTTGCAGGGGGTTCACCGATACCAGAATCATCTTCATCGGCGGGAGCCTTTACGCCTTGGGCAGTGGGTGCAGTTTCTTCATCGGAGCTGTAATTGTCGCCACCGCCATTACCTCCAGCGAAGCCCGTATTGCCTTCACCGGAAACATCGTCGCTGTCAGTGCGTTGTGCAGAGGGTGCAGCAACATCATTGAAAGCGCCGCCAGCGTCAGCAGGAGGTTCAGCATAGTCAGGGCCAGCATTGCCTGCCGCTTCGTCATCAGTATCGACCGTTCTATCAGCATAACTTGCAGGTGCCTGAGTTTCCACTGTAGCAGAGTCACCATCCATGGGCGAAGCATCCACATCAGCAGAGCCAACATCCTCAGTACCGCCGACATAGCCAGAAGATGTATCCGAATCATCGGATTCTCCGACAGCCGGTTCATTGTCCGTATGTTGTACAACAGGCGCAGCACTGCCGCCAGAAGCGTTATCTGCGTTAGCAGGAGGTTCAGCGTAATCGACAGAAGCGTCATCAGACACATTGTCATTTGTAGCAGCATTGTCAGCCTGACTAGCGGGTGTATGAGTCTGAACCGCAGCAGAGCTGTCATTCGCGAACTGAGTCTCGGAATCAGTAGACCCAGCGTTTTCATTGACGACGCCGATGTCGGAAGGCGTATTCGAGCCGCCGAATTCCGCATCAGCAGAACCGTAACTCGTAGTCTGCTCTGCAGGACCAGCAAATTCTTCGCGGGGAGCACTACCAGTGGGAGACTCGACGGAAACGGTAGAATCATTTGCTGCGAAATCGCTGCTGTCGGGGCTTACCGGTGTAGTTGTAGGTGCAGGGCCTTCTTCGGTGACGGTCTTGTCGGTAGCAGACTGCATCGCAGACCCAACGGAGCTTTCACTGAAAGTACCAGTGCCATCCACAACAGTCTCGGTTTGAGCCGCGCTGCTATTGGTAACGCTGTCTTCACCAGCAGACTGAGTAACGGTAGAAGTTACGTTGCTGTCAGCAGAGGTTTCCATTTCGACATGTCCAGAAGGAGCTGCATCCTTAGTCTGAGGTACATTACCACCCTGAGCGGGAGAAGCAATAACGACTGTATTACCTTCTCCAGCCGCGCCGTTGCCACCAGCAGAGATTTCGCTCTCGCTCTGAGGCTCAGAACCCGGAGCTAGTTTAGCGGATACATTCTGTGCCTGAGTGCCAGGAGCGACAGCAGTTTCACTGCCAGAAGTGGTAGGTTCAGTGGGCAATGTACCAGCATTGCTGAGTACAGGTGCGGTTGCCTTCGTTGTTGTAGTACCGGCAGTGCCAGCAGGAGCAGTATTGTCTTCACCAACAGTATTGACATTTGCAGACGGGACATTGCCCTGACCCTTTGCTGTAGGTGCAGTTTCAGGCGTGGGTGTAGTCGCGGGAGCAGCTCCATTGCCGCCAGCAGGAACGGTGCTAATTTCCTGTTCAGGAGCAGCGCCATTCTTGCCCGCAGGAGATGCTCCCGTAACGGTTACATTTGCAGCGTTAATCGGTTTGCTTGTAGCCGTACCATTTGCGATAGGTGCGCCCGCAGGTGTAGATGCAGGTTTAACAGAACCAGAGCCATTGGTAACAGCGTCAGGATTAACCACATTCACGTTGTTTGCGCCAGGAGTGCGAGATTCCGCATTGCCAGCAGCTGTATTATCAACACCATTGGTATTGATTGTCGTACCATGTGCAGTATTAGCAGCATTTGCAGAGCCAGTTGCTCCTGTAGCAGTAGTAGTTGCCGTAGCCGTCTGCGGTGTCGGTACGCCACTGCCAGTAGGCACAGCGTCTGTAGTTCCACCCTGTGCTACGGTATCGGGATTCACAACGCCAGGTTCAGAACTTTCGCTGTTGCCATGGCGGCCAGAGAACACCGATGCAACACGTCCCCAGAAAGAAGTGGCTTCAGGTTCTGGTTCATCCATTGCGGCCACGGGCGTATGTGTGGCCTCGAAAGCCTCCGGTGTCATGCCAACCGTATCGCCGACCTCGGCACCAGTAACTTCCTGTCCGGAATCATCGTCAACCAAAGAGTTGTATGCAATCTGACCATTTTCGTCGGGTGCGGTTGCATCAGTTTCCTTAGCGGTTGCATCACCATCAACCATGGTCGCGTTACCGGCATCGCCAGTAACGTTTTCAGAGGCACCAGTGCCTTCAGCAGGACCCTTCGGCAACTGTCCAGATGCAATAACCTGGGCAGCTTCTTCGTCTGTCAGGCTGCCCTTCGGGTTCGATACCATGTAAGTATCGGTAGTGTTGCCATCGCTGACCGTAACAGTCAAAGCACCATCAGGCATATCGTCACGGCCCATGGCCATGTCAATACCGGTGACTTTCGCACCTTTAGCAAACTGCTCTGCCAAAGCAGGGTCAGCATTTGCAAGCGTGTCCTGCATAGCAGCCAAAGATTCCTGAGAATTGTAATCAACAGCAGAATCCGGGTTGCGCATTTCTGCGGCACGCTGCTCGTTGGACATCTGGAACCGCCCGGCGTAATTTTTTTGTGCCTCGGCCTGTTTGGCATCTCGGGTAACAGCAGCCGCCTGTTCCTGGTCGTGTTTGCTAAGCGCAGAATCGGTAATACGAGTAAGGTAATCCAGATTCTTGCTTTCCATTGCAGACCTTGCGGCAATTGCAGCCGCGCCATCTGCGCCATACTTGTTCAGCTGACCAGCGGGAACGCTGAAAGATGTAGAATTCTTTGTATTTGGGATAACGTCGCCAAGGCTTCTCCCCTTCCCGTCCGTCATGCGGGTAGCTGTCCATTCCTGAGAGCCATTTGCCGCAGTGCGTCCGGTATTTTCAAGACGGAACTTGCCTTTATCCGTAGTAAGAATTGCGCTTTGCCCATCCGGACTGATAGCCAGGTCGGAAGTCTTGGTTGCAGTCATGCCAGATTCATCACTCGAATAACGGAATCCGGAAACGCCTGTAATCTTGCCATTCTCATCGCGGTAAGTGACCTTACCATTGACAGCACCTTTAATGGCGTTATCGGGAGCCAGGTCTTCAACCGTACCCTGAGACACCTTGCCGCCGTCAAATCCGAGCTCATCCAGAGCGTTCGCCATAGCCTGACGATTCGAATTGGAGTTGAAGGTCTCGCCAGGGTTTTTGTACATGTCGCTGCGTTCGGCGTTCGTACCACGTACAAAGCGGTCGGCCTTTTCCTTGTCGCCATAGCTGACCTTACCGTATTTATCCAGATTGTTTGCAGCCCCAGCCGCTGCGCCATTGGCACCTGCAGCTGCTGCCACGCCTGCAGCAATTGGCTTGCTATTACTGCCCGCGCCGCCTACAACATTTCCAATGGCATCAGCAGCTGCACGGCCGTGGCCAGCAACGCTGCCTGCCAAATCAAGAACATCATGCGCAGCACCCGCAATAATTCGGAAAGCGCCAGCCGCTTCACTCATCGGGTCAAGACCTGTTGTGCTTGTAATGCGGAATCCGGCTTTTGCAAGCATATCGTCCAGCTTTTGTGCGATTTTGAGGTATGCGTATGTGACAAGGCCCCATTTCACGACGCTTTCAACAGATGCGCCGACCAATCCGATGTTCAATGCTGTTCGTGCAATACCAACGACCCAAATGTTCAGAATTAGCAAAACACATTGTGACCAGAACATCTGCATCCAGTTGACTGCCGTATCTTTTGTTCTTTCGTTAGTTGCCGTGGCAAATGCCAGAGGCGAAAGCAAAATAGTGAAGACGCAAATGATGTATCGTTCCGCACATTCAAGTACCAACTTAATCAGGTTCCACCAAATCAAAAACAGAAACACAACGCTGACAACCAGAGAAGCACCTTCGACAATCGAGAAACCTCCCATCCATGCAACTATTGTTCCAGCCGCATCGCCAGATTCAGTCTGGCCAATAATTTTCATGCCAGAGACTTCAAACGAAAACTCCCCCAATCCGCCACCTGTAACGCCTTCACTTAACGCCGTTGTCAGAGGCGAAATGATTTCATCGAACATCAACTGAAGGAAGTGACTGCCTGTAAGAGTAAGAACCATGCCAAAGACAGCGTTCCAAATCAGTTTTGGTACGCTTTCGGTCCTTGCGCCGTCTGCAGTTTCCATCAAATACGAGATGATACGAACGGCAATCAGTGCTCCGGCGATTGTTGTCGAAATTACCATTATGGCTTGTGAAAAATAGCCCCCAATGCCGTTCCCACTCATTGCAAAGCCAGGAATATAACGGGCGACTTCTTCTGTCGTCATCTGCGTAATTTCGAGCAGCGGATTCATAATAAGGTCACAAAACTGCAAGATAATACGTGCGATGACCATGACAACCAGACTGAGGAAGTTACTGACAAGGTCAGAAACCGCAGAAAACGCAATGCATCCGGTCACTGCAAATGCAAGAATAACAGCGGCCATGGAATGCTTAACGGCTTTCTTTCCTTTTACGGGTTTACATTTTATAAGAGAGTTAATGTTGCTCACCTTCTTTCAATAAAAAAAGACCCGCCCGATTACTCGGACGAGCCTTTTAGCCGCAAAGCGAATATTAGACGCCAAGGTTATTGCCGCCAATGTTAGTGCCGCCGAGCTCGCCGTTAATCTGGCCACCGAGTTCATTAGCAACCTTCATCAGGCCGGGCACTGCAACAGCAGCCACGACGATGATGGCAACCACGATAAGACGTTTCTTATAAGTCTGAACGTCTTTCGGGTCACTGGCCAGCAGCATACGCACCAGCATATACAGGAATACTGCGATGCCGATAGGAACAACGACGCTGGTCAAGCCTTTAGCAATAGAGTTGCTAACCTGGCTGCCTACGTCGAACACTTTGTTAATAGCTTCGCTAACATCTGCATAAGCCATAACCGTGCTCAGCATGGTAGCAGTACCCATTGCACAAGCAGTACCTACAGCCATCTGGAGGCTCTGCACCGGGGTGCGTTTCTGCAAGCTGTTTTTCATATTCATTTCGAACTACCTCCTTCCTTCGATTATCATCGTAGTAGAGCCTTCGTGAACTGATTGTTCAACCCTTTAACTCTACAATATCTATTATCTGCACCTCGCAAAGGCGTGCAACAATCATACATTCGTTTATTTGAAGCATTATTCACACAAAACGAAAAAGCGGGAGCTCCTGTCATGAGGAACTCCCGCTATAACTAATTTTATGTTTTGGCTTTTTTTAGTTTCGTGATGATGCGCGGGCCAAGCAAGGACTTGCGGGTTTGTTTACGGAAATTCTGAAGCGCATATTTCAATGCTTCCTCATCGCCAATCATCACCAATTTCTTTTTGGCTCGCGTAATACCGGTATAGTACAAAGGCTTTGTCAACATCACTCCGTATGTCATACTCACCGGAATAATGCAGCAAGGAAATTCGCATCCCTGAGAGCTATGCACGGTAATGGCATACGCAAGCTCAATATCTTTCATATCTTCATTATTATAAACTAAGGTTTCTCCTTTCGAATCAAAATAGATTTCAACGGCAACATCGCTTTCCAGCTGGGCAATTGATTGAATCGTTCCCAAGTCACCGTTAATGACCTGCTCGGTGTTCTTTCGCTGAATGATTCGGTCGCCAACCATAAACAGTTGCTTGCCGATTTCAACACAGAGCTTATCATCCGTTTTAGGGTTCACAATCGCCTGAATTGCAGCGTTGACACGGTTCTTGCAAAGATATCCGCTCGGCGTGCCTTTATCATAATGCGTAGGAGTCAGAACAATCGTCCCTTCCATACCGTATTTGGATACGCCATTCAGATACTCCTCAACGATATGATTCATGATTTCATTCGCTTCTTTTTCCTTATCCTTTTCAGCAACCGGAACAAAGCGAAATTCATCATCAAACATAAGATTCCGGGTATTTCCGGTATAAGCGCGATTCTCACGAATCTTGATGGAAGCATCTGTAATCGTCGAGGTACTCCCCTGACGATAGTTGACATCAAGGCGAACGGTTTTAATAACGCCGCACTTGATTAAATCACGCAAAACGTCACCACGAGCTACAGGAGCCAACTGGTCCGTATCGCCAAGCAGCACAATTCTGGTGGATGGGCTGCTCAAAACAGCGTCGATTGCATAAGCGAATAGGTGTTCACCGACCATACTCATTTCATCAATGCCAATGAAACCGCAGATGGTGCAGTCTCCTTGCGCCGTGAATCCGCTCGGATTATTTGCCGGAACCAAGCCACAAGCCTTATGAATCGTGGATGAGTTCGTACCGGTGCTTTCCGCCATACGCTTGGCGGCCAAGCCCGTTGGAGCCATCAATAGAATATGTTCCTCCGGCCATACCATATGGTACACATCCATGATAGCCCGCAGACAAGTGGTCTTGCCTGTACCGGGGCCACCAGTGACGATAGAGATACGGTACTTTAGGTTTCGAACGGCTTCAGCCTGTCGTGGAGAGAGAATGATTGCATTCTCTTTCTGCCATTTGATGAAAGCGTCCTCGATTTCTCGCTCTTTTATCGGCTCAGCACTGGCAAGTTCAACGATTTTAGCTGACATTTTACGCTCTGCCAGGAAATCGTCTTTATCGTAGTAGTATTTGCCCTGCTTGACAATCGCATATACCTTGGCAACATCATCAAGCGATTCTTTTTGACGTTCTGCACTCACCTGTGGAGTGAGCGCGGCCATCCGAGCTAAGATAGCGCTCTCTTCCGCACACATACTTCCTGTCTTTTGGCAGGCGATATGTAATGCTTCGATTGTCGCGCAGGTCATGCGGCGCTCGGAATCTACCGGCTCGCCCATTGCCAGCGCAATCTGGTCCATCACCGCAAAGCCCAAAATCGGGACGGGCTTATAGGGATTGTTTTCCAGAACGTGAATCGTTTCATTTCCGTACGTCTCAACCAATGTGTTGATAGCGGATGGTGAAACGTCTACGCCTTGCAGAAGTTTAAGAACATCTGCGCGGACCAGAGCGGACAAGCAGGCATCGTTGAGTTTGGCAATGACCTTGTCATCGATTCTTGGAATGTCAAACAGCTGTTTGCAGTGATGAGCGCAAACGTCCAATGTGTTCATCCCAAAACGTTCAACAATATGGTTTGCCATCGTCTTTCCTAAACTGCTGCAATTCCGCATCAGGAACTTGCAAACCTCGCTTTCGGTTTCAGGCAAAATCTCGGTTGCTTTTTCTGCAACGAAGATTTTCTCGTTTTCCTCTTTAGAATCCGGTGCCCAATGTCCTTCCAGGCGAAATGAAATTTTCTTCAACAGCTCAACGGGAATATGCTGAGATGTGGCTTTGAATTCTGCCGTCATCCCGCCGTATCTGCGCACCTCAGGAGGAAACATATCCTCTTGCCCTTTTACACAAGTTGTAAAAATACAGCAGGCGTAATTTGTGCTCGTTGGTACGGCCTTCAGTACACGCTTTACGTTGCACTTGTTTAGCGTGATAGTAGTGTTATCCAATTTTGCTTACCCCTTTATTTTTCTCGCAGCACCTCCAAACATTTCGGATATGCCACTTTTTCGACTTTTTCGTTTACCGTGATAAGATACGCCTTTACGTCATTACTGTACATATAGTAAGACCATGTATCGTAATCCTCGCTTCCGGGCGTTGCAACATCAACCGGCGTAGATAGCCAACACGCCTGACAATTATGCACAAGCCACAAGAAATATGGGTTGCCACTATCCTCAAGGCTTTTCTTCATTTTCCCTTCGCATTTGTGAAGCTCTCGCTCGAAAGCTTCCTGCTCGAATCCGCGTTTTGCCAAGATGGAAACCATCGCACCAAAATAGTCATCGCAGTCGCTGCATGTTGGCTTTACAAGTTTTTGCTCATAGAGAGCATCGACAAGCTGTCGGTTTTGCTCTTCGTAACTTGTCTGATTTTTGTTTTGGTTCTTGTTTTTACTCATTGATAAACTCCTTTCTATTTGATATGCCGATAAAAATAGGCAGCCACCCGGTAAAGGATGGCTGCCTATATCAGCAGAATGTAAATTGTGCGACGGGTCCCAAACGTATGAAACCGTTCAATGTTATCCATCGTACATTTATTATTTTATCCGTGCCGCACAATCCGTCAAGCAGAGAGTGCCTCAATCATCTCGCACATACATTTTTCAAGGCGCGTGCAGGATGTGACATTCGGCAGATAGTTCATCTGAACATCATAACGATGGCATGTCACTTTGCATTTATTGTAAAGTGCATGGGACATGGAATCCACCTTGCAGAGCACAAGGTCTGCAGCGTGAATCATCTGGTCACAGGCCGCCACCATGTCTTTGCTCACATAGATGGCATCGGGATGAAGAACCTGGAATCGCTTCATCAGGTTTTGATTGCCGCCAACGACAGCAACCGAATATTTCTGAAGTAGTTCATCCAGCTTTTTTCCATAATCGACATCGGGTTCATCGTCAGGCTGCAAGGTTTCTTCCTCAAGAGCCTCCTGCTCATCTGGCAAATCATCCTCTGTCTCTTCCGGAACCAGCTGCATCAGTTCGTCAATCTCCGCATACGCCGTTTCCAGCTTGGATGTCAGAGCGTTTTCGCGCTTCTTACTCTGCTGCAGCAACTTGTCTGCATCAGCTGCCTTGTTTTCAGCTCGCTCTACACAAGCCTCTGCGTCTACCAGCTTTTTGTTCAGAGCGTCAATCTGCTTAACGAACATTTCATCCGAAGCACCCTCATCCTGTCCAAACAGCTCACGCGAAACAGCTCTACGAATTTCATCGGCGTAAGCATTCGCCAAGTTGTAGACTGACGCGTAAACAGGAAGCATAAAGTTATAAAGATTGATAAGATTAAGCGTCTGCTGCGATACTTTCTGGGAAATCAGCATGTTGTTCTTATCATCAACGGTGATAAGTCCATCCATAACAAGGGCTTCCAGCATGCCAAAGCAAAAGCTGTCATCGTCCTCTTTGCAGACAAACTGAACATCCTCCGCGAGATTTGCCTGCATATTACGGAACTCTTGTTTTGTTAGAGGTCTGTTTGCTACTGGTTTGAAGCCAACGCCTGCCTGACACATAGCATCTTCACAGATAGCATAGCCATCACACATGATGGAGTAATTCGAATCACTGAATTCTGTCTTTTGGATTGTTAAGTTATCGTTTACTTTCACATCAATAGTTGCTTTGTTCATATCGGCAATCACTTTGTTCTGAAGGTCACTAATTGTTTTCTGTACGCCTGTGCCAAGTTTCGCAAAGAATTCTCTTTGGATGGCGCTGTCTTCGCCTTCTGAATTTGCCAAATTTCGGGTCCAGATATCATAGACATCTTTGTTTTGGGGAAGCTGGCTTTCCGGGCTGGCATATCCGTACAAGAAAAACAGATATCTCTTTGCCACGTTCTCCGGTTTGTTGATTTCATCTGTGAAATCGTATGCTGCCTTCGTACCTGCGTACATTGCACTTACCATTCGAGGCATATAGGAAAAATCGCGTCCCAGCAGCTGTACAAGTTTTGTCCATTTTGGCTTGTTTTCATTGAATAGTAAATAACTCATAACGGCAGCCACCTTCACCGTATCGGCACGACGAGAAGGTACGACTTCCGTTAAGCCCATTATTTTATCATTGAGTAGGTTTTTGGCTTCCTTACGGTAGCAAACATTGCTTTCATATTCATCAACAAAGCGCTTCTTTGCAGCCTGATTTCGTTCCACTTCGCTGGCAGCATATAAGCACCATTCTGGTTTATAATAAAATGACATAATCAAAAAATCCTCCTTTGTATATCAAAAAAGCGCCCGGTGTAGCAACCGAGCGCATGAGTGTTAATGATAAGTTAAATGAGATGGTATCCATGCTACATTTATAATTGTACCTAACCCGCACAGATGTGCAAGCAGCAAAAAGCATATGAATCACCGCTGCTCTCCATTTGGGTCTTTCTACACATGGGGTTCCTGTTCCGATGTCACCTGTTTCAATCCCGTACTTTTGTACACATTCATTTTTTTGCCATCCTCATATTTTGCAACAAAAAACGGCCCACCCGCTTTAAGCAGATGAGCCGTGCCGGACAAAGGCTGTGCTGTTATTTGTTTTTGTTCTCCTTCTCCTCGTGCTTTCCACGAGCTGCGTTATAAGCCTTCTGGAAAGTCTTGGTGCGGCTGATGAGGAACAGCGGGATAATCCAGCTAGTTGCCTCGAAGAGTATCTGAACCAGACCGCCCAGCAAAGGGAACAGGATTTTGGTCAGGAGAAATGCTGCGAGTTTGAACGCAACAACCACCAGAACGATGATGCCTACTGCAACGACAATTCGTGCAGCAATCTTGGTTATGTTTTCGGAGTTGATTTTGAAGTTTTTCATTTTCATGATTGTCCTTTCTTGTTTGGGTTGTGATTTGGATACGGGAATCGGTTAGCGAACGGTTTTCTCGGGCCACGGAGTACCAGAGACTACCATCCACTGACAGCCGATTTTCTCGGCCGGAATCTGATGGCGAGCGACCTTAGTGCGGACAGCTCCCTCAGAAATCGGGTTGAGACCAGTCTTGCTGCGTTCAGCATTCACTGCTTCGCAGTATTCCGACAGGGTGAGATACTTAACATTGTTGATAATCATAATAGATTACCTTCCTTTCTCCATTAGTATGGATTGTGATTTGTTGTGCAGACTAACTGAAGTTAGCTGTTCGGACATCTATTAAAAACAGTGCAATGCACTGGAAATTCAAAACAAAAAAGCGGGCTCCCTGAAAACAGGAAGTCCGCTTCTAAGCGAATTATGAAAAATGAACCACGACCGGATTTGGTTCCGGAGGACAACTTTTCAAGCTGCCGCTGTGGAAGTAAGATGATATCTATTAACTAATTAACATTTTACTCCGGCCGCATACGCTGTCAAGCAAAAAGCGAATTAAAAGCAAAATAAATTTGCATTCAACTTGCCTTCTACATCTGGATTGCATCCCTTGATTGCATCTTTTGCGTAATTGCGAATATAATCGATGTCGTCAACAAGATACGCTCCATCAGTGTCACGCTGCAGAGCCCCGGCATTCAGCCAATCCTCCGCAAAATCGATGTTGGTATTACGGTCAACCAACTTGAACTCGACCGTACGTCCAGTATGTTCTCGTAATGTCATTTCTTTACCACCTTTATCGTTAATGTCCGGCTCGTTTCACGTCTGGGAACGTCACAGGCTTTGAAAGCATCGGGGTACAATGCTTCGAGTTTCTGCCGGTCAATGGATGCGTTGCTCATCTTGGGGGTGAGCTTAACAAGCCATTTGAGTCCATCTGGACCAATGACAGTCCCTTGGGTACTAACGCCCATAGCCATCGCAAAAGGCACTGCCAGCTTTTTGTACTGGGCTTCGTACCCTTTAGCTACATCGCTGGCAGCCTTATACTTAGCATAAGCGTCCGTATACTCTTTACAGAGTTCTGCGTATTCAGAGCCCAACAAAATGCCGGGCGCAGACTTGTTGGCATCGCCGGTATAACGATGCAGGGTATCCATGAGGGCTTTGGTATCACCAAGAGGTTCGGGCGGGATACGCGGGACAACATGGTTTTGCCAGAAGTCGTCACATCCCTGGATAATGCGCATCTCTTCATCAAGGTCGCGCTTGATGGTATTTGCGATAAGCGTATCGCGGTCAAACATGCAGACCACAACGCATTCCCAAACGCCAAGAATCGCCATATAAGTGCGAACCTGATAGATGTACGGAATAGGAATATTGCCATTCTCCCACTCAGCCTTGTTGAACGAGCTCGTAGTTTTGATTTCCACCAAGCAATACGAGCCGTCCGGCTTGCGCATCATACGGTCAATGTTGGCCGTGATATAAGGCTTTCCCGGCATGGAATAGATGTTGGTATCGGTGATGATATCGTTGTACGGATACCGTTCCGACAGCCAAGCGTCTACATACTCCTCCGAGATATGACCCCACAGCTTATTCAACCGGGATTGAGAAGTTTCTTCTTCCGGGACAATCGGCTGCTTTCCAGTCTTGGCGTAGAACAAATCAAGATTCGTCTTGAATTTGTTTGCGCCAAAGATAGCGGAAATGTCAGAACCGCCCAAATGGTCTGCACGCCGTGCCTGCCACTGGTCCTCCGTCAAGGTGCTTGCATCGACCTCGATTTCAGGGCCATTATAGCCGTCCGGGTTACAGAATTTAACTGCTTCCGGGCTTGCCTCGGCCATTGCCTCATTGTAGAGTTCCCTGGTGTAGGGAGTATTGATTTCCCAGTACGGAAGATGCTGAGCACACCCCGCACTGGATTTGTTAGTACCATCATAGCTTGCCATTGGTTGTTACTCCTTTCAAAATCAGCGGCACAAGCCGTATACAAGTACGGCAATAACCAGCAGGATAAATACATTTTTGGGCTTTACCATTACAAGTCCTCCTTGCCAGGCATATCCACATCGCTCCAGCGAGTACGAGCGCAGCGTGCAACGCAGTCAGCGGCAGCGAAAATCTTCTTAGCATCCTGAGTGTGATTGCGAACCACACCAGCGTATGCATCGCATACTGCCAAGTAGATATCCAAAGCAGTTACAGGCATATCGCCATACACAGCGTCAAAGCCTTCGAGAGCTTCCAGTGCTTCCTGCTTCGGCATACCACCGCTTTTCAAAACGCGAACAAGCGCTGCTTTACTGTTGCGAATTAGAACATTACGCAGCTTATCCAGGTCGGTAGCCGCATCGTCAAAATACGCAAGCAAAGCCACAAAAGCATTCGTAACTCGTGCTGCAATGTCTTCACCGATATGCGGAATCGCCACATCTTTAGCCATGGGTGCCACAATGCCGCTGCCCATATTCAAGCACGGAATCAGGCGTACAGCAGATGCAGCAACATCCGAGCTAATCATCATGACTGCCGGAGTATACCCCGCAGAAAATCCAGAAGGAAGTTTGCGAAAGAACTGCTGCTTGTAGGCTCCAAGGTCGATGACCACTTTCATAAGTTCGTGAGACAAATAGCCGCCTTCGAATTCACGGTCAGGCCAGTTCTGGTCCATATAATCGTCCATGATTTTCAGGAGCTTATCGTTTCCGATAGCTGCATAGCGGGCAGAATGCACAGCACGAACCTTGTCGTAACTGTACTTAACCTGTACCGCACCTTTCCGTTCTGCCAGGATAAGGTTCAAGACCTCTTTCAAGCTCTCACGGCGTTCTTTGCGAAGCAGTTCGTAGCAGTTCATGCCAATCATGCCTCTGTCGCAAATGCTGCGGACTGCACTGTCCCCTACCGGCTTCTTGCCGATACAGGTGGTCAGATTCAGCCCTGCGTTCTGCTGCGTATCAAGGACCGCTTCTTCGCTCACTTTCATCTGCTTGGCGTATTCATCCGCACAAAGAGGTTCATCATGACTCGCTTCAAAACGAATGTCACGAATCCCCTCCTCAAGCCATTTAGTATTTGCTGCGTCCTGCTTGCACTGTGCAAGCAGCTTGTCGTACTCGCCAGCCTTGTACTGCGCTTCTGCCCCATCCAGTGTGAAATCCACAAGGTCGGGGTCCTTTAAGTTGGGTGTCACGGCAGCTGTGTTGATGGTTGTGTTGACGACCGCGCTAGTTGCTGAGGCAGGTGCGTTCATGGTTACATTGTTGTTGGTAGTGGTGGTGTTGTTGATAGTAGTGGTCATAATTCTTACGCTCCTTTTTAATAATGCAAAAAGAGGCGGGCCTCTCAAAATGAGAAGTCCGCCTCTTTAAGCGAAATTGTGAATTGTACGAAAGGCATTAAGCCCGTATCGATGTTTGTTATCTATCGTACAATTTTTATTGTATCCGGTTCGCATAAATGGGCAAGCGAAAATAGCATAAAACTAAGTTTTCCCTGTTGCCGCGCAAAAACAGGAGCAAAAAAAGGCCGCCCACCAAACGGTGAACGGCCATACGTTACAAATTAGTTACCGCGTGCTTTAGCGATATACGTTCTGACTTCTTCCTCAGGGATATTGTATTGTACCGCCATTTTTGCTGTAATGGTTTTATCATCCAGTCCACAGCTGAGCAAAGTTTTTACAGCATTGATACGCTCTTCCGAAGCCACTTTCACCGTAACTTCATTTTCGAATCTTTCAATCTCTTTGCACATAGTCACAAACTCCTTTCCTTGCTTCAGTTGCTTCATACGGTCAGCCAGAACCTTGTTGGAGATTTTGGCTGAATCCGATTGCTGCATGTCCACCATTAGTTGGCCAAGCCGCTCTATTGATTTGCCGTTTCTGCTGTTGTTGCGGCTGATTCCGGTGTCTGTTCGGCTTCTGCCGGAACAACGTTCACGATGCAGGAATCCGAGAATTTACCGTCTTCGGTAGCCAAGGTTAAGACGGTAGAGCCCTCAGATACGCCTCGCAATACGCCTTCACTGTCATCATAAACCGCAACAGATTCATTTTCCACGGTCCAGACCAGTTTCAGCCGATTTACAGCGGCAACTACCTTGTCGTTGTCCTCGGTTTTTGCGGTGGCAACGTTAAAGCCAACTGCTTCCTCTTCACCAACCTGAAGCTCAATATCTCCGTTCAAAACAAGCTCGGTAATATCAATCTTGTTGGCTTTCGCAACAGCAAAGCTCGCAATCAGCGTGATTGCAACCAGCACCAAGAAAACGGCAATGATAATAATCGGATTTTCAGCAGCACTCTTGGCCTGCTTTTTGTTGTTACCCATCAGTTTTCTCCTTTCTGAGCAGCCATATTATCTTGTGAGTCTTTGTCTGAAAGTCCCAGATGAAAATGCAGATACACCTTAGACATAACCTTGTTGGCCGGAACGAAATGTTCATCCCAATACCGAGAATCATACGAATTGTTTCGGTTGTCGCCCATCATAAAATAATGGTCTTCCGGAACCTGAAACGGTCCAAAGTCAAGGTCTTCCGGTGTTTCGTTCAAATAAGATTCTTCGTATTCGACACCGTTAATATATGTCTGCCCGTGCTTGATTTCCAGCACATCTCCAGGCATACCAACGATTCGTTTGGCATAAAAGCGTTCGTTACCATCATCACGTTGAAACAGAACAATGTCGCCGCGCTCGTAAGGCTTGTTCAAAACGTCCGTTCTCACTCCAACCGTAAAGCACGGTGCCGAAAGAGTCGGATACATTGACTGTGTTGGGATAATGGAAGTCATAAGGACGAATTTAAAAATCAGCCAGAACACCACAAAGCAAATGACCGGCAGTGCCCAACTTTTCACAAAATCTTTCATTCGTTGTGTGCGGGAAAGCACAATGTTATTCTCTTCCAAAAATGTCACCTCGGTAAATTGTTATTGATGAAGGTTAGAAATTGATTCAGATAGAATCCAATCTGGCTCAACAGTCCTTGATAGTCAACCGTAACGCCAATATAATTAAGAAACATGTTTACGCCATAAATCGTGATGGCTCCAAGAACTAGAGTCTCAAACAAACGACTTACGCCGCGCATGATAAACCAAATCAGCATCACAATCAATGCAATATCAACAGCCAGCTTGATATCACCAGATTGATAAAGAGATTGAAAATAGTTCACAACATCACTGATAGCCGACATAATAATCGCCTCCTTCGCATTCGTCTGGCCACCTATTTTAATTTTCTACAATTCGCACATTTCAGCAACAAACAAAAAAGCAGTGGCATCTGTGATAGATACCACTGCTGTTATGATTAGAGAACGTACGGGCAAACCGTCACATACAGCTGGACGGCTTTATCACCGTTGTACAAAGAAACGGTATTGAACCCCTTCTTTGCTCCCGAAAGAATCATTTCCTTTGCCGCCTCATACTCCTTATTATCACGACGGACATAGCCATCCTTGGTCTTCATCGTGGTAATAGCATTCCGCAGCATTTCAAGAGCCCGTTCGGGGGTTCCTGCGACCCGCATCCAGTTACCGATAGAATCGTAGATGGTGTAAGCCGTATCGGGGATGTTGACGTTCTGAACCGGTGCAGGAGGTGCTTGTGTTACAGCGGGTGCCGGAGCTTGAACAGGCGCGTCACTTGCTGCAGCCGGAGCTTCCCGATGATTCGTCATGTGCTGAGTATATCGTTCTGCGTTGGACAGATATGCGGTCCAGTGCATCTTGAATGCCCCTGCAAGGCCAATCAGGTCTTCCTTAGAGCAGCTGACAAGAATGCGCTTGACTTCCGCATCTGGCTTTTTCTGGTATCCACCCATCTGATTCTGAATACCTTCTGCTTCCACTGCCTGGAACACATAAGCCGATTTCGTACCAGGAATGAGTGAAATTTGCCGCCACATCACAGGACGGTCGTTGCGTGCCGGGCTTCCGCCGTTGTACACAAAGAGCTCCTCGGGATACTTTGCCTGCGTCTCCTTGGCTTTCTTGATTGCCTGGATACGCTTTTGGCCCATCATGCCGTTCAAGACGGCTTCCGCAAGATAGATTGCACCGCTACCGCCCTCAACATCGAGAGCTGCTTCGATAAAATCCGTCTGCTTGCATCCATTTTGCCGTCCAGTATGGGCAACAAACGATAAATGCAGCTTGCCGATATTTGCCCAGTCCATCTTGAATTTCAGAAAGCTTTTCTGTCCCTGAAGCTGGTAGATGACGAAATCGTCTTCCTTGTTTGTGTTTTGATTTTTTTGATTGTAAGCCATAATAATTTTCCTTTTCTTATGCTGTTTTCACCGGGACAAACGGCACGAACTTTATGCTGTTTGTCTCGTTTGTGGTATTCGGAACAAAAGGCCGGAATACTTTCCCCTGCTTAAATGCAAGGTAATAGTCATCCACGCCTTTATATGTCGTGCCCCAGTTAAAACGAGTCATCGTGATACCATATCGGGACGCGATTTCATAAAGTTTTGCAAGTGCATTTTTAACATGCTCATTACTCTCTCGGTCAGAGTCGAACGCATCCACCACGCGGGTAATTCCTTGAGATTTCAGATACTCACAGGTCATTTCCCATTGGTTAAAGCAGTTGACTCCCGCAAGGGCTATGTACGGTTCATGGCTCTCGCTCAGCTCACAAGCAATGTGAGCTTTGAGTGCCCCTTCCGTAACATACACGATTTGACCTTTTTTGCATTCCGGCATAACACCAGGAATACCGTAACTCGCAATGTTTCTGGCACTGCATCCACCTTGAAATCCGGCAGACGAAAACCAGAGATATCGTTTGTCACCCTTGTCAAATCGAATCTGCATCCCTACAATTTGACCTTTTGAGTTAAAATACGGAATGAAGAATCCTGATTTTGAGCAGGCGGAAAAAGTCTTTCCATTCTTCTCATAGAATCCCGGAACTCCCTCAAAAGAAATACCTCGCTTTTTGAGTTTGGCAAAGACACTTACCCAGCGTTCCGGTACGGAACGATATAAGCATTTGTCAATCACCTCATTGGTAAGGCCCCGTTTGAGAAGATTGTTCCGGTGTTCAGGTTTCAGCGTCAGTTCATTCAATACTGCTCTGTATACCTTATCCAATTCTTCATCCGATTTGACATCAACCGTTGGTTCCGGTTGATACTTGAGCGTAACCCTTGACTCGACAGGTTTACCATCCAAAGCATTTGCCAACGCTTTGTTTGCTTCCTGCCGCTTCTTAGGGTCAAGTCCATTGAACAGACAAAATAGGTCAACTATTCCACCACTGTACGGACATCCGCTGCAGCAATGGAAGCAGTTATACTGACCTCTTTCTAAGTTTACAGAGAAATACACCGGTTTCTTTTTATGGCCACATACTCCCATAGGACATTGGACTTCTATTTCGCCGGTGCGTGATACTCCTCCTCGTGTCTTAGCTCCAACGACGCCAAGAACTGCTTCCATACTTAGCATTTGCTATTCATCCTTTCTTTTTTTTACCATCCCCTTTCTGACCCATAGTTCTTTACAGATTATATTGACCTGCAAGAATACGAGCAGCAGCCTGAACAGGTTTCCCCGTATACAAAGGCCGCAGAAAATAAGTGATGGCTGCAGTGTTGCCACTGTCCAATAACTGTTTCATGGTCTGACCGCCATAGCGCCCACAAGGAACCTTGAAACTCAAGGCTTCTTCCAACGTTTTAGGCTCTTTCGCAATTTCCTGCTCACGGGGGACAGGCGGAACCGGAATCGGCGTATATGCTGGTTCAGGCTCCGGTTCAGGCTTCGGTTCAGGTTCAGTCTGCGGATTGGTTTCAATCGGTGCAGCTTCTTTCGGCTGTTCCTGCTTTTTGGCAGTCTTCCGAGTTCGCGTTGCAGTCTTCTTTTCGGCTTCAACAACTTCTTTCGGGATAGGCGGGACAGGAATCTTGGCTTCTACACCGTCGTCAACAGGAGCATCGGTAAGTTCGGCTGCCTCATGGCAAACCGTAACTCCTTCGATGTATTCTGCATTGGCGGGAGTTCCAAATCCACAGTTACCGAGAGCCTTGCGAATTGCAGCGGTTCCAGCGTTCTGGATGTAATCCTTTCCGAACTGGTCATCGGCGTGATAGCGTGTGGCAAAAGCATTCGCCAACAGGTTTCCGTTTTCATCGATGACGCGGCCTTCGACCGTTGCTGCCATGTCGTTCGCCCGATAGACAATCTGTTCCAGGCGTCCACCGGGATGCTTCAGGCGGAACCACATCATGGCGGGTTCGGCCTGCAAATACATCCGACCATTGCCTTCTGCGTCCTTGTAGCAAGTCGTTACCAGGCGAGGGTCAAAGCCTTCCACCTGATTTGCGTTCGCCATAGTCTCTAAAACCTGTTCGCGTGTGATTTTTGTTTCCATAATTTGCACTCCTTTTTAATAATGCAAAAAGAGGCGGGCCTCTCGATTTCTCAAGAAGTCCGCCTCTTTAAGCGAATTGTGAATTGTACGAAAGGCATTATGCCCGTTCGATGTTTGTTATCTATCGTACAGCTTTTATTCTATTGACTTCGCACGAATGTGCAAGCACCCAAGTCAGAAAACTTTAAGCACCACACATTGCCGGAATTTTGGCTGCAAGCATTTCACTGAACACGATTTTCGCAAAGTTGAAGATGTCAGTTTCAATGCGGCAGGTCAGGCACAGCTTTTCAGGATGCTTTTTGAGGAGCACCGCCGTGCGATACACGATAACGTACAGCTTTTCCTCAAAGCAGCGGCATATACCGGCATATTTCTCGTCGCTCAAGCCCTCTTTCGGAACAAGGTCTTTTGCTGCGGTTTCCGCATAGCGTTTCCAGGTCACGTCATACAGGTCGCCTTCTTCCTCGTTCAGAACGTGGTTGGCAATCGGCAACACCTGCACATCCGTCAGAGCGTCGCAATTATCGAAATCGAGATGGATGAAGCACATTGTACCCGCATAGTATTCCAGCAGCCACTCAGACAGCCCATAAGCCAGTGTCGCCAGTTTCGTAGCAAAAGCGCTGGTCATGTACACCGTCCCCTTTTGCTCTTTGTCATCGCGCTCAATGCAATAGTTGTATGGGAGTCTATCGGGAAGTGCAGCGCTACAGATTCTATCGGTGAGCCTTTTGCGGCTTCTGATATACTCTTCCGAGGTCACGGACTCATATTTCTCCAGCGTGTCCTCGTATTCGATAATTTCTTTGTTCTCCTTGTATTCAGGAGCAAGCTGAGTGCATTTCAGGGTATAAACGTTTTCCATCGGTTGATTCTCCTTTTTATTTTTATAATACAAAAATCGCACGATATTCATACCCTTTTCAGATACAAACACCGTGCGAAAATTGTTATGCGAGATTACGCTTTACGATATTGCACAAAATCTGAGGCATCGCTTCAAGATTCCCAATATCAATAAAGTTTTTGCCGAATTCATTTTCTACCTGAGCACGGGCAGAGCCAATACCAGCACCAACAACCAAAATTCCGTAACGGGAAAGTTCTTTGATGGTTTTCTGGATGCCGTCACGGCCGGAAGCGGAACACCCGTCAGTACTCACAATCAGAAGCCGCTTTTCAGCAGTTTCCTTTTTGAGTTTCTCGGCCATATACTTCATTGCGGGTCCAGTCGGAGTGCCAGAGCGAGACTGCATACCGGTAATGCGGTACTTATCCTTCCCGTCTATATCCTGGTCCACATAATTGATAATCTGCAGACCAAAACCAGACGTTGTAAATCCGCACACATAGCAAGGCAATTCCATTCGGTAACAGAGGTCCTGAATGATAATACCAGTACGAATCGAAGCTTCAATCGCATCATCGCGCATGGAACCGGATTCATCGCACAGATAGCCGACAGCAAGACGCGGATTGTCACGAGGAAAGTTCTTGCGGCTGAAAATCTTGCCATCCCGATGATAAGCCAGACGTGCTTCCACCCGGCTTCCCATGGGAAGACCGGAAACAGTATCGTCATTTTCCTCATCGCGAATCATAGTTTTGAGCCGCCGTTCCAGATTCTTCGTCACAACAAGCAAGTCATTCGAAAGTTCGTTGTAAACAGCGACATTCGATTTACTCACTTCCTGCGCACGGTCAACCGTAACTTTGGCCCCGATTTCAGAACTGATGTGTCGAGCTTCCTCGTTCAGTTCATTGTTCTTTTCCCGATTTGCCTTTTCCGTTGCCGCGTCTTTCTTGCGGGCATTTTCAATCGAATTGATGTCCCGTTTTGCAGCAGACAAGTCAGGTGTACCGGAAGAACCGCCTTTACCAGACGACTGAACACTAGAATTACTCTTGTCAGACGACTGAGCAGCTTTAGCGTTCTGTTTCCCGTTATTGCGGTCCTTAGCTTCCTGGGACCGAGCCGAACTGTGCGTAATGCTCTCCGAGTTCTGGTTCTTTCCTTCCGTCAAGCCAGCTCTTTTAGCAGCATCCTTTGCAATTTGCTCAATCTTTTCCAGAGCCTTCTGAAGCCTTTCTCCCGCTTCCTTATCAGAATCCGCATTGTTTTCAGTTCCACCTGCACCAGAATTGGAATCAGCACCGCCATCGGACGTTGCATTTCCCTGCTGAGATTGAGAATTGCTACTTCCCTGCTGAGTCTGGGACTGAGACTGGGAATTACCGTTTCCCTGCTGAGACTGAGACTGGTCATTGCCACTGCCCTGTGCTTGACCGGGCATACAAATACCAGACCCACTTTTGCTGTTTTCCTGGCTGGAGCCTTTCTTTTGCTTTGGCTTTTTTTCCAGCTCTTTGATTAAGTCTGCCACAAGCGGATACAGGATGCAGCAAATCTCATTGACGCCTTCGAGACGCTTCTTGGGATTGCGCTCGTACTTGACATCGTCAATCACAAAGACACAGTCTTCCAATGTCTGAACGTATTCATCCGGAATACCTTCATCCATCGTAATGTCGTATTTGGCGTACAGCAGAATCTGGTTGAGCATGGCTTCGAACGGAGAGCATTTTTGCTTGAGCATTTCGCCAAAGCTAACGCTTTCAGAAATTTGTACTTCGTCCAAAGTTGCCAGCTCAGTGGTTGCAAGGCCCCCGTACATTTCCTGAATTTCCCGTTCAATGAAACCATCTTCCAGAGCATTTTCAATGTTACGTGCAATAGAAACGAATGGCTTGCAGAATCTTGGCTTTTTCAGTCGTTTTGTCAATTCCGCTCCATCTTTTTCCGATGCACGGTCAGGAATTCTCGGCCACCAGATTCCCTGGTTCAAATGCCCAACCCAGTTTTTCAGGGTCGGAAAATCCGTAAACAGAATATGAGCGACTTCATGAACGCGAAATCCCTGGATTGCGTAGTGCCGAAGTTCTCTTGAATCCAGAGACGTTACAAGACTGTTGTTTGTGCCAATGCAGATATTGTAACCATCGGTATACGCGGTTATCTCCGGATTTCGGAGCATTTCAACCGCCAACGCATTGACGCGTCTGTCTTCTTCCATCTCAGAAATGCTGTATCCGCATCTTCTCAGATATCCGCAGACGCCGGTAATCATATCCTTTGCTGCGGTTTCTGTGTAGGTGCGGTATGCTTCCGACGTGAAGAATACAGTATCCGGCACATCTTTTTCGGAATTTGCCAGTTCTTCGATACGCTGACTCCAATAAGTTTTGCTCATACGAGAGCCTCCTTCCCGTTACGACGGCTTTTCCGGGTATACACGACTTTCGGCGTGTGAATCCGGGTATACGGCTTTACACCGTTCCAGCCAGACCGTGTCTTGACATTTTCCACATTGACGATGATATTTTCTTTCTTATTCTTTTTCATAATATTTTCTCCTTAACTTTGAATGTAATAAGTATCGCCCTCAACGAGGGTGCCTTCTTTAACGTTTGCCTTTTCTGCAACCGTTGCATATCCTCTTACGATTCCATTAACGATAGCAGAATCACAAATAAGGCTATGTCCCATGCAAATTGCTTTGCTCTTAATCGAAGCCTCACCGCGTACAACGGCGTCTTCACAAACCGAGCCTTCACAAACAGCATTATCTGCAACGAGTGCATTGCCTTTCACATGGGCAAAGCTGCCAAAAACTATAGCTTCGTCAGCAACCCAGCATTGACCGTCCTGGTCGAGGTTTTCAGGCTTTTCAATCCATCCACCAGTTTCTCCGGCCTGGACTTCATAGCCTTCAACGGTTTCGAACGTTTTGGCCGCAACAATCTTATAAAGCTCATGTCCAAGCCAGGTTTTGCGAGTGCCAGTCATTTTGTACTTGGCTCCACCCACGCCCGTCCATGCGGCCGGGCCGTTGATTTTGCCATCAAGGTAATCCTGTGTCCTGTCCACGTAGCCGTGACTAAGACGTTCATGAAGCTTCTTGTTCCAATTAGAAACTGGCTGCAAGCAAGAGCTGCCTTCCGTGCCGATACGCCCCCACCTTATCGTAAAATTCACTCCGCAAGGGTCGGTCATCGTCATCAGATAGAACTTATTGTGGATGCCGTCTCGGCATTCCAAATATGCAATTTGGTTCATCAATTTCACTCCTTAAAAAATTTGCTGCCCTTGTCACCAAGAGCAGCATTGTGATAGCTAATCAGATTTTGTCGAGCGCAGTTGCCGCTTCGTCCGCCACATGCAGCAGCCAAGACAGCGGGTGCATTTCGTAGCAGGTCCAGACGGTGTTCGTGTTCGCTGCGTTCGAAACACCCATGTGGTTGTTCACGGCAGCGAATTCTTCCATGGACAGCGGCATTCCGGTCGCCATAATACGATAGCAGGAAAGGCTGCCGTGGCTGTCACAGCCGACGGTTTCTTTCGGTTCGAACTTGTAGAACGGAACCTTTGTCCACTGACCGGTGGCATCATCTTTCACGTTGCGCGTGCTCACCGTATAGGTAGAAATCTTGCACAGGTCGTGAAAGAGCGCAACCGTCAGCAGCACATCACGGGAATACTGATTGGGTGCCCACAGGTCCGCAATTTCCAAAAGCCGCTTTGCAACGGTGATGGAATGCGCACACAAGCCGCCTTCTTCAGCCCCATGAAACCTGGTACTTGCAGGTGCAGTGTAGAAATCGGTTGTTTCCAGCCATGCCATCATTTGGTCAATGCCAGGGCGGGTGATGCCTTTTGCCATTTCAATGAATTGTTCTTTCGTGGTCATAATGAAATCTCCTTTTCTTATAATGCAAAAAGAGGCGGGCCTCCCGGAATGGGAAGTCCGCCCCTTTAAGCGAATTGTGAATCGTACGAGCACAAGTGTGCCAAGTAGATGTTATCTATCGTACAATTCCCATTGTATTGGTATCGCACGCAGCGTCAAGCATTTCTGCGCACCGCAGCATTGCTGGACTGCATTTTCTGCATTAGCGAATACCGGGCATAGTCGAAGAGTGTGGCCCAGTTGTCAACCGCGTTCGGCGAGGTAGTAACGCTCGTCAGCCGGTCATTTCCAAACGGATAATCAACGCTGTCAACAATCATGTTTTCGTAGAACAACGTGGCTTTTGCCTTATACTGCTCTTTACCGAATTCATTGATTGCGCCGCTGGCTTTCACAGTCAGCAGATAGTCACCAGGGAAGTATGTTCCATCAACATGGTATTCAGCATATCCGACGCTCATTTCGAGTCCGGGTTTATCACGCCAGATAGAGAACAGCGTATCAATGTTATGGACCGAGTATGTGATACTGCAATGGATGTTTTTCCGGTCTTCTGCAAGAAGCATATTACCAAGGTTTTGCAGCACATCGAAATAAGTTCCCATGTCGCTGTTTTCGTCAAACGGCAATGCAACAGTCCTGTCTCCGCTTTCCATCGAAGCTTCGGGGTCAAACGAGACTCCCGTTGTCATCCAGGATTTCTTCACCTGCATCGCATAAACCTCATCCGGGTTAATACCATACACAGAGAGGTAATCCATGCATGTCACGATTTCTCGTTTTTCTTTGTCGCCCGGAATCGTATAGAGCGTTTCAGCCTTTTCCCAAGTGACGAATGTCGGCAATCCACATGCAAGCCTCGTGTTATTGATTTGCATGATTTTTGCTGAGTCACCGTGAATATCCAAAACATCGGCCACGATATCCTCAATGTGTTTGTATTCCTTGTTGTGGTAGACATAAACCACACCGTCCGGCACGGATGTAGAGTCTACCGCCATCCAGGTGGTTTTGAGTTCCTGGCGCACATAGGCAGCTTTCCGGCTTATCTCCGGGATATGAAGAGCCGCAAAGCGTTTGAGATAGTATTTTTGGTTCTCTGAGAATTGCATTTTTGTCCGTCCTTTCTTTGTACAAACAAATAAAATAGCGGACCCTCTACATACATAGAGAATCCGCTTGCGGGCTGTGAATATTATTTTTGGTAGAAAACTATTGTTATCTATCGTACATTTTTTATGATATTCCGTTCGCACAATATCGCAAGAGAAAAGAAAAAGCCGCTGCCCCCCCAGCATAGGCAACGGCTTATTGTTATAAAATGAAGGCCGGGAAAGCCCACGGTTTTAACCGTGGGATGAAAGGCCGATGTTAAAGAAACGTTCTAAACACAATAGTCAAAATTGACACATTCATGTTGTAATAATTCATAGATGCTTAACGCATTCGTATCGTTACAAAAAGTCAGCTGTAAACTCACGACTTTAGTCGCCGGATGAAAAGCATTCAAAAAATAGTTGCTGTCTATCTTCGGATAGGCAGCTTTTTGTTTGCCTATGCTTGCGAATTGCATACCATGGATAGTAGAGCTCAAATGAAAGGAGGGCAACTTATGGCATTCGGAAGCAAAGAGAGCACGCCGTCATTTGTGTTGACGCTGCCGCTGGATATCAATTCTAACGAGCAAGACTATCTATATAAAGAATTTAAGAAATGCAACACTATCTATAATCAGCTTGTCAGTGCAACCACGAAAATGTGGCATCAACTGCGCAAAACACGCAAGTATCGTAACTTGATGGTTGCCATTGCGAAAGCTACTCCCGACAGCAAGGAGCAAAAAGACCTTCTCAAGCAGCGGCAGAAAATGATTCAAAAGTCCGGCTTTTCGGAAGGTGCTTTTCATATAATGGTTGAACCATACGCAAAGCACTTTGCCATCCACTCTCATGTGGCGCAGAAAGTTGCATCTTCCGTATGGACGGCTTGGGAAAGCTTTTTCTTCAGCAAAGGAAAAGCCGTCCATTACAAAAGGCTTGAGGATGTAACTTCAATTTCCGGCAAGAACAACACGACTGGCATTATGTTTCATCCAGCAAACCTTACGACGAGCATTATTAAATCGGCGAAGGATAAAAAGAAAAAGACTATCGAACAAAAGTACATTGATATGTACAAACGGCCCGATGCTAAAGAAGACGAAGAAGTCATTATCCCGGATGAAGCCAAAAAGCAAATGCAAGATGAGATTGACGCAGCTGTTGCAAAAGTCAAAACGACCATTGGGAAAGGCAGCCTACGGATTAAATACAATAATCATGAATTTCCGGTTGTGCTGCGTAATCCGAACACGCCGACAGGAAGATACCAGCAGGAAGCCCTCAAGTGCGGCGTGAAATTCTGCCGCATCACGCGCAAATGGGTTCGCAATAAGTGGAAGTATTACGCTCAGCTTGTACTGGAAGGCTATCCTCCCGTCGAATGTGATGGCAACGGCGTGATGAAGCATCCTGTCAACCAAGGCCGCGTGGGCCTTGATATCGGCACACAGACACTTGCCATCAGCGGCAACGATATCTGTGATTTGAGAGTGCTCGCGCCGTCGGCAAGAGCACAAGCCAAAAGCTTTGTAAACGAGATTGCTCGCACACAACGGGCAATGGACCGCTCCCGCCGCGCTACGAATCCGAAATATTATAATCCGAATGGCACGATAAAACGATTGAAGCGCAAGCACGGCCAAAAGCAAAAGCGCAACTGGAAGTACAGCAGGCACTACTATCGCCTGCGAGCTAAATTGCGGGACTTAAACCGCCGATTGGCGGATATCCGCAAGATGGAGCACAACATCCTTGCTAACGAATTGCTGCAGCATGGCAACGAGTTTGTGGTTGAAGACATGAACTATAAAGCCTTGCAAAAGCGCAGCAAGGAAACGAAAGTCAATCCAAAAACCGGTAGAGCACATACTAAAAAACGGTTTGGCAAATCGTTGAGCCGCTGCGCCCCCGCAATGTTTATTTCCATCCTGAACAAAAAAGCCAATCGTTATGGCGGCAGCGTTATCAAAGTCAGCACCTTTGAAACAAAAGCCTCGCAATTTGACCATACAGATGAAAGCTACACCAAGAAGAGACTTTCCGAACGAATGGCACACCTCAGCAGCGGAGAAGTAGTCCAGCGTGACCTGTATTCCGCTTTTCTGCTTGAATATATAGATACTGAATCTTTGGAATACAATACAAAAGCTCTTAACTCAGCTTTTCCTGCATTTTTAGAAATGCACGAAAATACAAAGCGGCGCTTGCAGGCGGTTGGAAGTTCTCTTCCTGCAAGCATTGGATTTTAAACAATAACTTTCTGGGGGCTCGACACTCCCTCATTAAAGAGCTGCCTCGCAAGAGGTGAAACTCCCTTCGGAGGATGCACTTAAAAGAACTGGGAATGCAGACAAGTGTGTTGGTCAACCTTTTAGGCTGGATGCTCATTGTGCGCTACACCCGTAGCGGATGGTGGGAAACCGCATAACTCGCTGCCTTGTATACGGCATGGTGATAAGCCTTGCCACCGCCACCCGGGAATCCTACGATTTCAATCGTGGGAGGTGTCAAGGGTTGTGAATATTTTTCGATAGGAAACTGTTGTTATCTATCGTACAATTTTTATGATATTCCGTTCACACAATATCACAAGAGAAAAGAAAAAGCCGCTGCCCCCAGCATAGGCAACGGCTTATTGTTATAAAATGAAGACCGGGAAAGCCCACGGCTTCAACCGTGAGAGAATGTCAATTCGCACACTTTGACAAGGCCGGGACTGGCGGTGGAACAAACTTCATGTTTTCGGCATCAACATCAACAATCAGAGAAGTGAGGCTGATATCAGACTTGAGGTTTGGGTTGGAAGCAAACGGTTCAGCTTCGGCTTTTTCAGGAACATAGGTTCCGTTCAGGATGCTTTCCAGCTTTTTGGTCTGCTGCTGCATAATTGCCTTGGCAGATTTCGTTCCACGCTCTTTGGTGAAGTAATCGACATAACAGGCCGTCATCCCGATAAGGCAGTCGCGCAGCACATTATCCCCTTCGCAGAAATCCGTGACAGCATCAATCCACTGCCGCGTAGCTTTCTGATTCACAAAATGCTGAACAAGCCGTGCATCCTCGTAACACATATGTTTTGCAAACCTTACGGTGAACGCCTTTCCATATTCACTTCGTTTATGCCCCAGAAAACAGGATTTGAAATCCGGGCCCAAATTACTGTCAAACATCTTCGTTCACCTTCAATTCGCTTTGCTCGCGTTACTTCTTTTTCTTCTTATCCCTGATGTATTCCATCAGCTGTTCCGTTGTGGTAAATTTATGGGCACGCATCTTGGCATAGCAGCGATTGCACACTTTCCGGCAAAGAACCGGTGTCCGACCGCATACGATGCAAGGCCCCTGCTGATTTGCAACGCGGTCTTTTTGTGTATGTCCCTCTGACCTCAGTACTGCATTATTTGAGAGAGCACGCCAGCATTTCCTGCAAAGTCCTGATGTTCCGCAAGTCTCACCACAAACAACACATTTCTTGGATTTTGGATACCGTTCTGTGTAGATTTTCTTGATTGCGCTCCGAACCAGCATTTTGGATTTTTGGATTGTTTCGTCATCCTGGGATTCAATGCCCTTGTTCAGCGTATCCCAACACGCCAACCACTCGGTTTCCGTCAGCTGGCATCCAGGCAGCGGTTTCCGAACCTTTCTATCCTGTCGAATCGCATATCTCATACAAAATCACCATTCAGGGTCAAGCACAGACAATCCTGTAAAGATATCGCGCTTCGAATCAATCGACACGATTTTCCAAGCACCATTGATGATGCGCATACCAATCGTTGCTTTCATACGCGCATCGCCGTTAGTGGTAGATACCTTCAGCTTTACGTTCATCTTTACGCCGTCATCCCCGTCAAGGCGATAGGTGTATGCATCTGGGTATCCCTCAATCGTATCGTCGGGAGTCACCGTGATGGCAGTGACAGATGCGCCAAGAGCTTTCTTGTCGGCATTCGCCTGAATCGCTTCCACATCATCATCGCTGTCAACAGGTTCCGGGACGCAGTTCGCAATTTCATTGGAATCCAGCAAAACGTTCGAGAAGTCGCTCTCCCCTGCCCCAATAGAAAGCAGACGATAGACTTCCTTCATGACAGCAGAGAGCTTAGACTGATAAGCGTCTCTTGTATCTGAATCAATATCCGCAAGGAGCATCCGTTTCTTGTTTCCATCAGCAGCAACCTGATAGACACGGCCATTAAAGTCGCCCATATCTGTAGAAATTACATAGGCAGCGTCACTATCGAGGTCCAGAGCACGTGGAAGCGTTACGGTCCATACGCCGGTTTCAGCATTCTTCGCCGTGTAGCTTGAAAGGTCTGTTCCCTGGAAGCTCACCTTGTTGTTCGGAACTGTGAAGGAATAATCGGTGAGAATTCCGGTTGGTGGATTCAAAACCCAGGCACCGTTTGTATATTCCGCTGTCAATGTATAATCCGGAGAGATATCCGCCGTAACTTCTCCCGGAGTTTTCATAAAGACATTGATGGCAGCTTTCGAGCCTTCTTTGGCAGAATTCAGGCAGATATTGGTCATATCCGTTTTCTGGAACGTCTCGAAGTCATTGACAACGACCCAGTCCTGAAGCTTTTCCCCGAAAGTGTTCGGAACGCCGAGTGCCGTTGCCGTCTTCTCAGCATCCCCATCCTGCAGGCCCTCAATAAAATCATGAACCGGCTGTTCATATTCAGTCAAATTGTTGCTGATAAGCCGCTTCAAGCCAGTCTTGTTCTCTTCATCCTGCAGCTGCTGAGAAATGGCAGTTTCCTGAGATGCTGCTTCTTCCTCAGGGGTCATCTGTTTCCCACACCCCGAAAACAGCACCCCGCATGTCATTACCAGCGCGAGTGTTCCCGCAAACAAACGTTTCATTGTGTTCTCCTCCTATGGCAAATCATCCGACTGAACTGACATTGCCATCTTTGTCAATCCAGTTGTTTTCATAGTAAATTTCAAACATCGCTTTAACGGAATCAGCTTTGCACAACTCCTGTCTTTCCGTGTCGCTGTCGGACGCATAGACGGAACAGCTTCCGTCATCCGCAACCACCAGCTCAACTTTTGCGGAATCATCCGTCTTATTGATATTTTCCTGCAGTGCTGCGGTCGCATTATTCAGTGACGCAAGCATCTCATCATTGGACAGTGAAACCTGCTGCATCGGGTCCGAGAACGTCTTATCGGTACTTGCGGACGCACACCCTGCCAGCAGCATCATAGCCATTACAAACGACAGCATAGCAGCCATCAGTTTCTTCATATACCAAATGCTCCCTTCAAATCACAAATCTCAATGCTGCACCGAACAGCGTATCTGCTAAAACCATAAATGCAGCAGAAGCAGCTACCACGCAAAGAATCACACCCGTGCGCTTCGTAGTTTCCTTAGCGCTAAGCCAAGTCACATTTGACGGATGCAGCGTATCGGCTACCTTGGCCGGAATCGACCGAATTTCAATCTTTTTCACAGCGTTTCTCCTTAAAAGTGGGCACCGATAATTGTCAGAGCCAGAATCGCAATAGTGAGCACAACGCCAACCTTCACAACAAACTTGTTTACTTTCAGGTTGTTGTCATTCCGGCGAGTCGTCATAAAGTCACTTGCACCGCCAAGAGCCGCGTTCAAGCCACCCTTTTCGTTTTTGACAAGATAACACGCACAACTCACGATAAGACTGGCCGCCAACACCACAAGGCCCAAGATAAATTCGATAATGCTCATTTGTCTTCTCCTCCTTATCCCAAGAATCCTTTATGATGACGCACGGTCAGATATCCTTCCATGCTGCGCACGATTTCAAGTGCCACACTGGACATAATCATTAAGCTCGTGCCGCCAAAAGAAATCTGCGTTCCACTGATTAAACTGAACACCATCGGCATCAGAGCAATGATGGCCAGATAGAAGGAGCCAGTCAAGGCCATTTTATGTAATGCCTTGTTCAGCATCTCAGTCGTCTGGGGTCCCGGCCGGTATCCGGGCACCGCACCGCCTTGATTGCGCAGATTGCTGGAAATCGAAACGGCATCAAATTGAATTTCGATATAGAAGAAGTTAAAAAGAGCAATCAGGATAACGTATACGGCGTAGTAAATCCAGTTACCGGACGAAAACGCGGAAAGAATCGAATGAAGTCTTGCATGTTTCGTGGCATCCACAAACATATCGATTGTTGCCGGAATACTCATGATAACGCCAGCAAAGATAATCGGCATCACGCCGCTCATCAAAAGCTTTACGGGAATATAAGAAGCCTGGCCTCTTGCATTGTATTTACGTGCTGCGTATTGAACGGGGATACGACGTTCTGCCCCATCACTGTAGGATACGAACCACACGGCAAAGAGCATTGCAACTACCATCCCGATACCCACGAGAGAGTACAGCCAGTTGCCGCTCTCGACCTGAACGGCAATGTTATGGGCAATCGTGTTGATGTCGGTCCAGCGAGACACGATACCGGCAAAAATCAGAATTGAAACGCCGTTGCCAATTCCGAACTCATCGATTCGGCCGCCAATCCAGACAGAAAGCTGAGACCCTGCAAGGAAAGTTGCCATAATAACAACCGCCGCGAAGAACCCACTTTTCCCTGCCGTATACTCAAGAGCTCCGTAATTGCGGAGCACGAAGTAATAGCCGATGCTCATGATTGCAGCCATTGCCAGAGCAATTCGTTTGGTGTACTCGTCTAGTTTGTCTTTTCCAGTTGTTTCTTTTTGCAGTGCTTCCCAGCTTGGGAGTGCCACGCACAAAAGCTGAGTGATGATGGACGAGTTAATGTAAGGACTCACACCCAACGCAAAGAACGCGCATCGAGAAAGAGCACCGCCAGACAGCATGTTCATGTATCCGAAGATACTGTCATTGGAAAACATCGAATCCAATGCGGTATTGGATACAAACGGAACCGGAATGCTGCATCCAAGGCGGAATACCAGAATGAGAAGGAGCGTAAAGAGAATCTTTTTTCGCAAATCCTCAATCTGCCAGATGGATTTCAGTTTATTCACCGTTATTTCCTCCAAGTGATTGTGATTTGATTTACTCAGGAGCTAATGGCTTGAGTCTGGTTCGGAATCCGGATACTTCTCTGCCGCGTCTCACTGCTGCCAGTGGATGCCGGAAGTGCATTCGGTTTCTTCATTTCAATCTTTGCTGCAATCTGAGCGCCAGGTTCGACTTTCAACATGCTGCACCGGATATAAGTCCCTGCCACGACCGCATGTTCGCCAAAAGCCGCAGTCTGTTCAGATAGACATTCAATGTCGCCGTTGATTTCACCATTGATGTCAGCCTTCTCACGCACCGTAACATGACCTTTGATTTTACCGCCGTGCATCCGAAGCTTGTTGCAAGTCACATTCCCTTCGATGTAGCTGGTTTCCCCAACGCAAGTCACAGTCGATGCAGAGATATGACCCATTACCTTTCCGGCAACCATCAAATCACCTTTAACATCGATGCCTCCGCCGATAACTGCATCTTTGGAAATGACACATACGCTTTCCTTCACAACACCCTCCGCTTCCAGTTGCCGCTGATTCTGTTTCGGCATCAAGATTTCAGATTCTTCATCGAGCCCGGTTCCGTTCTCGCCAACGCCCAATGCTTCCATCACCTGATTCCCAATGCTCTGCTTATGTTCCTGAGCTGCGATAGTCTCAACCGGTTCCGGCTGAGTTTGTGATTTCTTTGTTCCAAACAACTGTATATTACCTCCTAACGAATCACGAATAGCAAATATGTGGTATATCCACATTTTTATTATCTGCGACTCGCAAGCAGGGTCAACCCATCGGATGGTCGATTTTATACTGGATTTCCGCCTGCTTCCTTACTGCTTGATAAAGCTGCGGATAGTTTAGAGCCATCTCCATCACCGCGTCTTTGCCGCTCTGCTTAACGCCCAAAATCTGACCGGTCCCACGCAGTTCCAAGTCCTTTTCAGCAATCTTGAAACCGTCATTGGTCGCCTCCATAGTCTTTAAGCGCTCATTCTCCTTGTCCTTAGACAGAAGCACGCAATAGCTCTGCAAGCTGCTGCGTCCAACACGCCCTCTGAGCTGATGCAGCTGTGCCAATCCAAAGCGTTCCGCGTTCTTGATAACAATGACCGTAGCGTTCGGGACATTCACGCCAACCTCAACAATCGTGGTAGAGATAAGGATGTTAGCCTGCTTTTGAGCGAATGCTTCAATTCCTTCCTGAACTTCTTTGGCTTTCATGTCGCCGGAGATTGCCTTGATTGTCACTTCCGGGTAAGGCTTAAACCATTCTGTCAGCTTTTTGTAGGTCGTCTCAACCGAATCAACGCCTTCCAGAGTTTCCGAATCCGAATCTTCAATCAGAGGGCACACGATATAACACTGATGACCTTCCTTGATTTGATTGTATACGGATTTATAGCAGCTGTTTTCATTTGACCAGATAATGGTCTTTACAGGCTTGCGCCCGGCAGGCATCGTATGGATATTGACGATTTCGGTGCCTTCCCCATACAAAGTGTTCGCCAACGAGCGCGGGATTGGCGTAGCGCTCATGCTGACATTGTGAACGCCGTCTTTTGCTTTCTGCTTGAGTGCTTCACGCTGCTCAACGCCGAACCGATGTTCCTCGTCTACAATCGTTAAACCCAGCTTATGATACTTGACCTTCCCGGAAATCACAGAATGCGTTCCAACAATGATTTGAGCCTTGCCGCTCTCAATCTCTTCGAGAACCGATTTCTCTTCTTTTGCTTTCATGCCACTGCGCAGGAAAACCGTCTTGTACCCGAACGAGCCGAGGATTTTCGAGAACTCCTCATAGTGCTGCGTGGCAAGAACCACGGTCGGAGCCATAACGGCACACTGAAACCCATTCATTGCCATAGCTAATGCACAAATCTCAGCAACGACCGTTTTACCGCAGCCTACATCACCCTGAACCAGGGTATCCACACGTTCTCCGTGTTCCATCTCGGTGAGCATATGTTCAGCAGCGTTCTTTTGGTCCTCTGTCAGCTTGAACGGTAAGACTCCCTGCATCTTGTTCAGAACGTCCCGCGTACTCTTAATTCGACAGAACGACACCTTTGCGGCTTCTGCTTTCTTTGCTTCCAGCTCATAGCAGAACGGATACAACACATCGACCGCTCTGCGCTTTCGGGAAAGCCTGATTTCCTTTTCATCGGTCGGCTGATGTGCCATGTGAATGGCTTCAGCAAGCGGTGGGACTCGGAGCGCCCGCATCTGCGCCAAACTCAAGGTTTCGGCCGAGCATTCTCTGGTATAAGGCAGCGCCAATTTAATGGCATCTTCCAGGTATTCCACCGACATTCCTTTGATTTTCCGATAGACCGGCTGGATAGAGAAAGCTGACGCGATATCCGTCGTGACAAAGTCAGGCGTTGCCATTGTCATGTTGTTGTACTGCTCGTTCCAGGAAACGACTCCGCCAAGCGCAATGACGTCGCCGACTGAAAACTGCCGTGTGCGGAACGGTTGATTGAACCAGAATACCGTACAAAAAGTGTTCCCGTCCGTAAGGCGCAGCATGTAATGCTTGCCATCAATAACTCGGCCACTCACGACCTTACCCTTGATGGCAACATGCTCTCCTTGATGATATTTTCCTTCCGCAAACGAGATAGGATTCCTGAAATCCAAGTATTTGGTCGGATAATACCCGAGCAAGTCTGTCACCGTTTCAATTCCCTTGCTGGCAAATTGACTTGCTTTTCGCGGCGTAATACCAATGTCAGTCAACGGCATATTAGCCATATCGTTTACTCCTCTGTCATTCCGTAAAACAATCTGTTCCGGAAGTCCTAAAATTCGTCATGTGAATGTCAAGATATTTTTCGTTGTTATAGTGCTGTAACCTATTTTTGAGCAATGAATTGCGGTTTTCAATGTCGTTCGTATCGATTGCCATATCGACCGCGTCCATATTCCCGACAATTCTACATTCGTTCTTTGAACGAGTCACTGCGGTATACAGAAGATTTCGCTGCTGCAGCTGTTTCCAGCCGGTATCAAACGCCACCACGACTGCTTTGAACTCAGAACCCTGTGACTTGTGAACCGTCATCGCATATGCCAACGCAAATTCAGATTGCATCGTCTTTCTGCTGACAATCATCTCAAAGCATTCGCCATCTACATCGCAAGGGTTATCGAACCTTACTGTATAGGCGTTGCAAATCATCGCGCCATCCTGGTCCAGGGCTTTCGGTTCAAAGCTCGTGATAAAACCCATATCACCGTTTACAAAGCTGCCTCGGTGATTCTTGCACAGCATCACACGGTCGCCGATTCGGTAATCGAATCCCTGTTCCGGCTCGCCTTTCAAAGACTCGATGAACCCGCTGTTTTCATACGTTGCAGGGTTCAGCTTGTCACGAATCAAAAGATTCAAGTCCGTTGCGGAAATGTACCCGCTCCCCTTTTTGCGGACCGGAGTGAGCAAACATACATTCTGAACACCTTTATGAATGCTATCTTCCTCGTATCTGCTATTCAGGTCATTCACTTCGCCGTATTTCCGAACAAAATGAAAGTAATTGAACAACGCTGTGGTTCTGATTTCCATGCCTTTGGTTGCCGGAATCAGCAGGAATGACTCATCTTGTCTAAAAGTACTCGTCTGCTCACCTGCATTGATGTGCATTGCATTTTCAACAATCGCGCCCATATTTCTGTGGCAGGAGGAGAGCTTACATACATTCACTTCTCCGCTGTCAATCAAATCTCGAAGAACATTGCCTGCCCCGATTGCAGGAAGCTGGTCAGGGTCTCCCACTATGACCAGTTTGCAGCCATGAGAAGCCAGTGAGAAGACCATATGCGCCGTTTCAAGGTTGCACATTGAGAATTCGTCAACCACAATCACACTTGCTTCATTATCAAAGCAACCAAAAAACGCTGACTGAATCGTAGATGCTGCATGTCCCGTTGCTTCCCGCATTCTTGCCGAAGCTCGACCAGTAGGAGCACAGAGCAGAATGTCTTCTTCCTTATAGTAGCTGCCTTTTGCAACCTTAAACGCTTCAATGATGGTTTTGATGATAGTCGTCTTACCACTGCCTGGACCGCCAGTGATTACCGTCACGTTCTGACTGTCACTGCCGTATACGGTGTACGCTGCTTGCTTTTGAGTGTCATCCAACAGGAAGCCGTCCTTTTGCTGAACGTTCTGGATAGCTCTGTCCACATCGGCTTTCGAGACCATGCCGCACGCTGCATTCATGCAATGGTGCAATGTATGGCAAAGGAACGTGATGTCGCATTCAAGTGCCCAGTATCGGCGCAGATAAATGCAGAAGAGAGGTTTTCCGCTTGCGTTCCCGCTAGACTTTTCTGCCACCAGCAAGCCTTTCCGTCTTGCGCCATTCACTGCATCTCGTATTGACTGTTCAGGAATTCGTGATTCGTGCAGCTCTTTCTCCACGGTCGTTGCAACGCAAGCCATCAACTGATTCAGCCAAACGAAAGAATGTCCTTCCATCTGCGCCTGCACCTCAAGCGAATGCAGAACGATAGCTTCCACTCTGCGCTGGTCTTTCCTGTCCATGCCCAAACCGACCAACGCGATTCGGTCAGATGCAGCAAATCCGATACCATTCACATCCTGATATAGGCAGTACGGGTTTTCCTTGATAGCAGCCAATGCCTGCTTGCTGTCTCCGTATTCTTTCAGAACGGCATTGATTTTTTGCATCGAGATAAAGGGAAGCAGAAAAGAAATCAATTCCTGGTCTTTTGCGATATGAATATAGGCATCGTGGATTTTCTTTGCTGCCTTTTCTTTGATTCCGGCAAGTTCTGTCAGCTTTTCCGGACTTTTCTCGATTATTTTGAGGGAATCAGCACCAAATGCTTTGATGATTTTCTTTGCCGTTACAGGTCCAACTCCCGGAACATATCCGCTGGTTAGCAGCTCGTAAATAGAGTCCGTGCCGCCCGCCTCATAGTCAATCTCGGCGCTTTCGACCTTGACATACTGTGTTCCCCGCCGCGCATCCTGCTCCCAATGTCCTTGATAAGTGATGTAAGCATTCTCGACCGGATTCGGGATAATACCCTTGAGGACAATGCTCTTGCCGTCTTCAATGCGGGAAGCAACCAGAATCGCAAATCCGCTTTCAGGGTCGCAGAATGGAACATCAACGATTTTGGCCTTGAATTTTGTCGCGCTTTGTACTGCATGTCTGTGGCTATTGAAGCTCTTTTGTGGTTTCATCACTAAATGCCTTTCTGAATTTGCATTACACAAACAATATGCCAGAATTTTTTGCAACAAATTTACACTTCCCTGCGGCTATTGTGGTTGCTCTTGTGTCATTGTATTTTGTTGCTTTTCCGTCTTTAGAGCTTGCTATTCCTTGCATTACATGAATTTGCTTGCCGACAAGGAATACGCTGCCCGGATAGTTGCGGTTCATGTTTCTGTATGTTGGATGGTGCTCTTTTACTTTGAGTTTGCAAACATCATTCGGATGCTCTTTGCGAAATTCTTCTAGGCTGGCAGCTTCTTGCTCCGTTGCTTTATGCCGATTTGTAGCAACCACCTTATCATTGAGTGTGTACACGCGGTTCATATTTTCATTGTTTAATGCTCTTCTATCGTGACGACGGAACTGTTTCAGCTCATACGGCACACAATTGTTGATGGTGCTATCGCAAACATCGATAGGCAAAACAGAGCAGGCGATACAATAAGCATCAAGCCAGTGGTCTTTACTTATACCGTGCGCTGCACGATAGTCGTGGGTACTTTTACCATTGGTCATAAAGGAATGCTTCGGAAAAAGAAAACTTAATTCTTTCGTCAGTGCTGGAATGATTTGATTCAATACACTCAAAGCACCGTACTTTTTGTTGAGTCCAGTTTTCTCTTCAACAAGCTTTTCTTGCCAGGCGACATCTTTGTGAACGAGATTATGATGCTCTGCACATAGACCAACAATATTGGCGATGGTGTTGCTACCATTCTCGGATTTCGGCACTACATGGTGGTAATGCTCAATGGGCTTTTCACAAAACAGACAGTGGTGCTCCTGCATTTCGGAAACAGCATTTTCAAGGCTCCCTTTTTGGTAGAGAGGTCCCCGCTGATATTGCCATTTCTGAATGTTAGGATTATCAAGCCGCATGAACGCGAATTTGTTGACTTCAAGTACAACATCGCTGATGGGGAGAAACTTTTGAATTTTCTTTACCAAATTGATGTGTGTTTGGAGCAGCTGATTTGCGGTGGGTGTAAGCCATCCTTCCAGCCTTGCGCGATTGGTGTACTTTGCTTCTTTGTTTTTGATGCCAACGCAGAGTACATCTTTCTTGCATCCCGGAAGATGACGTTTGATAACACCAATTTCTTTTGCACGTTTGCTAGGATTCTTGCTTTGGGCAGTATCTTGCTTTACACACTTCTTAGAAATGGTGCCATTTGCCTTAGCTCTCCGCTGACGGCGGCAGCGTCTGCCATTTGTGCGCCTTGCGCGGCGGGCTTTTTTGCGGTCTTGCATCAGTTTTGGAATCTTTTTATTGCGAGTTTCCAGATGTGCGGCAAAGACTGCCGTGCCATCTGCTTTGACTACAGCAACACCAATATTGGTTCTGCCGGGGTCAATGCCTAAATATAGGGGCTGCACTACATCGTTGGTTTCATACAGCAGTTGGATAGTAAACGGATTACTTTGTACGACTCGCGCTTTTTGCTCTTTAAGCAGATGGCGCACATGTCCGCCGCGAGTCGTAGGCATTAAAGGTTTACCGTCTTTGTTGAGCACATAAATAGTGGACATATACGCCACCTCCTTTACGATAAGTCTCTCCTGCCGAAGCAGGAGGTTGTGTTTCCCTTGGCTAGATGACGCCTTCGCATGGTTGCAGGCTGGGAAAACCGTACAAGTGCAGCTCGTCATCTTGATATACAAAAGTACATCCGCCTGTGATATTGAAGAAACTTAGTGGAATGGGGTCATTCCACTAAAATTCTTCAATACCCCAACCATTTGATACTCCTTAATACAACACAAAATGATAATTCGGATACTTTGATTTGAGTAGTTTCCACTTCAACCGAAACGCTTCGGTTTGAATATATTTGCCATTCTTTTGGTCGTATCCCTTTACATCCTCTACCACGACCGTGCCGCTTTTGTCGCGGTAATAAAAATCTGCACGATAATCAATTTTCTGAATCCTTTTCCCCTCATACTGAAAAGCATTCTGAATCGTCAATGGGACCTGCCGTTTCAGCTCCGTGATGCTCCCACCTTTTTCGAGCATCTGCAAATCCAACCACCGGCAATACTCCTTCGTCGAATCGAACACATCCACGATGTCGCCGTGCTCTTTCGCATCCTTGTTTCCTGCTACAAAGCCGTCCCTGTACGCATATACCTTATGATTCCCGTATTTCGGATGCGTCACTTTAGGCTCTTTAGGTTTGCTGACCTTGGCACAGTCTTTTCCTCCCTGTACCTGAATACTCAGCGCAGGGTTCTTTGCTAATGTATCATTCAACCATTTCTGTGTCAGCTGCATTTCGGGTGCCTCGGATGATGGTGTAAAAAGAAAACTCTTATACTTCAATTATACCATTCCTGCACTTTGGTCACAACAAATTGTTGTTTTGTTAACTATCATTTCACAATTACAATTTCTTTCAATGTGCTAATCACTTGCGTACCTGTTATTGTATTTCATTTATTTTCATGTCTCTGTTATTGCGTTCCTGTTGTTGTAATTCAAAATTGCTTTGGATAAACATAACGGAGATTATTTACATCGACTTTTCTTGCTGCTCTCAGGCGAAGTGGGCATTCAGAAAAACTTGCATAAATACATTATCCTTGGCCTTTGTGGTATTCTGAGGTTCTCACTGTTACTTTTTTTCTTTCCAAACCAATCCATTCAGCTCAACTAAACAGAGATTATTTACGTTCCACTTTTTCTGTTGAGACTATAACAGAGATTGTTTTCATTCGTGTTTCGTCTTTTGCTCTATTTAGAGGCTTCTTAATATCAGAGTATTCTCTGTTCTGTCTTAACGGAGCTCATTTTCATTTTTAGCTTCATCTTTCATTCCTGAAGCCTTCCAAACAAACGTAGATTATTTACGTTTGCTTTTCGATTCACAGTATTTAGGCTCCTATTCAATCTAACCTGAGATTCTTTTCGTTCCAGTTTTTTTCATGACACAGATTGAATGCGTAGTATCAATATACTATTCCGAGATTATTTACGTTTTACTTTTGCATTCAGAACTATCGGACTATTCCAGGTAATGCATATCACACTTTGTGGAGTCCACATCAAACAGCGTTTATTTTCGTTCAAGTTTGGTTTTGCTGCTCATTCATTGTTCGTGTCTCACCTTCTCTCCCCTACTATCATGTGAGCCTAAATTTCTTGAGTTGTGCCAACCGGAGAGTGTTTTCTTTCCGTTCTGGATATTATAGGCGAGCCTCCCTATCACGGCTGCGTTATACCCGAGGTTATTTACGTTCATTTTGGGGAAGCGGTATCTTGAGAACGACTTGACAGAGGTTATTTACGTTCATCTTCTGGCCCCTCTCTACCAGTGACTAGCTTTTTTCAAGCGGAGGTTATTTACGTCAGATTTTTGCTGCAATGTAAAACGAGGTTATTTACGTTCATTTCTCTAAAGTCACGGGAACCCAAACGCCTCATGGTGTTTCCAGAACGTAAAAACGTGCTACATTTAACACTTTGTAATTCTTATTTCGCAACTTCCGCGCTTTTCCCGTTGATTCCCCATAGAGCTCTCTTAGAATCCTTCTTATAATTACAAAATCAAAACTGCAACGTTAATTTTCTCTCATATGTGTTTGCTTTTATCATTAGAATGTTAGTATTATCATCGTATTACCGTGCTTTTGTTTTATCCTTACGAATCCAATTCTGCAACGTAAATAATCTCTGATTCCGCCGTTATATTGCTTTCTCGTATGAATTGTGTATACTGTTCGTATATTTCCAATGTAATAGTTCATTTTGGATGTAATATATGCGTAAAGGATGATGACATTTACTGCAAAACAAACTATTATATTGTAAGTGCCCCGTGAGAGCATGGTACAGCAGCTGCGTCCGTTTGGAATCAGATAAGAGGTTATACCCTAGGTTATTTTCATTGAATTTTGGATAGCGCCAGCAACATAACGGCTAATCAAGACTGAGGTTATTTTCATTCGATTTTTAGTCAATCAGAACTCTTAGCTGTTTCGTAGCAAACGGAGATGATTTACGTCTCATTTTTGAAGCGGGGACTTTACTCCATGGGACATGAAGGTTCATGCCAGGTGTATTGCATGACGGAGATTATTTTCGTTGCGTTTTTAGCAGCAGGACTTCTTTAACTGCTGTACCTAAAAAAGAGGTTATTTTCGTTTGGCTTTGCCAATACTTCTTTCAGCAAAGAACTACAGTTAGAATGGTGTGATTCCCATTATCTGTTGTGGTTCAGAACGGCCCTCCCCTCCCCCACTTGCTTGGGAACACTGTATTGTAGAGCAGAGATTATTTACGTTTCAGTTTGTATCTGCTTATAAGTACACTGCTACTTGAGCTGCAATTTCTTATGCAATTCAAAGCAGAGGTTCTTTTCGAGTCAAACAGAGGTTCTTTTCGCAATTTAACCGAAATAAAGCTCTGTTCCCAAAGCAAACAATCTACTCCGAAACACAAAACAAGCTCCCGTGAAGAGCAAAACAAACTCTTTTTACAAGCAAAATAACCTCCGTTTCTTCTATATATAATAAAGAATAAGTAATAAAAGAATAAAATATAAATTACATCTAAAAAAGAAATAAGAGAATCGTAATTCTAATCAATAGAACCTTGACATTATGTGACATTTGTTGTAAACTAAATTATAATGTTCTTAGTGTAACCATTTTTAGGAAAAGCTTTCTTTGATGGTTTGCTGCATATTAAAAGAAAGGCTGAGCAGCCATCTGGCTTGTCTCAAATCGACGATGAAAAAGAAAGACAGCAACGCAAAAGCTAATGATAATGTTGAGTCAGTTGTTGGTGAAGTTCTCAGTAATGAGGAAGTTCAAGAACAGATGGCATTGGCTCAACTACCCGAGGTTAAAGCGCTCAATAAGTCTATCATCACGAAAAGCAATGACTTGATTCAAAAGACAAAATATTCATTGCCTCGAAATGAGCAAAAGATTTTGCTGATTATGCTATCCAAAATCGACCAGCGTAATGATAGAGATGCATCGAAATATTACACCATTACATTCCAGGAGTTTTCAAAGCTTACAGGCGTAGACATCATGCGCAGCGGTTATAAACCGCATCTACAGCAGATTGTAGAAAACCTGGAAAACCGTACCTTCTGGGTTCCCGACGGGCCGGACCAGTTAAAAACCATTTCTTGGATTAGCAAGGGCTCTCGCGTTAATTTCAAAGACAAAACCATTCAGATGCGCTTTAACCCAGATATCTGGAAAGACATCGCACAGCTGACAAGCAATTATACTTCTTATAGTATTGAGTATTTGCTCACGATGCAAAGCACCTATTCGATGCGCATTTATGAGATTGTGTTGTCCTATGATAACGGAACCAGAGAATACAACTACACAAACGGCGTGATATTCGAACCAGTCACGGAAGCTGTGCTTCGTAAATTCCCAGACAAGCAAAATGAGCTGAAGGGTTACAAATACAAAGTCTTTGACATGGAAGAATTCAAAGGAATGCTTTCTATGCCGTCCAAAGATGAGATACTTCGCAGCAAAAAGAGCAGAAAGACGGAAAGCAGCTCTGAGCCTAAATTCAGCAGAGAAAAAACTGTTTCCGAAAAATACAAGGTCTTTTCTGATTTTGAGAAGAACATCCTTGCACCTGTCAAAGCCGAAATTAACGAGATGACAGACCTCTGGTTTGATTATGAACCGGTTCGGCGCAAAGGTGTGAGAAAGTACGAGTTTCTTTATATTTTCATTAAGTACAAGACAAAGGAAGAAATGAAAAAGGTCCGTGCCTTCCATGAAGAGCGGCAGAATCTTGAAACCGAAGTTGGCCGAAAGCGCAAGTCCCGCCGCGTAGTTAGTCTTGAAGCTCTTGAACAATATAATCTTCCTCTATCTGAAACTGTCATGAGTATGAGCTACCACATGGCACGAAACGAAGTGAAAGCCAAAGCTCAATACCAGGACTACGAAGAAAAGCTGACGCCGGAAGAGCGCAACATCTTTACTGATGTGTTTACCATTGTTGGTAAAATCCTTACCAGCACTCGGAATCCTGAGCATAACAAAGAAGCTTTTGACGCTCTGAACCGTATTATCAAGGATAACAACGGGTTGAAGACTTGGACGTTCGGCATTGCCACGAGGTACAAATCCTTGCTGGAAGCAGACGGTGGAACAAAGACCGCCAACTATTACCGCAAAGTCATCTTCAATGATTTGATTGAAAGCTCGGCAACCACAATCGCGTTGGGTGAACGGGCAATCAATGCTCATGAGAATGGCCTGAACAAGCTGATTGATTTTACTACAGTGTTCGATGAGGACACAAACGAATGAAATAGAGCCCACCATTTGGTGGGCCTTTTTTGTTTGCCAAACAACAGAAATGAATTTACACCAACAGGGATTTAAGTTCTGGAGCAGAGAGAAACTTTCATTAGCAATGTCATGAGATGCCAACCCAGGTCGTACACCAACAGGAACGTGCGTTCCAGACAGGGGATGAATAGTACTCTGTCCACTGCCAAAAGCAGCGGTAACAAGGCTCTAACAATTAAGATTGGATTTATACCAACAGGGATGTGAGTTCTTGACGGCTTGTATAGAATATCAAAAAGAAGCAGTCTCCAAAGTTCGCGTTGACATTTAGCTAAAGCATGTTATAATTGAATTATTGAAATTGTGGGTGTTGACATTTTGTGCGATTTGTATATGCAGGCGGAGCTCGTAATTGGGCCTTACAAGGCAAAAATCACGCTGTCAGGTCAAGCACCACGTTAAGACTAAAATTACAATAACAGGTACTCAAGTAACTCAACTCTTGAGTAATGAGGTGCGTAACATGCCAGCGAAAGTCATCACAGTCGCAATTGAAAAGGGCGGAACAGGGAAGACCGTTACCGCTTCAAACCTAGCATATCTGATGGGGGAAGATGGGAAGAAAGTGCTGTGCATTGACACAGACCCACAAGGCAATTTGACCAGTGCCCTCAGTGATGGAAAAGGTGAAATCACAGAGGGTCTGTATGAAGGGCACGCACTCTATGATATGTTCAGCGGCTTCCGGTATACGAAAACCCGCGATTTCATTGTCCCGACCGAGTATGGTGATAATGTGGATATGATTCCCGGAAGTGCTCAAACGCCGAAAATCAATCAGAGATTAGCTGACTTGTTTGATGATGCGAATATCCTGGCCAAAAGTGGAGCCATGAAACGCATTGATAAGATGTCGGACTTCCTGTTTTATTTCTTGGAGCAGGTGTTGGACGATTATGACTACATAATTATCGATACGCAGCCGACCCGTGACTCATTGCTGCTTACCAATGCAATTAGTGCAGCCGATTATATCCTGATTCCCATGATGTGTGATGCAAACTCCCGTGGGTCTGCGTTCAGAACGTTCGCACTGTGCAATGAGCTGTGCAATGCACCGGGGAGCCGAATCAAAGGCGTGGGTGTTCTCTTGACAGCGGTGAATAAAAAGGCGAAAGCTGCAAGGCTGATTCGCACACAGTGTCAGGATGTTTTGGGTCCTGCTCTGTTTGAGCATGAAACCCCGAACAGCATCAGTGTCGGTATGTCTGTTACTAATTATCAGCCAGTGTGTTTCTATGCAGCAAAGCAGCCTGTTTCGATTGCATATCAGCAGGTTTATAAAGAATTGATGAAGCGTTTGGCAAAGCTGGAGGTGAAATAAAATGGCATTGACAAAGAAGAAGGGGCCTGTAACCACACCCAAGTTGCCTAATATTGAAGCTTTGAAGAAAGTAAACAACAATAGCGCCGGTGCATTTTATAACGACTTACTCAATGCAAAGCACAAGATAGAATACGAGAGCCGCGACATATCCCTCTTTAATATCCGAACAAACCCTGATAATGAAATATTCCGTGAAATAGATGACGATGAAGATATTCGGATTCTTGCGGATGACATCAAGCGCAACGGCCTGTTGCATAACCTGGTCATGTTCCCATCCACAGAAGAGGGGAGAGAGGTCTATGTTCTTCTTTCCGGTGAAAGAAGATATCGAGCTCTCAAGCTGCTTGTTGAAGAAGGGGATACCTCCTGGCAGATTGTTCGGAACTGCAATGTCATTACGACAGAGCTTTCCGATAACGAAAAGAAGGTATTGCTTTACAGCGCAAACCTGCAGGTGCGTGGTGGCCTAAATGATGAGGCAGTTCGCAGAAAGGCTGTATCAGATTTTATCGAATGTCTCCAGAAAGAACCCTATAATATGAATAGGGTAGACGCTCTGAAAGCAATCAAGAGCGTGAGTTCTGTAAACCCGAAAACCATCGACAGAGATGCACGGCTCGAAGATAAACTGAAGGGGAGCCTGAAAGAGCTTCTCGACGCAAAATTCCTGAGCAGAAGCGAGAGTGAAAGCTATCTGCGATTCGATGATGAGAAGCAGGATGAGATTGGTCAAAAGTATCAAGAGCTCAATGCAGTGGATTGTCACGGCGATACCGGGGAAGAAGCAGGGAAGAACCACATCGAAGTGATGCGCGATACGCTTCACGATACGTTCCGGGAATACCTGTTCAGTGCCTTGCAGCAGCGCACCAGAGCAGAGCACGAAGAAACCTATAAGAAATCCATCGAGTATTTTGACAGTGAATTACAGGAGCTTAAAAAGAAAGCCGAAGAGTTCGGGATTATCAAAGAGTGCAACACCCCGGAAGAAGTAGCAGATTTTGAGTATGATGCCCAAAAGGATGCTACCAAGGACGTTGCCAAGAAGGAGAGGGAAGCGGCAGATATCAGTGTAAGTGCCGTATTAAAAACCACTCCGACAATCATCAAGAAGTTGCAGCGAGTCTATTCAAACAAGAGCTATGAAAAAGCATTGCGCCATGTTTCACAGCAATCGAGAGATTCCGACATTGCAGCACTCGAAGAAGTGATTGAGATGGCTACAAAGCTGAAAGAAAAAATCAAAGCCGTGGATTGATTAAGGGAAACCTAAATGAATAGTGAAAAAAGCACAATTTCAGTGCGGTTCCGTTCAGAATTTGCGGAAATACTCGAAGTTCGGGCGTGGTACGAAGGAAGTCGCTTGGGAACACTGACAAACCGATTGGTTAGAAGTGAACTTCAAAAGGTCAGCAGAGTAGGGGAGAAGTACATCATCTCTAAAGGTTCTGCTGAATACGACGAGCTGGTAGCTACCGGAGGTCTGGATGAATCGTACTATCTCTTACCAGAGATTGATGAAATCATATCCTTCATGCCGACCAACGAAGGTAGACGAGGAACAAAGCTAACGAAAAACAAACAGGTCTCGCTGTACTTGACCGAGGATGAAGTGAGCCAGCTGAATAGAGTTGTTTATGCACAGGATGTATTCGGAACCTATGACAGCGAAAAGATTCTATCGTATCGTTACGCAATCCATGGGCTGCTCCTAAATACTGAACTTCTGAAAAAGCAGATTCACAAGGATTTCTAAACATGCAGCGGATGCACTACCAAGAAAACGCTTGGAATGAGCATTCGCTGTTTGCTTTTTTTGTAAGAAATGAATTTACACTAACAGGTATGCGAGTTCTGGATGAATTGTATGGCTTGCGGCAAGAAGCTAAAAGTCCTCCCTATATTTCGCTAAACGGAGATTTAGCGAAGCTAGAAATCAAACAAAATACAGTCCCCTTTTCGTTGATTTTCAAAGCAAAACCTTAAAAGCGCGAAATAAAAAGCCCCAACCAGAAAGGTCGGGGCTTTATTGTTATTTAGGCGAAGCTGTAGTTTGCAACAACTCCCATGAGCTCTTCACGAGTCTGCGGGTCAGATGTTGCACCGCTCACAACGGTCCATTCGGCAGCTTTAGCATAATCGCCAATCAGCATACCAGCCTGAACCCAGTTCGCGAGAGAGCGCATCGTGTTTACATTGCCATCTGTAGCGCCACAAGTCTGGCACTTCTTGGCAATTTGGTGAACGCAATCTACCATCGTCTGCAGCGGGACATCATTTCCACAGCCGGTCATACCCTTGATACGTTTGATGATAACCGCATCATTCGGGCATTTCATGTCAACGATGAGATGGTGGCGGTCGATGAACGACTGGTTCAGCGGACGCCAGCCTTCCAGGTCAACATTCAACGTGGAGATGATGATGCAATCAGGATGCCGATGCAGCATCTCACCTGTCGGCAATACGACGCAGCCAGTTTCATCCAGCAGGCCATTCAAGCCGGGCATGACGGACGGACGCGTAATCAGAGAAGGCTCCTGCAGCTCACAGACCCAACCATTGCGGATAGCGCGAACCAGAGGGCTCTCAACATAGCGGAAGCCCTGGCTGCAAGCCTCAGAGCAAAGCTTCATCTGCTTGCGGAACAGCTCGGTCATGCATTCGGTTTCAGTGGCATCAGCCTTAGAAACGCCAGTAATAGCTTCATATGCTGTCACGGGGTCCATACTGATATCAGTTGCGGTCGGCAGGTCCTTGAACAGTTCCTCATTGATGCTATCGTCAGAATCAGTAGAATCAATGGGCATCATGTCGCCAATCAGGTTATACATTTCAGTACCAGCATTGCAGGTAATGAACGTATAAGGTAGACCAAGACCGGCAGCAATCGCACGAGCACCAGCAGTCTTACCGACAGACGGGTCACCACGCAGCATGACGTTGGTCATAGGGCGTTTGGTGCCGTGTGTTTTAGAAATGAGATAGCAGGAAGTCACAACTTCTTCGGGAAGGATGTATCCGTCATCAATCTGTGGGACCAGGCTCTTCTCCTCGTCAGAGAGAATACGATTGTTATCAGCAAAATAGCCAACAAAGTCTTTAACAGACTTAAACGTGAACTTGCTGGTTCCGGAGCCTTTTTGGTCGCTCATAAACTGGAAAGTGCCCCAAACCATGTCCGGAAGGAACTTCTTGCTCTTGGCAAGGGTTTGAGTAACATTTTTCAAGTTGCCGTTGTTGGGATATTTGGCCTTGAGCTCTGTGTTTTGCTCCAGCATAGCGTCCATCGCAGTACCGGCCAAAGCGCAGGCGTATTTGACCTTCTTTGTGGTGTCGATTTCTGCAACATAAGATTGGAAAATTTCTTCAAAACCGTCAACACGATTTCGAAAATCACCCCAGAGAAGCAAAAAGAAAGGAGCAAGTCCAATCTTTGCAACATCCAAAATATTACCATTAAATCCAGTAGATGCGTACATTTGGCCGGTGCTTCTGTCATAAATCAGGCACAGAGTGTTCCCCAAATGGTCAGTTTCACATTCTTTGTAGATATTGTTATCTACCCACTCGGCCATTGTACGACCATCTTTGTTGCAAGAATACGCACCGACTTTTCGTCCATTCTCAATCATCTCAGCGCGGCACAATGCCTTCGCGAAATCTGCAGTTATTTTGCCCGGTACGCAGTGTCCATTGGTCTGGTATACCCCGGCCTGCTTTACACTAGCAGCGGTAGGGTCATCAATAAACCTCGTTCCGATGCCTAGCTGAACATCATGGAAAATGGCAGGCAGCGCAGGGTCAAGCAAGTCATAGGTCTTGCCGGTCCACCACATATTTTGCGTATTCATAGTTTTCTACCTCCGATTAAATTAAAATAGTCGAGACCAGCAAGAATGCCAGTCTCGACTTAAATTAGTGTGTAATCGCCCGTATAGCCTGTTAGCACAGCTCACGGGGCTTAGAATTGATGATTAGAAGGGCAAATCGTCCTCTTCAACCGCATCGAATTCATCTGCCCCATATTCACCGTAAGTCGGTGCAGAAGGAGCAGGAGCCGAAGCGGGAGTTGCTGCAGGAGCAGGAGTGCTGTTCTGAGTAGTGTCTTTGCCGCGACTTGCAAAAGATGCTTTGTCAGCCCATACGGTGTAGAACGTACGATTTTCACCGTCCTTATTCTTGTGAGAATAGCTGGACAAAGTACCGGCAACCATGATAGGGTCACCTTTATGGAAATGACTTGCAATAAATTCCGCAAGCTTACCGGAGGCAGCGACAGCCACAAAGGAAGGAACATCAACCCACTGCCCATCCTTCTGGTAAGAACGGTTGCTGGCAACCGTAAAGTTTGCAATGTTATTTCCGTTCTGAGTAGAACGGGTCGTAACATCTGCGGTCAGGTTACCCATCAGAAGGCCCTCGGAGAAGTTGCCACTGACATCTGCTTGAATCGTTGCGGCACTCAGATAAGAATAGTACTTTTTCTGTCCGTCCTTATCATAGGAGCCGGATTCAAAGCGGCCAGTGGCCAACACTGGTGCGCCCTTGACGAGTTTTGCACGCAGATTGTCACTGATAAACTTCTTCGGAGCGCGAACCGGGATAAAAGAAGTCTCCTTATTCTGTCCACGGTCTACCGCAACACGAAACCCAACGTATGTGTTGTTGCCAATAGTGAATTCTTCTGCATCAGCAGTAAGACGGCCGATGATGGTGAAAATGTTAACGTTAGTCATGATTTTGTCTCCTTTCAAAAGACAGTTAATAAATAAAAAAGGCAGGCTCCCCAAACAAATGAGAAGTCTGCCTTACGACGAGATTGTGAATTGTACGAGCGCATATATCGCCTAGTAGATGGTATCTATCGTACAATATTCATTGTATCGAGTTCGCATATATCGTCAAGCATTTTTGGGATGAAATCACACAATCGTTGCGTGAGCAGTGAGCCAGTCACCTACTTTGTTGTACAGAACCGTCTGGTTCACATATTCTTCGCCGTAGTATTTCTGAGCCTGCTGGACACTCAAAGAATCATCACCAAAATAATCGCTTACATCGGCATCGGTGACCTTGATTTTCTCTGCTTCAGCCACAGCCTGGAAAATCAGATACGCCTTTACGCTTTCTTCGATGCGGTCATTGTAGCTGTCGAGCAAGGCATCCTCAGTATCGTAATCGGTGGTTTCCAGGTACTCGTCCATGGTCTTACCCATGTTCTCTGCACTTGCTTCGATTTCCTTGCGGTAAGTATCACGCTGGTCATCAATAAGGTTCTGAGGAATTTCGGAAACAACGGAGTTATCCATCATATAGTTATAGATGGCGAGGCCCAGAGCATCTTTGGTCAAAAGCTCATTGTAATACTGTTTGAAAGTATCCACGGAATTGACCAGAGTGCCATCCTCGGTGTAATACTTGTTATCGCCGAAGCAGTTCACGATAGAGTCATCCGTCAAGGTCAGTTCAGAGACATCCTTGAGTTCGATGCGGAACTGAACATCCTGACCAGCCAGGCTCAGAGTGTTGCCCTCGGAATCCGTGGTGTCAGGGTAGCTGTCGGGGAAAGTCACAGTGATATCGAACTTCTCACCGGCAAAATGTCCTTCAATCTGGCTCTCAAAGCCATCCACATAATATCCCTGACCCAATACGATTTCGGCATCCTTTGCAGAACCGTTCGGGAATTCATCGCCGTTGTAGGAGCCGGTATAATCCACCGTCACGCAATCGCCTTCCTGCGCCGCGCGGTCCACAGTGGTGTGTTCACCGTAAGTCTGCTTAATCTGCTGCAAAGCGGAATCCAGAGCGCCGTCTTCCATGTGCAGGTCTTCAGTCTTAAAGGTCATATGGTCATAGTCATCCGGAAGAGTAACAATATTCTTGGCCTTGACACCAGCATAGTGACCGTCCTTTTTTAGACCCGCACTGTAATCAATGTCCAGCGCAGTCTCGACGGTTGCAGATTCTTCAGTGGCAGTAGAAGAACTGTCACTGCCGGACACAGCAGTCGATGCACAGCCAGACATGATAATGGATGCAGCCAGAGCAGTTGCAAGGATAAAAGAAGTTTTACGTTTATTCATAAATTAGGGCAAGGAGACCCGCGACTTCAGTCGTGGGAGGAATTGCCCATTCACATCCTTTCGATTAAATAATTTGTTGCAGGTTCTAAAAGGCGCAGCTTTTTGAATGTCACACCTTTGGAAATCGTTGTACCATCCAGCTTTTTAAGTGCAAAACTTCCCGAAGAGCGGCGGCCGGATACAAAGCATTCTTGCCCTTTGTAGAGGACCTTGTCCCACAAGCGGTAGCCTTCAACGATATAAGGTGTTTGACTTCTTTTCCGGTAGCCACCTTTAGAGAAATTTGCTTTATGGGTTTGCCGATTATGGTGTCTGATAGCCTTTGTACGGTAGCAAACGCTGCAAGGCTCAGCCAGTGGATGCTTGCTAATACAGCGAGCATCGTTTGTATGACTCTTCTTGATGTCATTTTGCTCACGGCTCATTTTAGTGATATAGCCATAAGTTCCCTGAACAGGAATAGGCAGCTCTTCTTTCAAACGTGCCGTTAAAGTTTTGCGCATAATGCCCATGAAAGCAGCATCTCGAAGAGGTTTGCCGCGTTCCTTGCCATCGAGTGTTACCTTCCCTTTGTGAAGGTTCTCATGGCATGTGGCACATAAAGTAATAAGGTTGCCTGGAGCGTTGCCGCCAGTCTTACGGCTTTCGAGATGATGTACATGCAGCTTGACTACTTTTTTGGCAGTATTATGAGCACCACAGCATTGACAAGTGTAATGGTCACGCTTCAAGACATACTGACGGACATTGTATTCGTCGTACATCTCGCCAAGCTGATAGTCTGTTCCCACCGGTAGAGGTTTTCCAGCAAGCATCGCCTTCAAGCGCTGCGTGTCAAATTCTGCTGTTTCTACTCTTACAAGAGAGATAGGCAAAATTCTGCAGATATGCTTGATGACGGTAATATGCTCTTGAATTTTTACCTCAACCGAAGGTGCCAGCCAACCTTTATGCTTGCTATGTACGCGATTATCAAATCTCGGTGCGCGGTAACGGGTCTTACGGTTGCGTCTCGAACGGCGGTTTTGTTTGCGCGTAGAAAGCAATTCTGCTACATCGCTGCGAGGAGTAAATTCCTCACGGTAGAGTTCGCGCTTCTCGGTAGATGCAGACAAACCAACATGCTTGCTGCCTGCGTCAACGCCCAAAGTGATTGGTTGTTTGTATCCCGCACTTCCGTACAGGAGCTTGATTGTAAACGGTGTGCGTTTTACAACGCATGCTTTTTGCTGTTTTAATAGCAGACGAGCTTTTCCAGGGAAGCACGGCATCAAGGGCTCGCCGTGCTTGTTAAGTACATACACATATTGCATGATGCCATGCTCCTTTCGATAAAATTGCAGCTAAAAAGAAGCTGCTCACTCCTCCGAAGAGGGTTAAAATCCTTCCCCAAGGTTATAAACGGCTTGATGCGAGCACGCCTGTCGGCTTTGCCTCAGCTTTACGTGATGTGTTGCCTTAGAGCGCACGGCTAGGATTTACACCGTACGGTAACTGTCTATTCGCTTATAACGGGGCGCAACTTAATGCGCAAAGGGTAGTCAACATATCCTTGCGGACACTTCTAAAGTGCGGACTTGCCGGAGCAAGTTCACGACTTTAGTCGTGGGTTATTGACTTGGTATTCTCCTATTTTTGATATGTTATTTATTTACTGGACTTGCAGGATGCTGTTCAGCAAATCTTCATTGTTCGTGACGGCCAGGAAATTACGGTCGGTGCCTTCCACGAGATAGGTTTTGCTGCTGTCGGAGTCAGCATAATCAGAGCGGGCAACAGTAAAACCGGAAAGCGTCTGCTTGGTATCGGCAAACTGAATATCATCAGCATTGTAGGATGCGGGTGCAAACACAACCTCAGAATCTCCGTCTTTGACCAGAACGCGCTCATTCGTCAGACTCAAAGTACGTCCGTCAAATTCGACCGGTACGTTATCAAGTAGCAAGGAAGCTCCGTCATTGGCAGGTGCGGCACCGCTCAGCAAAGCGGTTACTTCTTCATTTGCTGCATCGTTAATGCTTTCATCGCCGGTAGCACCGTATGTAGCAATCACAACAAGTACTTTACCGTTCCCGATACCTTCAATGCCGGTAATCATATGAGTGGCACCGTCTTCGTGTTCGGTCATTGTACTGTTGCCCAGATAAGAGCTGTCGCTCACCATACGAACAAGATAGGTTACTCCATTGCGCTCATACTGCAAGGCAGTGCCATCGTACTTGATGCTGTCTGCACTGTCTACAGCGACCGCTACCTTGGATTCGCCATCGGTAATCAGGAATGTCGAAGAACCCAGCGTCCAGGTGTTTCCATCCGAAGTCATAGAGACTACGGGGGTCAACGCTTCCTGATTTTCAAAATCAGCATCGGTCGTCGCAACATCAGCCGAAATGTTCAGGGTGCTTCCAGTAGACGGATAAACGGTAGAATCATTCTTACGGCTTTCAGCAATCGTCATGCCCATAACAACCACAGATGCAGCAAGAACTACACAGCTGACACCCAGAATGACATTGCCGCCTTTGTGGGACTTAACAGCCACTTTAGGCTTGACAGTTTTTTTCTCGGTATCTTTCGCTTCAGGTTTTTTCTCCGATTTCTCTTCTGGTTCTTCATCTGCATACGGATTCTTGAACCCACCAAACGAAGGAGAGACAAAAGAGTCGCTATCGTCATCCGGTTGATTACTTTCGGGTTTTACGGCAGACTTTTCCTCATTGACAGCAGGAGCCGCTTCCATAACGGGTTTCGTTTCAAACTCATCGGAAGGCTTGTTCTGCTGAGAAGAGCCTTTCGGACGGAATTTATGTTCCGGTGTGGGGATAGGCGTTACGTTCTGAACGTTCCCTTTATTCACGGTGTCTGCCTTGTCCTTCTCGGCTTCCGACACGGGAGCGGGAATGGTAGTGGACTTATCGTCCTGGACCTTTTCAACTTTCACGAACTGAGAAAGGTCGAGTTTGGTTTCAGCGGGAGTATCCTCTTCTTTCTTCTTGTTCAGGTCCTCCGCAAAAACCGTGGTCCAGGGCTGATTCGTCCGAGTCACATAGGGCGGTTTCTTCAATTCGCCAGAACCATTCTGGCTGTACTTTTCATTGCTCATTGTTTCTCCTCCTCAAGCCCGGTTGAAGCAGACAATGCGAACATTGTAGGCATCGCTCAGGCAGGTATATACGATAAGGTCCGCAGTACCCCAAACGACCGTTCCGTCATTTTTCTGCAAAGCATCAAAACCAGTCACATCGTTGTGTCCGTCAAAGGCATCCACACAGACGTAGTTGATTTGTTCGCCAGACGGAGTGATGACATATGCGGTCGAACCGATTGCCACGGATGTCAGACCAGGCATTTCGTTATCCGCAACGATATTGCTGCCGCCATCCTGCGGTGCTTTTGGGAAAACACATGCGCTGTCTTCACGGTTGCAGGTTTCCTGGTCCGTGTTGTTATAAAGCGCAACGTCTACCCCGGCCGCAGGGATATGCAATCGGCCGCAGAAGTTCGGGTAATCGTTATCGTCGTTATAGTTCGGACCTGCCGGTGTCGCTTCTGCCTGCTGCTCGGCCTTCGCTTCTTCTTCCTTTTCTTTTTCGGAATTCTTTTCTTCCTGGATGTTCTTCAGCTTGTTATCGATTTTCTGAATAGAAGCCTGAACATCAAGAGTCTGACTGACGGGTGTTAATTCCGTGCTCCTAACCTCAGTAGAAAGAAGTTCAAGGCGGCTGGCATCCACATCAAGTGTCGGCTCCAGCAGCGCAGATGACTGAGCCGAAAGAATTGCCTGTGTTGCGAAATCTGCTGCCTGCTTATTTCGCTCAGCATTTCGTTTGACATCCATCAGAGAAAAGATAGATGCGAGCAAAGCAGCAATACCAAGCAGCAGCGCAACGATTTGTTTGAGAGTCTTCATTATTTTGCTTGCCTCTGACTTGCAACCATTTTACGGATAATACGATTGAGCTGGAAAATGGGAGACCGGCTCAACATTCTTCATTATTCGCGATTCGCACATTTCTGCAAGTTTAAGAACATTTAGGCGAATTCAACACTTAATGAAATCAGAGGTCTTCTCTTCAAAACTAATTTGGCCATTACTCTGCTGGGCTTTTTTGGAGGAGCCCCTGCCCCGCTTTCGGAAACTCTGGTCAAACGGCTGAGTTTTTTTGGGTGAATCAGGATTCTGCTTCTTCTCATTTGCAGGTTTCTTTTGCAGTTCCGTGGGAGCTTCTGTGGCACCCTGTTTCGGCTTTGACGTCTTTGCTTGACTTTCGCCAGGATTCGGTTTCGGAGCGCCCGTTCGCTTATCCGTGATAGGCTTTTTGGGCTTCTTCACTTCCTTTGACGGTTCTACCTTGCGAGTAATGTTAAAGCCCGCGAGGGCCGCTTCCCTGTCCGCCTTTGGCCGCTGAGCCGGTGCTGACGGAGCAGTTTTCGATTCAGCTTTTTGTGTCTGAGGAACATCAGGTTTTTGAACGGTGCGTGGTTGAGCTGGATGGCTTTCGGCAGGTTTTGCAGGCTCGTGAGGTTTGACTTTAGGCTCGGCCACGACTGCTTTGGGAGTGCCGAACGCATTTGTCTCTTTTGCGGGCAGGTCAGGAACTTTATCCGGCATAGGCGGTTTTTGCTCTATCGCGGGGCTGTCAACGGCATCGGGTTCAGAAGAAGCAGGGATATCGAAGTCCATCATATCCATATCCGGTTCCTCTTCATGCTCATCCACATCATCGGGAGGATTGAATACGTTAGCATCATCGTCCGCAAACGGGTCCTTTTCATCATCCATGTCAATGCCGCTAGGGTCAAATGAAAAACCAGCGTGGGAATCAGAATTTTCGGCGAAGGGGTCCTGCGTATTGTCATCATCCACAGGCAAGTCAAAGACCGACTCTTTTTCGGGCTTCGGTTCAGGCTCCGGCTCTGGCTCAAAGATGTCCGCAGAATCAAAAGGCTCAGCGGTATCTGCATTTTGGGGAGTCGATGCTGCTTTAGGGGCGGGAGGAACGATAGGCTCAGATTCATCTGCCAGAACGTCAAGGATTTCGGAAGGCTCCGGATTGATTTCGGTGTGGATATTTACCTTGACATTTACAGGTTCTTTGTCGTTGATTGGAGTGGCTGTCTCGACCGTTCCAGGACTCTTGGGCGGTTCTTTTCGAGATGTTTCAGCATGTGCTTCTTGATGCTGCTCATAGTCTCTATCCGACTTGCCTTTGTCCTGATATTTTTCAGAAATCCCTTCAAGGATAATAGATGCCTGAGATGCGACAACATCAGAATCCGAGTTCTTCCCTTTTACCTGTTTTGGACGCTTAATGAATTCACAGGAATCAAACCAAAGCTCGTCATCTAATAGCGGAATGTTCAGATAAATCAGCAAAGAGGCAGATACTATCGTGATTACCGATACCCACCACGTCAATGGATACAGGATAAGAGAAAAGCCATAGAGCACGAAAGCAATATTGCGAGCTGTGCGGCAATTTGTTTTGAGCGTTTCTTCTTTCGCGCCGTCAAATTCCGGGTATGAATCGTTCTTGCCGGGTTCATGATAAATAATGTAGCAGTGCTTGCCGTTGACTTTGTATTGAAGCAGAGTTACGACCATGGGCTCGTTTCCGCACGCTATTAAGGCTTCCTTGAATTTCTTTACCTCGTGGCGATTCAGCCGCAAAGCAACATAATCCTTGCAACCAGGAACTTCTAATTTAAGAGCCGTGTTGCCGGTATCCGTCACAACGATTTCAAGTGCCGTTGCTTCCAACAATTTACTGCGTCTTTTATAGGTTTTACCCATAACCACGATTTCCGTCAGAGTTCTTGTATCCTTGGTTACCCTGCATGAGAACAGGCAGCATACGAAGCATAAAAGAACAATCATCGGAAAGTTCATTCCGTATCACTGTCCTTCTTGTGGTTTCTGTTATCCAACACAATCAGCCTGGGTTTATTGGCAACGTTCTGGAAGTTTACTTTCTTCACGCTTGCGCCAACTTCTTGCGTTGCGGTCTGCTCTTGAACCGGTTCCAGTGCTTTTTTTGCGGTCGAGGAAGCCGGAAAGCACTGCTCGATACTGACGAGCGTTTCGTTGTTCATTCCCTTATCGTCTTCAAGGCAAAACAGCATGTTGTAGGTTCCACCAATATGGTAGTCACGGTCCTTTTGCTTTACGGTGAGGAAGATGTCGTGGGAAGCTGTGTCACGAAGCGGATTTCCCTCTTCATCTACCGGGACAAACCTCCAAGTCTCTTTAATGCCGGTCATGTCACGCTGCTGGTCAGCCGAGACGGCCAAAGCCTTTACCGTGACATATTTCCCGTCTTTTGCCCTCTGTACAACTCCCAGATATTCCACGACAAAATACCCGGCCACGAAAAGTCCAGCAGCAATGAGCACAATCCTTCGTGTATACAGAGCAAAGATAAGGCCAAGAGCTGCACTGCCAGCAGCACAGAGAGCGTATTTGATTTTCTGCGAGTTAATCATTCTGTTCATTTTTTATTTAAGCGAGAAAGCCCAACCGACGCAAAATCGGCTGGGCTTTTTACTGCTGCATTCTTTACTTGTTGGCAAGAAGCGGCATCAGCCCCGCTTATCCTCCTTTTTGAAGTTGATTTGTGTAAGCTGATACCGATTCACTGAGCATTCTGAGTCAGCGGATAGCCGCCGGAATCCAGAAGTGCAGTCAGAGTGCCATCGGTGAGATTTGCGGTAGACAGAGGAACATTATATTCTCTACCATCTGCGGTCTTAACGCTGGCGTAGAATTCAATGGTGACATCGCCGCTCATGTCGATATCGCCGAGAGCCTTCGTTGCAGTGTCGGTATTACCCGATGCAGGCTGATTGACGGTCGGCTGAGGCGTGATGACATCATTATCGCCGTTCTCAGATACAGGAGGTACGCCAACCTGATGTCCGGTTACAGCAGTGAGAACTCCGTTTACACCATCATAGACGGACGGTACGAAAGCATAGCCAGCCACACCGCCAACGATGACAACTGCCAGAATTGCTGCAATGACCTTGCTGCTCTTTTTCTTTTGCGAAGGCCGAGCAGGCTCTGCGGTGGCTTGAGTCGGTGCCGGTGCGGCGTGGTGAACGCCGCTTGCAGGCTTTTCCTTTTTGCCCTTGCCAAGCCCGAAACGCTTCTTGGCCGCTTCGTTTGCTTCCTGCTGCATCAATTCCTGAGCCACCATTGTCTGGCGAGTGGCCGTCATCTGGTCCGGAAGTTCATTGGGGTCAGGAATATAGGGAACGGATGCAGTCGCTTGGGAAGGCTGTTCAACAGAACCCGTTACAGGCACTTGATATCCAGGAGCTTGTGCAGGAGAGACGCCATGAGCAGAAACGCCATACTGCATCGTGGTCTGCGGAGTCTGAACAGCGGGCTGAGGTGCGGCAGGTTGTACGGGCTGAACAACAGGCTGAGACTGAACGCGGGTAATAAAAGGCTGAGCAGCGGGGGCCTGTTGTGCAGGAGTCTGAGCCGGAATCTCTGCCGCACGTTTCTTTGCAAGCAGTGCATCGACCACCTCCTGTTTGACCTTTCGAATCGTGCCATCCGGCATGATGCAGGTGCGGTCGGCATAGACATTGGCCGGAACTTTCTGGCCGTTAATGGTAACATGGACAACGCCAATAGGCTCGCCCAGAATCGGATTCGGTTCCATGGAAAAAATCTCCTTTCAATAGTTGTGGGGTTATGTATTAACGCGAAACATTTGAGCAATCGTGTCAGCAAACCAGTGCAGCAAAACATTTGCAATATCTGCAACATATGAAATCAAAAAGCCACGTTTAAGAGTCCCAGACATGCAGCATAGGACAAAAGCTAAGCAAGCCAAAAGAAGAATTGCCCAAATCAAAATAAAGATGTACTTGCCGAATCGGCCAAGGAATATCCAGCCGCCGCCCGAATCAGATTTCCTGTTATTGCATTCAGGGCAAGAAGCCGTTAGATTTCGGATATTGTTGATGTCATCGTTCGGAACAAGGATTCGGTACGCCCGATGCTTGTTAGCCAGATTGATGGAAATGATATGGTCAACCTGCATCGAATTGCGCGTCATAATGCGTCCACAATACGGGCACATGTAGAACTTTCCAAAAGTTCCGGGGTGATTCAAGACATACCGGTATCGGTAATCCTCAGACCGTTTATACTTTTTCCGGTGATTAGCCATGGCAGGCTGCCGAATGGACCCAAGGATGCTCCGGCGGAACACGGCGCTTCGGGAACCCTTCCGGCAGATGGTCCGGGAACTTGGTGCCGTCAGAATTCGTGCCACCGTTGAGCTTTTCCCATTCGTGTTCCCATGCAGAGAATTCCAGGCCGTGAGACATTTCCCACAAGGACAGTTCCCCGTAAGAGATACCACCCATTTCAGAGAGCTTTGCTCTCATAGCCAATTCCTGTGCGCTCGTAACAGTTTTATTAGATGCTTTCATTTTTTCCTCCTCGCGCTTTGCCTGTTCTCTTCTCATTTTGGCTTCCGCATTGCTGCGATGTGCTGCATTGCGCCGGTTCTGAGCGTAGCACGCAGAGCAAAATTGACGGTTCCCCAGGCTGAAAATCGGTGTACCGCAGATGCGGCAGTGTGTAAGATAACCATTGTTGCTTGCCATTTTCGCTAACCTCCTGCCATTAGTCGAAATTACAGTCTCGATTTTACGTGTGTTTTATCGACCCCATATCCCTGATGATGGGACACGAGGTTAATACATACTTATGGGTTATTTACCAAACCAAGCTGAAATTCGATTAGTCGAAACTCCAGTCTCGATTTTGGGTAACAGAAAACTAATCCTTGCTAAGCAAAGATAGCAAAGACTCAATATCGCATCCCCACAAAAGAGCAGAGAGTGCGGTATATGCGCGATGTTTCTTTTCGCAAAAGTAAGAGCTGTTGATTCCTACTTGTTTGGCGAGAGTTGCTTCATCGGTTCCGTTCGGGCCATACTTCTCATTGACGACGAGCATCAGCACATCGTAGAGTTTCGAGTCACCGTCCGGGAACTGTTTCAGCAGCTCGATTGCGCCGCCAATCAACTTTGCATACTGCAAAAGAATCTGTGCCTGAGCATAGCGTGCATCTGATTTATGGTCAGATGCATCCAACTGATTGCCAGCAGTTGCAATCAAGCGCAAGGTACTGTTTCCGTCAACGCTTGACGGATGCGTGATACGGGAATATTCACGAAGCAGTACCTCTGTGTTGTGATAGAGATAAGCAGCTTCAGCGCCCTGGACAACTCCCTCATTGGGAGCCAACTGGAGAATCAGTTCCTTGATGGCTTCGCCGCCGACTTTCGTAATATCTTCGATGATTCCATCAAAGTTATTCCGAATCATAACGGCAGATACCGGGTCGCTGTCCAAAATAGAGCCACGAAGCATTGCCATTGCCAGTGAAATGCGGGCTGGCTTGCAAGGCTGAACACTCCGGAATACCGCCCGATTCATCGCATCATCAACTGCATCCACCAGCTGTTGGCATCTCGCAAAGAAAAGTTTACGCATTTCCAGATGTAAACGAGGCTTTACGTAACCTGTGCTGTTTTCCAACAGTGACTGAATCTCCGAGATGTTACGGACTGAACCATCCGTATCCATATCATGGAGCTGTTCAATCATAGCATCGATATCTCGTGCTTTGAGAATCCAGTTCAATGCCGGATAGCACATCAAGGCAATGACAACGAATTTTTCGTCGGTTCCTTTTTGCGCCATCCGGTTCGCGCATCGGGCAAACACCCTATTGCGGTTCGTGCCGTTGTTGTAGGCAATAAAAGTTCGATTGATGTTCACAACAATTCCCTCCGAGGACAGGATGGAACTCAAGAAAGCTTTCAGTTCAGCATCCGAATCCACAACCAGATTATTTTCCAGTGCCATCATTCATTTTCCCCCTCTCCCCTGTTTTCCTCAAAATATTCAAAAGTTCAGCTCTCGCGTCGCTTTTGATGGTTTCACCAAGCATTGTATTTTCAGACATGTGCAAATCATAATGATTTTCTTTGCAAAGATTGAAGATTTTCTGGCACGCTCGGAAACTATGTACTGGTAAATCGGACCCAAACCGAATATTTCGTTCAAAATTCTCATAATTCTCAATGCTTCTTGCACAGGAAGTATAGACAAAAACAGAAGCTCCGTCTTCAAATTTTAGGTTCTCGCTGACCGTTCCATCAAGAATGTCGTACAGTTCTTTCAAGAAGCCGTCGCCCATGACCTTGTTATTCGCACCGTTCTGAACACGATGGTGAATCACGATGTCGCCGGTGATGGGTACTTCACTTCTTGTGATGCTTGTCGTTTCGTTTGGAATCCTTGCCTGTTCAATGTACACAACGATAAGTCTTTTGTTCGATACCATAAAAGCACTTCCTTGATACAGTGATTGTTATTGATTCTTGTATTCAGTTGATATTCTTGTTTTTGGTTGAAATTCCAGTCTCAATTTGGAGTATAGTCGTTCGCAAGCAATTGTGAACCACTATCTCAAATGATAGTCAATTCGCACAGACGCGCAAGAATACTTTTTAATGTCCCAGACACTATATCTTGTATCATATTTGCATTATACCACAATATATAGTGGTTTGCAACAGGAAATTGCACATCTAACCACAATATATAGTGTGTATCCAAATTTTAAGCACATTATATGTACAACTTGTTATCTAGCAAAATCCTGAACGTTGTAATATGATGGACAGCGGTCATAAAACTGTTGATACTATTGAATTAAATTGCGTTTCATACAACTTTGTGATATACTGTATATAGGGGTATACTCCCATGAAATACTGTCAGGAGGTGCATGAGTTTGACAAATCAAGATATAGACATTTCCATGGATAACGTTGTTCAATACGCAAATCAAATTCGGATGCCGCTTGATTCGTGGAACAAAGAAACTCAGAAACAGATATTGTCTGTTATGGAAGCACAGAGAATAGCGTCAGGGCTGAATGTTACAACATTCTACAACACGCTTCTCGGTTCGACATGCTCTTATAAAACCATCCAACACATTCGGGAAGGCACGAAGCAGATGCCGCTCGAGTTGGTGTTGGCGTTCTGTTATGTTTTCCACTACGACATTTCAGAACTCATCAATATTCAGAGTGAAAAAGACCGAGCAGAGCGTTTTGGTGATTACATGCAGATAGGCGCTGCTATTGAAGCTCTTGGTTCCCATATTATCTATAATGCCGCGTCAGATATCGCCAATCTTAATAGTGAAGGTCCTGCCACAGCCATGGTAAGGCGTCGCTGCGCCCAAATTCTTACCGCTTTTGCACAGAATCTCCAAAACGAGGAAAGAGCAAAAGAAGAACGAGGTCAATAACCCAACAAGCAAAAGAGCCCCGTACAATCCAGTTCAAGTCTGGTGTACGAGGCTCTTTTTTTAGTAAAATGCATCTGCCATAGACAGCAGTACATCCATATTTCCATCGGAAGCCGCCGGTCTATCCGGTTCTGGCATCTGCTTGCCCATGGAACGTTCAAGCGGCTTTGGCTGTCTTGGCAATGGAGAAGGCACGGATTTATGTGCCTCAGAAGGTTTCCTTGCCACAACGTCTTGGACCGAAACTTGCGGTTCGGGAGTCTGAACTGCAGAATCAGAAAGCTGATACTTGCGCAATGCAGTTTCAACAGCTTCTTCTATCACATTTCGGAGTTCCGTTGAGGAAGGGCATTGTTCGAGGCTGACGCTCTCAGGAACACTTTGAAGAGAGTTCAAAAGCGCATCCACGATAGTCGGTGTCCGCTTTCCATATCCTGCGTTTTTCAGAATATCGAAAGCCGCCTTCTGTTTCGGGTCTGTGAGGTCAAAAGAAATCGGAAGTCTCACCCGATTACCCTTGTCTTGTTTCGATGATGCCAAGGTGTATCACCCCGCAATCAACGGCTTTCGGCAGTCAACCTGCTTTCTGCCATCATTTTATAGCCAATCGCATTGGCGCGGGGGTCATCGATGAAGAGATAATCATCGCGGCCGAGTTCGCTTTCAATGACGGGACGCATCAAGATAGAACCACCGCCGATAAATACGGGATACGACAGCGTCAGGTCAACGCCTTTTTCTTTCAGAGACCGAATCAGAGTGCGGGCATAGTTCTGAGCGGTCGTGTGAACCACATCATTGAGTTCTTTGCCGGGATTGTAACCGCAGCGCAGAATGTTGTCGATGGTATAGTCGTCCACATCCAGCTGAAAGCGATTACGAACCGCACGCTGTACCTCATCGTACATCTTGATAACGCCGTTGTTGAAGCTCTCACAGAACGCCATGTCAACCTGACCACCACGGCTGAACTTCACAACATCAGTGGTGTAACCACCAATATCAATGATATAGGTATAGGCTTCCGGGCGAGCCATGATTTTGGACATGTAAGGTGCAATCGCGGCAACGCCCTGCGGGAAGACCATGACATGAACGATGCGAACCTCAAAATCCACATTGTTGTAGGTAAACACCACACGGCGGCCATCACGGCCAAAGTACTTGTCGTACTCAGAGGCAAGGTCATGGATGTGAGTCGGAGGAAGGCCCATCGCAAGACACACATCCTGCTTGACCTGCTTCTGGCCAGGGCGTACATACCCCATTGCCATCATCTCTTTGGCAATCGCAATGAGAGTCAGAACGTAATAGGACCAGTCCGTCGTTTTATTGTACATATAAGGGATACGAGACTGAGTAAGGGTATAATAGTTGCCGTCAAAGAGAAGCGTATCGGACTTTACTGCCGGAGGAATTGCACCATGGCAGATAAGACCCGAATTGAACGGCTCAGTGTGCGGCGTCTTGATGTTCTTGTTGCCGGTATCAACAGCAATGACCAACGGATTCATAAGCAATTCATCCTCCCCTTAAACATCTTCCCGGAACGCCAGATAGCGAGCCGTTGCAAGTGCAAGCTGTGCATACTCGCTGTGGATATCCCGGTTTGTATCAAACTCAATGCCGATATTGGTCATGGCTTTCCAGGACATCTCAATATACTTGCGGCAAATCTCGGACTTACCATTGATAAGACGGCGAGCGTTCTCTTTCATCGCCTTGGAAAGTTCCGGCTCCGTATAGACGGTCACAGCATGGATATCATGTTCTTCCAGAATTCGGAACATCTCGATAGCGCCGCGCAGTGCATATTCCACTTCATTGGCTGCATCGCCGCTATAAGAGCTCTGAATCAGATTCTTGCCGGTATCAATGCACAGACCAAACGCGCCATACTGATTGTTCTTGTCAAATCGGGCGTAAAGGAAAGCATTGGCTTCCTCATCGCCCACAGGCTTGACATCGCTGGAAGAGTTTTCTTCCTCACTGAAATGAGGAGCGCTCATGCCACTCGGCCACTCGGCCGCTTCATCCTCTTGAACCGATTTTTTCTGCGCCCCGTCATTATCCGACAGAGTATCCGGCATAACAAACTGTTCATTCGGAATCTCTGAAGAGAAAGAATCCGAAACAGCAGGGGCTTCAGGTTCGTTCTGAGAGAAGCTCAAAGAGGTTTCAATCGGCTCATCATCCCCCTTGGCAGGCTCTGCAGCGTCGTTTTCGATATCGCTCAGGTCAATTTCAATCCCATCGTTCTCGGGCTGAGAAACGCTCTGAGCGGCATTTGCGTCAGGGCTCTTTGCACCGTCCAGAATGTGCTGGATTACGAGGGTGTCATCTTCCTGCTCATTGTCCAGGGAAGGAGCGTCGGCAGGCGTAGGCTGCGGTGCCGATGCAGGCTGTGCAGGTGCGGCAGGTTGCGCAGAGGGCTTGACGGCAGCTGTCGGATTCTGGTCCTGGGTTTTGCTGCTGCGGCGGAACAGAGTGTTGATAAACGGATTCCCGTCCGTAATCTCATCCATCTCCTGTTCCTTAGTTCCCTTCTTTTCCTTTTTCGGTTTAGCAGGCTGCTGCACAGCGCCGGGGTTTCCTTTCGGAATCATAACCTCCGGCTCGTAGTCGTCATCGTACACGCGGTACTTCTCGACAGCGGATTCCTCCACCTTCTTTTTCTGGCGTTCCTTTTCGGCTTCTGCTGCGGCTTTCTCGCGTTCACGGTTCGCTTCATTTGCACGGTTTGCTTTCGATTCATCCAGCCGGGCAAACAAGCTGTTCAAACTGCGGTTCTCAGACATAATTCATAATCCTCCTTCTCAAACATTCGGGGCTTGAGTTTTAGCTTCAGCACTGAGCCCAGCTTTGGGCTCAGCACCAGGCATTGCATTGTCGGGCATTGCATCACTGCCCACGGTGCTGGCAGATACCGGGTACGCCGGAACAGTTTTATCAAGATTGACCGTCCGTTTCAGGCAAGTCGGCCAAACACAGTAGTCCTTTGCGTCACAGCGCCACGGGCAGCTCTGTTCGGCGCATACGGCGCGGACCGCCTTCTTTTGAGCAGCCACCGTAAATGCACCGCCAGGCGTTGCGCGAATCTCAGAACGTCGCCGGTCAATCAACTTATCAATGCCACGCTGTACAGCTTCCGGAGTAGTATTCAGCGCAGCGGCAATGTCTTCAACCGAGCGGCCTGCCTTATCCAGTGAATCAATCTGGCCGAGCAAAACTTTCGTCATCTTGGGATGTGTACGAAGCGGTTTATTAGATTCCATCAATAAAAGCCTCCTGATGTTTCAACGTGCCAGGCGCTTGAGGCGCTTGTAGTAATAAAACTTTTCTTTCCAGGGCATGTTCTGTGCCTTGAGTGGGGACTGAGTGAATTTGAGGGCTTTCAGCATTGCTTTCATCTCCGCGTCCTCATTGGCGCAGAACAAGCCGATGGTTTCTGGCAAAGCAAGACTCACTGCAAAGTCCAGCATCCCGGTAGCAATCCCGCGCCGTTTATAGGCGTTCTCGACTTTGATAGAGTCGATATAAAGATGTGTCGTAATAGGCAGGACCATCGCAACGCTGTCTTTCGGGTCTTTGTCACATAGCATCTGGCGTTCAGCATTTCGGGCACAGAGATAGTTGATGGCAAGCTGCTTGTCAGGAAGCGGAGAAGTGGAAGTGGGCCAGATATCTGCCATCGTTCCCTGCTTGGTCGGAACCTGAAAGATATCTGCCATCATCACAGCAACCTGAGTCGTCCCATCATAGACCTTAAAGGTGACGGCAGTATCGGAAAGAAGATTCTGTTCACCGAGTTTCGTGCCCCGGTCCTGATACAGAGCACTACTGCAATCTGCAACAACCACAAGCTGGTTCAGGTCCTTATCCACAATCGTGATTTTCTTTTTCATAAATCAGGGCAAGGAGACCCGCGACTTCAGTCGTGGGAGGAACTGCCCGTTCACATCCTTTCAATTAAATAATTTGTTGCGGGCTCTAAAAGTCGCAGCTTTTTGAATGTCACGCCTTTAGAGACGCTTGTGCCATCTAGCTTTTTAAGCGTAAAGCTCCCCGAAGAGCGACGCCCGGAAACGAAGCATTCTTGCTCTTTGTAGAGGACCTTATCCCACAAACGGTAACCTTCAACGAGATAGGGCATTTGGCTTCTTTTACGGATACCCTTTTTAGAGAAATTTGCTTTATGGGTTTGCCGATTGTGGTGCCTGATAGCCTTTGTACGGTAGCAAACGCTGCAAGGCTCAGCTAACGGATGCTTACTAATACAGCGAGCATCGTTTGTATGACCCTTCTTGATGTCATTTTGCTCACGGCGCATTTTAGTGATATAGCCATAAGTTCCCTGAACAGGGATAGGCAGCTCCTCTTTCAAACGCGCCATTAAGGTCTTGCGCATGATACCCATGAAAGCAGCATCACGAAGAGGCTTGCCGCGTTCCTTGCCGTCAAGGGTCACTTTTCCTTTGTGAAGGTTCTTGTGGCATGTGGTACACAAAGTAACAAGGTTGCTTGGAGCGTTGCCGCCAGTCTTACGGCTTTCGAGATGATGTACATGCAGCTTGACCAACTTCTTGGCAGTAGTATGAGCACCACAGCACTGACAGGTGTAGTTGTCTCTCTTCAAGACATACTGACGGACATTGTATTCGTCGTACATCTCACCAAGCTGATAGTCTGTTCCCACCGGTAGAGGTTTTCCAGCAAGCATCGCCTTCAAGCGCTGCGTGTCAAATTCTGCTGTTTCTACTCTTACAAGAGAGATAGGCAAAATTCTGCAGATATGCTTGATGACGGTAATATGCTCTTGAATTTTTACCTCAACCGAAGGTGCCAGCCAACCTTTATGCTTGCTATGTACGCGATTATCAAATCTCGGTGCGCGGTAACGGGTCTTACGGTTGCGTCTCGAACGGCGGTTCTGCCTGCGCGTAGAAAGCAATTCTACTACATCGTTGCGAGGAGTAAATTCCTCACGGTAGAGTTCGCGCTTCTCAGTAGATGCAGACAAACCAACATGCTTGCTGCCTGCGTCAACGCCCAAAGTGATAGGTTGTTTGTATCCCGCACTTCCGTACAGGAGCTTGATGGTAAACGGTGTGCGCCTTACAACGCATGCTTTTTGCTGCTTTAATAGCAAACGAGCCTTTCCGGGTGAGCACGGCATCATGGGCTCGCCGTGTTTACTGAGTACATACACATATTGCATGATGCCATGCTCCTTTCGATAAAATTGCAGCTAAAAAGAAGCTGCTCACTCCTCCGAAGAGGGTTAAAATCCTTCCCCAAGGTTATAAACGGCTTGATGCGAGCACGCCTGTCGGCTTTGCCTCAGCTTTACGTGATGTGTTGCCTTAGAGCGCACGGCTAGGATTTACACCGTACGGTAACTGTCTTTTCGCTTATAACGGGGCGCAACTTAATGCGCATAGGGTAGTCAACATATCCTTACGGACACTCCTAAAGCGCAGACTTGCCGGAGCAAGCCCGCGACTTTAGTCGTGGGTTATTGACTCACAGCAGAACTTGCGTTTCGAGCCGGTGAACACAACAACCATGGACGGCCGCATACCACCAGCAGGGTCCTTTGTTCCGTTCTGACCATACTTTGCATAGGACGGCAGCAGGCGGTTGGTGAACTTGACTCGTTCCGGCAGAAAATGAACCCGAACGCCAGGCTGGAGATAGATGTGTTCCTGAAACCAGGCAGCATCAGTTGATACTGGCAGCAGCATGACAACGGTCGTGTTCTTCTTCTTGCCCTCAGCAGCACCCTTCGCAACCCACAGGCGCAGATTTCGGGTCCCGCTCGGAGGGCAGCAATACACGACATTGCCGCGCCAATCCTGTGCAAGACCATCTTCCTTCTTGGTAAAGAACTTCTGGCACTTGGCATTTTCGGGGCGGGCACAGGCATCCAAAGTGAAATGATAAACGCGGTCAAGTTCCTGGAACAGTTCATCCGGGGTTTCCCATTCACCCGCAATGGCACTGCTCACGCTGCTGTTGACGCTTTTGGTGGATTTCATAAAAACCTCCTTGTTATTTTTGAAAAGGTACATTGTAATTTGTTCTTGTGACACCGTTTTTTGGATGCTCTCGAAAAGACACATTTGCTTTCCAGAAACAAGACAAAAAAAGAAAAGGCAGTCACTTTTTCAGCGATTAACGTGCTTTTTTGCCCTATGTTTTCATTATCTTTGATTCGCACATTTCCGCAACAATATTTATGAAAAATTAAAAATTGCCCCAGGATTTTTCGTCCCAGGGCACGGAAAAAGTCACATTTTATTTTTTAGACGGTTCGTACCAGCTTACATTTTCGCCAAAGCAGTAAAGGCTGATACTAACATTGAACGCTGCATCGTCTTTGCCCACAAGATATACCTTGTAGTTGCCGACAGGAAGAACCAGGTCACTGTATGCGTCATCGATGTACTCAGCAACAATCTGTTTGTTGTCAGTGTGGACGAGCAGAATCTTGAATTTGCCGCTTGTCGTATCAGCAGTCGTATAGCAGTCAACGAGGGTGGACTCATTCTTGACATCAATATCAAACGCTTCAACGGCTCCTACAAGCTTATCAGCGCTTGCCGTGAAGTCAAAAGACCCATCGCCCATTACATAGCCACCTTGATACCCGGTCGCCGAATACGCCGTTTTCCCAGCCGCAATCTGCTGCGTATCATCATACAGAGAAGCCTTATCCACACATCCAGTCAGAACCATCATGGTGCAGATAGCTGCAAGGAGCAGTGCTGCGAACTTCTTGATATGTCTCATCATTCATCACCTCCCACGCTATCCTGGCTGGAATCGGCGTTGTCAGTGGCTTCTGCGGGCTGATTTTCAGTGTTTTCGTTGGTGCTTTCGGTATCCTCAGATGCGCCAAAAGTCAGCGTCATGTGTGCGGTTTTCGGTACAACATTTACCGTCATTGTTGTCTCAAGGCCGCTGCTGTTCGTAACCTTGACCTTGCTGGTGCCGAGCAAAATGCCCGTCACTTCACCCTTAACGTTGACGGCACAAACCGAATTGTCGGTGTTCTCAAACTCATACAGGCTGTTATCGTTATCCGTATCAGGGTCAGGAACATCAGTATAGACATGAATCGTCTTAGTCTCTCCGATTTCGACTTCTAGGTTATCGGCATAGAGCTCTTTCGGAGCCTGCTTGACCTTGAGTTTCACAGTCTTGGACACGCCATTATCTGCCGTGATAGTGACCGTGGTGGTTCCGGCTTTCAGAGGAACAATCTTATTGTTCTCCACTCGGGCAATCGATTCATCCCCCACACTTACCGTAACTTCACCCACATCAGCCGTTTCGGGAATTGTGGTGTATTCGGGATTCACTAAATTGTTATCAGTAGTAGTGATAATATCATCCATCTCAAAGCCTTCAAGCGGAGATACGACAGTCACTTCCGCGCTGCAGTTCAGCTTGTTATCCCGGCTATAGATATTGATTTCCGTTCTGCCGGACGAGTTGGCCGTCAAGCGCAGCGTGTCATCCAAAGATGCAACGCTCGGCGCAAAGCTCTCAAATGTCATTCCTCGATGTTCGAGAAGCTGCGTGAGCTGGTCTCCCGTCACCTCAGTGCCATTTTTAAGAGTTCCGGTCAACTCAATCACGGTGCTTTCACCGAGCTTCAAATCTATCGTTTCCGGCATTGAAATCGATACCAGCCGATGCTCACCGCATCCAGCCATCAGCAGCGCAGCGACCACCGCAACGCAGCCGATTGTGACAATTTGTTTCAATCGTTTCACAGTCATACAATCCTTTCTATTAGGTGTAAATACTATTCAAATTGGTACATTCATGCTTACAAGCTTTATTGTCCGCGAATCGCACGAATTCGCAACGGTTGGTTTTTAGCGGAGATTCTTTCAGATATTACGCGCAAAAAAGCAGCCACTCCCGAAATTGGAGCAGCTGTCATTTGGTTAGAGCCGAAAGCCGTTTACATTTCGAGTGCGAGTGAGGTATAATGGTAGCAGGAAAGCAGACGTCATTCTGCTGGTGGACTGGCACCTATAATCCGAGTGAGATGCAGGGTACAAAGACCTGTCGGTTGGCGAGCAACGATAAAACTCGAAAGAGATGCAGGACGTAAGGGCCTGTCGGTTGGCGGACAACGATACAAACCAGTCACGAAGGGACATCGGACAATACCACGGTATTGTAGGCGTTCCTTTATTTTTTGCTCAAATGCAGGTAGGGCGAAGCAGCAAGCACAAATAAAAAGAGAGGGCAGCCGATTTCTCGACTGCCCTCAAATGTTGTACAGAAGCGACCATCAGGTCACACTGGAAAGGTTATTTTGCGTCTTTGAGCCACGGCTGGGACTGCACTTTCTCGAAGTCCGCATCGTTCGGCATCACGCCACCGTACGGAGCAATCGTGTAGGTCACTTTCGCGACCGGAGTGCAGACACCGGATTCATTCACATTACCGGTTGCAATGTAGACTGCCATAGGCACCTGCATTGCGCGTCCAGTGATGTTGTTGTTGATGAAATCGCCGGTAGCTTTCGGAATGACCCAAGCCGTATCGCTATGGTCAATTGCGTTATCACCCTGAGTCAGGACGGTATCGCGCAGACGCATGTACAGCTCGCCACGGCGCAGACGGTTCTTTGTCATGTCGTATACCGAGTTGCCATACTCGCCGTCAGGGTAGTACTCCATGCCAGGCATATCACGCATCAGCCAAGGACCATTGGCCTTGATATTCTTGATTTGGATAGCCACAGTAGAGTAGTTCGTGATGCGATAGTTGGTAGGCTCTTTGACTTCACCGCTCGTGGTGTTGCCATACATACAGACATACAGAGGAACCGTAGCCTTCAGCAGAGCCGGATGCACATACAGGCCGCCATCATGGATAATCAGCTCGTAGTTGCGGACCGTCTCACCATTCGGGTTAACGACCGTGTGAACATCCAATGCAGGGCCACTCTTGGTGTCGGTGTTGATAGTTACCAGATACGGAGCCAGGAGCTTGTGGTTGTAATGACAGAAATCACAGGTCTTATCCTCGTAGTTCCATTCAAAATCATCATCAGTACTCGTACCATCTGCGTACAGTGGCAGAGAAGCAATGGTGCAATCGGTCACAAACGGGATATTGGTCTTGCTTTCCTTGACATTTTCCTGCTTACGATAATCGTAGGCATCCACAAATTCCTGAGTCAGGTTGGAGGGATTACCGCCCGCAACGTACAAGACGCTGCTGACTGTATCTTTCGCCTTGAGCTTTGCATCCAGAATCGGAGTAGCGTCAACGTCGCTCACGACATCAATCAGATTTGCATCATCATCTTCCATCTGAATGTTCACATGGAAGTTCGGGTTCTCGTTGTAGATAATCTTATCGCTGTCAAGGACCGTCACATGCAGCGGGCGCGGGTCAACGACAAAGCGGCCATTCAGAACCATGACAATATAGTTCTTCAGGACGGGGTAATTGGCTTCAGTCAAGCCGACATAAGTTAACGGATAAGTGCCAACAGGAGTCGATTCATCGGGAACCAGGTCTTCATGACCATTTACCAGAGTCTTGAAATAAGACTTCTTGTAGCTCTGGTCCAAAGTCAAGGTATCACCCTGCACCAGACCATCCAGTTCCAGCCAACAGCCTGCAGAAGCTGCAGTACCGTAACCGTAAGCCTTCTTGTCATGCCAGGGCTTCTCCCCTACGCCGTCACCATACAGTCCACGCCAACTTGCAACCTGTGCGGTCAGGTTAGCGCGTGCGATAGCGCCGGAATACTTCTCCTTTGTGATACGGTAGTTCTTGGCATCCTTACCAGTTAAGGTCGGATGTGCGTCAGCCGTAATCGGATTTTCGTCCAATTCATAAGGCCAGTTGGAGCTTACGGTGCCATCAGCATTCAGCTTCTGGCCAGCATCCTTGGTCTTATAGTTGCCGGGAAGGGTTTCTTCCTTAATTTTAACGTCATCACCTTCAAGCACGCCATCAATCAGGATATCCTTAATGGTGGCTTTGGTCGTGCCGTCATAGTGTTTGACGTTGCGAGGATAGGTCGGGTCTTCCAGATAAATACTGTGAACGTACAAATCCAGAGGAGTGATAGAGCCAGACAAGTCTTCCTTCTCAATGTAGTAGTTGCCTGCGCTGTTGCCAACGAGAGAGAGTTCACTGGTTCGGATGACGACATAGGGACCGCCAGCATCGCTGACATTCTTGCCATCAACCGTGTAGTTACCAGTCACCGTAGTGGTGCTCAGCTTCACAGTGTTCTCGTCCTTCGCAATCAGGCCGCCAGAAGCAATATGAACATTTTCCAGAGTCGCCTTGCTGGTGCGGTCGTAGGGTTTATCGCCAGTACCGATAATCGTCAATCCGCGAGGATAGATATCGAACTTGACGGTATCACCAATACCGCTCGGGCTGCTGCCATCATACGTATGGCCGGGATTTGTGTTCTCGTAGCGATATGTGATGATGTAACCCGACACCGTACATTTTGCTGTTGCGGTATAGGAACCGCAATCGGAGCGCGGATACTGGTTCTTGTCCGTAGACGCATCGCTTGGAGCCTTCGTCAATGTACCTTTACGGTTAGCATAGACGATAGTGGTGTTCTTCACGATATTGTCCATATCGGTAGAAGACAGGTTGCCGGAAACGCTGACAGTAGCTTCATCCGGGTTACCATCATACAGCTTATTGGCTGCGGTGATGGTAATGGTTACATGCTGTTCCTCAATACCGGAATCGGGGTCGGTATCTTCGTATGCGGTATCGAAAGCATTCTTGCCGTTACGAGAGAAACGAGAGACAGAAGACTTGACCAGTTCAATGCTGGAAGAACCAGCCTGTTCAGAGCCAGAGCCGCCGCCATCATTGCTGATGTTAACTTCCAAGACCTGAACCTTGTGTCCACCTGCATCAGTCAGAGTAGTGCCAACGCCTGCGGCCCAGCTCAAACCGCCGTTGCCGTCGCGCTTACAGCTGCCCCAGCCATCTGCATTGGCGAGCTTAGAGGATTCGTTGGCGTAGCCGCCGTACCAGCCGCCGCCGCCACCGCCAGGGCCTTCAACACCAACCTCAGAAGAACCATCGGTAATACCACCGAGGAACATAGAGAAGTCGCCGCCAGACATACCTTGGCCAAACGGACCACCGCCGCCAAGCTGGCCGCCCCAGACATGCAGGACGCCGTTATTGTCGGAGCCACCGGTAGCATCACAAGCGCCGTGCTGGTTTGCACCACCGCCGCCTGCAACGCCCAGAACATACTTCTTAGCATTATTCTCGTCACCGTACTCGGCCAAACGGCCTGTGCCGATGATGCCGACAGCCACGGTAGTTGCACCGCCGCCAGAAGCACCCTTCAAGCTCCAGTGAGTGTAGCGCTCCTGCATCATGATACCGCCGTTACCGCCGCCGTTATAGCCGCCCTGAACGACGACTTTAGCGTTGGCATCGGGGCTCGATGCGCCGTTGACATAGTGGGTCGGGTCATGAGAACCAGCACCGCCGTTGACGAAATAGAGCGTTGCGCCCTTTTCCGCCTTGACGCGAATCGTGGTCTTGCCGCCAAGCGAAGTGCGTTCGGGAGACAGACCAAACTGGTTATCGACGCCGCCGCCTGCACCGTTCAGAGTGATGATATACTCACCGGTATACGGAGCAGTGAACATAGAATAGGGTTTCGAAGTGCTGTTGGGCTCGGAGTAGACCTGAGAAGAGGATGCACCGCTGTTCTGTTCATCAATGTAGAAATACACCTGGTCCATGTTGGCCTTTGTGGTCGGAGCATCATAGCAGATGTAGTAGATAGCGTTGCGCCAGAACCATTCCCAAGTTTCCTTCGGAATCGTGTTGCCGCTCTTGGAACGGTAAGCGAAGCCTTGACGTTTGTTGACGAATTCATCATCCGTCACCTTTTCGAAGAGGTCTGTAAAGCACTTACCGTCAGAGTTGCGAATGTTGTTATCGATAACCACAGTGTCGCGGGAATCGATACCGGAGCGGTTGTTTACGCCGTTGCCTGCAATGAAGTAGGTTTCCATGTAACGCAGACCATTCGGGGCGATAATCGCCAGGTCTTTGTAGTTGTAAACCGCACCGCCGTTATTCAGAGCCGTGTTGATTTCGGAAATTTCATTCCGCAGGGTCGAAATGTCCTTGGCACTGCCATTTGCAGTCGTAATAGTATTACGCTTCTTCGTAGCTTTGTTCGGAACATTGGCCTTGATGGAGATGTTGTAATCCAGAACCAGTTCAGCGCCGTAAGAGGACTGGCTGATATCCTTATACAGATGGTCTTCCGGATTGCTGGAATTCACATCGCGGTTGAAGTTGTAGGCATCGGTGGCAGCAGTGGTATAGGGCTTCATATCGGCGCTATCCCAGTTCTGCATGTACTGTGCTTCAGCCTGGCAACGGAAATAGAAGTGCGTGTTACCGTAATCCATCGGGTTGGTTGCGTTATCAATGTACAGAGACACGATAGCGTTCCATTCCGCATAAGAACTGTTGTTCAAGTCCTTGGATTCAGTCGGATACATTGCTTCCAGCTTAATGTAGCCGCTGAACTTATTGAATGCTTTGCCGCTGGACATGAAACTCTTTTCAAGTTCAGCCACTCGGCTGTTCAGCTTGCTGATGTTGCCAATCTTCTTGCCAACATCGCTGTACTTCAATGTGACGGCATCACCGACATCCTTGAACTGAGAAAGGCTGCCGCCGCCTGCCACATCACTGTACAGCCACTTGATGGTGGGAGCACTGTCCTTATTACCATAATAGGTAATCTTTGTGGTGTAAATGGCCTTGTTATCGTTTGCTGCGCCGTAGGCTTTGCCATTCTGGCCCAGCTTATCAGGAGCAATAGCATCCAGAGGAATTTCCTTAGGACTACGGCCATTGTTCGGATTAGAGGTCGGAGTCGTCCATGCAAGGTTGCCGTTGCTGGAATCGTAGTTATTCAGCAGCAGAGACTGGGCCTTCAATGGCGTCATCTCAATGGGCGGTGCATAGATGATAAGGTGACCGGTACGAGCCTGTGCAATATCGTTTGCCGTGGTGGTATCGGTGCTCATGGTATGCCCGGTAGACTTATAGGTGAAGACACAGCGGAAATCCGTGCCATCCCAATCCATCGCTGCGTTGGAAAGTTCCAGCGTAACAGTGGTGTGCTTATTGAATGTAGATTTACCTGCATTCATCTTCGCATCACTGCCAGTGAAGGAATCCGGAATCCAGAAATCGGACGGATACCAGACACCGCCGCCCAAAGCATCGTTGTCATCAGTTTTCGTTACGTAACTGATTTTGTACTTTGAGGACGGGAACAGGCTGGCATCGCTGCCAACCGCAACCCAGTTACCGCTTGCGTCACGGTACTGAACCTCATAGGTCAGGCCATCCTCGACGCCCTTCCAGTAGAATGCATCGAAGGAGAAGGAAGTGCTGCCACCAACGGAGATGCGGCGGTCAAAAGCCTGCTCGATGTACATCGGGCGGATTTCAACGTCAACATAACCGTTGCGGCCGTCCTCGGCCTTATCCATGCTGGAGTATACCGCGCCGCTCAGAGTGTATTCACACTTGAACTGAATACGGTTTGTGGTGTAATCCAACTTGGAATAACTTACAGAGCTTGTCGTATAAGGCAAGTCACTGTCCGTTGCTGCAGTGAACGTCAGGCTGTTAATCTTGCCGCTCACAGTGCCGTCAGAGGTATCGAAGGAAGTGCCAGGATTACCGATTTTCACCCAATCGCCAACCTGGTTGTCAACGGAGATAATGCGGTAATACCAGGTAACATCGGAGGCTTTCAGCTGTTCATTGTAATACAGCTTACTGTCAACCGTCTTGTTGACCGGACCCTCCCAGTCCTTATAGTCTTCAATCGGGTCAGCAGTCGGAGTCATCAGCTGCAGCGGATGGGTCTCAGTGTCGTTCCAGAAATGGTTCGGTACGTCAACTGTAATCATGCCAAACTGAGTGACCTTGTTGCCGCTCTTATCGATAACATCGGCACGCATCATGCCGGTGGTCGGCAGGTTCGAGATAACGTATTTGCTATCGCTGTTTACAACACAGTTATAGTCAACGCCATCGGAGCCATGAACAACAACCTTGTAACCGGTATAATCGGTCACGCCATAAGAGGTCGGGAACAGAGCATTCAGGTCACCGACAACACGAGCAACACCGGTGATGCGGACATCCGGCTGATTATCCAGCTTCAAAATCGGCAGCGTACCTTTGGTCATATCGGAACCAAGGTTCCAGCCGTTGTTCTTGCCGCTGGTGTACATACCGTTTGCAGTCACGCTTGTGTTATCAAACACAGGCTGATTGTTGCTTGCGAGCTTGACCTTATAGACATCTGCATTCCAGTGACCAGAGAAGTTCTTGATAGGCTTCCAGCCTTCCGGCAGTGTCAGGTCATCCGTCAGCTGATAGCAGCCATTCAGCGGATACCAGAAAGTACCACCATTCTGCAAAGCGGACAGAACCTGCTGTGCGTTGACAGAGGAAACACGAATCACGAAATGAACGTCTTCCTGACCATTCTGCTGTGCTGCACAAATCTCGCACTGTTTGCGCTGAGAGATGTACATGACGGTATTAGCGAACAGAGCCGCCTCACCTTGCGTTGCAGAGTTTTCAGGCAAATGGCCAATCTGGTTCATCAGGAAGTTGCCAGTGCCGGACAGGTAGAAGTTGCTTGTACCGAACCAGGACTGCCCAGTCTCCTCATCGGTAATCGTCTTGGTGGTCGGGTCTGGATTGTAACCGAACTCAGCACCAGTCACGTTACCGCCTGCGTAATCGACCCAGATAGGGCCAAACGCGACCTGAGAGTTGGAGTGAGTTTTGGATGCACTAAATGTAGACGGCATATCATAGGGGAAGTTAGTCGGGTCACGATATTTGACCGTGCTCTGAGCCTGGGAATTAGAGTAAGGCTTCAATTTCACGCTCAGCTGGTCAGAGCCGTACATGATACCAGCTTTACCGTAGGAGCTGTGAGAACCGCCTGTTGACAGAATCATCGAGATAGCATCGGTCGGAAGAACCGTGCCGGAATCGATGTTGCCGCCGTTCGCACCCATCAGAGCGTTCATGTTCCAGTGACCATTATCGATGTTAGGAACGCTGTTCAGAACGTAATAGCGGGTAGAGGTATCGTTCTTATCAGGACCATACTGGCCGCCTTCATAGTAATCACGAGAACCCGGGTCGGTATAACCCGCTTCATGAGCATCGTACCAGGAACCGGCATAGGCGTACATCGTATCGTGGCCGATGCACATACCGTAGCCCTGACTCAAAAATGCCTTGATAGCATAATAAGCTTTGCCGGAAAGGTCCGGCTCCTGGTTAACGCAAACGCCCCATCCAATCGAGTCGATACGGTAATTGCCCTCAGCGTCCATCATATAACGGTCAGGGTCCTGATTGAACTGCTCAACCTTAACCGAAAGAACTGTAATGTGCTGGCTAAGCTTTTGACCGCTAGAGCTTTTCAGCCATCCATTATCGGAAACGTCAGGGTGGGACAGGAATTTGGCATACATTTTACCTGCATCCGAAACCCAGGGGTTCAGGAATACAACAGCATCCTTGTACTTTGTACCAGATGCACCGGTGCCATAACTGCCATTATTGCGAAGAACTGCAGTGTAAGCTGGAACGCTGACCGCAGTACCAGTCAAATCCCAGTCGTTACTGTCATTATGCGGGCGGAAATAGACGGTCTGGCCATACCACTCGGAGTTAACTTCAAGTTTGTCACCATCAGTCAGAGGGAAACCATAATAAAAGCGAGTAGCCCCGGTCGGGAATTTGTTGTCATCAAGAACGTTAGCGGTGAATTTGTTTGCACCGCTCCAGGCACCGCCAATCTGTGTCCAATAACGGTCCGCAGTGGCTTTATCAATCTTACCAGCCTTGAACCATTCGGTCACCTGGTCGTACATATTCTTGGTGATGTACTCGTAGTTACCATCCAGGCCAGTAATCCACTGGTTATCCGAGGAAATGGCAATTCCACCAGAAGAACGGGAAGAGAACGTGTCGGCCAGCATAGCAACCGTTGCAGGCATGCTCCGGGCAGCTGCTACATCGTCACCTTCATCTTCTGGCAAGTTGATGCTGAATTGAACAGTCTGGAGAACGATATCTCCCGCCTTATCCTCGTCAGTCAGCTCATTGCCCAAATCTTCGAGAGCCTTGAAGTTTTCTTCGCGGTATGCTTCATCCGTTACCGTGATGCGGCAGCGATAGGTAGCGAACAGGTCATCTTCCGTTACTTCAAAAGTATAGGCAGATTCTGTTGCACCTTCGATATCCTGCCAATCGTTTTTCAGACTTGCAGTGCTTTCATTGGAAAATTCCCACTTGCCTTCGTCATTGACGCGGGCGGTGTAGGTGTTTTCCTCGTTGGATGCATAGATTTCAGTGGCTCCATCCTCAGCAGTACCAGCGGAAATGCTATAACCGTCCAGCACAAAGTTCGGAGTGTGCCACGCAACCTGCACATTGCTGCTATCTGCGCCAATGTCGTCCAGAGCATCAACTATCGCGAAATACATCTCGCAGCCCTGCCAAGTGAAATCAGGTGTGCTTTCAAGAGTTTCCGCTTCAGTTGAATCTTCCCAGACAAAATCGTACCAGGTAGGCTCGTCCTCTTCGTAGTTATACAGGGCGAGCGTGGCATCAACAGCAAAGCTTTGCTTGCGCTGCCACTGATAGGTGACGGATACATCATCACGGTTCAGCAGAGCATCCAGAGTGATAGAATCGCCAACATCCGCAGTCAGCTTATCGCCGTATTCCGGCGTTACTGTCTGCAAACCGACGAAAGTGGGGTCTGCAGTTTCAGGAGTAGAGACTTCTGTGTCGTTGGCATCCGTTTCAGAAGTCCCTTCCCCATCTACCGTATCAGATGCCGCTGCATCCTGATTGCTTTCATCGTTAGAGTTGGCATCCTCAGACGAATCATGCGTCAGGTCCACAACATCCGTGATAGTCGGCGCGGAAGTGGCATCAGAGGAGTCGGTATCGTTTGAACTACCGGAATCCACCGCATCTGCCTCTTCCGCAGCCGGGGCATCCGTAACATCGGTCGAAACAGAGGTGCTGTCTCCGGTATCGTCTGCGAACGCAAGAGCGGTCGTGGACATCATCGAAAACAGCATGCTGGCGGCCAATGCTACGGAGGTCACTTTTTGCATAATTTTCTGCATAATGCGATTTCCTTTCTGTACAGCGGCGTTTTTGCAGGCACTTTGGCGGAGCGCCACGCTTCAACACCCCTGCACGCATTGCTTTTTGCTTCCGTACATTCTCTATCATATGCGATTCGCAAGCCTTGGCAATAAGCCCGAAAAACAAATTTTGCAGAAAGCGAAAAGTAACTTTTCAACGGCACAAACAACAAAAGAGAAGCCGAACCTTCATGGAACGGCTTCTTTGTCACATATTAGCTTTTGTGCAATTACGACAACGCGGGTAGAAAAGCTTGTAAAAATTAACAGTCAAATATATGGTATATTATTGTTTAGAAGCCTCAGATATCAGTTTTGGCTTTTGCTTTTTTCGAGGAGGCAAAATGTAGAATATCATTTTCCCGTCTTTTGCTTCCCACGCTTGAACTCGCTTTCGCGCATAAGGCAGGAATTTATTGTAGTCATCAACATCATCAATCGCATATGTTCTATCGTGGACGCGGTCAACAAGCACTTCACCTGTTTTAATGTTGACAATGGCATAGTCGGTGTACGGGTCCGTACAGCAGAAATTGTCCAGCAAATCGTGCAAAGTTATCATAATAATCACCTTAAATTACAAAGGAGTTGTTAATCTATGGCAAAGTACACTGAGGCATTTTGCACAACTACAGGCGGCATGGTTTCCATTATGCAGATGCGTAGTGAGTACAATCACGACCCTGCCGTTTATGAAAAGGTCTACAAAGGGCACTTGTTCTGCCCTGGCTGCCAAGCTGTCCCACTGACAGTAGTTCACGCGAACGGCACAATTTTTTACCGTGGGCACCCACACGAAGAGCACGTTGACGGCTGTTGGTATGCGTTGGACGAGAGAGTTGTAAAGAGCGTTACTGAAATTAACGGTGATATTGAGGAGCAAGCTCTTTCTCAGCTTGACTCGCTCTTACGTGCCACATTTAATATCAACCAGCAGGTGGCCAATGCAAGGGCGGCAAACCGCAATGCAAACGGAAATAATGTCCCTGTTGTGTATCAGCAGCAAGAGGTCCGCAGGCGTCTCCCACAGTGCCGTATCGAAGACTTGCCAGTGCGGTTAGCAACAAATGATAGCCCCCAAGAAATTAGCATTTATTATGGCAAAGTGCTTTGCGAGGTTGTTAACGCCAAGAATCCTTACAACGGGGTTGACATCAAGGTGCTAATCGTAAAGGATGCAGTAACAAAGAAAACTATTATGGGGCTTACAATGTCTTTGACTGTTTGGAGCCATTTTACAACCGAAACGCAAACATTACTACAAGCAACGCAACGACCTGTCCATGTTGCATTTCTTGGTGTATTTACATCATCGCAAGGCAGGGACTTGGGATTACCCTATACGTGCTATCTCAAGACTTCTACATACTTGCAGGTTTTGAGAAACTAAATCACTAACGCGATGAAGCGTGTACTATCTGTTTCCACACGCCAATCCGACAAGATGCGTTCTGCAAGCGCTTTATCTACATCTTTCACTAAGCCTTCAAACAGTGGGACAACATATAACGTATAGTTCTCCGCGATGGCAATTTGCTGCGTAGCCGGGTCTTTAGCCGTTGCAATGAGTTCTTTAAGTTTTATGGGTTTCATTAGCTCACCTTCTTTATCTTTTATTATAGTGGTATCGCACATTTTGGCAAAGAAATGATATAGCCCATTTGGCGAAGGCAATATCTCAGAGTAGATTTGTGGTCAAACGCTAAGTTGCTCTTTTTACCTGCTCGTTTCAGCTTGTTTAACATTTGATAATTATACTAAAATAAGCGGTCCTCCAAGTCAGGAGAGCCGCTTATTTCTTTGTAGGAGTGTGTTATCAAGTGTTAGAGGTTGAGGTTTTGCCCAGGATTTTACTAAGTTCAATACAGAGTCTTTCTGAATTGCCGTCACGTGCGCTATATTACGGTTCGGTGCATTGCCGCCTAAGAGCCGTGCCAAGTAAATGCAATCCTTACGAAAATTATTACCATTGCGACTTGTACGATTCCGCCAACAGCAAGATGCTGCTTTCACTAAGTATGACACAAAAGGTTTTGTCTGTTCTTTTACCCGACTGTCAATTCCTACTAAAGTACCCAGACTTTATTATACATATTGCTTTTGTCGGAGTAGCCACACGGCATATACGGAACAACGTTCCCGCGGTGGTGTTGAAAGAAGCAAATAAAATCATTGGAACAACATAACCGTTCCTGGCATCGTGATGTTGGTGATTTTCACACCGCACCCTACCAGGCTGAGCGCCATCGCAGCGGCTGCTACCACTGCTAAAATGATAGTCTTACGCTTCATATCTCACACTCCAAAAATAGCGGTAGGGCAACCTACCGCTATTTGGATTAGTCAATTTTACAGCAACGAAGAGATGTCAACACAATGCGGCCGCCCTTTCTTCGTCAGTGCAACCGTTGTCGGTTGGTGAAGAGAGAACAGGGCCACCCCATTCCCAACCGCCGCTCGGGTCATTAGGATTGCTATCAGCACTTCCCCCACTGGGCTGTTCAGGCTGAGGGTCCGGTGCAGGTTCGCTCGGCTGGACAGGTGCCGGGTCCGGTACGGGAGCAGGAGCAGGATTACTCGGAGCGGCAGCCGCTGCTCCGCTGTTCGAACTACTACCAGCGTATCCAGAGTTACTCTTGCTGGAGGTCTTGGTGCTTGCGGGAGCGACTACCTTTTTAGCCTGCACAGTTACTGCATACGTTGCATTTGCATCGGGATTGCTGTCGCTTACAGCAGTGATTGTTGCAGTGCCAGGAGCAACGGCCGTAATCTTGCCTTCGGAGTCAACAGTTGCAATTGCCTCATCGCTGGAGGTCCAAGTCACAGAGGCATTGGTTGTCGTATCGGGAGTAACGGTTGCGGTGACAGTGACAGTGTTACCTACCGTGAGGACACCCTCCGTTTTATCGAGGGCAATACCCTCAACATTCGTTGTAACGGTAACCTTGGTTTCAGCTTTCAGGTTCTCGGGAACAACGCCGAACGCGGAATCCATTGCTGCCAGGTCTTCGGGCATCGTGGCCACGCTGTCGTCAACTTCTTCAGAATCTGCTGCTTCAACCACGACAGCACTCAGTTCAGAGGCTTCAGCGTCTTCGGTTTTCGCAGTGACATAGGTTGTGATGGTGCATTCGCCGTTGGCCACCGCAGTCACCTTACCGGTTTCATCGACGGTAGCAACAGATTCGTCACTGGACTCGTATGCGAGCTTGACATCAGTTGCGTCTGCGGGAACCAGCTTAGCGTCCAAGTCCTTGGTGTTCTCGCCATTAGTGACGAGGTCAATAGACTCAGGTGCCGCGACACCGGTGGGAGTGACGACAACTTTGATGTGAGTGCTCGCGGCGATGTCGGCGTCCTTTACGGAAGCCGTAACGTTCGCCTCACCGGCCGCCACTGCAGTAACAGTACCGGTCTCATCAACCGTTGCAACACTCTCATCGGAGGAGGTCCACTCAATGGTGAGCTTCTCGGCAGCCTTAGCTACCTTCTCATCCGTTGCAGCACTTTCACCGGTTGCAGCAGTCTCAGGAGTTACGGCCGGAGCATCGTCGGTGCCGTACACAACAGACAGGGTAATACTTTCACCCTTCTCCATCGTTGCACGCTCCGGAACCGCGATGTTCGTGATTTTCACGCCGCACCCTACCAGGGTAATCGCCATCGCAGCGGCTGCTACCACTGCTAAAATGATAGTCTTACGTTTCATATTCAATTCTCCTTTACATCCCGGCGTCTAGTGCCGGGGCCACATAAACTAATAGGTTCGACGTCAGCCCTACGCAGCTTTGTATTTCGTCATCGACGAGGCTGTGGACTCTTTTGCCGCCTATCCTTCTGTACAATTGCATAATACCATTTATGTGGTAGTTACACAATACGAACCCCGAAAAGTTCACAGATTGTTAATGCGGTCTAATTTTTGTCGTTTCGACACCGCGCTATTGATGCGCGGTGTCTTTGATATCTATTTTCGGGGACGGGGGAGATCGCTGCGCGACTCACCGTCCCCTATTTTTCACCCAACCGCTAGATAATCCCGCAAAGAGGCTGCAACCCCTTGCTGCGTAGCATCATCCCAAGCGGCATATTTATTTTTCGGGTATCCTGCTGCAAATATAGCAGCGTCAGAAAGCTGCCATTTGGAAACAGGCTTCCCCTCTACTACCTTGATAATAGTTGGCGCACCGATGCGCTTCTCTCCAACATCAATGCTATTTTTGTTTTGGTCGGTGACGGTGTACTCGGCCAGATAGCCGTCCAGCCATGTCAGCAGTTCGGCGTACCCTTCCCCTGCCGGTCTGGTCTGCACTGGCGCAGCAGCATCCACACTGTAGGCGTATATGTCCCGGTAGAGGTCTATCTGGCAATAGTCCATCCTGACCCCTTCGCTTTCCGCAACGGTGGCAAGCACCGGCAGCAGATTGCGGCAGTAGGGGCAACGGGGATAGCCGAACAAAATATATCCGTCTTTTTTTGCACGCGCTTCAACGGCTGTCACTGGAGATAACGGAACCGAAAATGGCAGATTAACGTTCTGATAGGTATATTCAGGGGAGCTGGGCACCGGGCACCCGTTATACGCTTGATAACTGCGGGCAATTACTGCCCCCGGCGAGCTGCCAAGGAGCAGCAGCACAGCCATTCCAGCAGTTGCCACAGCATAGGCTATATAGGGTGCTGCGCGGGATAGCTTATGCATTGGTTTATCACCTTCTTTTTATATTATAGCACATTGGCACGTAAGAGCAAGGTTTATATCGTCTCTATGTAGACGACTTTTCCTTTTTTAAATCGGTACAATAAATATACTTTTATTGTACACGGTGGTGAGGGCAAATGCTGCTACAGGAGGCAATTAAGCTGCGCATTTTGGAGCTTGCTGCAGAGCGCGGCTACAGCGTCAACAAGCTGGCCGAGCGTTCCGGCATTGCACCATCCGCACTCAAAAAAACTGTTAAGCCTTATGCAACAGTTAAAAATACTTCAACTGAGCTGATTGCCCGGATATGTGTGGGACTGGAAATTCCGTTCAAAAAATTTTGGGACAGCCCCTTGTTTGACGACATTGAGACAAAACAACAAAAAGAGGATGAGAGCCAGTAACGGCTATTATCCTCTTTTTGCTTATTTTTTATTTGATTGTTGTTAAGCTGTTAAAACGGCAGATTTTCTTCTTCATCCTCATCATACACTGCATCAAATTCATCGTCGCCGTAATGGCGCGCGTCTGTATAAATATTATCGTGCTGATCAGGGGGAGTGGTCAAGTTCATACTTGCCTGCTTGTTGCCATCGTCGTAGGCACATTCCACTACCAATTCCAGCCGCATCTTTCCGCCCTCCATTTTAAGGGTCGCATGTAAATCATACATATATGATATATTCCTTTCTTTTATAACAATTATAACAATCGGCGGCGGATGTCTCCGCGCGCCAAACCAGTCAGTCGAGCGAGCTGCGAAATGCCTGCGCCCTCCTGTTCAACAAGCCGACGAAGCAGCGGGGTTGTAATCGTCTCTGGATACAGCGGAATTTCATGGCACTCCATTCCGGCAGTCATTCTTATAAAACTGCGCAATTCTGTATCCGTGAAGGCAGGCAGCGGAGAATCTTCCAGCATACCACGGGTGTTCAGTTCCGGCCGCTGGTGATAGCTCCGCAGCCATTCCAAGCCATGCAATGCAAGCGCATAACTGGTATCTACCTGACAAAGTACCTTTTTTCTGCTGCCAAAGTAATCAAGATAACTGCTCCAAGGGTAGTCCTGCATTTCCTGCACGATTCCGGCAGCAACCGGGTTGCGATGGATATAACGCAACACACGCAAAAAATATCCTTTTGTTGTAACAGGTTGGGAGTTATACCGCCCGCGAAAAAGAGGTCCATCCCGCTGATAACGCCTGTTAAAATAGGCCACATAGCGGATGCCCACAGCCTTCATAACATGCTGTAAAACGTCAGCATCTGCTTTTGCAAGCAGGTGAAAGTGGTTGCCCATCAGGCAATACGCAAAAATTGTAAAATCTTCGTCCGCACAAAAATCCAGGATATGTAAAAAATTCATGTTGTCGGCATCATCGTTGTAAATTGCTGCATGGTTGATACCGCGCCCCATAATATGGTAGCACCCGGTAGCAGACCGTTCACGCGCTTTACGTGGCATCGTCCTGCACCTCCTGGGCTTGCTCTTGTGCGTCCTGCTCTTTGGGGGCGTACGCCAAAAGCTGAATCACGCGGGAAGCATCCCCGCGGGTCATCTTTTTGGTGTCAATTTTATAATCGGGGGCCAGTTTGTGGATAAGCGAAATTTGCTCACTGGTGATGGGCTGCCGGTCCCATTTGTAACGCTGCTTTTTGTCCCATATATGCTGTTGTTGCGGATGGTTTTGCTTGAGGTCCTGATAAACATAATCCAGCACAAATTGCAGTGGAACGGCACATCTGGAGCACTTTTTATTTTTGCGCAGATACACCATACCGTTTGGCAGCGGCTTGCTAATGCGGTACACTACATTGGGCAGAGGGAGGATACGACCTCCACCTTTCACATCAAGCCACGCTACATCATGTGTGGTATAGCCTTCTCCAAGCGCCATAACGTTCACCTCCTTCTGATTTTTAATCCAAGAATCGGGGATTTCATTTCCTTCCAGCACTTTAATCGGGTCTTGCTCTTCCGGTAATTTTTCCGTAGGCTCTTTTTCGGGTTTTGGAGCTGGAACGTCTTTGCCGATCAAGGTTGCTGCTGTACAGATAGGCATATTGGATACGCCGACACAGTCAATCACTTTGCAAGAGGCTTTGCCGGGATAAAGACGCAAGCCGCGGCCCACCATCTGTGCATATAAGCCAACATTTGTCCGCGCGATTGGGCGAGCCAACACAACGGTCTCCGTCATTGGCAAATCAACGCCTTCTGTCAGCACTGCGTAGCATACCAGCACTTTAATCAGGCCCAGGCGGTAGGCTTCCAAGAAGTGCCCCCGATTTTGGGTGGTGCCATCAATAAAGGCTGCTGTACTGGCTCCATGTTGAGAATTGAGCAATGCTGTTACGTTTTTACCCTCTTCGATTGAAGGCGCAAAAATGATGGTCTGACCACGGGCATTTTTGGTGTAGGCCTCTGCAATTCCGGCTGCTGTGCCAGACATAACACGTGCGATATCTGCGGCGTCATAATCGCCGGTATCCTCACGGTACTGTACTGTCCCCAGGTCAAATTTGAGGTTAACCTGACAAGCATCTATTGGGCTAAGGTAGCCGTGTTCGATACCATACAGGGTGTTGAACTCACATAGAATCTCTTTAAAAACCACAGCCAGACCGACGCCATCCCCGCGAACTGAGGTCGCAGTAAAGCCAAAACGAACTGCATTTTTAAAATATTCAAAAATTTTGCGGTAAGTCGGTGCAGCACTGTGGTGGGCCTCGTCAATGATAATGGTGTCGATACTGTAAGGATTATACTCGCTGAGCCGCCCCACGAGACTTTGCACCGAAGCACTGATAATGGGTTCACCGTCTGCATGCAGAGGTCCCAGTTCAATGCCGCAGGGTAAGTCTTTAAGGTATTCCAGCGGCTGCCTCACAAGTTCCTCCCGATGCGATAAAATCAGCACGTGGTGGTCATTTTCTGAGACATCCCAGCGGATATACTCGGTGTAGATGCGAGTTTTGCCAAGGCCCGTCGCAATATTACATAAGGCAGCTTGGCCGTCATAGTCTTTCATGAGCTGAAGAGTTTTGGCCTGATAATCCCTTAACGGGGGAGCCCTTTTGCCGTTTGTACTTGCGGACTGCAAAATTTTTTGCATCTGTAATGCCTCCTATCAATTTTTTATAAAAATCGTGCTGACATGGCTTTCCAATTCCCAGTCGGTACGGAGACGCAGATAGTGTGCCAATTCCTTTTTGTTCACCAAAAAAGTGTAGTAGCTTCCCTCATCATCCTTATCCACCATGCCACCAACGAGATAACGTGACGCATGTTTATTGGTATAAATCGATTCGTGAGAAACAGTATCGAATCCGTCATTCCAAGCATATTCCCACGCCGACACAAAGATTTCTGGATAATCGGCCCAATTAGCGTCCTCACGCAAATATTTCGCAATGCACCAATCGCGGTACAGAAAAAATGCCTTTTTTGCGGTAGTCATAATAATGCACCTATTGTTTGTTAACATTCAAAAATATTACTTGTGATAGTAGTAGGCCTGCACAATGTCATCCGTCTCACTACCATTGCGGATGATGAAGCGTCCAGGAATGGCAGGAAGATTCGCAGCGCTACCATCATCCAGGATAACAATAGAGCTCTGTGCGTCAGCGGTATGGCCACAGATACGGCCATCAAGCTGTGCTTTAAGACTTCCGGGAACAGACCCTACGTCGGGGCGCTGGGTTGCCACAAGCAGATGGATGCCAAGCGCACGGCCCAGACGGCCAATGGCAAGGAGCTTGTTTGTAATCACAGAAATTGCGGCCTTACCTTCTTTATCACGACCAGTTGTATCAAGAATCATCGAGGTTTCATCCAGGATAACGACGATTCGATGCAGGTCATCTCCAGTCGTCCGGACATATTCCTCAAGATTTGCACAGCCAGCGATAGAAAACTCTGTACGACGGCGGTTCAGTTCGCGTACAACACTGTCGAGCATCTGCTCGAGATCAGCGTCATTATCTGCATAATGGCCCGGTTTGCGGTATTCGGAGCCAAAGTCCACACCTTTATAGTCAGCGAGGTAGATGACGTAGCCTTTTTGCGTCAGTTGATGCAAAATCAACAATACCAGCTGCGTTTTACCCATGCCGGTGGCGGCAGCCAAAAGCCAATGAGGCAACTGGCCAAAATCGATGCAGACGGGAATGCCTGCCGCATTGATGCCCAAGACAATTTTTGTATCACTATCGTCCATATATGTATCTGCCCACGGGATTAATCGCCCCATAAGATTGCACCCAGCAACAACACGAAGTTCAAAGAGCTGGTTGTTACTTCCCTGAGTGATAGACAGGATGGTTACATTAAGTGCAGATTCGATTCTTGTGCGGTTATCTTCCCAACATTCGAGAGGATAGCCCTTAATATAATAGGTAAGCTGTTGGATGTTACCGTCTCTGCTGGCCTTAATCAATAACGGCGCTTCGCGTGCTTGGTTATAGATGCCCGCGCGCGTAAAATCGTCATAATATGCCCAACTATGAGGCAGATAGCCAAATACGAAAATAACTCCGATACACTCTGCCAACCATGCAATGGCATAGACAGCATAGATAATAGGACGAAACACAACCGAAAGCACATCATTTCCAGAACTGCCAGAAGCAAAAAACAAGGCAACAACCGCAAGCGCAAGGCACAGGAAAACAAACTTTTGTGCGACCTTGGAATCGTCTTGAATACACCTAAGACCATTACGAAATGTATCCAAAACATATTTTTTCTTGGTTTGCAACTGCAAACGTTCATAATCATCATTCATAGTAATAACTCCTTTCTGATAAAGCGCCCGTATAGCCTGATAGCACAGCTTTTGTCAACGCTTAAAACGGACAATCATCATCCGAAAAATCAACTAATTCATATTCCGATTTAACACACTCCCGGAAATAATCGTCGGTGGAATAATCCTTATGGCTTCCATCAGCAGCAAAAATCCGCACAGTGTTAATGCGTCGCAGGAAGGCGGCCCACGTTTCAGGCTTCTCGTCCTGCAGTGCACGGTACTGCCTTTCTAACGGCAAATTCGAGACAAGGTATACTTCTGTATAACAGGCTTGCTTGTTAGCATACCGACACGGCAACTCCAACGGATAGCCGTCAAGATATTGCAGCATATTGACGAGAGGGAGACTGTTGTGGAACTCATCAAACAAGATTGCTGCTTGACCCCTGTACCCGTCAAAGGGATGTTTATAGTCGGATACGCTGTAACAATTTGCGTATCCACATCCTTCTCGTACCGAACGAGTTTTGCCAACCCCTGTCGGACCGGATATATATGTGACATTCATTCGCCGGAAAACATTTCGATATTTTTCTTCCAAAATGGTTTGTCGCGTCCGATCAATATGAGAGATATCACGCAAATACTCTGGATGCTCACCAAGGATTTGAGCATTGTCTTCCCCGGAGGCAATCAGTTTGTATAGCATTCGCAAATCATTTCTATCTCCCTGCTTTGCGTCAGGCGGCAAATCGCCACTTTCCTCGAAAGTATCAGAGAAATTTGTGCCTACATGTACCTTTCCTTGGGCATCCGTATACTCATAATGGCCGTTTGCATCTTTATGATACTTTGTGCCTTCTTTGCGAATATACGCATAGTTTTCGGAGTTGGTGCCCCATTGCGGTACTTCGATGTGTGCTGTCTGAAATTTGTTCTTTAGAGTTTTGAACATCACCGCGTTGCAAAAGACCAGGTACAAATGCGTATGATAAGTTTCTTCCTTACCCTCTTCATCGCAAATGCACCAATATAACAATTTCGCGCCTTTTGCTAGAATAGCCTTAATTGTATCGTGGTCGAAACCATGCTCTTTCGGATTGTTGATTGTCAGCTGGTAGCGTCTTGTCGCAAATTCTTTTGCCATTTGATACACCATACACAGCGGACACAACCCATCTGTGTACGCTACAAAGCTTATACCTGTCAGCTTTGTGGACTGTACACGGATGAGAGAGGGTAATACTATCCTCTCACATCCGTGTTGATTTAGTCCGCGGCGTATACTTGCTGTCAAGTCTGTAACACGATCTGCCATTGAAATGTTAACCGCAAAAATGAGACAAGCCCCATTTTTGCGGCAAGGTCGCTATCGCTCCCTTTTTGCGTCAGGTGCCGGGGAAACTCTTAATCGAGCAGAACAATGCTTTCAGGCTTACGGAACTCGTTATAGTAAATCTTAACTTCGCGCCCCATCAAGTCATGGAGGTTGATTTTAAGTCCCGCCATTTTGGCATCGGAAAGATACATATCCTTGACCATAACACCTTCGCCCTTTCCGGCGTCAACCTCCGTTGCAAGATAGATGCGACAACCAGTGATAGGCCGACCTTCCTTGCTGACAAAATCATTACGACTATAACCGATAATTTTCATAATTATTGTTTCCTTTCCATTATATATATTGTTTTTTCAAGGTACTTCTGAACCGCGTCAACGAGGTCATGATTTGACTTGTCGATGACTACTGAGCCGGGGTCAGCAGCGTGGATTTCAGCCTCCGCCCCGGCTATCGTGCAAATTTTCATGGTCTATCACCTCCCAAGCCAAAAAAATGAAGTTCCAACGAGTTTTATAGACTTTCTATTGGCTATATCTTCATTATCTGCAACTCGCAAGCAGCGTCAAGCACAGTATTTATATATTTGGGTTTATAATCTTTTTGTGTGATGCTTGTTAAATATTGCAAAACCCATGTTACTGTCTTATGTAGAAGAGATGCCGTGACTACTGAGCCGGGGTCAGCAGCGTGGATTTAAGCCACCGCCCCGGCTAACCTGCGGATTTTCATATCTTGTCACCTCCCAAGCCGAAAATTTGAAGTTTCAACGAGTCTTTCTACTTCCTTACGGGCTATATTTTCATTATCTGCGACTCGCAAGCAGCGTCAAGCACAGTATTTATGTATTTGGGTTTATTAATCTTTTGTGTGATGCTTGTTAACTAATTACAAAATGGTCTATAATAAAAATGACGAATAACTTTCGCAATATGCGAAGCTATTCGTCTAGACTTAATGTTGAAATGTTTTAAAATTTATACAGCAGATTGATTTTGAAGCAGTTTACGTTTAGCCCTACCAAGTGCAAGTCTCTCATCTAACAGAGAGTCAAGACATGCGGGAACGTTGTCCATATCTCCGTCCATAGGATGCATATACACTCCATTAACACCAGGGTGAGTGTGCCCCACAAGTTCTTCATAGACCCAATTACTTAAGACGTTTTTATAGATTGAAGAAAAGGTATGACGCAATTCGTATGGTGTAATATAAGGTATACCATTATAATTGCAATATATGCCCCAACGCTTACGATAACAGAGTTGCCCAGTAGGCCCAAAAACACGCTCGTGGGGGTCCAGAGGGTTAACGCGGTAGACTTTCTGACTATCTAAAAGCATGTGTGTATATCTCGTTTGGGGAAAGTCACGTGCGGCAAATTCATTTTTACCGCTGGTCGTGATACCTTTGGCATTAATGGCACGTCGTATATGTATATAATTATCGTCAATATCGCCCCATTCAAGGCCCATCAGCTCGCCAGTACGCATGCCGGTGACCACGTTAAAACGATATGCGTAGATAAGACTGTCCTGACAAACGGTGCCGTTATAGGGGGCTTGCGATTCTGAAAACAAAATATCAAGAGAAACAACATCAAGGGCTTGCTTTTTCCCTTTTTTGGCAGTGGACGGTATCCTTATATTGTTTGTGCGAAGGTCGTTCCGAATATCTGATAAATCCAGATAGTTGCAAAAACCGGACAAATCACCACGTATATTTTTGAGGCTTTTTTGACTCAAATCGCATTTTCGATATGCAGTATAGATAACGCGTTTCAAATCCTGCTTAGTCAATAGCATAACAGGTATTTTACCAATTATAGGCTTGATATGATTGTTATATCTGTTGCGAATAGTATAGATATTTGTAGTTTCAAGCTCTTTGTCCTTCAGATAGCGTTCAAATACAGTCTCAACGGTTGTATGATCGCTGACAGCAAATGGACAGGAACCAGACAACCAAGATGCTGCATTTTGAGCACAAATCTTACGTCCTTTATCACCAGGGGTGGAAGAGTAGAAAGATTTTCTAATTCCATTTTTTTGAATATTGATTTTCCAAATTTTTTTCTTCTCGAGCCAAATGGTACGAGAAACCAATTTGCTTTGCATAGTAGGCATGTGGACTCCTTGGAGAGCCAAGATTTTTAGGTAAGCGGCTCAATGAAAATAGTGTAGTAGTCGTTTTTTGGAATGTTTAAAACTTTTCCGATGCGTGCAATTTCTTTTGCCGTAAAGAGCGAATAACCATTCATTTTATGCGACAGGGCTTGTGGGGAAATTCCGATTGCACTCGCAAGATTAGAGCAGGTAAAACCTGCACGGATAATCGCAGAATGTAATTCTCTGTAACTACCTTTCATGTTAGTAATTCTCCTTAGAAAAAATATTTCTTATTGAAGTGTTACTATCATAATATGTAGTTCGCACACTATCGCAAGGGGGATATCACCATCTTTTTTACTTATTCTTGCAAACCGGTTTTGTACCACACTTTTTATTGATGCCGTACCACACTTTGTACCACACATGAATTAAAAAATCCTTTAATGAAATCCATACACATGATAAAAATATCGTTGATATGTATTTCGTTAAAGGAATATATAAGAATATTATAAGTTCGATTCCCGTACGGGTCACCAAAAAGCCTTAGCGTTAGCTAAGGCTTTTTTC
>ERZ772851.79-NODE-79-length-121091-cov-12.011137_pt1 | contig 121091 bp, 102 predicted proteins | sample MGYA00512137_ERZ772851 | MGnify/ENA primary metagenome ERZ772851 (study PRJEB29015, sample SAMEA2737663) | human gut metagenome | biome: human gut; feature: human-associated habitat; material: faeces | place: China | collected 2012 ... | reverse complement strand
AGACATACGGATAGCGCCCGCCCCGCAACGGGCGGTTGCGCCAGTCCTCGATGTGGACGTAGGCTTTCTTGTTCAGCTCACTGATGGTAGCGGGCGAAACCTTGCTGCCCCACAGTGCCTCCGTGATGTCCTCCACACGGCGCACGGAAACACCCGCCAGGTACATCTCGATGAGGGCTTCCTCCACGCTGCTCTCCCGGCGGCGATACCGCTCGATGATGGCAGTCTCGAAGGACACGCCCTTGAGTCGGGGCATATGGAGCGTGACGTCGCCGGAGGTTGTGGTGAGATTCCGGTCATAGTGACCGCTGCGGTAGCCCTGACGGGCCTCGCTGCGCTCATAGCGGGCCGCCTGCGTCAGCGACTCCGCCTCCTTTTCCAGCAGCTCGTTCAGGGTTTCCTCCACGCTGCCACGGACCAATTCCTTGATTTGCCCCTTGATAATTTCTTCATTCAGCTGTACAATTTTCTCGGACATAGTTTGCTGTCTCCTTTCGAATGTTTGTGTGGTAACTTCATTCTACCAGAGCCTGCAAGCTATGTCTCCTTTTATGCGATTTTCAATTTGCGCAACTTATTGTACATTATCTACCGAATCAGTCTCAGAGCATTTTCATAGTCGTTTTTGTGAACATAGATATGATATTCATACGAATAGTTCGGGTCAACGCCGAAGCTGCCGCTGCGCCCGCGGCTGCGGCCGCCAAGCGCGGAAGAGCCCTGCAAATTCTCGGTTCTGACCGTGTAGGCAATGCCGTTGGCGGACAGGACGCTGCGGATGTTGGCCTGGCGCTGCATGTCCATCGTGGTGATGAGTTCCTTGCGGTTGAAGATCGTCAGCATAATACGGCCCCCTTTATATAGAGTTTCTGTATTGATTTTACCACATGCTTTTCCTGCGTGCAATAGCGGCACAAATTGACAAGGCTCCGCGTGAATACTATAATGCTTTGCATGGAAAAGCGCTGAAAAGAGCGCATCGCGCGGGAACCGTTTCCGCACACAGAAGGGAACTATCAAAGACATGAGACAGGATCTATCGCTCCGACTGGAGCAATTCAAAAAGCAATACGTCGCGGACGAGGCGGTGCGCAGCCGCATCGCCGAGCCGCCCGTCAAATTCATCGGCGACGAGATCATGGAGCTGGCCGTCGCCGCGCTTCTGCAGGGGGAGAACGTTCTGCTCTCCGGCGGCAAGGCCACGGGCAAAAATATCTTGGCGGACAACCTCGCGTGGCTCTTCGCCCGTCCGGTCTACACTGTGTCGTTCCATGTGAATACCGACAGCAGCACGCTCATCGGCACCGACACCTTCACCGGCGGCGAAGTGCGGCTGCGCCGCGGCCCTGTCGCGCTCGCCGCGCAGTACGGCGGCTTCTGCATCTTAGATGAGATCAACATGGCGAAAAACGACGCTGTGGCCGTGCTGCACTCCGCGCTCGACTACCGCCGCCTCATCGACGTGCCGGGCTATGAGTGTATCCCTATCCACCCCGCCGCGCGCTTCATCGCCACGATGAACTACGGTTACGCCGGTACGCGCGAGCTGAACGAAGCGCTTGTCTCGCGCTTTACGGTCATCCGCATGCCGACGCTCGAGGAGGCGCAGCTCTGCGAGCTGCTGCGCGCAAACGTACCGGAGGCGTCGGACGAGAATATCAAGCGCTGCACGGGGCTGTTCCTCGATCTGAACGCCAAGGCCGTGAACGGCGAGATCTCGACGAACTCCGTCGATATGCGCGGCATGATCGCGGCCCTGCACCTGATGACCGACGGCATGGCACCCAAGGATGCCATCGCCGTGAGCATCACGAATAAATGCTTCGATGAGTACGAGTATGCGCTCGTGCGCGACGTGGCGCTGACGCGCTTTGCCTGAAGAGATGAGCATCGGCAGAGAAGAGAGCCTTTTTTTGACCGTTTCTGAAAATCACCGCAAGCGGACCTATCCCGAGTATGTGCAGAAAATGAGCGAACCCTTTGAGCGCGCGGGCGGCATGGTGGAGGTGTACGAGGGCGTCGTCCTCGGCGGGGCGGACAAGTTTTTCGGGCTCGATGACTTGAATCTGTGGCTGCGGCGGCACCGCTACGCGGCCTATAATATGGACGTGCTGCTGCCCATTGCGCACCTGTGCGTCGAGCGCGCCGTGAGGGCGAGGCTGATGGGCGAGCGCCCGGGCGTCGCCGTGATGGCGGAGCAGGCGGCGGGCGAGATTTTGCGTGGCGACCTCCTGCGCTACCGGCGCAGCTCGCGCGGCTGGATGTACATTTACGATCTGACGAAGCAGTTTCCCGCCGCGGCGACGGAGGGCGACCGCCGCATTTTGAAAAATTTCGGCGGTTTTGAAGACATGCTGGCCGAGTTTGACGACCTTGCCGCGCGCAGCGAGAGCTGCGCGGACGCAAAGTCGCTCGTCGAACTCGCAGCGCTTTTGTACCGCAAAATTTTCATCCGCTATTTTGCGCCCGACCACAATCAGGACATCTTACCCGAGCGCGAGACGGAAGAGTGGGAGCCCGCAGCCGAACCGGGGGACATCGAGTGGACGCAGACCGAGGAGATGGAACTCCAATACGACAAGGCGGGCGAGGCATCGGCCGATGGCCTCGTCCTGCCAGACGACGCGCTCGCCGGCATTCCGGAGTATCTGATGCGCAACTTTGGCCCCAGCTTTCAGACCGAGCAGGCGATGGAGGAGATCGAAAGTGCTGTCTGCACCGGCATCCACGAGGAGCGAAAGCTCCTCTTCACCGACGGCCTGAGCGCGGACGCCTACGAGGGCAGTGAGCCGCGCGCCCAATCGCTGCGCGCCAGTCGGGACGGCAACCTCAAAATGCTCCAAGAGCACGAGGACGCCGCGCGTCAGGGCATCCGCAGCATCGAGCAGGCCTTTCGCAATGCGCTGAGCCTGCGCAGCGAGCCGGACGTTTACCGCGCCGACCACGGCGTGCTGCAAAACGATCTGCTCTGGAAGGTCAGCCGCTGCGAAAATCCGCAGCTTTTTGAAAAGATCGTCCGGCAGGAACCGTCCGCCGTCGTCGTGGAGCTTTTGATCGACGCAAGCGGCTCGCAGAGCGTACGGCAGAGCATGGTGGCGCTGCAAAGCTACCTCTTCGGCGCGGCGCTCAGCCGCATCCGCATTCCGCACCGCGTGATGAGCTACTGCACTTACGGCAACTACACGGTGCTGCGGCGCTTCCGCGATTATGACGACAAACCGGAGGCCGACCGCCGCATTTTGGAATACCGCGCGATGTCGAATAACCGCGACGGCCTTGCGCTGGCCGCGGCGGGACTCGACCTCAAGAAGCGGCGCGAGGAGCACAAAATTATCATCGTGTTCAGCGACGGCTTACCGAACGACATGGTCAGCGGCCGCAAGCGCGAGGGCGCGCCGGAAGTCTACGTCGGCGATGCCGCCATCCGCGACACCTGCTTTCAGGTGCGAAAGCTCCGGCGCGAGGGCGCGCACGTCATCGGCATTTTCCTCGGCGAGGACGGAGAGCTTGAAAACGAGCGTATGATCTACGGCGCGTCGTTCCTGCGCATCCGCCGGGCGGAGGACTTTGCCGGAAGCGTCGGCAAGCGCCTGAGTGAAACGCTGCTGAACCTGTAAAACGAAAAGGAGAGTCCCGCCGGTTCGAAACTGGCGGGACTTTGTCTGATTATTTTCCACTCTCCTGCGGCGCGTCTTCGAGCAGCATCTGCCGCAGCTTTTTGGCGGCGATGCTCAGCGGCTGCGTCTTGCGCTGGAAGAGGAAGACGCTGCGCGCGGGAATGGGCTCTTCGAGCATGATGGGGTAGATACCGCTTGCCTCCGGCGTGCCGTAAAGCATCTCGCGCGGCACGAAGCCGACGCCAAGGTCGCTCTGCACTACGGGCGGCACCTGTGCCGTGGTCTCGACCTCCACATCGGGGCTGAACGAAAGACCGTGGCGCAGGAAGAACTCGGCATAAAAGTCGTGCGACGATGTCCCCTCCGTCAAGCTGATGATCGGGTAGTCGGCAAGCCTTTTGAGCGAAACGGGCTCCTCGGTGAGCTCCAAAAACGCCGGGCCGCAGATGGGGATCTCCTGAATTTCGTCGATCTTCTGCGCCGTGAGCGAATCCGGCACGGACGCGCCCTCTGCCAGAATGGCGAAGTCGGCAAGGCCGTTCTGCACGGCGGCGAGGCCGTGGGAGGCAGAGTGGTTCGTCAGGCAGATGCGCACGTGCGGGTATGCGCGCCGGTAGCGCGCGAGCACCTGCAAAAGCCGCGTGCGCAGGGCAAGGCTGCTCGCTGCGATGTGGACGATACCGCTTTGCAAGCTCTGGTCGGAGAGGACCTCCTCTTCGCCTGCCTCGATGCTCTCAAACGCGATGGCGATGTGCGTGTAGAGCTTCTCCCCCTCGGGCGTGAGGCGCACGCCCTGCGGCGAGCGGAAAAACAGCGCGCAGCCGAGCTCGGATTCGAGCTTTCGGATCATGCGTGTCACGTTGGGCTGGTTGCTGTAGAGCGCCGCGGCGGCCTGCGAAAAGCTGCGGTATTTGGCGGCGTAATAAAAGACGCGATAGCTGTCGTAGCTGATGTTCATAGCAAGCTCCTCTGAAAAAGAAATGATTGGGGTTCTGCGCGGCGGCGAGGAACCTGACTGCGTAAAATTTGACGGAAGAGAAAAGCATTCGTCCGCACCTTGCGGACGGCAAGACTGATTGTAACAGAAGCGAAGCGACGGCGCAAGCGTATTCGGGAAAAAAAGAACAGAACCTTGACGAAAAGTAAACACCGTCGAAAAGCCGCATGAAATCAGGAAAATTCGGACGGCATAGAAAAATGACATATCCTCCATGTCAAGAAAGCATTTCGTTTCCGCGCAAAGGGTCGATATAATGACTCGCGTTGGAAATTCCATAGCACAGGGAGGAATAACATGTTTGCTCAGATCATTGCCATCTGCATTTTTGTCACTATGTTCCTGCTTATTATCCTCGATAAGTTTGAACGGCATTACATTACGCTCGGGAGCGGCGCGCTCGTGCTCGTGCTGGTGTTCGGCGTCTGCATGCGCTCGATGAGCGCCATTTGGGAGACGCTCAACCTCGGCGCGTTTTTCCAGAGCACATTCTGGTACGGCGCAAGTGAGGAGAGCACCGCTGGCATCAACTGGTCGACGATCCTGTTTATCGCCGGCATGATGATCATGGTCGAGGGCCTCGGCAAGGCGGGCTTTTTCCGCTGGCTGTGCCTGACGCTTGCCAAGCTCGTACACTACCGCACGGTGCCGCTGCTCATCTGCTTTATGTCGCTCTCGGCGTTTTTGTCGATGTTCATCGACAGCATCACGGTCGTGCTGTTTCTCGCCACCGTCACGCTCGAACTGGCGCAGACGATGAAATTCGACCCCGTGCCGATGATCCTGTCTGAAATTTTCTGCGCGAACCTCGGCGGCGCGGCCACGATGTGCGGCGACCCGCCGAACATCATCATCGGCACCTCGCTCGGCTACACATTCTTCGACTTCATCGAAAATACCGGCGCGGTCGTGGCGATCTGCTTTGTGTTCATGCTCATTTACTTCACGCTCTGCTTCCGCAAGGAACTTGAGCGCGCCGAGCATGCCAACGGCGGCCCCGTCACCTGTCCCGAGCCTTCGACGGCCATCACGAACAAGAAGGCATTTCTTGCGAGCGCAGGCGTTTTCCTGCTGGCGGTCGTGCTGCTCATCACGCACGCGCAGACGGAACTTTCCGTCGCGTGCATCGGCGTGATTGTCGCGATTTTGACGCTGATCGTTTTGGGCTTGACCAGCGGCAAAAAATCTGTTATAGAAATCATTAAGGGCGTGGACTATAAGACGCTGCTCTTTTTCATCGGCTTGTTCGTTTCCGTGGCGGGCCTTGAAAAGACAGGCGTGCTCAACATGATCGCGAACTTCATCACCTCGGTCAGTGAGGGCAATATCGCGGTTATTGTGATCGTCATTCTGTGGCTCTCGGCCATCACGAGCGCCTTTGTCGACAATATCCCCTTTGCCGCGACCATGATCCCTGTCATCCGCGCCATCGCCGCGACAGAGGGCATGGATATCGGCGTGCTTGCCTGGGCGCTTTCGCTCGGCACGGACCTCGGCGGCAACGCGACGCCCATCGGCGCGAGCGCCAACGTCGTCGGCACTTCGGCTTCGGCCAAGGGCGGCTATCCCATTGGCTGGGGCCGCTACTGCAAGTACTGCGTGCCCGCGACGATCATTGTCATGGCGGTGTCCACGGCCTACTTATTCCTGCGCTATCTGTAAACGGAAAAAGGAAAGGAGTGCGATCCCATGAAAAACCAGATCATCATCACCCTTGGCCGCGAGCACGGCAGCGGCGGCCATTACATTGCCGACATGATCGCGCAAGAGCTCGGTATCAAGCTCTATGACAAGGACTCCATCGAAAAGGAGATCGTTTCCGAAGGCTACAGCGGGGAAATGATCCGCAAGATGGACGAAAAGCCCGTCAACTTCTTTGCCTCGCGCCGCATCGGCAAGTATTCAAATTCTCTTGAGGTCAACGTGGCGGAAAAGACGTTCGCCATGCTGCGCGACAAGGCGGCAAATGGCGAGAGCTTCCTCATCATCGGCCGCTGCGGCGACCAGGTGCTCAAGGGCAACCCCAATATGCTGAGCATTTTCATCTGCGGCAACCAGCAGGCCAAAGTCGGCCGCGTGATGGAGAAGAAGGGCCTGTCTGCCGAGGACGCAATCGAGGAGATCAAAGAGGTCGACCGCTCCAGAAAGTCCTACCACAACTACTACTGCGAGACGAAGTGGGGCGACGCCCGCGGCTACGACATGACCGTCAAGAGCGATGTGCTCGGCTTCGAGGGCACGGCGAAAATGCTGATCGCCTATATCCGCAGCTTCATGGAGCAGGACTAAATAAAAATTTGCGGCCCGTGCCGCAAAAAACATTTGAAATGCTCGAAACAATTTGATAAAATCAATTCACAGCGTGTGGCGTTTCTGCGTAAATCCAGTTGCAGAAACGCCGCACGTTTTTTGCGGAAAAAGGAGGAGAAGACAACTTCATAGTCAAATCGTGCAGCAGAGATGCGTAAGTCCGGATTGATCCGGCGGAACGCATCTCTTATTTTTTATGTTCAGGGGGAAGACCGCCATGGAAAACACAAACCAGTTTTTGGGGACGGAGCGCGTGGGAAAGCTCATGCGGCGCTATGCCGTCCCGTGCATCATCTCGCTGCTCGTCGGCGCGCTTTATAACATCGTCGACCAGATCTTCATCGCCAACGCAAGCTACCTCGGTTCCTACGGCAACGCGGCAAACACCGTCGTCTTTCCGCTCACGGTCGTGGCGCTCGCCATCGCCGTGATGATCGGCGACGGCTGCTGCGCGTTCGTCAGCATTTCGCTCGGCAAGGGCGAAGTGGGAGAGGCAAGAAAGAGCGTCGGCAGCGCGGTCGTGCTGTCGATTGCGAGCAGCCTTGTCCTGACGGCGCTGTACCTTGGTTTTGCCGATCCCATCATTTCAATGTTCGGCGGCACGGTGAACGAGGAGACCTTTCATTACGCGCGGGAGTATTTCTTCTATATCTCGCTCGGCATCCCGTTTTATATGTTCGGTCAGGCGATGAACCCTGTCATCCGTGCCGACGGCGACCCGCGGTTCGCCATGATCTCCACGCTCGCGGGCGCGGTGCTCAACATCATTTTAGACCCCATCTTCATCTTTGAATGTAAGTGGGGCATGATGGGCGCGGCGGTCGCCACCGTGTTGGGCCAGATCGTCACGGCGGCGCTTGCGGTGTGGTATCTCTGCCGCATGAAGACCGTCAAGCCGGGGAAGGGAGACTTCCGCCTGCACGCAAGCCTCTGTACCCGGATGCTGACGCTCGGCATCACGAGCTTTTTGTCACAAATTAGCCTCGTCGCGGCGATGGCGGCCATCAACAACATGCTGCGCAAGTACGGCGCGCTGGATGAGATATTCTCGCAGAAGCAGTACGCGCAGATCCCGATGGCCGTCGTCGGCATTGTGATGAAGTTCTTCCAGATCGTCATTTCCATCGTCGTCGGCATGGCGGCGGGCTGCATTCCCGTCGTAGGTTACAACATGGGCGCGGGGAAAAAGACGCGCGTGCGTGAGCTCTTTACAAAGCTCCTGCTCTGCGAGGCGATCGTCGGCGCCGTCGCGCTCGTTCTGGCCGAGGGCCTCTCGCGTCAGCTCATCGCCGTCTTCGGCGCGGCGAACGAGAGCAGCTACTACACGGACTTTGCGATCAAGGCATTCCGCACGTATCTTTGCATGATGGTGCTCGCCTGCGTGAACAAGGCCTGCTTCATCTTTTTGCAGGCCGTGGGCAAGGCGTTCTCATCCACGATGCTCTCCATGGTGCGCGAGGTCGTGTTTGGCGTGGGCTTTGCACTGCTGCTGCCGCGCTTTTTCGGCCTTGACGGCGTGCTGTACTCCATGCCGGTGTCGGATGTGTTGACTTTCGTCATCGCGGCGGGTATGATTGTAAAAACGTATCGGGAACTCAATACGGAAGGAGCAACTGTATTATGAATCATATTATCACCATCAGCCGTGAATTCGGCAGCGGCGGCCGCACGGTCGGCAAAAAGGTCGCAGAGCAGCTCGGCATCCCCTGCTATGACTCAGAGCTCATCCAGAAGATCGCCGAGGAGAGCGGCTTTGCAGAAAATTATGTCAAGGAGGCGGGCGAGTACACACCCGGTGGCTTCCTGTCCTCAGCGCTCTCGAACCGCGCGTTCGGCCCGACGAACGAGGACATCCTATGGGAAATTCAGTGCCGCGTCATCAGCGAGCTTGCCGAAAAGGGCCCCTGTGTCATCGTCGGCCGCTGCGCGGACTACATTTTGCAGGACAAGGCCAAGTGCCTCAAGGTCTTTATCCACGCGGATATGGCGTTCCGCGCCAAGCGCATCGTCGAGGTCTACGGCGAGCGCGAGCAGTCGCCCGAGCAGCGCCTGCGCGACAAGGACAAGCGCCGCGCGGCCTATCACCGCTTCTACACGAACATGAAGTGGGGCTACGCGCAGAATTACCACATCACGCTCGACAGCGGCGAGCTCGGCATCGACAAGTGCGCCGACATCATCGCCGACCTCTACAAGAGCAGGGCGTAAATGGTCAAAAAGAGAAGGAGAGAAGCCGCGGCTTCTCTCCTTTTTTATTCCTCTTTTGCAAGACCCGGGATGTTCACGCCGATGCCGTTGACCTCCACGCCGTCGTCGGCGGGGATGAGGAGGTATTTGCGGCCATTGATGACGCGCGCTTCGATCATATAGCTGTTCTCCGGTGCAATGGAAATTTTGACCTCGGGGGTCGTGATCTCAAACTTCTTGCTCTCGATGATGTTGTTCGGGTTCAGCGCGGCGTTCTCGCCGTACTGCTCATCGCACTCGCGCTGGAACGCTGCGATCTGCTCGTCGTTCACGCCGCTGTTGGCGAGGATGCCGCCGACGTCGCCCGCCGTCATTTCAAGCGGCTCGGGGTCTTTGCTCTCCTTGTGATCTTCGATGCGCGCTCTGATCTGCTCGTGCACGGACTGGACGACATCGTAGCTGCAATCCTTGTCGAGCGCGTCGGCAAGCGCCGAGCCAAAGGCGTTTTTCTGCTCCTCGGCAGACATCGGCGGGTCGACGTGGAACAGCGCGTCGATGACCTCTTGATGGATCTCCGCGGCGTTTTTCGAGTAGAACAGCACATTGTAAATGTTCGCCGTGCGGTTGTCGAACGCGGGGTAGAGGAAGCCGAGCTCGGGCGAGGTCGCGATGTAGCCGGTGGAGCTTGAGTGAAACTCGCTCTGGTCAAGGTCGTAGCGCAGTTCGAGCGTCGGGGCCTTGACGGGGCAGATGGAGCAGACAAAGTACTTGAAGACCTCACTCGACGCGTCGGCCTGAATCTCGTCATCCTTGCTGCGGTGCGGCACGTCGTAGGCGTCGGCGGCGAGGAGGATGAGATAGTTTGTCTCGCCCATGTCGATGCAGTCGATGATTTGGCGGCAGAGCGTTTCGCGCGAGGCGGGGTCCTTGAGCTCTGTTTGGCGAAGAGTCTGCAAGAGGCGGTGCTCATCGCTGTCGGCGACCTGCTGCGTGGAGAACACCACGTCGATGAGGTTCTTGCCAAGCGTGCCGGAGAGGGACTTTTTGAGAAGGCCCAGGTACATCTCCTGCTCCTCCTGCCGCATGAGGCCCATCGAGGTATCGACCCACGCAATGATCTCACGGTTGGAGTTCACATAGCAGCCGTACACGCGGCTGAAATTATTCTTATCGAGCCGGAAGCGCCGGCGCAGTTCATTGAGTTCTTTCTGATTCATGGCTCGTCCTTTCCTTTGTTCATGTCACAAGGCCGATTTTACCACGCCCGCGCCGCCGCGGCAAGGGGAGAAACGGCGCATTGTGCGACGAAAATGCGCAAAATGCAGGAAAAGATGCAAAATGGGCGTGAGCGACAAAATGTGCACAATGTGTGGACTATATAGACGATATCCCTGTAAATCATAGAGAAATTCAATGAATCTGTCCATATTTTACGGCTTCTTAACGCCGCATTTGACGCTGCTTTTTGTGAAAACGGCTATGGAAACGGAATCAAAGCAAACATTTCACGTTAAAAATGAAAGATATATTGCATTTTGCCTGAGCTGTGCAGGAATTCTTCCGTTTCCTTGGTGATTCTGACTGTTGAAAAAAGAAAAAAAGAAGTTAGAATAGAGCCTCGCGAAATGAAACGGAAGAATTTGGATAGAGATCAGAGAGTTTGGGAGGAAATCAATATGTCGTATCACTTTTTAATGGATCTTGCGCTGATCCTGCTGAGCACGAAGATTCTGGGCCTCATTGCGCAGAAGTTTCAGATGCCGCAGGTCGTGGGCGCGCTGATCGCGGGCCTGCTCCTCAGCCCCGCGGGCCTTGGCCTTCTTTCGGAAACGGAGTTCACCAAGCAGCTCAGCGAGCTTGGTGTCATCGTGCTGATGTTCTCCGCCGGCATGGGCACGGACATCAACGAGCTCAAGCACAGCGGCAAGGCGGGCTTCATGGTCGCGGTCCTCGGCGTGATCGTGCCGTTCCTGATGGGCACGGCGCTTGCATGGGGCGCGGATGAGCTGGGACTCATCGAGAGCACCGGCTTTATCGAAAACATCTTCATCGGCACCATCCTGACGGCCACGTCCGTGAGCATTACAGTCGAAACGCTCAAGGAGATGAAAAAGCTCGAGACCAAGGTGGGCAACACGATTCTGGCCGCCGCGCTCATCGACGATGTGCTCGGCCTGATCGCCCTGACGCTCGTTTGCAGCCTTGCCGGCGGTGACGAGAGCATCGGCATGGTGCTCCTCAAGATCGTGGGCTTTTTCGTCTTTGCCTTCGTGGTCGGCTTTGGCGCGAACCGCATCTTCTGCTGGATGCTCAAGCGTCAGCACGGTTGGGCCAGCCACAGAAACTCCGTGTTCGCCTTTGTCCTGTGCCTTGTGATGGCCTACTGCGCCGAGAAGTTCTTCGGCGTCGCTGATATCACGGGCGCTTACGCCGCGGGCCTTGCCGTCGCGTGCACGCCCAAGGGCACCTACATCCAGACGAAGTACAACCCCCTCGGGTATCTTCTGCTCACGCCGGTGTTCTTTGCGAGCATCGGTATCAATGTGCAGATCACGGGTCTGACGGGCGGCATGGTCGTCTTCTCGATTTTGCTGCTGCTTGTTTCGATCATCTCAAAGCTCCTCGGCTGCGGCCTTGGCGCCAAGGCGTGCCAGTTCACCACGCGCGAGAGCATCCAGGTCGGCGTGGGCATGGCCTGCCGCGGCGAAGTCGCGCTGATCGTCGCCAACCGCGGCCTTTCGATGGGTGTGCTGTCGCCCGCGATGATGACGCCGGTCGTCATCACGGTCGTATGCGGCACGATCCTGACGCCGATTCTGCTTAAGCTGTCCTTCCGCGGCCATCAGGAGACGGAGCTGGTGCAGAACAACATCGCCGACCGCATGGCCAAGCACCGTCAGCTCGATATCATCACGCAGCAGCTTTTGCAGCAGGATGAACAGATGATGAAAAAGAACTGAGCGCAGCGCAATAAAATAAAAAGAGCTTTCTCCTGAAAATCGGAGAAAGCTCTTTTTTGATTTTAGGACGCTACCTTTTCCTGCGCGGCGCACTCGCGCAGGATGCGACAGAGCGCGTTCACACCCTCTTCCCGCGTCGCCCAGCTTGTGGCAAAGCGGATGATGCTGTGCGTCTCGTCATATTGCTCCCAGACGGAGAAGTCCACGCGCTCGGCGAGCTCTTTGCGCTGCTGCTCACTGACGATGCAGAAGCTCTGGTTCGTCGGGGAGGGGAAACAGGGCAAATAGCCGTTTTCCGCCATCGCGCGCCGGATAGCGTCGGCGTAGCGAACGGCGTCTTTACCGATGCGCTCGTAGAGCCCATCGGTAAAGAGCGTGTCGAACTGGATGCCGAGCAGCCGTCCCTTGGCGAGCAGCGCGCCGTGCTGCTTGATGATGGTGAAAAAGTGTGGAATGAGCCCCGGCTGGGGAATGACGACCGCCTCGCCGAGCAGCGCGCCGCATTTCGTGCCGCCGATGTAGAAAATGTCGCACAGCGCGGCAAGGTCGCGCAGTGTCACGTCGTTTTCAGGACAGGCGAGCGCGTAGGCAAGGCGCGCGCCGTCGATATAGAGCGGCAGGCGCTTTTCGCGGCAGAGCGCGCTGATGGCCGCGAGCTCCTTTTTGGAATAGAGCGTGCCGTACTCCGTCGGCTGGGAGAGGTAGACCATCCCGGGCATGACCGTGTGGTCGCGGTTCGCGTCGTCCTCGTACTGATCAAGCAGTGCGCAGATTTGGGATGCGGTGATCTTGCCGTTCTCCTGCGGCAGCGTGAGCACCTTGTGCCCGCCGAACTCGATGGCGCCGGCCTCGTGCACGCTGATGTGCCCCGTGTCCGCGGCGATCACACCCTCGTAAGAGCGCAGCAGCGCGTCGATGACGGTCGCGTTTGTCTGTGTGCCGCCGACAAGGAAGTGAATCTCCGCATTCGGCGCGCCGCAAGCGGCGCGGATCTTCTCGCGCGCGGATTCGCAGTATTCATCCGTGCCGTAACCGGCGGTCTGCGCAAAATTCGTTTCGCACAGGCGCTGCAGGATGGCGGGATGCGCGCCCTCAAGATAGTCGCAGGAAAAAGAAAGACGATGCTCCATGAAAAAAGACCTCGTTTCAAAAACAGGATTGACGGTTTCTGACTGCTATTGTAGAATAAGAGAAAACATGACGCAAACGGTTATTTGAAATGAAAAACATGATATAAAATCATGGATAGGAGGGCGTATGGAAGCGGTCAAATGCGAGGCGTTCCTTGCCGCGGCAGAGCTCGGCAGCCTGACGGCCACGGCGGAGCTTTTAGGCTACACGCAGTCGGGCGTGACGCGCATGATCGGCACACTGGAAGAAGAGCTCGGCTTTCCGCTGTTTCTTCGCAGCAAAAAGGGCGTGCAGCTCACGGAAAACGGAAAGCTCATGCTGCCGCTGCTGCGCGAGGTCGTGCGCGCGCACCACAACGCCGAGCAGCTCAGCGCGGAGATCGGCGGCGTGTCAAAGGGCTCGCTGACGATCGGCTGCTATTACAGCATTTCGGCCCTGTGGATGCCAGAAATCCTGACGGCGTTCCGCGCCCGCTATCCGGGCGTGACCGTGCGCATGCAGGAGGGCGGCAACCTCGAGATGGCGCGCTGGCTGAACGAGCGCTCGGTCGACTGCTGTTTCGGCGCGCAGATGCACGGCGACAAGTACGACTGGCTGCCGGTCTTTCGTGACGAGCTCGTCGCGTGGCTGCCGCGCGGACACGAGCTGGCAGAGGCGGATGCCTTTCCGCTTATGCGCTTGCAGAACGAGCCGTTCATCCACACCTCGCCGAATCACGACACCGATCAGGACCGCCTGCTCGAGCAGCATGACCTGCACCCGCAGACCTGCTTTACGACGCGCGACGGCTTCACGACCTACAACATGGTCGAGGCGGGGCTCGGCGTCAGCTTCAACCAGCGGCTGATTTCGCGCAAGTGGAGCGGTACGGTGGCGGAGGTCCCGTTCGACCCGCCGCAGTTCGTGACGCTCGGCATCTCCGTCCCGTCGCTCAGGGAGGCCTCGCCCGCAGCGAAAAAGTTCATTGCCTGTGCCATCGAGACCGTCACGGGCGGGGAGAAAAGCCTTTGATAAGAAAAACGCTTCGCAGAACTTTTGCGAAGCGTTTTTTTGCCCAAAAGCCGTTTATTTGAGCTCGGCGGTGAAGGTGATCTTCCCGTCGTACACGATGGCGCGGATGGAGCCGTGGTGCCCCTCGGCGATCGAGCGCGCGATGGAAAGGCCGATGCCAAAGCCGCTGCCCGACGAGCGGGATTGATCGGCACGGTAAAAGCGGTCGAAGAGCTTCTGCGCGTTTTCCGGAGCAACATCCTCGCAGGCGTTTGACGAGCGGAGGACGACACCGCGCTTCGCCTTTTCGAGCGAGAATTCAATGGGGGAATCCGGCAGTGCATATTTGACCGCGTTGTCGAGCAGGATCGAGACGAGCTGGCGCACGGCGTACTCGTCGCCGCGATAGGTGAGGCCGTCCGTGATCGAAAGGCGCAGCTCGTGCCCCTTGGACGCGGCGAAGTCGACGAACGTTTCCGCCGTTTCGCGCACGGCGTCGCTCACGGGGAAGTCCTCCATCCTGAGCGGCGAATCCTCCTCGTCCATGCGCGAGAGCGTGACGAGCGAGTTGACGAGCGAGGTGAGCTTTTCCGTCTGCGCCATCGCCTTGTCGATCCATTTCTGCTTGCCGGTCTCCATTTCGAGCACCTTGAGGCTCGTGGCAATGACGGTGATGGGCGTTTTCAGTTCGTGGCTCGCGTCGGTGATGAACTGCTTCTGCTGCTGCGCGCTGCGAACCACTGGGTCGATGGCCCGGCGCGAGAGCAGCACGACAAGCAAGAAGACGAGCAGGATGCACGCCGCGTCGGCGAGCAGCGACCACATGAGCACCACGCGCATCGCACGCAGCTCGTGGTAGCAGTCGAGGAAGATGGCGATATTCTCGCCGTCATCCGTCTGCGCGACGAAAAAGCGATAACTGTTGAAGTAGCCATAGCCCGCGCCGTGTGCGAGCGCGGCGGAGAGATATTCCTGCGTATCATCCTCCGTGACGGAGGCGATATTGTCGAGGTCTGCCTGTGTCAGCGTGCCGCTTGATGTGTAGTGCAGGACAAAAAAGCGCGTGGAGAACGGCGTTTCCGCCGTGAACGGCCCCTCACGCCGCGCGATTTTGTCGTCGGGCGGGGCCTGCGGCGTCCGTGAATCGTCCGCATCGTCGGGCAGCGCGGGGGCGATGTCACCGCTGCCGCCGTCATTTTCCGGCGGTGTCGGCGCGTCGGCGCTGTCCGGCAGCTGAAAGCGCGAGTGGGGGATGGTGCCCGCGTTCTCGTAGATGAGCGTCAGCGTTTGCTTCAGGTCGGAATCGGTCGAGACATAGTTCGCGACGTTCAGAATGATCGTCAGCAGCATCATCACCGCCGTGACGGAGAGCATCGCGATACGGATGAAGCGGTTTCGCAGGCGCTTGATCATACGCTCTCCTCCAACACGTAGCCGAGGCCGCGGTTTGCCTGCAGGGTGACGTGCGAGCCGATGGACTTGAGCTTTTTGCGAAGATTCGAGATGTGCACCCATACGACGTTGATCTCCGCCTCATTATCCCAGCCCCACACGCGCTCCATGATGCGCTCGGCGGAAAAGACCTGCCGCGGCGAGCGCATGAAAAGCTCCATGATCTGGAACTCACGCCCGCTCAGGCGGATGGGGTCCTTCCCACAGCTCAAATTGCCGCTGCCGGGGTCGAGCGTCAGATCGCCGTAGGCGAGCACCGTCGGCTGGTAGGCCTCGCTGCGGCGCAGGATGGCGCGCACGCGGCTCAAGAGCTCGTCGGGGTCGAAGGGCTTGGGAAGATAGTCGTCCGCGCCGACGTTGAAGCCCGTGATGCGGTCACTCTTCTGGCCCTTGGCCGTGAGCATCATGATGGGCGTTTTCACGCCCTCCTGCCGCAGCTTTTCGAGCACTTGAATACCGTCCATCTTGGGCATCATCACGTCTAAAATGACGGCGTCGTATGCGCCCGACGAGGCATATTCATAGGCGTCGAAGCCGTTGTGCACGGCGTCGACGGAGAAGTGATTTTTTTCAAAAAAGACCGTCAGCGCCTCGGCGAGATCGACCTCGTCCTCTGCGATCAGCAGCCGCATAAAAGGTCCCCCCTCTGATTTCTGGTGATACGTGTAGTATAAAGAGCGCGCGGGCAAAAATCAAGATGCCTCAGAGCGCGTCCTTCGTCGCCTCGCGCCCGCAGGTGATGTTGAGGTTGCCGTTGCGGCAGCGCAGTTCGTCCAAAAACGCCTTGGGCGCGTGGTCATCAGGGAGCGTGACGCGGTAGGTGAGCTCGTAGAGCGTGCCCATGTTGCTCGTTTTCACGCGCTCGAGCACGCAGGACTTGGTGTACTTTTCAAAGAGATCGTCGAACAATCCGTCGTAGTCAAGACTTTCGGGGATCGTGATCCTGAGCACGCGCTTGTGCTCGTCCGCGCCGCCGAAATTCACCGCCGTGAGCAGCAGCATCACCGCCGAGACGATGGCAAACACCATGACGGCGAGCCATACATAGCCCATGCCGGTCGCAAGGCCGATGGCCATCGCGAGGAACAGCGCTCCAATCTCCTTCGCTGTGCCCGGCGCGGAGCGGAAGCGCACGAGCCCAAACGCACCCGCCACGGCGACGCCCGCGCCGAGGTTGCCGTTCACCAGCATGATGACAAGCTGCACCACGGCGGGCAAAATCGCGAGCGTGACAGCGAAGCTCTGCGTCGTACGCGAACGGTACATGGAAACGAGCGCCGTGCCGACGCCGAGCAGCAGCGACACCGCCGTACAGATGAGAAACGAGACGAGCGTCAATTCGCTTCCTAAGATCGAGTTAAGCACAGAAGGTATCCTCCTTTAAATTGGTCGTGTGGACGCCGGCGGACAACTCGTCACGGTAGCAGGCACCGTATTTGGAAAACGACGCGGGGAACGCCCCGACATCGGAGAGTAGATGGCAGAGCCACAGCGGGCACGCGCCGGGAATCTTGACCTCCATCAGCACGTCGCCGCAGGGCAGCGCGATGGGTGCACCGTGGTTGCCGAGGCGGAGGTCGACATCTGTGTCGCGCCACCGTAAGTTCGTGTCGAACGTGATGCGGAGCTGCGGATCGTCAATGCCCGCAAAGGCGAGCCGGTCGTAGCCGATGAAGACCTTGGGCACGGTGTGATAAAACGACTGAAAATAGCCAATCTCGCGTCCGATCTGGCCGAAGTTTTCACTCGGCAGCTCGCCGGAGAGAAACGGCTCCACGTTCTGGATGCCCGTTGTGATGCGGCGCTTATAGACGACGCCGTCGAACTTCTTCTTGAGCTCGACGAAGACCTTGCCGTCCTCCTGCGGCACGCCGTAGCTGCGCACGCGCAGCTTTTCCTTATAGACGGGCTTTTCGAGCGACGCGCGAATTAGGCGGTAGTCGTCAGTATCATAATAAATGTTGCAGATGGTGTACTCGCCGTACGCGTCCTTTTTCATGTAGGGTGTCATCCGCTCCAATAAAAAACGCTGCTGGGAGAGGGCCAGGCAGTATTTCTTTTCATATCGTTCAAAACAGCATTGAATCGCCATGGTGTCGAACCTCCTTTGTGCGCTCAAGTATGAACGCGCAACCTAAAAGAAACCTAAAGGTAAAATCTTTATTTTCTTTAGGTAACCTTTAGGCAAAGCGGGTATGCTGTCGCCAGGCTCAAAGGAGCGGGCGCAGAGAGTGAAAAAGCTCGCGCCTGCCCCGGGGGGACCATGCGAGATCATTGATTGAGGAGATATTATGATGAAAAAACTACTGCCTTTCCTGTGCGCGTCGGCGCTGGCGCTGTCGCTCACGGCCTGCGCCGGTACGATAAATAATAGTACGGCGGACACGGCAAGCAATGTGACCTTTACCTTTACCGGCAGCGGCGTGACCGCTGCGGGCGAGACGGACACGGGCTACGAGATCGACGGCACAGCGCTCACGATCACGTCGAGTGGTACCTACACCGTCTCCGGCAGCTGCGCGGACGGCTCCATCAAGGTGAAAAAGGGTACGACCGGCGTGACGCTGGTGCTGGACGGCCTGACACTTACGAGTGAGAACACCGCCGCCATCACCTGCGGCAAGTCGAGCGAGGTGACCATCCTTGTTTCCAACGGTACGGAAAATTCCCTGAGCGATACCGAGCAGAACAATGACGACAACTACCCCGAAAACGAAAATGCCGAAAACGCCGTCATTAAGTGTAAGGATGGCTCGACAGTCACCCTCTGCGGCGATGGCGAGCTCACCGTCACGGCCAACGGCAAAAACGGCATCAAATCCGGCGCGACGACGGACGAGGACGGCGAAGCGTTGCTCACGATCCGCGATTTGACGCTGAATATCGATGCACCCGTCAACGATGCCATCAACGCCGAGCAGCTTTTGAACGTTGAGAGCGGCATGCTGACCATCGACGCCGCGGATGACGCCATTCACTGCGACTTGGTGCTGAACATCGGTGCGGACGGCACGGACGGCCCCACGATCGACATCACGAATTGCTGCGAGGGCCTTGAGGGCGCGGAGCTGAACGTTTGCTCCGGTGATATTACGATCAACGCCTCGGACGACTGCCTGAATGCGGCGAATTCCGACCTGACGGACTATGACTTCACGATGACGATCTCCGGCGGCACGATCGACGCCTATTCCTCCGCGGGCGACGGCTTCGACTCCAACGGTGACCTGACCATCACGGGCGGCACAGTGATCGTCTGGACGGCCAACACGGCGGACAACGAGCCGCTGGATGCCGACGGCACCATCACCGTCTCAGGCGGCACGGTGCTCGCCGCGGGCGGCAGCAGCGGCATGGGCATGAACCTGGAGGCCGCGCAGCCCTGCGTCATTTACGGCTCAACGGGCTTTGGCGGCATGCCGGGCAGTACGCAGAGCAGCCTGATCGCCGCGGACGCGGATTTCACGATTGAAGACGCTGACGGCAATGCTGTGTACAGCGGCACAGCCAGATGCGGTGCGAACTTCATCCTCTTCTCATCTGCCGATGTGGTGGCGGACAGTGCGTATACCCTCAAGGCGGGCGACAGCTCCACCGAAGGGACCGCGCAGAGCGGGACGGTTTCCACCGGCATGGGCATGGGCGGCGGCTTCCCCGGCGGCGGACAGAAGCCAGACGGTGAACCGCCCGAGAGCTTTGATGGTCAGATGCCAAACGGCGAGAAGTCAGAGCTTCCCGACGGGGAAGTGCCCGAAATGCCCAGCGGCGAGCGCCCCACACCGCCCAGTGGGCAGGGAAGCCCCGCTGACGGCAGCGCCTCAGCGGGCGACAGTACCTCCGATACCACTCCAACTGCCTAATGGCAGAGATAAAGAAAAGCAGACGGTTCGCGCAGGCCGTCTGCTTTTTGCTGTCTGTTCGGTTTTACATCGTCTCAAAACCGACGATCACGCCGCCGCGCTCGGCATAGTAGCTGCAAAGACCACGGCAGGGACGGATCTCAATGTCTGCTTCAGGAAAGTGCCCGTGCAGCGAAGCGGCGAGCGCCCCAGCCGCCTCTGGATTTTCGGCGTGGTGAATGCGCACCTTGCCGCCGTGGTAGTCAGCTTCCAGAAGCTTCTGTACCATCGCCGCGCACGTCTTTTTTTCGCCGCGGCATTTTTCAACGGGCTGGATCGTGCCCTCAAGACTTGCGGTGGCGAGGATGTGAATGCCGAGAATGCCGATGGCGCCCGCGGCGATTTTGCTGACGCGGCCGTTTTGCGCCAGATTGTGCAGGGACTTAAGACTGAAGAAGAGGTGCGTGGTGGCAAGATATTCCTGTGCCTTTTCGCAGATCACATCGAAGGGGAGGCCCTTGGCGTGCAGCTCTGCGAGCTTCTCTGCGAGCAACTGCATCTCCGGTCCCGTGCTCAGCGTGTCAAAGATGTGAATTTTGACCTCGGGATGCGACTGGAGATACACGTCGCGTGCGGCCATGGCCGAGGCACAGGTGCCGGACAGGCTGCTTGTGATGGTAATGACGAAAATCTCATCCGCGCCCTCGAACGCCTTGAGCCAGCCGTCGAGGCTGGGGCAGGCCGTGCCGGATTTGCCGTTGTGGGCCGCGAGATAGTCGAGCAGCTCGTGCGTGTCGAGCGTTTCATCGTCCACAAAGTCGCGCTCGCCGGCGCGGATGGTCATGGGCACGCTCTGATAGGTTACGCCCTCCAGCATCGTGAGGTTGGCAGAGGAGTCGGCGATCAGTTTCATCATGGGGAAGCCTCCAAAAAAATAATCGGTTATTCAAAAACCTGTTGTCAGGTGAAATTATCTTTGACTACAATACAACGATTTTTAATAACTGTCAATCGGTTTTTGAAAAACTTATTGACATTTTTTTCACCAAAGTTTAAGATGATGAAAACGCAGTTTGAACGGAGGAGCAGCTATGGACGAAGATATGCGCAGCCGTCTGGCGGAGTCTGTCCGAAGCTTTCATATCCCGCGGCTCGGGGAGATCCCCGACGTGGGGCTGTATCTCGAACAGGTGACGCGTTATGTCAATCAATCCATCACGGGATGCGGGCTCAGTCCCATCACGGCCTCGATGGTCAGCAATTATGTTAAGCAGAAGATCATCCCCGGGCCAGAGAAAAAGGCCTACGGCGCGGAGAGCATTGCGTACCTCATCTTTGTCTCGTGCATCAAGAGCGTCGTCGCGATGGACGACATCCGCGCGTTGATCGGCATTCAGCACGAGACCTACGATCTGCCGACCGCTTATCACTACTTCTGCGAGGAATTTGAAAATCTCATCCGCTATGTCTTCGGCGCGAGCGACCATCTTGCAAGCGTCGGACAGGACGAGTCGGATGAAAAGGAACTGCTGCGCTCGGCACTTTTAAGCGTGACGCACAAGCTCTATCTCGACGCCTATCTGCGGCTGCTGAGGCAAGACGCGGAGCGCGCACAAAAGGAAACAGAGAAAGCGCAATGACCGTTGAACAGTTTGTCATGGCCTACGGCGCGGAGCAGGACCGTCTGCGCGCCCTGCTGCCGGAGGGCTTTGCCTCGCTGCGGCCGGTGCTGCGCATCAACGCGGAGGTGCGCGACGGCAAAACGGGGGCTCTCGAGTTCAACACTGCCGCGGGAAAAGCCGACAATCGCGGCTGGGTCAACATCGGTCGCTGGGACGATGTTCCCTTTACGAAGGACGGCAAAAAGACGACCTTCACGCTGCCGGAGCTGACGATCTCGTTCACCGGCGTCGGCATCGAGGGCGGCTGCCCTGCGGAAAAGGACAACGTAGGCTGCTATTACTTGAAAGACGGTACGTTTACGCTCGTGCCCGCGGAGAAGATCACAGCAAACAAGGAATTCTGCGACTGTGAATTCGCCTGGCGCTTTGCAGGCAGCGCGCACGGTGTCAGCCTTGGCAAAACGCTGCCCGCCATCCCCGAAGAGGAGACGACGCACTATGAAAAGGCGGCTTTCACGGTCGAAAATGCCGCCGTCATCCCCTGCATGCAGGTGTTGGGGGCCTATCAGGTGACGTTCGAGCGCTGATTTTTGAAAAAGGGCTTGCATTTTTGCCCGCGCTTTGCTATACTGCGCAGTCGGGAATGAGGTTCTCCCACGGCACTGCCGAAACCGCTTTTTTGAGCTGATGACTTCTGTGATTTTGAACGGTCACAGGGGGCATCAGCTTTTTTGTGTCCGGAGGAGGAAATTTATGTTAACTTCACTCGCACTCGTCTTTTTGGTTGGCCTTGCGCTGGCCGCGCTGTGTCAGAAGCTGAAGCTGCCGCGCATCATCGGCATGCTGGCGACGGGCATCCTGCTGGGGCCGTGCGTGCTCAACGTGCTGGACGGCTCGATTTTGTCGATCTCAGCCGACCTGCGCAAGCTCGCGCTCGTTATTATCCTGCTCAAGGCGGGACTGTCGCTCGATTTGGGCGACCTCAAAAAGGTCGGCCGTCCGGCGATCTTGATGTCGTGCCTGCCCGCAACGTGCGAGATCATCGGCTATGTGCTGCTCGCGCCGTGCTTCCTCGGCGTCACGCGCGTGGAGGCGGCGGTCATGGGCTCGGTGCTCGCGGCGGTGTCGCCCGCGGTCGTCGTGCCGCGCATGGTGCAGCTGATGGAAAGCGGCCGCGGAACGGACAAGAGCATCCCGCAGATGATCCTGGCCGGCGCATCGTGCGACGATATCTTCGTCATTGTGCTGTTTACAACGTTTCTGCACACGGCGCAGGGCGGCAGCGCCAACGCTGCGGACTTTTTGAGCATCCCTGCGTCGATCGTGCTCGGCGTTGCGCTGGGTGCGCTTGTCGGGTGGTTGCTCAGCCGCTTTTTCGAGACTGCCTATGCCCGAGCGCACTGCATCCGCAACAGCATGAAGGTCATCATCGTGCTGGGGGTCTCGCTGCTGCTCGTCGCGGCGGAGGGCTGGCTCGAGGGCATCGTGCCGGTGTCGGGACTGCTCGCGGTCGTCAGCATGGCGTGCTTACTTAAGATGAAGTGCACGCCGTTCGTTGCCAAGCGGCTCTCTGAAAAATTCGGCAAGCTCTGGCTGGCGGCGGAGGTCATTTTGTTCGTCCTTGTCGGAGCGGCGGTCGATATCCGCTATATGGCGGGCGTGGGCCTTGCGGCGGTCGGCATGATCTTCTCGGCGCTCATTTTCCGCGCCGTGGGTGTGTGCCTTTGCCTTGTCAGAACGCCGCTTACGGCGAAAGAGAGGCTTTACTGCGTGTTTGCCTATCTTCCCAAGGCGACGGTGCAGGCGGCCATCGGCTCGGTGCCGCTTGCGGCGGGGCTGCCCTGCGGCAGCATCGTGCTGTCGGTCGCGGTGCTCGGCATCGTCATCACCGCGCCGCTCGGGGCGTTTTTGATGGACACGAGCGCGCCGAAGCTGCTGAGTAAAGCGGAGGAATAAAGAAAAGGACTTGGACGCTTTCGTCCAAGTCCTTTTCTGTTTTTATCAAGTGCTCACACGTCGAGCGCCATATTTGTGCGCTCCATTACCACCACAAGGATGGGAATGAGGATGAGCTGCAAGATGATGCCGGGGATGGCCGTCGTCACCGCGCCGGAGAGAAAGAGGGCGAGGCTGAACTCCGTGCCCTGAAGGCCCGCGAGCAGAAACTTCACAAGCCCCCACACAAGGCGGCCCGCGACCATCGCGGAGATGAGCGAGGCATAGATGCGCCAGCCTGTTTTCGGCAGCTTGCGGTACAGAAGACCGGCGATGGCGCCGTAGGTTGCCATTTCAAACGCCATGGGGATGGCGACCCAGATCGGAGGCATACCGAACATCGAGCGCAGCAGCGGGGAGATAAAGCCGACCGCGAGTCCCCACGGCCAGCCGCACATGAAGCCGCACAGCAGCGCGGGAATGTGCATGGGACAGAGCATGGAGCCGATCTCGGGGATCTGACCGGTCAAAAACGGCAGGACCATCGCCAAGGCGAGGAAGAGCGCGGAATAGGTGAGCTTTCTCACCGGGGAAGCGGTATGGGCAGTTGCAGTGGCAGCGTTGTTCATGGTTTGTTCTCCATTCCTTCGAGCAGCGAACGGATGTGCGCCATGGCGTCGTCCAGAATAGCGGAGGACTTTTTGTCCACGCCCGCGACATACGTGCTGCATAGATTCATCGGGATGAGCACACGGTAGGCATTGCTTGACGCGACGGCGTTTGCCATGGCGGGGGAGATCTCACCCATCAGCGCATCGGCGATCGCGATGCCGATGGGGCCGACGATGATCTGCGCGCTGCGGCAGGCCACGATGACGGGGTTTTCGCCCGTGGCCACGCGGTCAGCGCCCGCGCGGCGCATCACGTCGGAAGCGGCGCTGTTCGTACCGACCGCCATGATCTCGAGGTGCGGGAAGGACTTTTTGATGTTCTCGACCAAAGTTTTGCCGAGCTTTCCGCCCTGGCCGTCGATGACAAGGATCGTCACGGTGTTCTCATCCTCTCTTGCGTCTTGTTTTCTGCGCGAAAACCCTTGAAAAGACAAAGAAAAGGCATCAATATTCCCCTTGCAGGGAGATTGATACCTTGGTGATACCTCGTTTGCTTTCAGGGAACGCGCGGAAGAAAAGTCAGCTTGTGCCAACGCTGCCGGCTTGTGCCGACGCGGGAATTTTATCAAAAAAGCGCAGGGCTGTCAATCCCTTGCCCCTTGCGAAAGGGGCGAAAAAGCGCTATGATAAACGAAACTTTTTGGTAAAGGAACCCCGCCGCTATGACGAGTTTTACCGATATTCGCGACTTTCTGCGCGCCCACTGCGCGCGCTATCCAGAGCTGGCGCTTCAGGACGTCTTCAAGGCGCTCTATCAGAGCGCCTTTGGCTGCGAGCATCTGATCGCCGACCCGTCCGCCGCCGCAGACTACATCCGCGCCGAAGCGGCGCGAAGCGGTGACCGTATCTCCGAGCTCGTCGAGCTGCTCGGCGGCGACTACTGCCGTGTGCACCTCGGCATTTTGCAGGACGGCTTGAGCGCGGAGACGTTTGCGCGGCTCTTCGCCCTCTCTGCGCGGCACGAGGAGTGCGGGCGCGAAAAGCTCGAAGCGATGCTCACCGCCTTGCAGACAATGGCCGACGCGGGCGAGCTGCCGTTTTCTGCGCAGGAGACGGCGGAAGCTGTTGAGAGGTGGCGCAGGGACGGCTTTCCGCCGCTGCACCACTCCGAGATATTTCGGCAGAATTACGCGCCCGCGTACCGCGTCCTGCGGCGCGACTTCGCCCGCGCGCTGCCGCTGTTTGCGCGCATCGACCGCCTGACGGCGGAAAGAAGCCGCGTGCTCGTCGCCATCGAGGGCGGCAGCGCCAGCGGCAAGACGACGCTCGGCGAGCTGCTGCAAAATGTTTACGGCTGCCCTGTCTTCCACATGGACGACTTTTTCCTCCGGCCCGAGCAGCGCACGGAGGCGCGCTTCACGCAGCCCGGGGGCAACGTCGACCGCGAGCGCTTTTTGGAAGAGGTGCTGATCCCTCTGCGCGAGGGAAGACCCGTCGACTACCGCCGCTTCGACTGCGCGACGTTTACCATCGCCCCGCCGCAGCGGATTAAGGCGGGAACACTCAACATTGTCGAGGGCGCGTACTCCATGCACCCCGACCTTGCGCCGTACTACGATCTATCCGTTTTTCTGCCGATTTCGGCAGAAAAACAGCGCGAGCGCATCCTCAAACGGAATGCGCCCGCGCATGCAAAGCAGTTTTTCGACCGCTGGATCCCTTTCGAGCAGCGCTATTTCGACGCGCTCGATGTGCGGAACCGCTGCGATCTCATCCTTTCGGCGGACGATTAAATGAGCGTGCCGCTCGGCGCGATGCCGAGCACATATTCGACCGCAATCGCCACAAGAACGACCAGCAGCGAAATGATGAAGCCGTGAAGCATCGGCTTTGCGCCAGACTTGCACAGCGCCGCGAAGTTCGTATTGAGGCCGATGGCGGCGAGCGCCGCGACCATCAGGAACTTGCTGATACTCTTGAGCGTCGTAGCGAAGCCCACGGGAATGACGCCGACGCTGCACAGAATGGACATTGCAAGGAAACTGAGGATGAACCACGGGAACACCGACTTCATATTGACCTTGACGCCATGGTCGCCGCTTTGCGCGGCGGCCTTTTTCTTGAGGTGCACGCTGATGGCGGCGAAGACCAGCACCGTCGGGATGATGGCGAGTGTGCGCGTCAGCTTGACCATCGTGGCAAAGTCGCCCGCGGCCTCGCTGAAGGCGTAGCCCGTGGCGACGACGCTCGAGGTGTCGTTGACCGCCGTGCCGGCCCACAGGCCGAACGCCGCGTCGGAAAGGCTCATCGCGCGGCCGAGCAGCGGGAACACGACGACCATGATCGTGTCAAAGAGGAACGTTGCCGACATGCCGTAGGCGATGTCCATGTCCGTTGCCTCGATGACCGGCGCGATGGCGGCGATGGCGCTGCCGCCGCAGATGCCCGTGCCCGCATTGATGAGGCTGCTCGTCTTCCAGTCAAGCCCCAGCGCCTTGCCGATCACATAGCCGAGGCCGAAGCACGTCGCCAGTGTGAAGAGCATGACGGTGAGCGAGAACTTACCGACCGTCAGCACGGTCGTGATGTTCAGGCTGGCGCCGAGCAGGATGATGGCGAATTTCAGAATTTTCTTCGAGGTGAATTTGATGCCGGGCTTCGTCTTGTCATTCGGCGCGTAAAAACGGTTCACGATCATGCCGATGAACATCGCGATGACCGACGCGCCGATCAGGTGCAGCCCCACGGATTCCTCCAGCTGCTCTAAAAACTTGGCCACCACGGCGATGACGAGCGCGATGGCGCAGCCGGGCAGCATTTTCTTTACGGATTCGATAAATTTCATGTGCTTTTTCTCTCCTCCAATGCGTGTTGCGGGTGTATTATATCACCGACTTATGATATAATAAAATTATAAATAAGAATATGTCAATTCATGTTTGTTATCGACAAAGGAGAGAGAACATGGACCAGCGGCTTGAGACCTTTTTGACCGTGTGCGCCACGATGAACTACCGCAAGGCGGCGGAGCAGCTGCATTTGACGCAGCCCGCCGTGACGAAACAAATTCAGGCGCTTGAAGCGCTGTACGGCGTGCGCCTTTTTACCTACGACAGCCGAAAGCTCAGAAAAACGCCGCAGGGCGAAACGCTTGAGATCTATGCCATCAGCCAGCGCTATCAGGACGAGGAGCTGCGCCGTGCGCTCAAACGGCAGGAGAAGACGAGCCTTCGCATCGGCGCGACGAAGTCCATCGGCGACTATATCCTGCTGCCGCAGATCATCCGCTTTTTGAAAGAACCGGACAACGAGCTTTTTTTTACCGTCGACAATACGGCGCACCTGCTCGCCCAGCTCGAGGGAGGTGAGCTTGACTTCGTCGTGCTCGAGGGCATTTTCGACAAGAGCCGGTACGAGAGCTTTCTGCTGCGCAACGAGCCCTACATTGGCATCTGCGCGAAAGATCACCCGTTTTCGGGCTGTGAGGTGCCGATGGATGAGCTCTTTTCCGAGCGGCTCATCCTGCGCGAGCCTGGCTCCGGTACGCGAAAGATTTTAGAGCGAGAGCTCATGCAGTGCGGCTACACGGTCGAGGCGTTTCGCGCGAATGTCTGCATCAGCAGCTTCAAGCTCATCCGGCATCTGGTGAGCGAGGGCTGCGGCGTGAGCTTCCTCTACGAGGCCGTCGTCAAGAATGATGCGCAGTTCGGGCATTTTTCCTGCCCGCCGCTCACGGGCGTGCACGAGCTGAACGTCGTGTGCCTCAAAAACACCAATGTGCCCGCGCTTGCGCGGCGGTTCCTTGATCTGTAAATTTGGGCAATTCTGCCGATCTGCGCGAAAAATGCGGGGAATTGAGCGATATGACTGCGGTTTATGGAATCAGTCAATGGAAAAATCCAACATTTTCCTGTAAAATAGAGCTTGGATAAGATAGGTGATGATCGCCGCGCGACATTTTTGCTGCGCGGCGGCAAGCACGCGGTACGCCGTGAAAAGGGAGAGCAGGAACATGAGCGATATCAACGGCAGCAAGCCCACGAATTTCCCTCTCGACGAGAGTAAACTGGATTTCAAAATTCCCCGCACGGACGCCCCGCGCGAAAACGTCCTCAAGCTCGGCAGTATGATCACGAACCGCATCGGCCTCAAGGCCACGGCGGACGACCCCGAGTACTGGGGCCTTGCCGGCGTGATGACCGACGAGATGGTCGACGTTGCGCTCAAAATGGGCGTGCGCAAGCCCAAGACAACCGAGCAGTTGATGAAGCTCACCAAAATGGAGCGCGAGCCGCTCGAAAAGCTCCTCACGGAGATGGCGTGGACAGGCATCATCGAGTACAACTGGGAGAACCTGGACGGCAAAAACCCCAAGCATGAAAAGCGCTGGGTGCTGCCGCTGTTCGTCCCCGGCAGCGCGGAATTTCTGAACATGCGCAAAAGCCAGATCGACGAGCATCCCGAGGTCGCGGCGTTCTTTGAGCGCATGACGATGCTCCCGCTCGAAAAGATCACGCCCATGGTGCCGCCGGGAGGCGCAGGCATCGGCATGCACGTCATCCCTGTGGAAAAGGCCATCGAGACAGAGAACGAGTCCGTTGACTTAGAGCACATCTCCTACTGGCTCAGCAAGTACGAGGGCAAGTACGCCAAGAGCATGTGCTCCTGCCGCGCTAGCCGCGCCAAGCTCGGCGAGGGCTGCGGCGACGACGCCGAGAGCTGGTGCATCGGTGTGGGCGACATGGCCGACTACATCGTCGAGACACAGCGCGGCGAATACATCACGAAGGACGAAGCGCTCGAAATTTTCAAAAAGGCCGAGGACAACGGCTTTGTCCACCAGATCACGAATATCGACGGTGAGCAGAAAATTTTCGGCATCTGCAACTGCAACGTCAATGTCTGCAACGCGCTGCGCACATCGCAGCTGTTCAATACGCCGAACCTGTCGCGCAGCGCCTATGTCGCGAGCGTCGAGAGCGAGAGCTGTGTCGCCTGCGGCCGCTGCGTCGAAAACTGCCCCGCGGGCGCGGTCAAGCTGGGACAGAAGCTCTGCACGAAGGACGGCTACATCGAATATCCCCGTCAGGAATTACCCGACGATGTCAAGTGGGGGCCGGAAAAGTGGAGCATCGACTACCGCGACAGGAACCGCATCAACTGCTATGATACCGGCACCTCGCCGTGCAAGACGGCCTGCCCAGCGCACATCGCGGTGCAGGGCTATCTGAAGCTCGCCGCGCAGGGCAAGTACCGCGAGGCGCTGCAGCTCATCAAGCGCGAAAATCCGTTCCCCGCGGTCTGCGGCCGCATCTGCAACCGCCGCTGCGAGGATGCCTGCACGCGCGGTACGGTCGATCAGGCCGTCGCCATCGACGAGGTCAAGCGCTTCATCGCCCAGCAGGACCTGAACGCGGAAACACGCTTTGTGCCCGAAAAGGTCATTCCGAAGGTCGACGGCGAATTTTCCGAGAAGATCGCCGTCATCGGCGGCGGCCCCGCGGGCCTGTCGTGCGCATACTACCTCGCTGAAAAGGGCTACCGCCCGACGGTGTTTGAAAGGGAAGCGCGTCCCGGCGGCATGCTGATGAACGGCATTCCGAGCTTCCGCCTCGAAAAAGACGTGGTGGATGCCGAGATCGACATCTTGCGTGAACTCGGTGTCGAGTTCCGCTGCGGCGTGGAGGTCGGAAAAGACGTGACCATCGCGCAGCTGCGCGAGCAGGGCTATCAGAGCTTCTACGTGGCCGTCGGCCTCCAGTCCGGCGGCAAGCTGAACATCCCCGGCGGCGACGCGGACGGCGTCATGGCGGGTATCGACTTTATGCGGCAGGTCAACCTGCATGAAAAGAAGACGCTTTCCGGTAAGGTCGTCGTCATCGGCGGCGGCAACATCGGCGCGGACGTTGCGCGCACGGCGGTGCGCTGCGGCGCGGAGAGCGTTGACCTCTACTGCTTAGAGGCTTACGACGATATGCCGATGGGCGAGGAAGACCGCAGCGAGTGCGAGCGCGACGGCATCACCGTCCACGCCGGCTGGGGCCAGACCGAGATCGTGGTGGAGGACGGCAAGTGCGCGGGCATCAGGTTCCGCAAGTGCACGCGCGTCAAGAACGACGAGGGCCGCTTCGCACCTGAGTTTGACGACAGTGTGAGCGAGCAGGCCGAGTGCGCGACGGTTCTCTACTGCATCGGCCAGAAGGTCGACTGGCGTGAGCTGCTCACCGGCACCGCTGTTGAGTTCAACCCCAACGGCACGGTCAAGGCAGACCCCGTCACGTATCAGACGGCGGAAAAGGATATCTTCGTCGGCGGCGACGCTTATACGGGTCAGAAATTTGCCATCGACGCCATCGCTGCGGGCAAGGAGGGCGCGATCTCGCTGCACCGTTTTGTCCAGCACGCGACGTTGACGGTCGGCCGCAACCGCCGCCAGTTCATCGAGCTCGACAAGGAGAACGCTCTGATCCCCGTCAATTACGACACAACGCCGCGCCAGCGCATCGGCTATAACGAGGCGCTGCGCAGGACGTTTAGCGACGAGCGCGTCGCGTTCACCGAAGAGCAGATCAAAAAGGAGACCGCGCGCTGCCTTAGCTGCGGCGCGAGCATCGTCGACCCGAACAAGTGCATCGGCTGCGGCGTCTGCACGACGAAGTGCGCGTTCGACGCCATCCACCTGCACCGCGAGAGACCGGAGTGCAGCAGGATGTACGCCTGTGAGGACAAGATGAAGGCCATCCTGCCGTACATGATCAAGCGTGAGTTCAAGATCAAGCGTGCGGCGAGAAAGAGCAAGTGATGCACGAGCTGGGCATTGTCTTCCACGTCATCAAGAGCGTGGAAAAGATCGGAGAGGAAAACGGCCTGACGAACGTCGCGTCCGTGACGCTCGAGCTCGGCGAGGTGTCCGGTGCGATCCCGCACGAACTCGAAAGCTGCTGGAACTGGGCAGTCAAGAAGACCGAGCTTTTACCGGAGGCCGCGCTCAAGATCGAGACCATCCCCGCCGTTACGTACTGCGAGGGCTGCGGGCGCGACTATCCCACCGTGCAGTTTGGCCGCACCTGCCCGCACTGCGGCAGCGAAAAAACGTGGCTCAAGCAGGGCAGCGAGATCAACTTAAAGGAGATCGAGGCGATATGACAGAACCCTATAAGATCATCGAGGTGAAAGAGAGCGTCTTCGCCGACAACGACCGCGAGGCCGCACGCCTTCGCACGCAGCTCAAGCAGGACAGAACGTTTCTGCTGAACCTGATGTCCTCGCCGGGCAGCGGCAAGACGACGACGCTGCTGCGCACGCTTGAAGCGCTCAAGGATGAGCTGCGCATCGGCGTGATGGAGGCAGACATCGACTCCGACGTGGACGCGAAGACTATCGCGGACGCGGGCGTCAAGTCCATCCAGCTCCACACGGGCGGCATGTGCCACCTCGATGCAAGCATGACGGAGCAGGGCCTCAAGGAGATCGGCACGAAGGACTTGGACCTCGTCGTGCTCGAAAACGTCGGCAACCTCGTCTGCCCCGCGGAGTTCGACACGGGCGCGGTCAAAAACGCGATGATCCTCTCCGTGCCGGAGGGGCACGACAAGCCGCTCAAGTACCCGCTCATCTTCACTGTGTGCGACGCGCTCATCATCAACAAGATCGACGTGCTGCCGTATTTCGACTTCGACATGGAAAAGGTCGTCGAATACGCGCACATGCGCAACCCGAAGCTCAAGATATTCCCCCTCTCCGCCAAAACCGGCGAGGGCGTGGACGCTTGGTGTAATTGGCTGCGCGAGCAGGTGCGCGCTTGGAACGGGTGAGAAAAGGGAAAGAGATGTACCGCAAGGTACATCTCTTTTTTGTTATGCGTCCAGCCGAAAGACCGACGGGTAAATTTGTCCGTCCCTGAACTCAAGCACGCCGTAGGTCGGGCGGCGGGGATCGCCAATCGAACCGGGATTCATCATCATCGGCCGCGACGCCGCGTCCACGAGCGGCACGTGCGTGTGGCCGAAGAGCAGAATGTCGGCGTTCATCTCGAGCGCGCGGTACTGCGCGCGGAGAAGTCCGGTCTTCACCCCTAACGTGTGCCCGTGCGCGATGAGCACGCGGTGATCGTCCAGGATCAGCACGCGCTCAAGCGCTTCAAAGCGCCCGAAATCGCAGTTGCCGGGGACCTGCTCGAGCGGCAGGCTGGGGAAAAGTTCACGCAGCTCCTCGACATCGCGCCAGCCGTCGCCAAGATGGATGATGCCCTGCGGCTTTACGAGCTTTACCGCGCGCACCATGTTGTCGACATTGCCGTGCGAGTCGGATAGTACCAAGTATTTCATAGCGCTTACAGGAACTTGTCGAGCTCGCGCTCGACCTCATCCATCTTCTTGATCTGCGGCTTGTCGATGCGGTAGCCGCCCTTGACGACCATGTCGAGCTCACGCAGCGCGCTCAAATTCTGAAGAGGGTTGCCGGAGCAGACGATCAGGTCGGCCTGCTTGTCCGCCTCAATGCTGCCGGTCAGATCACCGATGCCCGCGAGCCGGGCATTGAGTTTCGTCGCGCTGTAGAGCGCGAACGCGGGCGTCACGCCGCAGTATTTGACGAAATAGTGCAGCTCGCGCCACATGTCGTAATGTGTGATGTACGGGCAGCCGACGTCCGTGCCGAGACCGACTGGCACGCCCGCGGCGAGGTTTGCCTTTGCGAGCGCGACGATGCCGTCGAAGACGATCTTGCCGTTTTCCTGCTGCTCATACGTCGCGTGCGAAATGCTGCGGTCGAAGAGCGCGTAGGGCAGGGCGGGGGAAATGGTCGAAATTTGGAACGCCTTGCGCTGCTTGAAGAGCGTGATCATTTCATCGCTTGGCTGCGCGCCGTGCTCGATGGAGTCGACGCCGTTTTGCAGCGCGACCATCACGCCCTCAGGGCTCTCAACGTGCGCCGCGACGATCATGCCGAGCGAATGTGCCTTGTCGCACGCGGCCTTGACAAGCTCGGGCTGCATGCGCAGCACGCCCGGCTCGCCCACGACTTCGGCGTCCAGCACGCCGCCGGTGATCATCAGCTTGATGAGGTCGGGCTTTTCGGCGGCGATCTTTTCGACGAGCGCCGCGGCCTCTTCGGCGGAGTGCGCCTCGTAGGCGAGCGAACCCGCCATGTGCCCGCCGGGGACGGAGACCGCCATGTTCGACGCCAGCACGCGCGGGGCAAGAATTTTGCCCGCCGCGGCGAGGTCGCGAATTTTCGTGTCGTAATCGGCGACGCCGCCGACTGTGCGGATGGTCGTGACGCCGGAGAGCAGCTCGGTTTTGGCGTAGCCCTCGCACATGTTGACGCCGATCCTGTTCGTCAGCGTGCAGAAGGTGATGAGCTTGACGAGCTTTTTGGGGTCGCTCGCCTTCTTTTTCGGCTTGCCCGAGGCGGGCAGGTGCACGTGCATGTTGATGAGACCCGGCAGCACATATTTTCCGCCGAGGTCGACTGCCTCATAGCCTGCGGGGATATGCTGTGCGTCGACGACCTCATTGATTTTCTCGCCGTCGATGCACACGGCCTTGCCCGCCTGCGGCTCCATGTGCTCGGAGCCGTCTAAGATGACGCAGTTCGTCAGCGCGTATCGTTTCTCGTTTCGGTACATCGGAGTAATCCGCCTTTCTTCTTATCGGATCTGGCCGCTGCCGGTGATGACGTATTTATAGGTGCTCAGCTCGTCGAGCCCCATCGGGCCGCGCGCGTGGAGCTTCTGCGTCGAAATGCCCATCTCGCAGCCGAGGCCGAACTCCCCGCCGTCGGTGAAGCGGGTGGAGACGTTGACGTACACCGCCGCGCTGTCGACCTCGTCGACAAAGCGGTCGGCCGCGGCTTGGTTCTCGGTCACGATGCAATCGCTGTGGTGCGTCGAGTGATGCTGGACATGCGCGATGGCCGCATCCAGATCATCTACGACCGCGACGGCGAGAATGTAATCGAGAAATTCCGTGTCGAAGTCGAGCTCCGTTGCCGCCGTGCCGGGAATGATCTCCGCCGCGGCTTCGTCGAGCCGCAGCTCGACGGGGACAAGGCCCGCTTTCCTACGCTTGTCGACAAGCGCGGCCTTGAGCTTGGGGAGAAATTCCTTTGCAATGTCGCGGTGGACAAGGCAGACCTCCTCCGCGTTGCAGACGGACGGGCGGCTCGTCTTGGCGTTTTCGATGATCTTTACCGCCATGTTGAGGTCAGCGTCCCTGTCGACGTACACATGGCAGATGCCCGTGCCGGTCTCGATGCAGGGAACGCTTGCATTTTCCACGCACGCGCGGATGAGCCCCTTGCCGCCGCGGGGGATCAGCAGGTCGACAAGGCCGTCCGCCGTCATCAATACCTGCGCGCTCGCATGCGTTGTATCCTCAACGATGTTGACAATGTCGGAATCGCCGCCGACGGACTCAACGCCCGCCTTGAGCGCCGTGACGATGGCGTGAGAGGAGCGATAGGCCTCCTTGCCGCTGCGCAGCATGCAGACGTTGCCGCTCTTGATGCACAGCGCCGCAGCGTCCGACGTGACGTTCGGGCGGCTCTCGTAGATGATGGCGACCAGACCGAGCGGCACCTGCCGCTTGGTGATGGTCATACCATTGGGGCGCTTGAACTGCGCGAGCGCGCGGCCCACGTGGTCGGGCAGCGCCGCGGCTTCGCGGATGCCCTCGGCCATCGCATGGATGCGGCTCTCCGTCAGGGCGAGACGGTCGAGCATCACGTCGGAGATCGTGCCCTTCGCCGCCTCCATGTCCTTGGCATTTTCGCGCAGGATATCTTCGCTGTTGGCCTCAAGGCTCTCCGCCATCGCGAGCAGCAGCCGGTCCTTCTCCTCGGCGCTTGCGCTGCGGATGCTGCCCCAGGCAGCTTTTGTGCGTTCCAGAAGTTCGATCGTTGTCATGCTTCATCCCTCTTTGCCAAAAATCTTGTGCCCACGCGCTTGCCCGCGGCCACATCGTAGAGTACCTCGGGCGACTGGCCGTTGGCGATGACCATTTCGCAGCCTGCTGCCGTCGCCATCTGCGCGGCGCGGAGCTTGGTCGCCATGCCGCCGGTGCCGAGGTTCGAACCGCTGCCCCCGCCGAGCGAAATGATGTGCTCGTCGATCTTTTCCACCGTGTCGATGAGCTTCGCGTCGGGGTTCTTGCGCGGGTCTCCATCGAAGAGCCCGTCGATGTCCGAAAGCAGAATGAGGAGGTCCGCCTGGATCGTCACGGCCACGATGGCAGAGAGCGTATCGTTGTCGCCGATGCCGAACTCCTCGGTGGAGATGGTGTCGTTCTCGTTGATGACCGGCAGCGCGCCGAGCTCTAAAAGCCGCGCGAGCGTGTTGTGGAAGTTCTGCTTGCGCACGCCGCCCTCTTCGATATCCGGTGCGGTGATGAGCAGCTGTGCCACGGTGTGGTTATACTCGGTGAAGAGCTTGTCGTAAATGTACATCAACTCGCACTGGCCGACAGCGGCGGAGGCCTGCTTCGTCGGCACGTCTTTCGGCCGTTCGCTCAGGTTGAGCTTGCCAAAGCCCATGGCGATGGCGCCAGAGGAGACGAGGATGATCTCGTGTCCCATATTTTTAAGGTCGCTTAAAACCTTGCACAGCTTTTCCATACGCTGGATGTTCAGCCGCCCCGTGGGGTGTGCCAGCGTGGATGTGCCGACCTTGACGACAATTCTCATATCGTGATCCCTCCGATCAAAGCGGGCGCGCGATACGCGCGGACGCTGGAATTTGCCCTTTATTATACCGCGCCGATTTGCATTTTGCACTCTTTTTTTGCAAATTTTGCGCCGTAATGACACAGTAAAGTGAAAAAGCACAGGCGCGCGAAAGCGCGCCTGTGCTTTTTTGTGAGATTCTGCTTAAAACGGCTTTTTCGCGACCTCTAAGATCACGTCGAGCATGCCTTGGATCTGCGGGGTGATGACCTTGTTGCGGTGATAAAGCACCTGCCGCCACTGGCTCATCTGACAGTCGGCCACAGGGATGATGGCAAGGTTGCCCTTGTGAATGCTCATCTTCGCCGTGTAGCGCGGCAGCACGGAGAGATACTCTGGATTCTCGCGGATGAGCTTGAGCGCGAGCGTGTCGCTCTCGAGCTCCAAAAACGGCTCGACACTTAGATCCTGACGGGCAAGCTCGCGGTCGAACTGGTCGCGGTAGGGGTTGCCGTGGTTCATCAGGATGAACGGGTGCGACACAAGGTCGGCAAGGTGCACATCATCGCGGGCAGAGAGCGGGTTTTCCGTGTTCGTCACGATGACGACGTCCTCCTGCGCTTCGAAGACTTTGACAAACTGCGTGTCGAAGATCTGCTCATCGAGCGTGTAGATGATGTCGAGCTCATTCTTGACGAGCATTTCGGTGATGGAGGCGATATTGCCCGCGTGCAGGCTAATCTGCACGTGCGGAAAACGCTCGTGGTAGAGCGGCACGATGTTAGAGAACGAGGCGGTGAGCAGCGAATTGAGCGTGCCGACGCGCACGGTGCCGCTCAGCTCGGAATCCGACGAGGCAAAGGCGCTGGCACGCGCGATGGCGCTCACCACGTCGCGCGCGTAGGAGACAAAGTCCTTGCCGTACTGCGTGATGGAGACCGTTTTGCCGATGCGGTCAAAGAGCTGCACGCCCAGCTCACGCTCGAGCTGCTGGATCTGCACCGTGACGGCGGACTGGGAATAATCCAGAGCTTCCGCCGCACGGGAGAAGCTCTTGAGCTCCGTGACTTTTAAGAATGTGACCAGGTTGCGGACTTCCATGGCTGTCCTCCGATTCAAATTTGTAATACATTTTCAAAAATATATTAGTGGAAATATCTTAATTTGTCAATAGACGCATTATAAAAAATAATGAGTCGGGCGAAAAAGTCGGCCGTGGACACACGGCCGGCTTTTTATGAAGGGGATCAGTCCTTGTACTCGTGGTGCAGCAGCTCGTGCGCGCGCTCATTGAGACCCGCGGCATACATCGCGTCGAGGACGGGGTTGCGCTCGCTGCGCTTGAACATCGCGCTGCGGTCGATCTCGTACAGGCCGTGGGCGCGCTTGAGCTTGGTGCTCATCAGCGCGTAGGGCTGGCCCGCGCCGCCGACGCAGCCGGTGCGGCAGGACATGACCTCGACCAGGTCGACCTCGACCTCGCCGTTTTCGATTTGATCGAGCAGCTTTGCCGCGTTGGCAAGGCCGTGGGCCAGGGCGACGCGCACGTCGCGCCCGTTAACGGGGATGGTCACAAAGCGGACCGCCTCCGTGCCGCGAAGACCGCTGTGCTCGAGCATGCGCAGGACGTTTTTGCTCTTGTCGGGCAGGCAGCAGCGGAGCACCGCCTCCGCCACGCCGCCGGAGGTGCCGAAGATCTCGGCCGCGCCGCTGCCCATGCCGAACGGCAGGTCGGGCGACTCCTTTTCGAGAATCTGGAAGCGGATGCCGGATTCCTTGATCATCTTGATGACCTCCTGCGTGGTCAGCACGAGGTCGACGTTCGGTACGCCGTCGCGGCGGAATTCCTCGCGTCCGGCCTCCATTTTCTTGGCTGTGCAGGGCATGATGGCGATATGGAAGGTCGTGCGGCCGTCGGCGGCGTCCTTTTCGCGGTACTTGTCCTTTAAGACCGTTGCGAACATTTGCATAGGCGAGAGTGCGGAGGACAGGTTCTTAATGAACTGCGGGCGCTCCTGCTCCACATAGCGCACCCAGGATGGGCAGCAGGATGTCATCAGCGGGAGATTTTCGCCCGTTTCCAGGCGGCGGAGGAATTCCTTCGATTCCTCGCGCACCGTGAGGTCCGCGCCGAAGATCGTATCGTAAACTTCGTCCGCACCCATGATCTTGAGTGCCGTGACGAGCTTGTCGAGCACATTTTCGCCCGCGGGCAGACCATAGGCCTCACCGATGGCGACGCGCACGGCGGGCGCGATCTGGATGACGACACGCTTTTGCGGGTCGTGCAGGGCACGCCACGCCGCGCCGATGTCGTTTTTGACGGTGATGGCGCCGGTCGTGCACACGGCGGCGCACTGGCCGCAGCTGACGCAGTGAGTGGTCGAGATGGGCTGGTCGTCGCCCGCCTCAATGTGCAGCCCTGGGCCGCGGCCTGCAAAGTGCAGGATGCTCATGCCCTGAACCTCTTTGCACACGCGCACGCAGTCGCCGCAGAGGATGCATTTGTTGAGGTCGAATGTGACCGCAGGGCTTGAAAAGTCCATCGGTACATGCTCGCGCGTATCCTTGAAGTGAACGTGATGGATGCCGAAGCGCACGGCCATCTCCTGCAGACGGCAGGAGCGGTTTTTTTCGCAGGCGGTGCAGTCGCGGCAGTGCGAGGCAAGCATCAGCTCCAGTATCATGCGGCGGTATTTGAGAAGGCGCGACGTGTTGGTGCGGATGCGCATGCCGTTTTTCGGCTTGGTCGTGCAGGCGGCGTCGATCTTGCCGGTGTCCAGATCCTCGACCATACACATGCGGCACGCGCCGTAAACGGAAAGGTCGGAGTGGAAGCAGAAGTTCGGCATTTCCACGCCCGCCTTGCGGCAGACATCCATGATCGTGGGCTCGTCGTCGAACTCCACGCGGATGTTGTCGACATACATGATACCCTTAGCCATCGATCTCCACCTCCTGGATCGCATCAAAGGGGCAGGCCTCGATGCAGGTATAGCATTTGACGCATTTTTCCGGATCGATCACGAACGGCGACTTGATGACGCCCGTGATGGCCTCGGCGTGGCAGGAACGCGAGCACTTGCTGCATCCGCGGCAGATGCTCGGGTCGATCTCGAGGCGGATGCGGTTATAGGGAAGTCCACCCGGCTCGATCGGCTCGCGGTCAAGCTCGCAGAGCGCGCAGTCCCCGCGCAGGTGATCCTTGAATTCCTCGGGAAAGTATTTGATGGCCGTCTCCAGCGTGTGGTAGGAATTGCGGCCCAGATTGCAGAACGCCGTGACCGAGATCATCTCGCCAAGGTCGGTGAGCATATGAAAGTCCGACTCGCTGAGGCGGTAGTCCCGCATGGCCCAGAGCAGCTCGTTCATGCGCTTTGTGCCCTCGCGGCAGGGAACGCACTTGCCGCAGAACTCTGTCTGCGTGTACTGCATAAAGCGACACGCGACATCGACCATGCAGCGGTCCTCGTCGAGCACCGTGATGACGCTGTCGCCGCGGCGCACGCCGTAGGGCTTGAGCTTTTGAAAGTGCAGGGGCAGATCGAGATGCTCCTCGACGAGAAGGCCGCCGCTCGGGCCGCCGATCTGCACCGCCTTAAACTTTTTCCCATTCGGAATGCCGCCGCCGATCCCGTAGATCGCCTCTCGGATGGTGGTCGCCTCGTCGGGAATGTCTACATAGCCGGGGTTGGCGATGTCACCCTTGAGTAAAAAAATTCTTGCCATTTCTCTCTCCGTGTTTCGTTTTTTAAATTTCAAAAAATCTAATAGAATATATAGCACGAAAGACTCTAACACTGCGCCTTAAAATTGTAAAGGGATGCACTGATAAATTATTTGAATAGGAGAGCGGGCTATAAGCAAAAGACAGAGGAGACCGCCTATAATAAGGCGGTCTCCTCCGTTTCTTCTTCGTCCAAAAGCTGCATGATCGACACTTCGAACGCCGTGCGTTCCTCACTGCCGCTTTCGAGCAGCTTGGTGTAGGTCCGGCTCTGCACGCGGCCCTCAAGCGCCAATCGCTCGCCGACGTCCATGCCCGCGATCTGCACGGCGGTCTGTCCCCAGGCGATGCAGGGTAAGTAGTCCGCGCGCCCGTAGTGGCGGTTGACTGCCAGAATGACGTCGCAAATGCTGCGGCCGAGCGGCGTGCGCCGCAGCACGGGCTTTTTGCACAGCGCGCCCGAAAGCAGGATGCGGTTAAAGTACGAGCCGTCGCCCGGCTCGATGCTCTGGGCGAACACGGTGATGACGAGCCGGTTGCCCTGCCCGCTCTTGTTGTTAAACGAGCGCAGCTGCCCGACGATGCGAAGGCTCTGTCCCTCCTCCACAGGGCAGACGCGCAGCAGTGCCTCGCTCGCCACGATGACGGGCACGTCGTTCTGGCCTGACAGGCGCTCGACCCGCAGGGGAAATTTGTCGAACCGGCGGGTATGGTTCTCGTGCGAAAAGACGGGCTCGCCTGCGGCGACGCCCCACAGCTCCACATAGTTCTGGTTGCGCTCCATATCGTACACCTCAGCACAGTTTTGTTGGTGTATCCTATGAAAAAGAACGTGGAGATATGCCGTGCCGAGCACGAGGACAAGAAGAAAGAGCCGTCTTTCGACGGCTCTTTCTTTTTGCCATTCGCGTGAGCGATAAATTACATCTTGGAGATGATCTCGACCAGCTCTTCGCCGATGCGGCCCTGAGCCTCGACGGTCGCGGAGCCGATGTGCGGCGTGCAGGAGACCATCGGGTGGGAGTAGAGCGCAACGTTGGTCGCGGGCTCGTCGGCATAGACGTCCAGACCGGCGGCGCGGACCTTGCCGCTGTTGAGCGCGTCAAGAAGCGCAGCCTCGTCGACGTTGGTGCCGCGGGAGGTGTTGATGATGACGACGCCGTCCTTCATCTTGGCGATGCGCTCAGCGTTGATGAGAGCGCCGCCGTCGACAGCGGGAGCGTGGACGGAGATGAAGTCGGACTTGGCGAGCAGCTCGTCCATCTCAACATAGGGGATGCCAAGCTCTTCCTCGATGCCGGGGATGTGGAAGATATCGAACGCGATGACGTTCATGCCGATGGCCTTGGCCATCTTGCCGAGCTTTTGGCCGATGCGGCCGAAGCCGACGATACCGAGCGTCTTGCCGGTCAGCTCGATGCCCTTGCCGTAGGCCTTCTTCTCCCACTTGCCCTCGCGCATGGAGTGGCCGGCGATGGAAATGTAACGGGCGCAGGAGAACATGTGAGCCATAGCGAGCTCAGCAACGGACTCGGAGGGGGACTTCGGGGTGTTCTTCACCTCGATGCCGTTGTCCTTGGCGTACTGCACGTCGATGTTGTCGAGGCCGACACCGGCGCGGATGACGCACTTGAAGCGGCTGCCCTTGGCCTCGTCGATCTGCTTGGCGCGCAGCTTGGTCTTGGAGCGAATGATGGCGACATCAAAGTCGCGCAGGGCCTTACCAAGCTCGTCGGGCTCGTAGAACTGCTCAACGAGCTCATGACCCATCGCGCGAACCTTCTCGATCGCGCCCTTATCCATACCGTCGGTAACAAGAATACGCATAACGAAATTCTCCTTAAATAATATTAAATCATTTTTGTGACGACATGTGCGTCACAAAAATACATTGGCCCAGCCGCCTTTGGCGGCGGCACCAGTGAACGCTTCACTGGTGAGGGGGTATCTAAAAGGGGGATAGTATCCCCCTTTTAAGAAATTTTCCTTTACTTGGTGTGCTCGGCCTCAAACTTCTTCAGGAATTCGACGAGAGCCTGAGCGCCCTCAATGGGCATGGCGTTGTAAACGCTGGCGCGCAGACCGCCGACGCTCTTGTGGCCCTTGAGGTTATCGTAACCGGCAGCCTTGGTAGCAGCGACGACTTCGGCGTCGAGCTCGGCAGAATCGGTGACGAAGGGGATATTCATGAGGGAACGGAACTCGGGCTCAACCGTGCCGTGGAACATCTTGGAGGAATCCAGGAAGTCATAGATGACCTTGGCCTTCTCGATGTTGCGCTGATGCATGACCTCGAGACCGCCGATGCTCTTGAGGTACTTGAACACCTTGCCGCAGCAGTAAATCGCCCAGCAGTTCGGGGTGTTGTACATGGAGTCGTTCTTGGCGTGGGTGTCATAGCGCATGTAGATGGGCATCTTGGGATCGAGATCCTCGCGGATGAGGTCCTCGCGGATGATGGCGATGACCATACCGGCAGGGCCGACGTTCTTCTGCACGCCCGCATAGATCATGCCGTAATCGCTGACATTGCAGGGCTGGGAGAGGAACATGGAGCTCTGGTCGGAGACAAGGATGTGACCCTTGGTGTTGGGGAGCTGCTGCCAGGTCACACCGTGGATGGTCTCGTTCTCGCAGATGTAGACATAGTCGGCATCGTCGGGAATGTCGAGATCAGAGCAGTCGGGAATGTAGCTGTAGTTCTTGTCCTTGGAGGAAGCGGCGACGATGACCTCGCCGTACTTCTTAGCCTCGGCAATGGCCTTCTTGGACCATGCGCCGGTCTCGACGTAGACGGCCTTGCCGTTCTTCATCAGATTCCAAGGCACAGCCGCGAACTGCAGCGTAGCGCCGCCCTGAATGAACAGGACCTTGTAGTTGTCGGGAATGCCCATCAGGTCGCGCAGGTCAGCCTCGGCCTCGTCGATGATCTGCTGGAAAACCTTGGAGCGGTGGCTCATTTCCATGACGCACATGCCGCTGCCGCGGTAGTTCATCATCTCGTCACGGATTTCCTCCAGCACGGGCTCCGGCATCATAGCGGGACCGGCAGAGAAGTTGTAGGTGCGATTGTACTTCATTGTTGGTGTCCTCCTGATTGTCTTTTTTGAGCAATAGCAACAGAAATTGCATGATATGACAGCTACAGTATAGTCTATTGTGCGGGGATAATCAATAGAAAAAAGCAAACTTATCATTTATTTAAAAACAACTGTGCCGCGCTTTGAAAAACAAAAAGCAAATGAAGAAATTATTGACAAACGATAATTCTTCTGCTACGCTGACGATAGAAATTATCGCAAAACAATAATTTTGGAGGTGCGATATGAAACGTGACCGGATCAAGACCTTACTTTTGGCGGAGGCGCTCATCTGCGCGCTGCTTGCGCTCGCCCTGTGGCTTTTCGAGGGCGACGCCTTTTCCGTCGCCGGATTCCCCGGCAGCGCAGTGGGGCAGGGACTGAGTGCGCTGGCCGCCTCGGGACGATTTGGCTTCGCGCTGGCGTTCACGCTGTATGCCGCGGTGATCCTGCTGCCGCTCTATGTGCTCGTGCACATCGCGGCGCGGCGGGAGCTGAAGCCCGAGGACGCGCTGCTCGTGCTCATCGCGTTTGCCGCGGCCGGCGCGCTCTTTCCACACGGCTGGACCGCCTATTGGAGCACATCGGCGGAGGCACTGTTCCCGCGCCTTGCCTGGCAGTGGCTCATTTTCGCGCTGCTCGCGGGCTGGGTCGTGCTGCGGCTGCTGCGCCGGGTTTCCGGCGGCGATACGCAGGAGCTCTTGAAGCTCTTCCGCGCGCTGCTTATCCTCGCGGCGGCATACTTCGTCTTTGAGGTCTGCTTTGCCGAATTCGCGGGCCTGTTTTCTGCCGTCGACGCGCTCAAGGCGGGCAACAGCGCCTTTACAACCGATACGGTCCTGCCTGTGGCAACGGACATAACGGGTTCGAAGAGCCTTGTGTTCAGCTATGTTGTCCTCGCCCTGCGCTTTGCCGCGGAAGTCCTTCCTACGCTGCTCGCTGCGGCGACGGCGTACTTCGCCATCGGCCTTCTCGACACGATGGAAGACGGCGCATTTACGCAGGAGAGCGCCGCCTACGCGCCAAAGCTCGCCGAATGGTGTGTCAAGGTGCTCAAGCTCAGCGTGCTGTTCGCGCTCGCGGTCAACGTTTTGCAGGCGTTCTGTGCGCCGATGCTCCTGAGCACCAGCATTTCGATCCGTCTGCCGATCTTCGAGCTGTGCTTCGTGCTCGCAGCGCTTCTCGGCGCGCGGCTCATCGCCTCGAACGTCGCCCTTGCGGCGGACAACGACCTCTTTATCTGAGGGTGCTGCCATGGCGATCACGATACATCTCGACGAGGTGCTGAAAGCGCGCGGCATGACAAGCAAGGAACTTTGTGCCATCGTCGGCATCACGGAGGCAAATCTTTCTATTCTGCGCAGCGGCAAGGCCAAGGGCGTGCGATTTTCGACGCTCAACCGCATCTGCTGCGCGCTCGAATGCAATGTGAGCGATATTCTGCAATGCGACGGAGAATTGGAGGCGGAGCATGAAGAGTAAAACGAAAACGATACTGATTTTTGCTGCGATCCTCGCGGCGGTCTTTCTCATCGCCTTTCTCGACGGCGGCGCGGTGCAGTCTGCTGCCGAAGAGGAGGAAGAGGGGATGCTGATCGGCGCTTTCGTCTCGGAAGAGGATCTCGACATCGGCGGTGATCTTGCGGTCTCGGCCGCGGGCAAATTCGTCTGGAAGGCCGGGCGGCTCTATATGGATACGGACGAAGACTGGTGGGCGCTCAAAGACCGCGGCAGCGGCATTTACTGCACGATGGAGCCGGACGCACGCTACGGCGAGGAGGACGCCAAGTCGCCGAATATCACGATCTTCGGCGAACTCGGTGCGCCGCTGGGGAAGGCCGGTATCGACAACGACAACGGCATCCGCACGACGGATATCGACCTCTCGGGCGAGGTCTACGCCTGCGGCGACAGACAAGTGATTTTCAATCTTTATCCCATCTACCAGACGTCGGATGGACGCATTTATTTGACGCGCGGCAACAGCATGGGCATGTCCGGCTCGGACGGCGGCAGCATGACTCACACGCTCACGAGCGATAAGACCGAGACGATCGGCGGCAAGTCCGAGCGCGTGAAGGTCAAAGTTGCCATCACCGCCGTCTCCCGCCCGACACCGACGAAGTTCACCGTCGCGCACATGGACGAAAACGACGATCTCTTGAAGCTCGAGGAGTTCGCGCCCGACGCGCTGCCCGAGTCTATCACTGCCGCGCCCGGCGCGGCGTATCTCATCGGCACGAGCTATGGCACGGACTGGAACGGAGAGACGGCGGAATACGACATTTGCAGCCGCAGCAATGACAGTGCGCCGTATTCTTACTCAAATCTGGACACCTTCCGCTATCAGGACGGGAAGCTCTGCTCAATCAGCATCAAGGTCAACTGGGGGGAGGGAACAGCATGAAACGACTGATCACTTTTGCGCTGGCACTCGCGGTGGTGTTCGGCGTGAGTTTTGCGCTTTACAAGCCCGAGCGGATCGAAGCCGCGGCGCAGGAGACCATGGACGACGAGTGGGTCGGATACTTCTTCGCCCTCGAACCCTTCGACGGCAGGCGCTACGCGACAGAGACCGGCGATGATTACGACTTCGGCGTGCCCGGTGTACCGATGTTCGTGACCATCACGGATATCCTGCCCGGCGAGCCGGGCTATGTCGAAAACGATGATTTTAACCATGTTATCGGCGCGGCCGTGGGCGATGAGGCCGTGGGCAGTGGAATGAACGTCAAGGTCGACGACAACGGCAGCAGCTACGAGACGAGCGGCGAGATCTTCTATGCAAGCGGTGAATGGAAGCCGGTCAAACAGTGTTCCGTTTACCGCACAAGTGACGGAAAATACTACGCCGAATGGGATCACACCGGCATGGGGGCCCACGTCGGCGTGAGCAGGGAAGAAAGCGTCGAATGGAAAGTAAACGGCAGAACAGAGCGGCGCTCCATCAAGGTGAGCGTCACATTTGAGGAGCGCACGGCGGCGGAGAGACTCGTGTTTGTCTGGCTGAGGGGGGACAAGAGCATTCTTTCGCGCGAGGAATACGGCGCGGACGCGCTCCCCGAGACCCTGACCGCGCCGGACGGTGCGGAGATCCTTGTCGTGACGCAGACGAGTGCGGACGGCACAAGCACCCGCACGCTCTGCACGCAGGACGATCTGTTCGCCAGAGCCTATGTTCCCCCGACGCTTTCCGGACTTCTGCGCGTTGTCGACGTCTCGCTCGACTGGGGAGAGGACGAGACTTAACCAATTTTTAATAAAGAATTCGCTAAGAAAATGATTGCAATGCGCGGGCAAAGCGGGTAAGATGGGGTTAACTCAAAGAAAAGAGGAACTTGCCATGCGTCCCGACGGAACCCGAGTGAAAGAGGCGTCCACCATCGTTTCGGCATTGCCCTATGTCATGCCGCGGCGCTACGACGCGCAGAATTTCATCACCGAATACGCTGATATGGAGGTCCTGCGCCGCTACATTCAGGAAAAGCGCCGAGAAGGCGTCCACATCCCGTATATGACGCTCATTCTGGCGGCATACTTCAAGGCGTATCAGGAAAATCCGAAGATCAACCGCTTCATCATGAACAGCAAGATCTATCAGCGCAACCACTTCTGCGTCAGCTTCGTCATCCTGAAAACGCGCGCCGACGGCCGCGCGGATGAGACGTCGATCAAGGTGTTCTTCGAGGACGGGGACGATATCTTCTCCATCAACCGCAAGATCGAGGAGGCGGTCGCGCAGAATCAGGTGGCCGCGCACAACAACAATACGGATAAATTTGCGAATTTTCTGTTCGCCATCCCCATCCTGCCGGGGCTTTTGTTCGGCCTTGTCAAGCTGATGGACCGCTGCGGCCTGCTGCCGCGTAAGATCATTGATCTGAGCCCGTTCCACACGAGCCTTTTTATCACGAACCTTGCCTCCATCAACACGAATTCCATCTTCCACCACTGCTACGAGTTCGGCACGACGGGTGTGTTCGTCAGCATGGGCAAGCCTATTGCCAATTATATGAGCGGGGAGTATAATAAAAAAATGATCCCGCTCTCCGTCGTGATGGATGAGCGCATCTGCACGGGACACGAGTACGCGCTGTTCTGGGCGAGCGTGCGCCGCTATCTCAAGCACCCCGAGCTGCTGGAGGGGAAGCCGACGGAGGAAAACGCCTATCCCGCGGAGGAATGCGTTTGATCAGCAGCCACAAGCCGCAAAGCGCGGGATCTGCGCTTTGCGGCGTTTTCTATTTTTATGTATAGAAGAAAGGACAGGGAAGATTCCTTGATCGAACCAAAGTCTCAGGTAAAGAAATGCAGCGCCCACGCAGAAATTTTGCAGCAAAACGATGAACGCACCGTCTACCGCCTCAGAGAGACGGACGGCGAGGTGCGCATCACGGCCTATCCCGTTTTCCCCGGCATTGAGCTTGCCTATCACGATGTGCATGCGCCGTCCTACCGCTTGGCAGAGCCGGGCGCGGCGGGACTCATCGAGATCCAGCACTGCCGCGAGGGACGCGCGGAATACTGCTGCGGCGGCGAGCATTACTTTTTAGCCCCCGGCGACCTCTCCGTCGTGCGCCGCGCCGCCATCGAGGGGGAGGTGGAGTTCCCCACGGGGCACTACCACGGCATCACCGTCACGCTCGACCCCGCCCTCGCACCTGACTGTTTGTCCTGCATTTTGCAGGATGTCGACGTCCGCCCCAGCGTGCTGGCGGAGAAGTTCTTCGCCGACTCGGAGTGCTTTGTCTCGCGTTCGTCGGCGCGCGTGGAGCACATCTTCTCTGAGCTCTACGCCGTGCCCGCCGGCATCCGCCGCGGCTACTTTAAGGTTAAGGTGCTCGAACTGCTGCTCTTTTTGAGTGCGCTCGACGTGGCGCATGAAAAGCACGGCTATACCGCCGCGCAGGTGCGCCTTGCGCGCACGGCGCGCGACACGCTGCTTGCAAGCACGGAGGACGACGTTACGATCTCCGCGCTTGCACAGGAGCTTGGCGCGTCGTCCTCGCAGCTCGCCGCGAGCTTTCGCGGCGTGTACGGCATGACGCCCGCAGCATTTTTGCGCGCGCAGAAGATGCACAGTGCCGCGCAGCTCCTGCGCACGAGCGACCGCACGGTGCTCGATATCGCGGGGCAGTTCGGCTATGACAACGCCAGCAAGTTTGCCAAGGCCTTCCGCAGTGTGATCGGTGTGTCGCCGAGCGCGTACCGCGCGGGCGCGGACAGCGACAGCTGCGCGCCGACGGCGGAAAAGGCAGAATAAAATATTTTGGAGCCTCATCCGATCAATTTGGAGCGGATGGGGCTCTTCTTTTCGGGTATCCTAAGACACGTCAAGAGCGAGGACGCCGCTCCTAAAAGTTAGAGGAATCTAACTTCAAGGGAGCCACCACCGAAACCAAAGGGGAGGGAAACGGGCATGTCTGAAGAGATCCTGGTGCGGCAGGGTGCGCCGACGTTGGCAGGTATCAAAACGGGCAGCCTCTTCCCTTGTCCTTGCGAAGATAAGGAAGCGCTCTTTGCGGACATCCGCCGCCTGAACCGTCTGCTTGTGCCAAAGGGCCTGTGTCTGCTGCCGATCCGTTTTCTGAAAGGACAGGTCCTTTTGTACCTGTACCGCCCCTCTGAGCTGCGGAGAGATTTGGAGAACGAACAGGCGGCCGAGATCCTGCACCACGCGGGCTACAATAGCGGCCACTGCGGACGCTGCATCGCAAACCTCGTTCGCCGATTCCGCGAGGGCGGCGAATTCCCCCATGAGGTCGGGCTTTTCCTCTCGTATCCGCCGGAGGACGTCAAGGGCTTCATCGACCACCGCGCCTGCAACTTCAAATGCGCGGGGCTGTGGAAGGTTTACGGCGACGAGAAGAAGGCGCGCGAGCTGTTCGCCCGCTTCAAAAAATGCACGGAGATCTACTGCGCACTCTGGGAGGCCGGCTCGAGCATCGAGCAGCTTGCCGTGGCAGTGTGATAGATACTGATTTATGAAAGGAACATACTAATATGAAAAAGACTGCTGTTGTTTATTGGAGCGGCACGGGCAACACCGAGGCCATGGCCAAGGCCGTCGCTGAGGGCATGGAGAGCGCGGGCGCGCAGGTCACGATGTTGACCCCTGATCAGGTCAAGGCCAGCGAGCTGAGCGCTTATGACGCGATCGCCTTCGGCTGCCCCGCCATGGGCAGCGAAGTGCTCGAGGAGATGGAGTTCCAGCCCATGTTTGACGAGGTCAAGCGCAGCCTTGGCGGCAAGAGCGCCGCGCTGTTCGGCTCCTACGGCTGGGGCGACGGCGAGTGGATGCGCGGCTGGGAAAAGGACTGCGATGATTCCGGCATCCGCCTTGTGTGCGAGAGCGTGACCTGCTGCGAAGCGCCTGATGACGCCGCGCTGGACGCCTGCCGCGCGCTGGGCAAGGAGCTGGCGAAGTGAGGATTCCTCTGTGGACGAAAAGCGCGCGATGAGGAAGCTCAGGCGGGAAGCACCTGTGCTCGTTGCGCTTGCGGTCATCCTGCTGAGTCTTGCCATCGGCGGATGCCTGCCTTTTTGAAAACACGATGCGATGGAAGGCCGCGTACGGGGAGTGCGCGGCCTTCCGATTTTTATTTGCGCTGCCGAAACGGCAGATTTTTACTGATAAGTATTAGTACAACTTATAGATATGTAGATTATTATCAAAAAACTGATAAATAGGGCGAAGCCTTTCTCTCTTTTGCTGCATGGACGAAAAGAGCCCTCTGTGATACCATATTGCTTGTCAAGTTGAGCTCTTTGTAACTGACGGAAACGTGGGTCACCACAGGGGAGCAGAGAGCGTTTCTTGCTGAAATTCAGCAGCCGACCGTCTGGGCACTTCAACTGCACATTGAGGCAGTGGAGCGCCCATTTTTGCTTTTAAGGAGGCAGAACTATGCGAAAGGTAGCCGTTATTATGGGCAGCACGAGCGACCTGCCCGTCGCCGAGAAGGCGATCCAGACGCTCAAGGAATATGGGATCGAGACCGAGGTCCGCGTGTTATCCGCCCACCGGTGCCCGAACGAGGCAAGAGAATTTGCAGCGTCGGCACGGGAGAGCGGATTTTCTTGTATCATCGCGCTCGCGGGCATGGCCGCGCACTTGGCCGGCGCGATGGCCGCGAATACGACGCTTCCCGTCATCGGCGTGCCGTGCAGCGGCGCGAAGCTCGACGGCATGGACGCGCTGCTCTCGACCGTCCAGATGCCGAGCGGCATCCCCGTTGCCACCGTCGCTATCGACGGGGCGAAAAACGCCGCCATCCTTGCCGTCCAGATCATGGCTGTGAGCGACGAGGGCCTTGCCCACAAGCTCCAGGCCGCACGTGACGAGGGCACCGCCGCTGTCTTGAAGGCGGACGAAGAGCTTCGCGAGCGCTACAAAAACTGAGAAACCATCCATCCATATCAATCAACAAAAATATAAAATAAAAGGAGAACAGTCATCATGGAAAAGAAAGAACAGCTCTACGAAGGCAAGGCCAAGAAGGTTTACGCCACCGAAGATCCCAACCTCGTCATCGTTTCCTACAAGGACGACGCCACCGCCTTTGACGGCGCAAAGAAGGGTACCATCGTCGGCAAGGGCGTCATCAACAACCAGATGACCAACCGTCTGATGGCCAAGATGGAAAAGGCCGGCATCCCGACCCACTTTGTTGAAGAGCTCAGCGAGCGCGACACGCTCGTCAAGAAGGTCTCCATCGTCCCGTTGGAGGTCATCATCCGCAACATCTCCGCCGGTCATTTTGCCTCCCGCTACGGCGTGGAGGAGGGTATCGTCTTCTCCGAGCCCACGATCGAGTTCTCCTACAAGAACGACGATCTGCATGACCCCCTGATGAACGCCTATCACGCCGTTGCCCTCAAGCTCGCGACCTGGGAGGAAATCGAGCTCATCAAGAAGTATGCCTTCGCCGTCAACGACACGCTCAAGGCATTTTGGAGCGAGTGCGGCGTCACGCTCGTCGACTTTAAGCTCGAGTTCGGCAAGACCGTCGACGGCCAGATCGTTCTCGCCGACGAGATCAGCCCCGACACCTGCCGCCTGTGGGACAGCAAGACGAACGAAAAGCTCGACAAGGACCGCTTCCGCCGCGACCTCGGCGGCGTGGAAGACGCCTACGCCGAAGTCATGAAGCGCCTGATGGCTCACGACGCACAGTAAGATCAAATATGACAGAGAATCACAACATCATCCCGGCGCGCCACATTCACGAAGAATGCGGCGTGTTCGGCATCTTTACGCCTCAGGAGGCGGACGTCGCGTCCTATGCCTACTACGCGCTCTACTCCCTCCAGCACCGCGGGCAGGAGAGCGCGGGTATCGTCGTCAACGACGACGGCCTGTTCCGCTCGCTGCGCGACACTGGCCTTGTGAGCGAGGTCTTCCCGCCCGAGCAGCTCAAATCGCTCGGCAAGGGTACCATCGCCGTCGGCCATGTGCGCTACGGCACGACCGGCAGCGACAACAAGCGCAACGTCCAGCCCATTCTGGTGAACCACTTCAAGGGCCGTATGGCGCTCGCGCACAACGGCAACCTGACGAACTCCCGCGAGCTGAGGCAGGAGCTTGAAAGTCGCGGCTCCATCTTCCAGACCACGACCGACAGCGAGGTCATCGCCTATATCATCGTGCAGGAGAGACTCAACCGCGGCTCCATCGAAGAGGCTGTCTCCGCTGCGATGGACCGCATCGAGGGCGCGTATTCCCTCGTCCTCTCCTCGCCGACGAAGCTCATTGCCGCGCGCGACCCCCACGGCTTCCGTCCCCTCTGCATGGGGCATCTGAAGGACGGCTCTGTTATCTTCGCGTCTGAATCCTGCGCGCTCGACGCCATCGGCGCCGAGTTTGAGCGCGACATCCGCCCCGGCGAGATCGTTGTCGTCGACACGGCCGGCGTTCGCTCCGACACGAGCCACTGCGGCAAAGCGCCGAAGAAGCTTTGCGTCTTCGAGTTCATCTACTTCGCCCGCCCTGACTCCGTCATCGACGGCAGCAGCGTCCACGTCGCACGCCAGCGCGCAGGCGCGTTCCTCGCGCTCGAGCATCCCGTGCAGGCGGATGTCGTCATCGGCGTGCCGGATTCCGGCCTTGATGCAGCCCTCGGTTACGCGCGCCAGAGCGGCATCCCCTACGGCATCGGCTTTATCAAAAATAAGTACATCGGCCGCACGTTCATCTCGCCCACGCAGACGATGCGCGAAAACGAGGTCAACATCAAGCTCAACCCCATCCGCTCCGTGGTCGAGGGCAAGCGCGTCGTGCTGATCGACGACTCCATCGTCCGCGGTACGACCTGCCGCCGCACGATCGACCTATTGTGGAAGGCAGGCGCGAAGGAGATCCACATGCGCGTCAGCGCGCCGCCGTTTGTCTCCGAGTGCTACTACGGCACGGACATCGACGACAAAAATAACCTCATCGCCACGCACCACACGGTCGATGAGATCGCGAAGATCATCGGCGTCAACTCGCTCGGCTACTTAAGCATCGAGGACGTCGTCAAGCTCGCCGACAACACCGAAAACGGCTTCTGCACGGCCTGCTTCGGCGGCGGCTATCCCACCTCTATCCCGAAAGACGGCGGCAAGGACCGCTTTGAGTGCAAAATCAGTGAAGGGGAGAAAAAGAAGAATGCGTAGTTTTTCCGAGAGCTACCGTGACGCCGGCGTGAATATCGAGGCCGGCTACGAGGGCGTCAAGCTGATGAAAAAGCACGTCCAGCGCACCATGATCCCAGGCGTTGTGTCCGATATCGGCGGCTTTGGCGGCCTGTTCGCACCCGATCTCACCGGTATGAGCGAGCCCGTGCTCGTTTCGGGCACGGACGGCGTGGGCACGAAGCAGCGCATCGCGCAGCTGATGAACAAGCACGACTCCGTCGGCATCGACTGCGTCGCCATGTGCGTCAACGACATCATCTGCTGCGGCGCAAAGCCCATCTTCTTCCTCGACTACATCGCCATCGGCAAGAACGAGCCGGAGAAGGTCGCGACGCTCGTCTCCGGCGTGGCCGAAGGCTGCGTGCAGTCCGGCTGCGCGCTCATCGGCGGCGAGACCGCCGAACACCCCGGCACCATGTCTGCCGACGACTACGACCTTGCGGGCTTCGCCGTCGGCATTGTCGACCGCGCGAAGATCATCGACCACGACCGCATGCGTCCGGGCGACGTTGTGATCGCGCTTACCTCGAGCGGCATCCACTCCAACGGCTATTCCCTCGTGCGCAAGGTCTTTAATGTCGAGCACGCGGACCTCGGCGCATATGTCGACGAGCTCGGCTGCACGCTGGGCGAAGAGCTGCTGCGCCCGACGAAGATCTACGTGAAGCCCGTTCTCGCCGCGATGGACGTGGCCGATGTCCACGGCGTCAGCCACATCACAGGCGGCGGCTTCTATGAAAATATCCCCCGCTGCATCCCCGACGGCCTGTGCGCGAAGATCGACAAATCCGCTCTCCGCACGCCGCCGATCTTCTCAATGCTCCAGCGCATGGGCAGCATCCCCGAGCACGACATGTTCAACACCTACAACATGGGCGTCGGCATGACGATGATCGTCGCCAAAGATGACGCCGACAAGGCGCTTGCCGCCCTCAAGGAAAACGGCCAGGACGCCTACGTGATCGGCGAGGTCGTGAGCGGGGAAGAGAAGGTCGCACTATGCTGAAAAGCGCGCGCATCGCGGTGTTCGTCTCGGGCGGCGGCACGAATTTACAAGCCTTGCTCGACGCGCAGAGAGACGGCAAAATTCCACACGGCGAGATCGCGCTCGTCATTTCCTCTCAGGCATGCGCCTACGCGCTCGAACGCGCGGAAAAGGCGAACGTCCCCGCACACACCGTGCCGTCGAGCCTCATCCAGCACGACTTTGAGGCGGCCATCGAGCTTCTGCTCGAGCAGTACAAGATCGACGTCATCGTCCTCGCGGGCTTTTTGAGCATCCTGAGCGAGAACTTCACGAAAAAGTGGCCGCGCCGCATTCTGAATATCCATCCGTCGCTGATCCCGTCGTTCTGCGGCAGGGGCATGTACGGCTTAAAGGTGCACGAGGCTGCGCTCGCGCGCGGCGTGAAGGTCACGGGCGCGACGGTGCACTTTGTCAACGAAATTCCCGACGGCGGCGAGATCGTCCTGCAAAAAGCGGTCGAGATCGAAGAGGGCGACACGCCCGAGACCTTACAGCGCCGCGTGATGGAGCAGGCCGAATGGAAGCTCCTGCCGCGCGCGACGGAGCTTGTCTGCCGCGCCATCACAGAAGAGGAGAACTGAAATGGTCGACTTTCTGCACTTTCTGAAAAATACGTCTTATCCCGGCCGCGGCATTTTAGTCGGCAAGGACCGCGTCTATTATTTCATCATGGGCCGCAGCGAGAACAGCCGCAACCGCGTCTTTGTCAAGACCGACGACGGCATCCGCACCGAGGCCTTTGACCCCGCCAAGCTCGCCGACCCGAGCCTCATCATCTATCACCCCGTCCGCACGATGGGCAGCGACCTCGTTGTGACGAACGGCGACCAGACCGACACGATCTGCGAGCACGGCGACTTCCGCCGCGGCCTGATGACGCGTGAGTACGAGCCCGACGAGCCGAACTGGACGCCGCGTATTTCCACCATCGTGCATGAGGACGGCTCGTTCGAGATGTCCATCCTCAAGCATAACAACGGCCGGTGCCTGCGCGAGTTCTTCTGCTACGAGGGCTGCGACGCGGACAAGGCCTACTTCATCAGCACCTATCAGGGCGACGGCACGCCGCTGCCGACATTTGCGGGCGAGCCGATGGAGGTGAGCGTCCCCAGCCCCGAAGAGGTCTGGGACGCGCTCAACGCGGACAACAAGGTGTCCCTTTACGCGAACGTGAACGGCGAAGTCAAGCTGTTCAACAAGAATTTAGGCGATTGAGGAGAACGATATGAACGAGCTCGAACTCAAATATGGCTGCAACCCCAACCAGAAGCCTGCGCGCGTCTTTATGAAAGACGGCGGCGACCTGCCGTTCACCGTGCTGAACGGCAAGCCAGGCTACATCAATCTGCTCGATGCCTTCAACTCCTTCCAGCTCGTGCGCGAGCTGAAGGAGGCCACGGGCCTGCCCGCCGCGGCGAGCTTCAAGCACGTCTCTCCCGCGGGCGCGGCGCTCGGCCTGCCGCTCGACGAGGTGGACAAGCAGATTTACTTTGTTGAGCCTGACGAGGCCCTTTCGCCCATCGCCTGCGCCTACATCCGCGCCCGCGGCGCGGACCGCCTCTGCTCCTATGGTGACTGGGCGGCGCTCTCCGACGAGTGCGACGCCGCGACGGCGGAATATCTGAAAGGCGAGGTCTCCGACGGCATCATCGCCCCCTCGTTCAGCGAGGAGGCGCTTGCCATCCTAAAGACGAAAAAGGGCGGCAAGTACAACATCGTGCAGATGGATCCCGCCTACATTCCCGCACCGCAGGAGCAGAAGGACGTCTTCGGCGTCACGTTCGAGCAGGGCCGCAACAACTGCAAGATCGACGAGTCGCTGCTTGCGAACATCGTCACCGAAAATAAGAATCTTCCCGATGACGCGAAGCGCGACATGATCGTTTCGCTCATTACGCTCAAATACACGCAGTCGAACTCCGTCTGCTACGCCAAGGACGGCCAGACCATCGGCGTCGGCGCCGGCCAGCAGAGCCGCATCCACTGTACGCGCCTTGCCGGCTGCAAGGCGGACAACTGGTATCTCCGCCGCCACCCGAAGGTGCTTGCGCTGCCGTTTGTGGACGGTATCCGCCGCCCTGACCGCGACAACGCCATTGATGTTTATATTTCCGACGAGTGTGACGACGTTTTGGCCGACGGTGCATGGCAGCGCGTCTTCAAGGAGCGCCCCGAGCCGCTGACGGTGCAGGAGCGCAAGGATTGGGTCGCCCGCCAGAGCGGCGTGACCGTCGGCTCCGACGCGTTCTTCCCGTTCGGCGACAATGTTGAGCGCGCGAGAAAGAGCGGCGTTACCTACATCGCGGAACCCGGCGGCTCGATCCGCGACGACAACGTCATCGAGACCGCGAATAAATACGGCATCACCATGGCCTTTACCGGACAGAGATTGTTCCATCACTAAAAGGAGGAACGAAACGAATGAAACTCATGGTCATCGGCGGCGGAGGCCGCGAACACGCCATTATCAAGAAGTTAAAAGAAAATCCCGCAGTTGAGGAAATTTACTGCCTGCCCGGTAACGGCGGCATCGCCGCCGACGCGGTCTGCGTGCCGGAGATCGGCGCAAAGGACATCCCCGCGCAGGTCGAATTTGCGAAAGTGCACCGGATCGACTACGCCGTCGTCGCGCCGGACGATCCACTGGCCCTCGGCGCGGTGGACGCGCTGACCGAGGCGGGCATCCCGTGCTTCGGCCCCGACAAAAAGGCCGCCGTCATCGAGGCGAGCAAGGCCTTTTCCAAGGATCTGATGAAAAAGTACGGCATCCCCACGGCGAAGTACGAGCTCTTCACCGACGCGGACGCCGCCTGCGCCTATATTGAGGCGCAGGGCGCGCCCATCGTCGTCAAGGCGGACGGCCTGGCGCTCGGCAAGGGCGTCGTCGTCGCGCAGACGGTCGAGGAGGCGAAAGCCGCCGTCCGCTCCATGATCGAGGACAAGGCCTTCGGTCAGAGCGGCGCGCGCGTCGTCATCGAGGAGTTCATGGAGGGGCCCGAGGTCTCCGTTCTGAGCTTTACCGACGGCGAAACCGTTGTTCCCATGGTGTCTTCCATGGACCACAAGTGCGCGCTGGACGGCGACAAGGGCCCGAACACCGGCGGCATGGGCACGATCGCCCCAAATCCCTGCTACACGGAAAAGATCGCGGACGAGTGCATGCAGACGATCTTCCTGCCCACGATCCGCGCGATGAAGGCCGAGGGCCGCCCCTTCAAGGGCTGCCTGTACTTCGGCCTGATGCTTACAAAGGACGGCCCGAAGGTCGTGGAGTACAACTGCCGCTTCGGCGATCCCGAAACGCAGGTCGTGCTGCCGCTTCTCAAATCCGATCTGCTCACGGTCATGCAGGCCACGACGAACGGTACGCTCAAGGACGTCCCCGTCGAATTTTCGACCGATTCCGCCTGCTGTGTCGTCCTCGCCTCGAACGGGTACCCCAAGAAGTACGAGAGCGGCTTCGCCATCACGATGAGCGAAGAGGTCGCTGCGCACACCTACGTCGCGGGCGCGAAGAAAGACGGAGACAGGCTCCTGACCGCGGGCGGCCGCGTGCTCGGCGTTACCGCTGTCGCCCCCACGCTCGAGGAGGCCGTGAAGGAGGCCTACCGTTTATCGTCCGAGGTCGATTTTGCCAACAAATACTGCCGCAGCGACATTGGCCGCCGAGCCCTCGCCGCGCAAAAGGAGAGAGAGTAAATGGTCTATCGCGTCTGTGTTGAAAAAAAGCCCGGCCTTGCGCCCGAGTGCGCGAGCCTTCTTTCCGACTGCCGCTCGTTTCTGGACCTCAAGAGTCTTGAAAATGTGCGCATCTGGAACCGCTACGACGTCGAGGGCATCGACGAGACTCTGTTTGCCTATGCCACAAATACCGTTTTCTCCGAGCCGCAGCTCGACCTGACGAGCGGGGAGATCGACGCGAGCGGCGCTGCCGCCGTCTTTGCTGTCGAGCCGCTGCCCGGCCAGTTCGACCAGCGCGCGGACAGCGCGGCGCAGTGCATCCAGCTCCTCAGCCAGGGCGAGCGCCCGCGCATCCGCACGGCGAAGGTCTACGCGCTCTACGGCACGCTCTCTGAAAAGGACGTCGAGGCCGTCAAGCACCACGTCATCAACCCTGTCGAGAGCCGCGAGGCCTCGCTTGCAAAGCCCGAGACGCTTGCCGAAAACCTGACGGAGCCCAAGCCCGTCGCATCGGTCGACGGCTTTACCGGGATGGATGAATCGGCGCTCTCGGCGCTTCTTTCGTCCATGGGCCTTGCGATGGACTTAGACGACCTCAAGACCTTGCAGGCCTATTTCCGCGACGAAGAGCACCGCGACCCCACCGTGACCGAGGTGCGCGTCGTCGACACCTACTGGTCCGATCACTGCCGCCACACGACGTTCTCTACGCATTTGGACGAGGTCAGCATCGAGAATCCCGCCGTCAAGGATGCGTATGACCGCTACCTCGCCGCGCGCGAGGAGGTCTACGGCCTCGAGAAGGCTGCCAAGCGCCCCCAGACGCTCATGGACATCGCGACCATCGGCACCAAGACGCTCAAGAAACGCGGCCTTCTCCCCGAGCTCGACGAGAGCGAGGAGATCAACGCCTGCTCTATCCACGTTCCCGCCAAGGTGAACGGCGAGGAGCAGGACTGGCTGCTGATGTTCAAAAACGAGACCCACAACCACCCCACCGAAATTGAACCCTTCGGCGGCGCGGCCACCTGCATCGGGGGCTGCATCCGCGACCCGCTCTCCGGCCGCGCTTATGTCCATCAGGCGATGCGCGTCACCGGCGGCGGCGACCCGCGAAAGACGCTCGCGGAGACGCTTCCCGGAAAGCTCCCCCAGCGCAAGCTGGCGCAGACCGCGGCGGCGGGATATTCGTCCTACGGCAACCAGATCGGCCTTGCCACGGGCCATGTCGCCGAGCTCTACCACGAGGGCTACATTGCCAAACGCCTTGAGTGCGGCGCGGTCGTCGCCGCGGCGCCCGCCAAGAACGTTGTGCGCGAGCGTCCCGCCCCGGGCGACGTCGTTATCTTGCTCGGCGGCCGCACGGGCCGTGACGGCATCGGCGGCGCGACCGGTTCGTCGAAGAGCCACGATATGAAGTCCCTCACCACCATGGCGAGCGAGGTCCAGAAGGGCAACGCGCCCGAAGAGCGCAAGATCCAGCGCTTGTTCCGAAACGGCGAGGTCACCCGCCTCATCAAGCGCTGCAACGACTTCGGCGCGGGCGGTGTGTCTGTCGCCATCGGCGAGCTGGCCGACGGCCTCGAGATCGAGCTCGACGCCGTGCGCAAGAAGTATGAGGGCCTCGACGGTACCGAGCTTGCGATCTCCGAATCGCAGGAGCGCATGGCCGTCGTCGTCGCGCCGGAGGATGAGGCGAAGTTCATCGCCGCCGCGCAGGCCGAAAACCTGGAGGCCTACCGCGTGGCCGTCGTGACTGAGAGCCCCCGCATGGTCATGCACTGGCGCGGCCAGACGGTCGCCGACCTTTCGCGCGCCTTCCTCGACACGAACGGCGCAGTCAAGCACGCAAGCATTCGCGTGGAAGCGGGAAAGAAGCAGGCGGAGTCCGCTTGCGCGCCGTGCACGCTGCGCGATATGGCGGGCAGCCTCAAGAGCGCGTCCTGCCGCGGCCTTACCGAGCGCTTCGACTCGACGGTCGGCTCGTTCTCGCTGCTCATGCCCTTTGGCGGCAAGACGCAGCGCACCCCCTCGCAGGCGATGGCGGCGCTGCTGCCGGTGCTGCCGGGCAGCAAGACCGAGCAGGGCAGCGTGATGGCCTGGGGCTGCGACCCCGACGCACTGAGCGCCGATCCTTACACGGGCGCGCACAGCGCGGTCTACACCTCGGTTGCTAAGATCGTCGCCGCGGGCGCCGATTATCACAAGGCATATCTCACCTTACAGGAATTTTTTGAAAAGCTCCGCAATGAGTCCGTGCGCTGGGGCAAGCCTTTTGCCGCGCTCCTCGGTGCGCTGGACGCGCAGCTTGAGCTCGGCGCCGCCGCCATCGGCGGTAAGGACTCGATGTCCGGCACGTTCTTAGACCACGACGTCCCGCCGACGCTCATCTCGTTCGCCATTGCACCGGTGTGCGCGGGCGAGCTTGTGACGACTGACTTCAAGTCCGCCGGTCACGGCGTTTATCTCTTCTACGGCGGCACGGCGGAGCAGAAGACCGCCGCGTGGGAGCGCTTCACCGCGCTCGCCCGCGCGGGCAAGGCCGCAAGCGCATGGGCCGTTGAAAACGGCCTTGCCGAGGCGGTGATGAAGATGTCGCTCGGCAACGAGGTCGGCTTTGCCGCGGCTTCGACCGCTCTCGACTGGTACCGGCCCATGCCCGGCGCGATCGTCGCCGAGCTCACCGAGGAAATTCCCGACGCCGTCTGCATCGGCATCACGACGGCGGAGAAGACGATCACCATCGGCAATGACGAGGCGAGCATTTCTGAGCTGCTGGCCCTGAACGATTCCGTGCTCGAATCCGTCTATCCGACGAAGACGCAGGACGCCGGTACGGTCGTGCGCTTTACCTGTGAAACGGAAAAGCGCGCCGCGCCCGCCGTTAAGGTCGCACGCCCGAAGGCGTTGATCCCCGTCTTCCCCGGCACAAACTGCGAGTACGACACCCAGCGCGCCCTGCTCGAAGCGGGCGCGGACGCCGAGCAGTTCATCATCCGCAACTTAACGAGCGCCGACGTTGCTGACAGCGTCGAGCGCTTTGCCAAGGCCGTCAAGGATAGCCAGATCATCGTCATCCCCGGCGGCTTCTCCGGCGGCGACGAGCCCGACGGCAGCGCCAAGCTCATCACGGCGTTCTTCCGCAACGCCGCAGTCAAGGAGCAGGTCACGGACCTCCTCGAAAAGCGCGACGGTCTGATGCTCGGCGTGTGCAACGGTTTCCAGGCGCTCATCAAGCTCGGTCTCGTTCCCTATGGCAAGATCATGGACACCGACGCTGATTTCCCGACGCTGACCTACAACGTCATCGGCCGCCACCAGTCCCGTCTGGTCCGCACGCGCGTGTGCTCCAACAAGTCCCCCTGGCTTGCGGGTACGAAGGTCGGCGACATTTACACCGTGCCCATTTCGCACGGCGAGGGCCGCTTCCTCGCATCCGAAGAGCTTGTGAAGAAGCTCGCCGAAAACGGCCAGATCGCCACACAGTACGTAGACCTTGACGGGTATGCTACAATGGATGCAGCATTCAACCCCAACGGCTCGATCTGTGCCATCGAGGGTATCACCTCGCCCGATGGCCGTGTATTCGGCAAGATGGGGCACACCGAGCGCATCGGCAAGGAGCTTTACCGCAACGTTCCCGGACAGTATGAGATGGAGCTGTTCACCTCTGCCGTGCGCTATTTCAAGTAATTTAAGAAGAGAGGAGCAGACCCAATGGCTTATTATTATCCAGAACCGTCTCACACGTTCAGCGAATATCTGCTCGTCCCCGGTTACACGTCCGAGGACTGCATTCCTGACAACGTCTCGCTCAAAACGCCCCTCGTGCGCTACCGCAAGGGGCAGGAGGAGTGCCCCATCAGCCTGAATATCCCGATGGTCTCGGCCATCATGCAGTCGGTGTCGAACGACACGCTGGCCATCGCGCTGGCCAAAGAGGGCGGCCTTTCGTTCATCTTCGGCTCCCAGTCCATCGAGAGCGAGGCCGAGATGGTGCGCCGCGTGAAAAGCAATAAGGCGGGCTTTGTGCCGTCAGCCTCGAACCTGACAAGCGAGCACACGCTGGCCGATGTTTTGGCCCTCAAGGAGAAAAACGGCTTCTCGACCGTCGCCATCACCGAGGACGCAACGCCCAACGGCAAGCTCCTCGGCATCGTGACGAGCCGCGACTACCGCGTGAGCCGCATGAGCACTGATTTGAAGGTGCGCGAGTTCATGACTCCGCGCGAAAAGCTCGTCACCGCTCCTGCGTCGACCACGCTCAAGGAGGCTAACGACATCATCTGGGAGCACAAGCTCAACGCGCTGCCCATCGTGGATGAAAACGACCACCTGCTCTACTTCGTCTTCCGCAAGGACTACGCCGAGCACAAGGAGCACCCCCTCGCGCTTCAGGACGACAAGAAGCGCTACCTCGTCGGCGCGGGCATCAACTCCCGCGACTATGCCGAGCGCATCCCCGCGCTCGTGGAGGCCGGCGCGGATGTGCTGTGTATCGACTCGTCGGAGGGATACTCCGTCTGGCAGAAGAAGGTCATCGCCTACGTGCGCGCGAACTATGGCAATACCATCAAGATCGGCGCGGGCAATGTCGTCGACCGCGACGGCTTCCGCTTCCTCGCCGAGAGCGGCGCGGACTTTGTCAAAGTCGGCATCGGCGGCGGCTCCATCTGCATCACGCGCGAAACGAAGGGTATCGGCCGCGGCCAGGCCACCGCGCTCATTGAGGTGAGCGCCGCACGCGACGAATACTTCCGCGAGACCGGCGTGTATGTCCCCATCTGCTCCGACGGCGGCATCGTGCACGACTATCACATGACGCTCGCGCTCGCCATGGGCGCGGACTTCCTGATGCTGGGCCGCTACTTCGCTCGCTTCGACGAATCACCGACGAACAAGCTGCTTGTCAACGGCGTGTACGTCAAGGAATACTGGGGCGAAGGCTCGAACCGCGCGCGCAACTGGCAGCGTTACGACCTCGGCGGCAAGACGGGCCTTGCGTTTGAAGAGGGCGTGGATTCCTACGTCACCTACGCGGGCTCCCTGCAGGATAACGTCGCAAGAAGCCTTTACAAGGTCAAGTCGACCATGTGCAACTGCGGCGTGACGACGATCCCTGACCTGCAGAAGAACGCGAAGCTCACGCTCGTCTCCGCCACCAGCATCGTCGAGGGCGGCTATCACGACGTCACCCTCCGCGCCACGAACGCCAGCAACAACTAAACAGCGCAAAGAACAACAAAAAGCGGTTCCCAAACGGGAACCGCTTTTTTCATGGCTGATTACTTTTTGAACGTCACGCACGCCTGCGAGGCGGTTTTGCCGTCCGGCTTGACGATGCCGATGCGGCACGTGCCGTCATCGAGTGACTTCTTGTAGACCGTCAGTGCCTCACCCTCGAAGCACGGCGTTGAGTAGTGTAGCTCGACCGATTGAATATTAGCGCTCGCGAGCTCCTTTGCCGAAAAGCAGTCGAGCAGCAGGCGCACATAGGCCACGTTGTTCATGTGGTGGCCGAGGTCGATGTCCGTCGACCGCACGGCGTAGTGCGAGAAGAGGTCGGCGTCCTCAAACTTTTCATGGAAGCGCTGCAATTTTTCGGGGATGGCCGTCTCGGCGGGGAAGGGGTAGTCCTTCGGAAAGCCCGAGTCGCCAAAGCGGATGATCTTCTGCTCCGGTCCTAAGATGGCCCACTCGGTCTTGCCGCGGGCAATGACCGCCTCACCGCGCGAGAGTGTGTAACTGCGGTACGTGCGTACGTCGCGCTCGCTGCACGCCTCCGCCCACGTGCGCACCGTGAGTTCGTCCATCAGGTACGCGCGCTCAAAGAGATCGACGCGCGTGTGGACCGTGAGCCAGAATTCACCCTTTTTCGCCATCGCGCTGCTGCCGACGCCCAGCACCTCCGCGTGCTGCGCTGCGATGCCCTGAAAAATCGTAAACGCCGCCAACGGCGACAGCGCGCCCGACGCGTCACAGTAGTCGGGCGTGACGGTAAGACGTTTTTCAAAAATGCTCTCCATGCAGTTCTCCTTTGAATTTGTCGTTTTCTTAACGATAAGTATAGCATGGAATTGGTATTGCCTCAAGCGGGCAAAATGACCCATGCGTTAAAAAAGCTCCACATTGTGGAGCGTTGTTTCCGCACAGGTGCGGAGGGGAAGGCAGCGCCGTCGGCGCTGCACGAATCAAAGGGGATATTCTCTTTCGCGAAAGAGAATATCCCCTTTGGAACCCCAAGAGAAAGGCTTTTGATTGGCAGTCTCTGGCTTGAATGACTTTTATGCCTCTGGAATGGGAGTGCCTGCCAAGTGATGAATCTAAACGATTTGTCTTACTTCTATCTCCGCTGCCGCTTTGCCAGTCTCGTAGAAGTGCAGCCTAATTTCCGTCTACCGCCAGTCTCATCAGTGCGGCGAGCGCAGCAATGCCGCATTTCGCAGGCAGTCTGCCGCCAAGGTAGCGTCACTCGCGCCTCACGATAGTAAGGCGCGGTTGCTGGTCAGTAACGAATCGCAGGGATTCATGGCGAAGCCATGTACACCGCACTTACTTTGCGCAGCGCATGCAGTCATTCAAGCCCAAAGCTGCCAATGTGCGGGGTCAAGGGGCAAGGCCCCTTGCGTTCTCTTGGGGGATTTAAAGGGGGCCATTCTCTCACGTGAGAGAATGGCCCCCTTTGCCCGTTCCCCTGCCAGCAGGGAAACAACACGCTTCCCCCGCAGGGGGAAATTACTGTTTTTTCCTGATCAGAATAAACGGCGTGCACTGGTCATCCTGACCTGCGGGGTTATCGCGGATGATCTCACACAGCTGCTCGTCGGTGAGGGTCACGTTGTCGCCCTTGCCGAGGATGTCGCGCGTGAAGTCGTTCGCGTCGACGATCATCGCGCGCACGCCGGTCTTCTCATAGATCTCGTTGCACACGCCCGAGGGATTTTCTGGAATACGGATGCCGTAGTCGCCGTAGACGGGGAACACGTCGGGGTAGAAGCCGTCGAGGCCCGTGACCTCCATGCCGACCATATCGTAGAAGATGCCGTGCTTGCCGACGAGCTTGCCAAAGCCCGCGCAGATCGCGGCCCAGAGGACCTTCCACGCGCCGCACTCGTCGATGGCGAACTGCATCTTGCACACCTCGCCCACGCCGATGCCGGCGCTGTTGTGCTGGATGGCAAAGCGGCTGAGGAATTTCGCCAGCCACGAAATTTTCATATCCTTGCGGTAGACCACGCGCTTCTGGCACAGGGCGATGATCTTTTCGCTGATGCTCAGCAGGTCGCCCTCCTCGTAGAGGGGCTTGACGTAGCGGTTGACGAGTTCGATGTAATCCTCGCCGATCTCGACAAAGTGCGTCTGGATGGCGTGGCGCAGATAGATGCCCGTGGACGTCTCAATTTCAACGTTTTTGGAGCCGTTTGCAACAAAATCCATGAAAAAAGCCTCTTTCGTGCAGTATTTGAATCAATCAAAATATGAACCGATGGTATTGTACCACAAAATCCGCAAAATGCTACTGTAAATTGCAAAAATTCAGGAAAGAAAAAAGCGCGCCGTCCGCGGCGCGTGCTTGACGCGGCGGACGGCGTGGAATGACGAAAGACGAAAAGGCGGAGCGCTTACTTTTCGGTGATGACCTTGATCACCTTTTCATAGCTCTCCTGGGCGATGGGTACAGCGTGCGCGAGCAGCGCCTCGCCCTTCTGGCAGCACTCGTCGCGGAACGCCTTGTCCTTTAAGGACGAGAGGTTGATGAGCACGTTGAGCCATGCGCTCTCCATCGCGGTTTTGAGCGTGAGCGCGGCAATACCGAGGTCGCTGACGACGTTCGGGTTCGTCGTGCCGACGAGACCGGCGCACAGGTCGATGGCCTCGGAGCAAATTTCCATCATTGTCAGCGGCACCAGCGTGCAGTTGCGGAAGCTCGCCTGCACCGCGCCGCGGCGGATGGCCTTGTGCTCATCGTCGTCCTTCGGGAGGGCCAGAGATTCGATCAGGACATCGAAGACCTCGCTGTCGCGGTTCATCACGTCGATGAAGCGCTCCTTGAGCTCATTGCCCTTGGCAATGGCGTCCAAAAGGCGCTCGCGGTCGTTTTCAAAGCCCTTCTTGTCGAGCGTCAGGCCGTTGACCATCATCGTCAGCGCCACGCCGACGCCGCCGGCAAGGCCTGCCACCGCGCCGCCGCCGGGGGCGGGAGTGCCCGCGCCGACTTCGTTGATGAGCTCGGTTACTTTCATATCTGCGATCTTCATAGTGCCCTCCCTGGGTTAAAATTAAAAATTCATCAGGAACAGGCGGAGGCGCGCTCCACCTGTTCCTGAGCTTGTACAATTAAAACAGGCCGGTGATCTTGCCGTTTTCGTCGACGTCGATCTTCTCGGCGGACGGGACCTTGGGCAGGCCCGGCATCGTCATGATGTCGCCGGTCTTGGCGACCAGGAAGCCCGCACCGGCGTTGACCTTGAGGTCGCGGACGGTGATCTTGAAGCCGCGGGGCGCGCCGAGCTTGCTGGCGTCATCGGAGAAGGAGAACTGCGTCTTGGCCATGCAGATGGGCAGCTTGTCAAAGCCGAGCTCGGTGAGCTGCTTAAGCTGCTTCTTGGCGGAAGCGGCGATGACCACGCCGTCAGCGTGATAGACCTTGGTAGCGATGGCGTTGAGCTTGTCCTCAATGCTGTCGTTGACGTCGTAGACGAACTGGAAGTGGTTGGGCTCGTCGCACAGGCGCACGACTTCCTCAGCCAGCGCAAGGCCGCCTTCGCCGCCCTTGGCCCACACTTCGCTCAGGCGGACGTTGACACCCAGCTCGCGGCACTTGCTCTCGACGAGGTCGAGCTCGGCCTTGGTGTCGGTCGGGAACGCGTTGATGGCGACGACGCAGGGGAGACCGTAAACGTTCTTCACGTTGTCGACGTGCTGGAGGAGGTTGGGCAGGCCCTTTTCAAGCGCCTCAAGGTTCTCGCTGTTGAGCTCGGCCTTGGGCACGCCGCCGTGATACTTGAGCGCGCGGACGGTCGCAACGATGACGACAGCGTCGGGGTGGAAGCCCGCGGCGCGGCACTTGATGTCGAGGAACTTCTCGGCGCCGAGGTCGGCGGCGAAGCCGGCTTCCGTGACGGTGTAGTCGCTCAGGCGCATCGCGGTCTCAGTGGCCTGGATGGAGTTGCAGCCGTGGGCGATGTTTGCGAACGGGCCGCCGTGGATGAACGCGGGAGTGCCTTCGAGCGTCTGGACCATGTTGGGCTTGATGGCATCCTTTAAGAGCGCGGCCATCGCGCCCTCAGCCTTCAGGTCGTGCGCGGTGACGGGCTTGTCGTCGTAGGTGTAGGCGACGACCATCTTGCCGAGGCGCTCCTTGAGGTCGGCGAGGCCGGTCGCAAGGCAGAGAACTGCCATGACTTCGCTCGCGACGGTGATCTCAAAGCCGTCCTCGCGGGGCACGCCGCTGGCCTTGCCGCCAAGGCCGTCGATGATGTGGCGGAGCTGGCGGTCGTTCATATCGACAGCGCGCTTCCACACGATCTTGCGGGGGTCGATGCCGAGCACATTGCCCTGCTGGATGTGGTTATCGAGCATGGCGGCGAGCAGGTTGTTCGCCGCGCCGATGGCGTGGAAGTCGCCGGTGAAGTGCAGGTTGATATCCTCCATGGGGACGACCTGAGCGTAGCCGCCGCCGGCAGCGCCGCCCTTGACGCCGAACACGGGGCCGAGAGAGGGCTCGCGCAGGCAGACCATGGTGTTCTTGCCGAGCTTGTTGAGCGCGTCGGCAAGGCCGACGGACGTGGTGGTCTTGCCCTCGCCCGCGGGAGTGGGGCTGATAGCGGTGACGAGGATCAGCTTTGCCTTGCGGGGCAGCTTGCGGATCTCGCTTAAGTCGAGCTTGGCCTTGTAGTTGCCGTAGAGCTCAAGGTGCTTTTCGTCGATGCCGGCCTTGGCGGCGACGTCGACGATTTTTTTCATTTCATGTGCCTGGGCGATCTCAATGTCGGTCATGGGGATACCTCCTAAATAATTATGTATTTAAAAGCGGAGAATTGTCTCTTATTGACAAAATCAATTATAGCCGAACGATAGAGAAAGGTAAACTGTTTTGCAAGCCTCTTTTTTCCAAAAACCTTAAAAAATTAAGCGTTGGTTCGCGTGCCTTAAAAAGAAAAAACGGGAGATTTTTGGACGAATTTTCAACGCTTGCGGCAAAGGTCAAAACGAGAAAAGCGAAAGTTGCCAGCGCCCGGCTTTCATTTCACTCTGCCGCGTCACAGCGTGATGCGCATGGGCTCATCCAGCGTGACCTCGCCGCCGATGCTCGCGGCGATGACGTTTCCGCCTTGGCGCTCGACGCTTGCGCGGACTATGCCCGCGGGCTGCCGGTATTCGCACGAAAAACCGCCGTTTTCCATAGCTTCGCTCTGCGCGACGGCGCAGGCGACGCTGCCGCTGCCGCAGCTGCCCTCCCAGACGAGGGAGCCTGTCTCTATGACCTTGACGAGCGGGATCATGCTGCGCTTTTCCGCATCGAGGAAAATGACGCCGCAGGCGTCAAGCCCTGCAATTCCGGAAAAGATCGACTCCGCCGCGCGGAAGAACCCTTCGCTCGGCTCCACGCCCTCAACGACGAAGTGGGCGATGCCTGTTAAGTCGACGAGCGTGCCCTCGTGACCATTCACCGTGACACGCTTCACGCTGCGCGGACAGGGCATTTCGGCGCGCGCCGTGCCGGATTTCAGATCGACCTGCGCGGTGACGGCATGGTCGCAGCCGCTCACGCGCAGCCTGACCGAGGAAAGGCCGCCCTTTTGCTGGGCAATATACATGCCGTAGGCGCGCGTCGCGTTGCCGCAGAATTCGCCGCCCATCATCTCCATGTGGCCGTCGACGTTGTCCTCGGCGGTGCAGGCGTAGCCGACCTGCTCGGCCTTGAGTGCGGGGATCGCCATGATCTTCTCCGCGATGGCCGCGCGCTGTGCCTTTTCGACCGGATCGAGCACGAACACCGTAATGTTCCCAGCCGGGTCCGCCCGTAAAATGTTCAGTTCCATAGTAAGCTCCTCCTAAAAAAAGAAGGTGTAAAGCCAAAATAACTTTACACCTTCTTTTACATCCTGTCAATTCGTGTCAAAACACAAATCTTTCAGCATTATTGTCCCCAAATCGGTAGCAATAACCATTTTTGAGACGCATCACATTTGCGGCCGCGCACGCCGCAAATGATCTTAACCTGTCCCGAAGGACGACATGTGCGTCCGCAGGGACACCTTACAAATATTTTCGCGGTGAGCGAAAATATTTGAAGCCCCTATTTCATTTGGGCCATCGGCCCAAATGAAAGGTCTCAAAATTGCGTCGTAGACGCAATTTTGACTTACTCAAAGTCGGGGATGTACTCCTTGACGATATCCAGCAGCTCGCCGGAGCGGATCATCGCTTCCACCGCACGGATGTCGGGCCAGATCTCACGGTCGATCTCATAGAAAGCGACCTTCTCGCGCACGTGCTGATAGAGAGCCTCATGCAGCGGGGTCATGCCCTGGCCGTGGGTGTTCAGGCGGCGGCGGATGTCGATGGCCTGGCAGGCGGTCATCAGCTCGTCGGCGAGGACGTCCTGCGTGTTCTGCAGGATCATCTTGGCCTTACGGGCAGCGGTGGTGCCCATGGAGACGATGTCTTCCTGGTTGGCGGAGGAGGGGATGGAGTCGACGGAAGCGGGGTGAGCGTAGATCTTGTTCTCGCTGACCATGGAAGCGGCAGCGTACTGAACGATCATGAAACCGGAGTTGACGCCGGCCTCGGTGGTCAGGAACGCGGTCAGGCCGTTGGAGAGTGCGGGGTTGACCATACGCTCGGTGCGGCGCTCGGAAGCATCAGCGATCTCGGAAGCGGCGATGCCGAGGAAGTCGAACGGCAGGGCCATGGGCTCGCCATGGAAGTTACCGCCGGAGATAACGGCCTCGTCATCGAGGAACATCAGCGGGTTATCGGTGACGGCGTTGAGCTCGATCTCGACCTTCTCGCGGACGTAATCGAGGGCGTCACGGCAGGCGCCGTGCAGCTGCGGGATGCAGCGCAGGGCGTAAGCGTCCTGAACGCGGTCCTTCTGGCAGTTGTCGAGGATCTCGGAGCCGTCGAGCAGCTTGCGCATGTTCGCGGCGACGAGCATCTGGCCCTTCTGGCCGCGCACCTGATGGATGCGGGGGTCGAAGGCGTTGCGAAGACCCGTCAGGCCCTCGAAGGACATGGACGCGATCACGTCGCCGAGCTGGGCGGCGCAGATGGTGTCGTACAGAGCGAGAGCACCGACGGAGGTCATCGCGCAGGTGCCGTTCGTCATGCCGAGGCCTTCCTTGGAGACCAGGGTGTCGAGCGTCTTGATGCCGGCCTTGGCCATGGCCTCAGCGCCGGGCATCTTCACGCCCTCGTACATGGCCTCGCCCTTGCCGAGCATGGGGAGCGTCATGTGAGCGAGAGGAGCCAGGTCGCCGGAGGAGCCGAGAGAGCCCTTCTGCGGGACGACGGGGGTCACGCCCTTGTTGAGCATCTCGAGCAGCATCTCGACGAGGATGGGACGAACGCCGCTCACGCCGCCGCACAGAGCGTTGGCACGCAGCAGCATCATGCCGCGGACGATCTCGTCAGCATACGGCTCGCCGGCGGCGGTGCAATGGCTGAGGATCAGGTTGGTGGAGAGCTGATTGCTCATCTCCTTGGGGACGGCGACCTTCTGGAACTCGCCGAAGCCCGTGGTGATGCCGTAAGCGACGCGGCCCTCAGCGGCGATCTTCTCGGCCAGGGCGCGGGACTTCTTCATGGCTTCCAGAGCGGAGGGAGCCAGCTCGACGGTCGCATTGTAGCGAGCGATGGCGACGAAGGATTCGAGCGTCAGGCTGTGGCCATCGACGACGACATGCTTGATCGCAGTAGGATTCATGATCATGGTAGTGTCCTCTCTTTTCTCAAAGTTCCGGTGTGGCCCGGTCGGCGTGTCCGGTCGCCCGAACCGCCCAAGTGCAAGAAACGTGTCGAAGCGTTCCCCTTGCTTTCCGCGCATGCCCGTGCGTGGATGGCGCTCCGCCTGTGGAAAAGTCCCACAGGATCGTTCTGGAAACAGTATAGCACATTTTTGTGCAAAATCAATAGTTTTTTGCCGAAAAAAGTTTTCTTTGTTGTGCGTTATCACCATATTTGGATAACACACTATCAGGGTACAGTGATAGAATTAGACAGAATAGATAAAAAAAGCGCCCCGCAAAAGCGGGGCGCCCTTCATTCTTTGTGGAAAGGTCACAGTTGTTCACTTCTTGTGCTTCTTGCCGGTCTTCGGTTCGGGCGCGGCATAATCCATGATGCGGATCGCCGGATTCTTCTTTTTGATGAACGCGTAGATCTCGTCGAGGTCTTCGCGCGGGAAGAAGAGAGCCTTTTCCGTGTTGCCGTGGCCGATGTGCAGGCGCACCATGTCGGCATGGCCGCGGTCCTCGCACACGATCGCATTGATGTCCTCCCAGGGGAAGAACTCGTAATTGGTGGTGAACTGCATATCGTAGTAGATCTCAAGTCCGCGGCTCGTGAGAGCGGCGTCCTTTTTGGTCATCAGCGTCAGCAGATACAGCACGGAAAACGCGAGCGAGACGAAGGCGAGCAGCGGATTTCTGCTGCGGGTCGAAATGCCGAACAGCAGCAACAGAACGACCAGAATCCATCCGCCGACCTGCACCCACTTTTTGCGCGGCTTGAGAGACGCCTGTGCGGGATAGATCGGGGGAGGGACAGATTCCCAGGGAAGCGAATGTTTCACAGCGGTGATTCCTTTCTAAGTAAGCGGGGGGAGAGATTACGCGTTGATCTTGGGAGCCTTGCCGGCAGCGCGGCGAGCCTCGAGGTTCGCAAGGGCCTTGGCGTGAGCCTCTTCGGGAGCGCCGGCGGGCTTGCCGGCCTTGGTCTTGCCGAAGATATTGGTGTAGGAACCGTCAGCCCAGAAGATGTTGCGGCCGAACGCAGCGGTCACATAGGCGAAGATGGGGTTGAGCAGGTTGACGAACGCATACGGGAAGAACACCAGCGGGCTCATGCCGAGAACGCCGGTCTGGTAAGCGCCGCAGCCGGTCCAGGGGAACATAACGGCCCAGAGGGTACCGGCATCTTCCAGAGAACGGGAGAGCATATTGCGGCCGAGACCGAGCTCGTCGTACTTGTCAGCATAGATGGGGGCGGGAACGCCGATGCCGAGGAACTGGTCGCACATGGTGGCGTCGCAGAAGATGGAGGTCAGCAGGGTCGCGAGGATGAGGCTGCCGACGGAGTGGATCTTGTGCTTCAGGCCGCCGAACAGACGCTCGACGCAGCCGCAGCGCTCCAGAGCACCGCCGTAGGCGAGCGCGAGGAGGATGAGGTTGATGGTCCACATGGTGCCGTTCATACCGCCGGCCTTGCCGAGGATGGAGTCAGCGACTTCGTTGCCGGTCTCAACGACGATACCGTTGTGCAGCATGTTGAAGATGTCGCCCAAGGCGCGGGAGCCGTAGATGGAGGTGGGCTGGAAGATCATCATGAAGATGGTCGCGGTGGCAACGGAGATGGCGATACCGACGAGGCCGGGCACGCGCAGGATGCACATCACGATAACCACGATGATGGGGATGAGCAGAACGGGGGAGATCACGAAGGCCTCGCGGAACGCGTCCTGAATGGACTGGGCGACGGTCGGATCGTAGGCGCTGGCGTCGATGTTCAGGCCCATGATGGTGTAGAGGATGAGGGCGATGACCAAGGTCGGGCCGGTGGAGGAGACCATCGCGGTAACGTGGTCGAACAGACCGGTCTCGGCAACAGCCGCGGCGAGGTTGGTGGTATCGGACAGGGGGGAGAACTTATCGCCGACATACGCGCCGGAGATGATCATACCGGCGGTGAGGGCGGGATTGATGCCAAGGCCCGCGCCGATGCCGAGGAACGCAAGACCGATGGTGGCGGTGGTGGTCCAGGAGGAGCCGCACGCCATACCGACGATCGCGCAGAGGATGCAGCCGATGGGCAGGAACAGCTTCGGGGTCAGCAGATCCAGACCGTAGACGATCAGGGAGGGGATCGCACCGGAGGCCATGAAGCTCGAGACCAGGAAACCGACGGTGCAGAGGATCAGGACCGCTTCCATGGAAGCGCTCAGGCGCTCGATCATACCGGAGAGCATATCCTTGAAGTCGTGACCGCAGAAGTGACCGACGATGCACGCGACGACGATGGACATGACCAGGGGCATGTGCGCGTCATGATAACCGGATTCGGAATGACCGAGGAAGCAGTAAAGCATGAACCCGATCATTGCCACAATGGGAACTAACGCCAGCAGAAAACTGGGCTCCCGTGCGACTTTCTTTTCGTTTGCCATTGATAAAATACCTCTCTCTTCATAAAAATACTTGCCCGTCAGGAAGCGGGAAGCCGCTCCTCCCCGTGACGAACACGCTGCACACCGCACGCGGGGACGTGCGTTTTCTGTGGAGGGGTCCCACAGAAAAACAGACACAGAACTTAGGCAACAGCACCGTCGGGCAACGGTTTCTTGCACGCTGTTTCCCATGCCCTAATCTATTTGTGAACTAATTGTAACATACCTGTTCAGCAAAAGCAATAAATTTCGCGTAGATTCCAAAAAATATTTTAGTCAATTCTTCTATATCGGGATGACGTGATGTTATGTTGATATGCTTTTACGGCATTGCAATAAAGCAAAACAGACAAAAAGGAGCAGGCGCTTAGCGCCTGCTCTGATCAAAATGACGAATGGCTTACTTTTCTTCTTTGGCCCGTTCGAGCAGCAGCTTATAGCCGTCCGCCCCGTAGCAAAGGCACTTATTGACGCGCGTGATGGTCGTGGACGAAACGCCGATCTTCTGCGAGATCTGCGTGAAGGTCTTGCCATCGGCGAGAAGCGACGCCACCTCGAAGCGCTGGGACATCGCCTCGATCTCGCTGAAGGTGCAGAGATCGTCGAAGAAGCGGTAGCATTCTTCCTCCGTTTTCAAAGATAAGATCGCCTTGAACAGGTGATCGGTCTCTTCGCTTTTCATTTTGCTCTGGTACATCCAACGTTCCTCCTCAACGATCCGATCGGATCGACTCCTGCCCGCGCGGTGTGGCCGCGGCGGACGCCGAATGACGGCTGCCCGGAAGCTGCTTGCGGGCGAACCTCGATTTTCGGAGCTTGCCCGTTGATATTGTCTCTATGGTAACAAAAAGCGGCAGTTCCGTCAAGCGCAATTCGTGCTTTTTGGCGGATATCTTCATTTTTCGTGAACACTGTCCGCGACGGAAAGAAAAATTTTTGCACCGCAGGCGGCGAAAGCTATGGCAATTCCGCGCGGAAAATGCTATACTGTCTCGAAAGTGAAAAAAACGGCCGCGGACGCTTGACAATCCCTGCGCCGTACCGTAAAATATCTGTCAATCACTCCGATACGCTGCTGTGCCACCGCGGTACAGTACGCTGCCCATACATTCTATATAGGAAAGGACACACACTATCATGGCAACGATCAAAGCTCACACCTTATCCGGCTTTATGGAGCTGCTTCCCGCGCCGCAGACCCAGATGGAGCGCCTTATGGAGGTGCTGCGCTCGTCCTACGGCGTCTATGGCTTCACCCCGCTCGACACGCCCATCATCGAAGCGAGCGATGTGCTGCTCGCCAAGGGCGGCGGCGAGACTGAAAAGCAGATCTACCGTTTCTCCAAGGGCGACAGCGACCTGTCCCTTCGCTTCGACCTGACGGTGCCTCTGGCGAAATACGTTGCCTTGCATTATGCCGACCTCGCTTTCCCGTTCCGCCGTTTCCAGATCGGAAAGGTCTATCGCGGCGAGCGCGCGCAGCGCGGCCGCTTCCGCGAGTTCTATCAGGCAGATATCGACGTCATCGGCGACGGCGAGCTCGACATCACGAACGACGCCGAGATCCCCGCCATCATCTATACCGTCTTCTCCCGCCTCGGCCTGTCCCGTTTCCAGATCCGCATCAACAACCGCCGCATCTTAAACGGCTTCTACGCGATGCTGGGCCTTTCCGACAAGTCCGGCGATATCATGCGCACCGTCGACAAGATCGAAAAGATCGGCCCTGACCTCGTGCGCGCGATCTTGGTCGACGACTACGCCATCGAGGGCGAAAAGGCGGATGAGATCCTCGCCTTCATCGGCATCAAGGGCACGAACGAAGAGGTGCTCGCTTCTCTTGAAAAGTACCGCGGCCGCAACGAGATGTTCGACCAGGGCCTCGACGAGCTGACGACCGTCGCCAAGTACCTCGGCGCGTTCGGCGTGCCGCAGGAGAACTTCGCGGTCGACCTGACCATCGCGCGCGGCCTCGACTACTACACCGGCACGGTGTACGAGACGACGCTGCTCGACCACCCCGAGATCGGCTCGGTCTGCTCCGGCGGCCGCTACGATAACCTTGCGGAGTACTATACTGACCGCAAGCTCCCCGGCGTCGGCATTTCGATCGGCGTGACGCGCCTGTTCTACGTCCTCGGCGAGCAGGGCCTTCTGAATAGCGACATCTGCACCGCGCCGGCGGACGTGCTTATCCTGCCGATGACCGAGGATCTGAGCGAGGCCATCTCGCTCGCGACCGACCTTCGCGCCGCGGGCGTCAGCACGCAGATCTATACGGAAAAGAAGAAATTCAAGGCCAAGATGAACTACGCCGACAAGATCAAGGTGCCCTACGTCTACTTCCTCGGCGAAGACGAGATCAACGCGGGCGTCGTGTCCTGCAAGGACATGCGCACCGGCGAGCAGGTGAAGCTCCCCCGCGCGGAAGCGGTGGAAAAGGCCAAGGCCTTTGTGGAGTCTGACCGCCAAAAGCCGGTCATTTGTGAAAAGTAAAAAAGTGGCAGCCCGAAAGGGCTGCTTCTTTTTTGCGCTCCCTCGGGGGAGCGGTTGCTTTCCGCGCAGAGCGCGGAGGGAAAATGCGGCGTGCGCGCCGCAGCACCAAGGGGGTCATTCTCTCACGTGAGAGAATGACCCCCTTGAACCCCCAAGAGAACGCGAGGGGAGTCCCCCTCGACCCCCAACATTGGCAGTCTCGATCTTGAAGAGCTGCGCAGCCTGCGGAATCAGGTGCGGTGTACATGGCTTCGCCATGAACCCCTACGTCTCGTTACCACTCTCAACCGCGCCTTACTGTCGTGAGGCGCGTGTGACGTTTGCTTGACGGCAGACTGCGTGCGAAATAGCGGCATTGCTGCGCTCGCCGCATTGTGGAGTGCTTCGGTAGACGGAAATTAGGCTGTACTTCTACAAGATGGGCAGAGCGGCAGCGGATAATAGGAGCAGAGGCAAATCGTCTAGCAACACCCAACGCGGCAACGCCGCGCGCAGGAAGTCGCATTCCGGAGGCACAAAGGTCATTCAAGCTCTGGACTGCCAATCTAAGCCTTTCTCTTGGGGTTCCAAAGGGGCCATTCTCTTTTGCGAAAGAGAATGGCCCCTTTGACTCGCTCCCACACGGTGTGGGGAACAACGATGCAGCGCTGTCGCGCTGCGATAAAAACCCCGCTGCGCGGGGGGGCGCAAAAAAAGGCAGCCTTTCGGCTGCCGATTTTTTCAGTCCACCGTGCGCATGAAGGACGTCGATCCCTTCTGGAATCTCACGTCCAGCTTCACGCGGTCCGCGCGCATATAGCTCGTGGTGTATTCATAGGTATGCCCGTTCTCGGTCGTGGTGCGGCGCTGATGGAAAAACGCCGCCGAGCCGGGCGCGCAGTGCAGAAGCTGCGCCTCGTGCGGCGCGAGCACGACGGCCTCATACGTGTCCGACGCGGAAAACGGGATGACGCCGACGTGGTAGAGGAGACTATAGAAGCTGTGCGTCTCCAAAAGCTCGCGCGTCAGGTTCGGGTAGATGTACTCGGGATAGTAGGACGTCTCCAAAATGAGCGGCTCGCCGTCGACGTTTCGCACGCGCGTGAAGCGATAGACCTTGACACCCGGCTCAAGGCCCATGAGCGTCACGATCTTGGGACTCGGCGTGATGACCGCGAAGTCGACCAGCGTGGACGACGGCGTTTTGCCCAGCTGGGAAATTTCCGTCGTGAACGAATACTGCACGCCCTTGCGGCGCGTGTTCGGGTCAGTGACGAACGTGCCCTTGCCGCGCTTTCGCACGACGAAGCCCTCTTCTTCGAGCGCGCCGATGGCCTGGCGCACGGTGTTGCGGCTGATATCATACGAGCGGCAGAGCTCGGCCTCGCTCGGCAGCAGGTCGCCGACCTTGAGCGCGCCGGAGGTGATGCTGCGCTTGATGATGCCCATGAGCTGGGAGTAGAGAGGAATTTCGCTGTCGAGCGACAGCGGATTTTTGAGGACCGGATTGTGTTCCATGGTGGGAACCTCCCGAGAAATACGTTTTGGAATATTCCCATCATACCACATATCTTTGAGATGTTCCAGCACCTTTTTGCAATATTCCCATCATTTTACGCAAAAAAGCGGAGAAAAAGGCGGCCCGAAGGCCGCCTATTTGAAATTTGACCGCTTCAGTCCAGAATTTCCTGCGCACCGGTCTTCAGATTCACGCGCACAGAGTGCGTCACGAGCGGGTCGCTCGTCTTTTGATGGTCGATATCGTAGACGGCGGTGGTGTAGACATAGCCGTCGCGGATCTCAAGGGCACCGGGGAAGTAGCTGATGCTGCTGCCATCCTCCGTGACGCTGCCGTAGAAATAGTCCGCATCGCCGATGCTCGTCCAGGTCTTGCCGCCGTCGGTCGAGAGGCGCAGGTTGTTTACTGTCGGCGGAAACTTCGTTGTCTCGACGATGGTGCTGCCGCTGATGGCGATGGACTCGTAGCCGTAGAGCGTGGCGGACTGCTTGCCGTCAGCGCCGTAAAGCTCCGTGACAAATGAGCCCATGATTCCGCCGCCGATGTAGTAGCGGAGCGCGACCTGATCGCTCACAACGGATAACGTTGCATCGACCGTCGTGTCGGTCACATCGTTGACCGGCAGTTCATGGAGGACCTCCACGCTGCCGCCCTCGTGCCAGCGATAGAATTTACCGCCCGCGGTGTACCAGAGGTAGCCGCCCAGATCGACGTAGCTGTCGGCGGCCTTGATAAGCGAATCGCGGCTGACGGCATTTGTCGTGGTGGCCGAAGATGCGTCGGATGGCTCAGTGCCAGACTGGGCGCTGTTGAACCATGCGAGCATCGCGTCGTAAAGCGTCGCATAGTCGCCAAAATTGCTGACCTTGTAGTAACGCGCGTCGTCACGCTGATAGAGCATGACATTCGTGCCCTCGTAGAAGGCTAAATGCGAGGAATCGTTGTTGCTGAGCCAGAGCGTGAGCGTCTGTTTCCCGTCGTCCGGGGTAAATTCCTCGTTCAGCAGCGCGTAGCTACACTCGTCGAGCTTGACGGTGGGTGTGACGTTCAGCATATCGCGGTCGGTGATCGCCGCATTGTCCCGGTAGAGAAACATCCACGCTGCGCCGCCGTTCGACGCGAGCTGAAGATCGGCCTGAAAATCGGAATCGTCCAGCGCGGGATCAGCCGCCGCGTCGGCGTCCCAGTTCACCGTGAAGCTTCTGACCATCGCCCGGAGTACCTCGGCCTCGCCCTCAACGGCGCGGTCGCGGTTCCAGCCCCACTGATTCTCTTCCGTGCTGCCGTCGAACGTCCAGTGCGTTGTGACCTCGTAGCAGGTGCCGTCCGGCGCATCAAAGAGCGTGACAATTGTGTTGCTCATGCCCTCGTGCGTCACAAAGCGCCAGCCCGCGTCGGTCTTCTCGGCCTTTGCGCCGGTGCTTTCCCATTCCGCCTTCGCTTCGTCAAGGCTCTGCTCGAGCTTCTTTGCGTTGAAGTAGGAGCCGGTGTCGTAGCGGGAGTACCAGAACTCCGTCCCCGGATTGCACGCCCAGGCGGTGATCGGCGCATAGAAGTAGTAGCTGCCGTCGCCCGAAATGAGCCGCGCCTCGCACTGGTTGGCGCGGCCGTAGCCGTCCGCCGCCGTGTCGTTCAGCAGGTCGGGAATGAACATCTTCGGCAGATCAAGCCCCGCGTAGTCGACATAGAAGTCGTGCAGGTAATACTTTTCCTCTCCGCTGTAGTTGCATCCGTCGTACCACAGTCCGTCGTTGCCGGTATAGGTGCCGATGACCTGATAGCCGGTCTTCTCGCCGTAGGTGTAGCGCAGGACGGTGAGATAGTGCGTCCAGTTCTCGTTGAGATATCCGTCGTCCGTCAGCTCCTGCCCGCCGATGACGTCGATCTGCATGCCTGCCTCGTTCGTGGGCTTCATCTCATACTGGAAGTACCACAGCTCCAGCACCGTGCCGTCGGGGGAGAGGTTGCCGAGCGAATCGGCGAACTCGAGCTGCGTCACGCGCACGTCGGCGACCGTGTCTTCGATCGAGCGGGACGCATATTCATTGTTTTCCGACACGGAGTAGGTCATCGTGCCTTTTTTGAGCTCCGCCACGCGCTCGGCGGCATAGTCGTCCATCGAGGCGTAGATCGTGTCGTCCTCCTTTTCCAGCCGGTAGACCATGCAGAAGCATTCACTGCCGTCTTCCGCATAGTCGGCGGAAAGGCCGAGATAGATTGTGCCGTCTTCCTGCTCAAGAAGATAGGCCTGATACGGCTGAGAGTCCTTTGCCTCTTCGCAGTAGCCGGTCCATGCGGATTTGTTGTGCTGCATAAGGTCGTCGACCGGAGAAGCGTCTCTGGTGTTGCCGAAGAGTGCGTAGAAGGACTGCTTTTCCAGCTTGTATTCCTCCATCGGGCCGTAGATAAGGGCATAGCCCAGATCGTTGAACATCGTGACGTATTTCTCCCCTGCGGGATTCGTCGCGGTGCGGAAGGTGGGGTATGCGCCATCCGTAAAGCCATCCGTAAAGCCGGGCGCTTCATATAAGAGCGTGTCGACCGTATAGCTCTTGTCAGCAAACGGGTCGTCATTTTTCTGCGCGCGCTCGCCCCAGCTGACGGCGCAGCCCGCCGTCAGCGTCAGCGCCAGCACGAGGGCGACAACGCCGAGGCCGCGCTTTTTCTGCGCGCCGAGGACGTTCGTGATGCGCCGCTTGAGGCGCTCGACCGTGCCGCCGAAGCACGTCGTCGCGGGCAGCGCCCGCACGCTGGACTGCACGGCGGCAAGGAGCGTCCGGCTGTAGGCCGCGCGCTCGGGGAGTTCGAGCCCGTCGGTCGCCGCGCTGTCGCAGGCGAGCTCAATGTCCTCGTCCGCCTGACGCAGCATCAGATACACCACGGGGTTGAACCAGTGCATCGCGTTGGCCGCGAGCAGCACGAGCTTTAAGAGCATGTCGCGCCGCTTCAAATGGCACAGCTCATGGCGCAGGATGTAGCGCAGCTCCTGCACGTCGTAGCGCTCGTGGGGCAGGAGCAGCCGCGGGCGCAGAAGGCCCGTCACCGCGGGGGTGGAGATGGCCTCGCAGACGATCATCTCCGGCGCGCTCACGCCTAAGTCGCGCGCCGTGTCAGAGAGCATCGCGGCGTAGTCCGCGCGGGAGACGTCTCTCTTCCAGCGGCGCACCGTGCGGCGGAAGAGGGCGTAGGAGACACCCTGATACAGCAGGAACGCCGCCGCGCCCGCGAGATAGCCGTAGAACAGGATCGTCGTCACGGGGATGTAGCGCGTCGTCTTCTGCTCGGGATTCGTCACGGGGCGCTGGATGATCGTGTCGCGCACCTGTGCGGGGGACTGGCCGCTTTTTTCGGCCATGTCGCCAAACAGGTTGTCGGTCGATTGGATGGCTGTCTTATCCGTGCCGACAAAGAGGGTGTAGTCCTTCGGCGGTGCGGCCTGCACCGGCGCGTTTTTCACCGAAAAATCGACCGGCAGCAGCAAAAATGCCGCCAGCGCCAGCCACAGCCAGCAGCGCGTCTTCGCACGGTAGCGCTCGCGCCAGAGGGGTTTGAGTACCAGCATCGCCAGAATGGCGAGGGAACCTAACAGGGAAGTTTTCAACAGATTCAGCAGAAATGTTTCCATGGTGCGTCCTCCTTTTTATCGCCGTTTACCGGCTCATATCGTCCAAAAACTGCCGCAGCTCGTCGATCTCGCTCTGCTCGAGCGGCTTTTCGGCGTTCAGCGCCGCGACGAAGCTGCCGAGCGACCCGCCGTAGAGCCGCTTCAGGACGCTGCGGCTCTCAAATTCGAGGTATCTGTCCTTTGAGACGAGCGGTGTGTACAAATTGTTCCGCCCCTCGCGGCGGCTCGAGAGGAATCCTTTTTCGCACAGGCGAGTAAGGTAGGTGTTGACGGTGTTGGCGCTCCAGCCGTGGCTCGCGAGCGCGCCGTCGAGATCGCCGCGGCTGACCTCGCCGCCGACGGCCCAGATGGCCTGCATCACGGCAAGCTCCGCGTCGGGCAGTCTCTTCTTATCGTCCATGGGTTGACCTCCTTAGATGATCTACTACATTTGTCGTTGATAACTATATACTACATATGTAGTAGTTTGTCAAGCGCCTTTTATGTCCTTTTTTGTTTTGCAGCGAAAATTGCAGAAAACAGGGGAAAGACATGACGGCAAATCGTCAAAATGAAAGATACTGTTCAATTATTTGAATAAGTTCTTGCAAATCTTTCTGAAAATCGCTTGCTTTTGTGCAAAGCGCAAGGTATAATGAAGAAACCGTATGAAATCATTTGGCAATTCAATAAATAAAAATTTGAGAGGAGATCTTTATCATGGCAAAGTTCAAAGTTTACTACACCATCGAGCTCAACGAGGTGGCCACGCACATCTTCGAGTCCAACGACTTTGAAGTGAAGCTGTGCAGCCATAACGACGAGGAGACCTACGTCAAGGAGCTCGCCGAGTTCCAGCCCGACGCCATCATGTGCCGCACCGAGCCCATCACCGCCAAGATGATGGACACCTGCAAGAACCTCAAGGTCATCGGCAAGCAGGGCGCCGGCCTCGATAACATCGACATGGACCACGCCCACGCCAAGGACATCACCGTTGTCTACGCGCCTGCCGGCAACGCCAACGCCGTCGCCGAGCACGCCGTCATGCTGATGCTCATGTGCGCCAAGCGTTTCACCTATGTCGACCGTCAGTTCCGCAGCGGCAACTTCCTTGTCCGTATGGGCATGGAGCACACCTATGAGCTCGGCGGCAAGACCCTCGGTATGATCGGCTGCGGCCGTATCTCCCAGCTCGCCATGCAGAAGTGCAAGTACGGCTTCGGCATGAACGTCATCGGCTACGATCCGTACCTCACGCAGGACAAGATCGGCGATCTGTGCGAGCTGAAGGCCACCGCCAAGGAGGTCTGGGAGCAGGCCGACTTCGTGTCCGTGCATCTGCCTGTCGTTCCCTCCACCGAGCACTCCATCGGCCGTGAGCAGTTCAGCTGGATGAAGCCCACCGCTTCCTTCATCAACTGCGCGCGCGGCGCTCTGATCAAGGAGAACGAGCTTGTCGAGTGCCTGAAGGACGGCACGCTGTTCCAGGCCGGTCTCGACGTGTTCGAGCATGAGCCCATCCAGGAGTCCAGCCGCGAGCTGTTCAACCTCGACAACGTCATCATGACCCCGCACATGGCCGCCACCACCGAGCAGAGCGTTCTCAACTGCTGCACCTCCGTTGCCAACGACATCGTCGCCGTCTGCAACGGTCAGGAGCCCAAGGTCAAGGCCCAGAAGCCCAAGTTCTAAATTATTTCTGTTTCGTAGAAACTACTTATTAAAAGGGACGCCTCGAAAGAGGCGTCCCTTTTTTGCGCCCTTGGGTGGGGGGACAGGCAGGCAGAGCTGCTGCTTTCCCTGCGCCTTTGGGTGCAAAACGATCCTGTGGTGCAAGATATTCTTCATTCTTGTTAAATAGTTAACGAAATGAAAGAAAAAAATCAAAATTGCCTATATTTTTCGCAACTTTGCAGTTGATTTTTCATTTTTCTGTGTGTATAATCAAAATCGAAGAAAATCGGATCTCATTCCGGATTTACAAATTTTAAAGGAGAAGTCAAATGAAAGAATTGTACGTCGTCAACTGCTGCCGTACCGCTGTCGGTTCCTTCGGCGGTTCCCTGAAGAACACCCCTGCCGCTCAGCTCGGCTCCATCGTCGTGAAGGAAGCCCTCAAGCGCGCGAATGTCGCTCCCGAGAATGTCGATGAGCTGATGTTCGGCTGCATCCTGACCGCCGGTCTCGGTCAGAACGTCGCCCGTCAGGTCGGCGTGGGCGCCGGTCTCCCCTATTCCGTCCCCGCCTATACCGTCGGTATGGTCTGCGGCTCCGGTATGAAGTCCGTCATTGAGGCTGGCCGCGCCATCCTCGCCGGCGACGCCGATATCGTCGTCTGCGGCGGCACCGAGAACATGAGCGCCGCTCCTTATGCCGCTCCCGACGCCCGCTGGGGCGCCCGCATGGGCGACAAGAAGCTTGTCGACACCATGATCAAGGACGGCCTGTGGGATGCGTTCAACAACTACCACATGGGCACCACCGCCGAGAACATCTGCGATGTTTGGGGTATCACCCGCGAAGAGCTCGACGCCTTCGGCGCTGCCTCCCAGCAGAAGACCGAGGCTGCTCAGGCTGCCGGCCGTTTTGACGATGAGATCGTTCCCGTCCCCGTGAAGGTCAAGAAGGAGATCGTCGAGTTCAAGAAGGATGAGTTCCCCCGCGCCGGTTCCACCGTCGAGGGTCTTGCCAAGCTGCGCGGCGCGTTCCCCGTCGGCCCCGAGGGCGTTGAGGACGAGATCGTCCACACCTTCGAGCCCACCGGCATCCACGAAGCCGATACCAAGAAGCACGTCCAGCGCGTCACCGCCGGTAACGCCTCCGGCATCAACGACGGCGCTGCCGCCATCGTCCTCGCTTCCGGCGAGGCCGTGAAGAAGTACAACCTCAAGCCCATGGCCAAGCTCGTCAGCTGGGGCCAGGGCGGCGTCGACCCGAAGATCATGGGCGTCGGCCCCGTGCCCGCTTCCCGTCAGGCCATGCAGAAGGCCGGCCTGACCATCGACGATATCGACCTTGTCGAGGCCAACGAAGCCTTCGCGGCCCAGTCCATCGCTGTTGCCCGTGAGCTCGGCTTCGACATGAGCAAGGTCAACGTCAACGGCGGCGCGATCTCCATCGGCCACCCCGTCGGCGCTTCCGGCGCTCGTATCATCGTCACCCTGCTGCACGAAATGCTCAAGCGCGACGACGCCAAGAAGGGTCTTGCCACCCTCTGCATCGGCGGCGGCCAGGGCGTTGCCACCATCTTCGAGAAGTGCTAAAGCACCGCTAACCCCTGAAAATAAAAGGAGACCTCGAAAGAGGTCTCCTTTTTATTTTGTCCTCTGCACGGTGCAGGGAAAAAAGCAGTGCCCCTGCCGGGACGCGAAAAGGAAGCAGCCCTTTCGGGCTGCCCCTCACGCGCCCTCGCGGGCGCAAGCGCCGTACAGTGCGCCGCGCTGCGATTTAACCCTCCGCCTGCGCGGCGACGATCGCCTCGTAGATCGTCTGCGGGTCGAGCTTATCATAGTCCGCGCTCGTCGCCATCGCGGCGGCATCGACCTGCTCGGCGATGAAGTTCGTGAAGTACTCCTCGCGCACCTCGTCGGCTGCGGCGGACTTGTCGAGCGGCAGGCGGAGCAGGATGTGATAGCCGAGGCTGGATTCGACGACTTCACTCACCTCGCCCTCGGAAAGCGCGTAGGCGGCGTCTTCAAACTCCTGCACCATCGAGCCGGTCGTGAAGGTGTAGCCCGTGGGATGGCTCTCGCGGCCGGGATCCTCGCTGTACTCGTCGGCGAGCTCGGCAAAGTAGGAGGCGATGTCGTCGCCGGTGTAGGAATTGAGCTTTTCGACGAGCTCCTCAGCGAGCGCTTTCTTTTCGGCCTTCTGCTCGTCGGTGAGCGCTTCGCCGGTGGTCAGGTCCTTGGTCGAGAGCAGGATGTGGTCTGCTGTGATATAGTTCTGCTCGGCGGCGTAGACGGCGAGGTCCTCGTCCGAGGCGTAGAGCGCGCTGCCCTCGGTGTTGTAGAGCTGATAGAGATTCTGATACAGGTAGTTCGAGCGCGTGACGCGGTCATAGGTCTCGCGGCGCATGCCGAGCTTGGCGATCTCGGCCTCAAAAGCTTCCTCGCTGCCGTACTGGTCAATGTAGCTCTGGTCGCTCTCGGCCATGGCGGCCTCCTGCTCGGCGGTAAGCGTCACGCCGTACTTGCTGGCGAGATTTTCAAGCACCAAGTGCTGCTTGACGGACGAGAGCACGCTTGCTTTCACATAGTCGGCGACACTCATGCCGTCGGAGAGGGTGTCGTCCCAGTTGATGGACGAGCCGGTGTAATACTGCATGTAGCTGTTGAGATACGACACGTCGTAGCCGATCCAGTATGCGACAAGGTCGGCGCTCGCGCCGTTGCCGTTCAGGCTTGCGACGATCGCGTCGGGCGCGACGCCGGTCGCTTCGTAGCAGAGACCCTCCTGCATCGTGCCGGAGGTGAAGCCGTTCGAGGGCGAGAGCGACACGACGGCAAAGGTGAGCGCCGCGGTGATGGCCGCCGCGCCAAGGAACGAAAGCAATCTCTTCTTGATCATAATGTTACCTCTTTTTCGTTTTCTTCCTTATTCACACGCAGGTCTCCGACCAGCGTCAAGGCTGTATCCAATGCGTCCTCGTTTGGCGTAAGACGCAGCAGGAGCTTCGGCTCCGTCCCCGTGGCGGAGAGCGTGAGCCGACGGCGGTTCTTCGGCAGTGAGCAGAGGGCCATCACGGCCTCCACGGGGACTGCCTCGGACGCGGCAAAGGTGAAGGTGATCTCGCTGCCGCGCTGCGAGATATCGCTCACACCGATCTGCACGGCCTCCGCGCGCAAAAGCGCGACGTCCATGAGCTTGAGGACCGGCTGGGGCGGCTCGCCGTAGCGGTCGATGAGCTCGTCGAGCAGCTCCTGCGACTGCTCGGCGGTGCGCAGCGCCGCGATGCGGCGGTAGATATCCATGCGCTGCTCGCCCGAGGGAATGTAGCTCTCCGGCAGGTTGGCCGAGACTGTGAGGTCTGCCGAGCATTCGGTGCGCTGCGGCGCCTTTTCACCGCGCTGCTCGAGTACGGCCTCTTCCAGGAGCTGCAAGTACATATCGTAGCCGACGCTCATCATGTAGCCCGACTGCTCGGGGCCGAGCAAATTGCCCGCGCCGCGAATCTCAAGGTCGCGCATCGCGATGCGGAAGCCCGAGCCGAACTCCGCGTATTCGCGGATGGCCGTCAGGCGCTTGGCCGCAACCTCGGTGAGGATCTTGCCCGCGCGGTAGGTCATATAGGCATACGCCCGGCGCGCGCTGCGGCCGATGCGGCCTCGTATCTGGTGCAGCTGGGCGAGGCCGAGGCGGTCGGCGTCCTCAATGATGAGGGTGTTGACATTCGGAATGTCGATGCCCGTCTCGATGATCGTCGTGCAGACGAGCACCTGAATTTCTCCGTCCGAGAGCTGCTGCATCACGGACGACAGGCCCTTTTCGTCCATCTTGCCGTGCGCGACGCCGATAGCGACGTCGTCGCCGAGGAGCTTTTTGAGTGTCGCGGCGCAGCGGTCGATGGTCTCGACGCGGTTGTGCATGTAGTAGACCTGCCCGCCGCGCGCGAGCTCGCGCCGGATGGCGTCGGCGATGACGCTCCAGTTATGCTCGAGCACATAGGTCTGCACCGGCTGGCGGTCGACGGGCGGGACCTCGATGGTCGACATGTCGCGAATGCCCGAGAGCGCCATGTTGAGCGTTCTGGGGATGGGCGTTGCCGAGAGCGTCAGCGTGTCGACCTGACGCGAGAGCTCCTTGAGCTTTTCCTTGTGCGTTACGCCGAAGCGCTGCTCCTCGTCGATGATGAGAAGGCCAAGGTCCTTGAAGTGCAAACTCTTTTGCAGCAGCGAGTGTGTGCCAATGAGTAAGTCGATCTTTCCCGCGGCGGCATCCTGTAAAATTTGTTTCTTCTGCGCCGGCGTTTTGAAGCGCGAGAGCACTTCGATGCGCACGGGGAACGAGCGGAAGCGGTTCAGCGCCGTCGCGTAGTGCTGCTGGGCGAGCACGGTGGTCGGCACTAAGATGGCCGCCTGCTTGCCGTCGAGCACGCACTTCATCACGGCGCGCAGCGCGACCTCAGTCTTGCCGTAGCCGACGTCGCCGCAGAGCAGGCGGTCCATCGGCGTACTGCGCTCCATGTCGGCCTTGATCTCGGCGATGGCGCGGAGCTGATCGTCGGTCTCTTCGTAGTCGAAGGCCTCTTCAAACTCCTTCTGCCACGGGGAGTCGGGCGAGAAGGCGAAGCCCGGGCGGCGTTGGCGCTCAGCGTAGAGCGCGATGAGCCCCTTGGCGAGGTCCTTCGCCGCGGCGCGCGCCTTCGTTTTCGCGCGCGACCAGTCCGTGCCGCCGAGCTTACTGAGCTTCGTGCGCTGCTGGCCGTCCTCGTCCTCGCCATGGCCACCGATGTATTTCGACACCATGTCGAGCTGCGTCGCGGGGACGTATAAGCTGTCGTTGCCCGCGTAGCAGATCTTGATATAGTCCTTGTCCACGCCGTCGACGCGCATGCGCTCGATGCCCGCAAAGCGGCCGATGCCGTGGTGGACATGCACGACGAGATCGCCGGGGGAGAGGTCTTCATAGGACCGCAGCGCGGCGCGGGCCGACGTCTCTTTCTTCGGCCGCGCCTTTGCGCGCTTGCCGGAGAGGGGAGCGGTCAGCTGGCCCTCGGTCAGGATGACGAGCTTTAATTGTGGATATTCGCTGCCCGCGCTCAGCGCGCCGAGGCCGATGACGGTCTCGTGCGGGGCGGGGAGGCGGTCGTTTTTCAAGTTGAGCTGCGCGCGGATGTTCCGCTCTTCCAAAAGGCGCTGGAAATTCTTCGCGCGCGTTTCGTTGCCGCAGAGAACGAGCACGCCGCAGCCTGCGCCAAGATAGCGCTCCATGTCGCCCGCGGCGGTCTCCAGACTGCCGCCATACGACGGCAGCGAGCGCGCGTTCATGCTGAGGATGGCCCTCGGCGGCAGCAGATTGCGCGACGTGGGGAGCGAATCGAGCAGCAGCACGGGGAACGCGCCCATGCGGTGGCTCAATGCCTCCTGACTGAGCGCGAGCGCGGCGAATTCGCCGCACAAAACGCCCTCTTCGATGAGGGGCTTCACGTCCTCGGAGAGCTCCCAGTGGTAGTTCTTGCTGCGTTCCAAAACACGCATGCCGTCGCTGACGGCGATCAGCGTGTCGGGTGAAAGATAGTCGAGCGCGCAGACTTCGTCGGGGTAGCACGCGGCGAGATACCGGTCCATGCCGCCGAGCGGCAGGTCGTTACGAAGCCTCTCGATGTCGCTGCGCAGCGTTTGGACGATGGGGCTGTCTTCGGCCTTTTTCGCAATTTTCTGCGCGGCGCGCCCAAGGCGCTCGAGCATTTTTTCGCGCCCGCCGTCCGAGAGGGCGGGGAGCACCTCCGCTGCGGGCAGGACGGTCAGGGATTTGACGTTCTGCGTGCGGCGCTGGGTCGTCACGTCGAATTCGCCCATCGCGTCGACCTCGTCGTCGAAAAACTCGACGCGCACGGGCGCGCTCAGCGGCGACCAGACGTCGAGAATGCCGCCGCGCAGCGCGAACTGGCCGACGCCCTCGACCGTTTCCGCGCGCGTGTAGCCGCTTTCGACAAGCTTTTTCGAGAGCGCGTTCAGGTCAAAGCGGTCGCCGAGCGAAATGTCCGTCACCGCGCCGCGCAGCGCGTCGGGCGGGAGCGTTCGCTGCATCAGGCCGTCGACCGTCGCGACCAGGATCGGCGCTTTTCCGGCGGCAAGGCTGCACAGCGAGCCGATGCGCTGCTGCTCCCAGCCGTGGGAGGCGAACACGCGGTCGCGCAGCTGCCATTCGCGCGCGAACAGCAGGCTCACGTCCTCACCGAGCAGCTCGTGCAGGTCGCCCGCCATGCGGTTTGCCTCGTTTTCGTCCGCGCAGACGATCAAAAGCGGGCGCTGTGTCTTGTGCCGCACGGCAGCGGTGAGCTGCGCGCGGTGTACACCCGAAAGGCCCGACACGGCGATGGGCGATGTGCCCGCGTCAAGCGAGAGCAGCAGCTCGCGCACCTCGGGAAGAGATGCGAGCGCTTCGTTGAGTTTGTTCATCCCCTGCGCCATGCCGTATCCCTCCTCCCGCAGCGCGCAAAAGGGCAGATCCGCCGCAGCCGCGGCGGGTCATGCCCGTGGTCGTCAGTCATTTTATTATATAGGCTTTTGGCAAAAAGTCTATGTCGATTTTTTAAATTTTGGCGGCAAAAAGCGTTCAGCCGTTGTAGCGGTTCTGCGCGGCGCTCACGCCGTCGGTGATGATGCACTCCGCCGCGCCGAGCGCGCGGTCGAGCACACCGTCGATGACCTTGCGCTCATTGGCCGTGAACGGGCCGATGACCCAGTCGACAATGTCGTGCTCCGGCGCGCCGACGCCGACCTTGACGCGCGGGAAAGCGTCGGTGCCGAGGTGCGCGATGATGTTCTTGAGGCCGTTGTGTCCGCCTGCGCTGCCGCTGCCGCGCACGCGGAGCTTGCCGAGCGGGAGCGAAATATCGTCGGAGATGACGATGACGTGGTCAGCGGGAATTTTATAGAACCGCGCCGCCTCGCCCACAGCCTCGCCGGAGAGGTTCATGTAGGTCTGCGGCATCATCAAAAGCACATTCGCCCCGCCAAATTCGATGACCTCTGTCAGCGCGCGGAAGCGCAGGCGGTTGCAGCGCAGATCGCGCTTGTCGATCAGACGCTCCGCGGCCATGAAGCCGATGTTGTGGCGGGTGTTTTCATACTGCTTGCCGTAGTTGCCCAAACAGACGAGCAGCCATTCCGGCGGGCCGGATTTTTTGAAAATCATGAAAATGTTCCTCACTTTTTGCGCCCGTGAGGGCGCGGATGCTTTTTCGCACAGGTGCGAAAGGCTTTGCGGCACATGTGCCGCGTGATGCGACCCCCATTTTCTTTCCCGAGAAAGAAAACGGGCGTCGCCCGTCCAAAAGAAAGGCGTTTCCCATTGCAAGCGAGCAGCTCGAAGAGCTGCAATGCTTGCCGATTGCACTGCCCATAGCGCGGCGTTGCCGCGTTTGGGGTTGCTAGACGATTTGACTTTCTCCTATTATCCGCTGTTGCTCTGCTGATCTTGTAGAAGTGCAGACTAATTTCCGTCTACCGCGGCACTCCTCAATGCGGCGAGCGCCAGCAATGCCGCATTCCGCACGCAGTCTGCCGCCGAGCAAACGTCACTCGCGCCTCACGGCAGTAAGGCGCGGTTGCAAGCGGTCACGAATCGCAGGGATTCATGGCGAAGCCATGTACACCGCACCCACACTGCGCAGCGCGTGCAGCCCTTCAAGCTGCAAACCCGCAATGGCGGGGTCGAGGGGCAGAGCCCCTCGCGTTCTCTTGGGGGTCAAAGGGGGCCATTCTCTCACGCGAGAGAATGGCCCCCTTTACTCGCTTCTTTGCGCGGCGCAAAGGACTTACGCCCCCACGCAGCGGGTCATACCGGCAAAGTTATTTAACTAATTCCTAAAGGAGTTTTAGTTAAAAAGTTTCGCGATAGAAATTTCCTGATATGTGCGCTCGATCGCTTCGGCGAACATCGGCGCGACGGTCAGGTACTTGATGCGGGACTTGGCGAGCTCCTCTTCGCCGGCAGGGGCGGGGATGGTGTCGAGCAGGGCCAGCTCTTCGATGCTGCTCGCGGCCAGGCGCTCGAGCGCGGGGCCGGAGAGAACGCCGTGGGACGCGCAGGCGTAGACCTTCTTCGCGCCGCCGACCTCAATGATGGCCTTGGCCGCGTTGCAGAGGGAACCAGCGGTGTCGACCATGTCGTCGAAGAGGATGCACTCCTTGCCCTCAACGTCGCCGATGACGTTCATGACCTCGCACTGGTTGGCCTTCTGGCGGCGCTTATCGACGATGGCGAGGTTCATGTGCAGCTTCTGGGCGAAGGTGCGGGCGCGGGCGACGGAGCCGACGTCGGGGGAGACGACGACCATGTCCTCGCACACGGAACCGAACTTCTTGGCGTAGTAGTCGACGAAGATGGGGTTGCCGAAGAGGTTATCCACGGGGATATCGAAGAAGCCCTGGATCTGGTTGGCGTGCAGGTCCATCGTCAGCACACGGTCAACGCCCGCGGCGACGAGCATGTTGGCCACGAGCTTGGCGGAGATGGGGTCGCGGCTCTTGGCCTTGCGGTCCTGACGGGCATAGCCGAAGTAGGGCATGACGGCGGTGATGCGGCCGGCGGAAGCGCGGCGGCAGGCGTCGACCATGATGAGAAGCTCCATCAGACTGTCGTTGACGGGCTTGCAGGTGGACTGAACGAGGAACACGTCGCTGCCGCGCACGGTCTCGTACAGGGAGACGGAGGCCTCGCCGTCTGCGAAGCTCTTGACCTCGCTCTCGCCGAGCTTGGTGCCGATGATCTTGCAGATGTCCGCTGCCAGTTTGGGGTTTGCGTTGCCGGTGAAAATCTTGATGTCCTTACCGTGAGAGATCATGTTGATGTACTCCTCTGTTTATAAAAAATTTTTCTGAAGTTACTTTTTCTCGTGCGCCGCGCGCCACTGTTCCGCCCAGCCGGGCTTGTTGACCTGACGCTCGCGCGCGATGGCGAGGGAATCGGCGGGCACCTCGTCGGTGATGGTGGAGCCGGCGGCGATGTAGCTGCCGTTTCCGACCGTGACGGGGGCGATGAGGTTTGTGTTGCAGCCGATGAAAGCGTCGTCGCCGATCGTGCAGCGGAACTTTTTAAAGCCGTCGTAGTTCGTCGTGACCGTGCCGCAGCCGAAGTTGATGCGCTCGCCGCAATCGCTGTCGCCGACGTAGGTGAGGTGCGAGATCTTCGTGCCGTTGCCGATGACGCTGTTTTTGATCTCGACAAAGTCGCCGACTTTGACATGATCGCCGATCTTCGAGTTCGGGCGGACATAGGCAAAGGGACCGACGGTCGTGTGCGCGCCGACGGTGCTCTCATTGAGCTGCGAGGCGTTCACCTCGGTCTCGTCGCCGACCGTGCAGTCGCGGATCATGGCGTTCGGGCCGATGGTGCAGTTCTTGCCGATGACGGTCCGGCCGCGCAGGATCGTTCCCGGCAGGATGACCGTGCCGCTGCCGATCTTGACGCGGGGGTCAATGTAGGTATTGTTGGGGTCCATGATGGAAACGCCCGCGGCAAAGTGCTTGCCGGCGATCTTGCGGCGGCACATGTCCTGTGCGGATCTGAGCTCCTCGTCGTCGCCGACGGGCAAAAAGCCCTTCGTGATCTCCGCCCCCTTGGGGAAGGCGGCGAAGGCGCCGTGTTCCTTGAGCACCTTGCAGCACTCCTTCGCGTCCGCGGAGTAGACCGCGCCGCCGGAGAACACGCCCACGGGCAGCACCGCGCCGTTGACGATGAGCACGCTGCCCTTTTCATCCTTGAGGAGCGTTAAAAGCTCCTCCCCGTGTCTGGCACCGTCGACGTAGACAACATCGGCGTTTTCGGGGACGTAGGGGCACATCATGTCGTGCGCCCGTTTGTCAGACACAATAAAAAACCGCTCAATGCCCCGCCCCATCAGTTCTTCGACCATCCACGTGAGAATGGGGCAGAACAAAATGGGCCTCAGCATCAGCGGTGCTTGTTCTTTTGTCAGGGTCATATCGTCCGGCATAAAGAGAACTGCCAACTTCTGATCCATCGGAGCTCATCTCCTTTCAATTCTACTCTCTATTAACGACATTATAGCAAAGATGCCCGAAAAATCCACCGTTTCTCACAAAAAAAACAAAAAATTTTTGATTTGGCGGCTTTACTTTTGCATTTTCAAAATTTCGTTTCAAAAGACTGCATTTTAGGTTGAATTCGCAATATTTTTGCGGTACAATGATAAAACTTTCGCATGGAGGAGGTGCTGTCATGCTGAATATCGTGCTCGTCGAGCCGGAGATCCCGCAAAACTGCGGCAATATCGCGCGCACCTGCGCGGCGACGGGGGCGCATCTGCATCTCATCAAGCCCCTCGGGTTCGACATTTCCGACCGCGCCGTCAAGCGCGCGGGGCTGGACTACTGGTACCTTGTGGATATCAGCGTGTACGAAAATTTAGCCGACCTTTTTGCAAAGCATCCCGAGGCGGAACGCGACTGCTGGCTCGCCACGACCAAGGCTCCGCAGGACTACTGCCAGGCGGAATTCAAGGACGGCTGCTGGCTCTTTTTCGGAAAGGAGACCGCGGGCCTGCCGGAGCCTTTCCGCGTGGCGCACTATGAGCGCTGCATCCGTCTTCCGATGCGGAAGGAGGCGCGCAGCCTGAATCTATCGAACTCCGTGGCGATCCTGACGTATGAAGCGCTGCGGCAGACGGGCTTTCCCGGTCTCAAGCACGAGGGGGAAATGCTCGAAAAAACGTAAGATCCCAAATTCGTTTTAACTGCGTAACCAAATCGTATGTGTATATTATGAGGAGGAAACAACATGAATTATAACAAGAAGACTGTTCTCGATGTGGACGTGAGCGGCAAGAAGGTGCTGCTGCGCTGCGATTTCAACGTGCCCCAGGACAAGGAGACCGGCGAGATCACCTCGGATAAGCGCATCGTGGCCGCGCTGCCGACCATCCGGTATCTGCTCGACCACGGCGCGGCGGTCATCGCCTGCTCCCACCTCGGCAAGCCCGAGGCCAAGTTTGACAAGTGGGTGAAAAAGCAGACCGAAAAGGGCAAGGACCCCGCGACGCTGACCGAGGAGAAGTGGAAAAAGTCCCTCGACAAGCTGACGCTCGCGCCCGTCGCCAAGCGCCTGTCCGAGCTTTTGGGCAAGGATGTCATCTTCGCGCACGACGTCGTCGGTGAGGACGCCAAGGCCAAGGCCGCGGCGCTCAAGGGCGGCGAGATCATGCTGCTTGAAAACACCCGTTTTGAAGCGGGCGAGACCAAGAACGACCCCGAGCTCGCCAAGGCCCTTGCCTCGATGGCGGAGCTGTACGTCTCCGACGCGTTCGGCACGGTGCACCGCGCGCACGCGTCCACCGCGGGCGTGGCCGCCTATCTTCCCGCCGTGTCGGGCCTGCTCGTTGCCAAGGAGCTTGAGGTCATGGGCAAGGCGCTCGACGATCCCAAGCGCCCGTTCGTCGCCGTGCTCGGCGGCGCAAAGGTCAGCGACAAGATCGCTGTCATCAACAACCTTTTAGACAAGGCCGACACCGTCATCATCGGCGGCGGCATGGCCTACACGTTCGCCAAGGCGCAGGGCGGCGAGATCGGCAAGTCCCTGCTCGAGGAAGACAAGTGCGCCTACGCGCTCGAGATGATCGAAAAGGCCAAGCAGAAGGGCGTCAAGCTCCTGCTGCCGGTCGATACCGTCGCGGCGACGGAGTTTGCCGCCGACGCAGAGCCCCACGTCGTCGACGCGATGCACATCCCCGCGGATATGATGGGCATGGACATCGGCCCCAAGACCGTCGAGCTCTTCTGCGCGGCGACCAAGGGCGCGGGCACGATCGTGTGGAACGGCCCCATGGGCGTTTTTGAGTTCCCAACCTTTGCGACCGGCACGAAGGCCATGGCCAAGGCGCTCGCCGAGAGCGGCGCGGTCACGATCATCGGCGGCGGCGACAGCGCGGCGGCAGCCGAGCAGCTCGGCTTTGCCGACAAGATCACGCACATCTCCACCGGCGGCGGCGCGTCGCTCGAGTTCCTGGAAGGCAAGGAATTACCGGGCGTTGCGTGCCTTTTAGACAAGTGAGAAAAATCTCTATTGATTTTCATATATTCGCATAGATCTTAGATTTAGACAGTAACAGGAGAAAAGACCCAATATGAATCGCAGATACCGTAAAACCATCATCGCAGGCAACTGGAAAATGAACAAGACCCCCAGTGAGACCAAGGCCTTTGCCGAACAGTTCAAGGCCATCCTTCCCAAAACCAAATGGTGCGACATCGTCGTGTGCGTGCCCACGGTCGACCTTTCTGCCGCCGTGCGCGCGTTCAAGGACAGCCGCATCGCCGTCGGCGCGGAGAACGTCTACTTTGAAAAGAGCGGCGCCTACACCGGCGAGATTTCCGCCGACATGCTCGCCGACCTCGGCGTGCGCTATGTCATCGTCGGCCACAGCGAGCGCCGTGCGCTCTTCGGCGAGACGGACGAGATCGTCAACAAAAAGGTCCTCGCCGCGCTCGAGGCGGGGCTGAACCCCATCATCTGCGTGGGCGAGAGCCTTGCCCAGCGCGAGATGGGCGTGACGATGGAGCTCATCGCGCTGCAGGTCAAGTCCGCCCTCGCGGGCGTGAGCGCCGAGCAGATGCGCCGCTGCGTCATCGCCTATGAGCCCATCTGGGCCATCGGCACCGGCAAGACCGCCACGGGCGAGCAGGCGGCCGAGGTCTGCACCTATATCCGCTCGCTCATCCGCGCGCAGTACGGCGCGCGCATCGCCCGCAGCGTGACCATTCAGTACGGCGGCTCGATGAAGGGCTCGAACGCCCACGAGCTGCTCTCGCACGAGGACATCGACGGCGGCCTGATCGGCGGCGCTTCGCTCGACCCCAAGGCGCTGATGGAGATCGTCCACGCTGCCAACCAGGAGTAAGGAGGAAAATCGATGAATAAGACTCCCACCACGCTGATCATCATGGACGGCTTCGGCCTGTCCAACGATACCGTCGGCAACGCGGTGCGCGCGGCCAACACCCCCGTGCTCGACGGCCTTTTTGCCGAGTATGCCCACACGACGCTCCAGGCCTCCGGTCTTGACGTGGGCCTGCCCGCGGGCCAGATGGGCAACAGCGAGGTCGGCCATACCAACATCGGAGGCGGCCGCGTCGTGTTCCAGGACCTGCCGCGCATCACCCGCTCGATCGAGGACGGTACATTCTTTGAAAATCCCGCCTACAACAAGGCGATGGACGACTGCATTGAAAAGGGCTCTGCGCTGCACCTTTACGGTCTGCACTCCACCGGCGGCGTGCACTCCACGCTCGACCACCTCTACGCGCTTTTAAAGATGGCGCACATCAAGGGCTTAAAGCGCGTGTATATCCACGCCTTCCTCGACGGGCGCGACACGCCCCCGACCTCCGGCCGCGACTTTGTCGCAAAGACCATGGAAAAGTGCCGTGAGCTCGGCGTCGGCAAGATCGCGACCGTCATGGGCCGCTATTACGCGATGGACCGCGACAAGCGCTGGGACCGCTTAGAGAACGCCTATGACGCGCTCGTCTACGGCGAGGGCGTGCAGGACAGCGACCCCATCCACGCCATCGAGGAGAGCTATAAAAACGGCGTGACGGACGAATTCGTCGAGCCCATCGTCTGCGACAAGGACGGCATGATCTCCGACAACGATTCGGTCATCTTCTTCAACTACCGCCCCGACCGCGCCCGCGAGATCACGCGTGCGTTCGTCGACCCCGCGTTCGACGGCTTCAAGCGCGAGTTCTTCCCGCTCACCTACGTCTGCAACACCGAGTATGACGCGACCATGCCGAACGTGCTCGTCGCCTTCCCGCGCATCAGCGTGAAAAACGGCCTTGGCGAGTATCTGAGCAAGATGGGCATGACCCAGCTGCGCATCGCCGAGACCGAGAAGTACGCACATGTCACGTTCTTCTTCAACGGCGGCGTCGAGGATCCGTATCCCGGCGAGGACCGCGTACTCGTCGCGTCCCCGAAGGTCGCGACCTACGACCTCCAGCCCGAGATGAGCGCCTACGAGGTCGCGAGCAAGTGCGTCGAGCGCATCGAGTCCGGCAAGTACGACGTCATCATTCTGAACTTTGCCAACTGCGACATGGTCGGCCACACCGGCGTCTTCGACGCGGCTGTCAAGGCCGTCGAGACCGTTGACGAGTGCGTCGGTCAGGTCGTGGAGGCCACGCTCAAGATGGGCGGCATCGCGATGATCACCGCCGACCACGGCAACGCCGAGCAGATGCTGCAAAGCGACGGCAAGAGCCCGATGACCGCGCACACGACGAATGTGGTGCCCTTCATCCTCTGCGGCGCGGGCACGGAGCTGCGCCCCGGCCGCCTCGCCGACATCGCGCCGACGATCCTCGACGTGATGGGCCTTGAGCAGCCCGCGGAAATGGACGGCAAGACGCTGATCGTCCGCTAAAAAATCGAATCTGCCATGTTTAGAAAAAGCTCTGACGGTACACACTACCGTCAGAGCTTTTTTGCTCGCAATTTTCGCACGAGCCGCAAAGCGGCGGAAAGGATGAAACATGGCAGGATCGAACGGCCGCGCAAAGCGGCACTTCTTCGGCGGGACGGGCTTATACATAGCCCTGTTCCTCGGTGTGACGGCGCTGGCCGTCGCGGGCTATTGGACGCTGCTGCCGAAAAATACGACGGACAAGGACGCGGAGAACGTTTCCTCGCAGGTGGAGCTGCCGCTTGAGGACGAAACGCCGCAGATGCCGGAGGCGGAGCTGCCGCAGGAGGCGGCAAAGCCGGCAGAGCCGGTGGAGGAGCCGCCCGAGGACCTCACCGTGATGGATGAGGCCACGGGCGTGGAGGACACCGTCCCCGCGATGGAGAGCGAGACAGACGCGCAGCCCGTCGCCCCGCGGCTCGTGGTCGCGCCGCTCGTGGGGGAGGAGGTCGCGGCGTTTTCGGTCGACGAGCTCACGTATAACGAGACGCTTGGCGACTGGCGCACGCACGACGGCATCGACATCGCCGCCGAGGTCGGCACGCAGGTGATCGCCGCGTGCAGCGGCGTTGTGACGGCGGTGCGCGACGACGACATGATGGGCACGCTCGTGACCATCGCGCACGACGACGGGTACGAGACGACGTACGCCAATCTCCGCAGCTCGCCGGGCGTCGGCGAGGGGCAGTACGTCTCCGCGGGCGAGGTCATCGGCGCGGTGGGCAGCAGCTCGATCGCCGAGTTCTCGATGCCGGCGCATCTGCACTTTTCGGTCAGCAAAGATGGGGTACCCTGCGACCCAGCAGAATTTCTAAATTAAAAATAGAGGCCGCTCAGTCATGGCTGAGCGGCCTCTATTTTTAGGGAGATCACAGCCCGCTGCGCGCATAAGTCGCCCGCCAACGGCGGGCGATTTCCACACTTGCGGGCTGAGAGGTGTTTTTTGTCACGCACATGTCGCGACAAAAAACGATTTCAATTTATTTCGCGCCGTGCGCGGCGCGAAAATCTGCGATGCGTTTGGCGTGATTTGAGAGATTTACTCCTTTTTCGCCTTGGGGACGGGAGAGAGCTCGTTGAGCAGGGTGAAGCCTAAGATCAGGGCGCCGCCGATGACTTGCATTGCGGTCATGCTCTCGCCGAGCAGGGTGACGGAGACGAGGACGGCGACGAGGGGGTCGATGTAGCTTAAAATCGCGGCCTCCTGTCCGGGCAGCTCCTTGAGCGACGAGAAGTACAGGCAATACGTGATGCCCGTGTGGACAAGGCCGACGATGAGAAGGTTCACCCAGCCGACGGCGTTCAGCGAGCTGAGTGTGATGCCATTTGTCGAGAGCACGTAGGGGATGAGCACGACGATGGCGGACAAAAACTGCAAAAACGTGCGGTGGATGCCCTCGACCTGATGGATGGACTTGTTGAGCAGGATGACGGTCGCGTAAAACACCGCCGCGCCGAGGCCGAAGAGAATGCCCTTGAGGTCATCCAACCCGCGCGTGTCGCCAATGCCGGTGATGAGCACAAGGCCGAGTGTGGACATCACAAAGCAGAGAAATTTCTTCCCTGTCAGCTTTTCGTGGAAGAGAATGGGGCAGACGAGCGTGACGATGACGGGCGCGAAGTAATAGCTCAGTGTGGCGACGGAAACGCTCGTATAGCGGTAGGCCTCAAATAAAAGGATCCAGTTGACGCCCATCGCCGCACCGGAGAGAAGCAGCAGCGGCACCTCCTTTTTGATGCGCGCGAAGGGGATCTTCTGCCTGCTGACAAGTAAGTATACGCCGATCAGCAGCGCGGCCAGCACGGCGCGGTACAGCGCCAGCTCGCCGGACGAGACGGGAATATTGCGCACAAAAAGCCCCAGCGTGCCGAAGACGGTCATCGACATAATGAGCATGAGACGGGGGTCGGCCTTTTTCATAAAAATTCCTCGCGATCTGACAGAACATGCAAATGGTAGTTGCCGACTATCATAGCACGCGGACTTCCCGCCGTCAATCGGGAAAGTAAAAAGAGAGGGGCCGCCCAAAAGAAAACCTTTCGGACGGCCCGGAGGAGAGAGATGGGAGCGCTAACGCGTCAATACGCGGAGCAAAACAGCAAATTCGCCAAGCCCGAACACGGACAGAAACGCCACGCCGCGCAGCCGCGGCTTCTTGACGCGAATCGGCGTGATGTACAGCACACCGAGCAGGAACAGCCCCAGCGCGTAGACGACCGCGCAGTTCAGGGCAAAGCGCAGCGAGAGCAGGTAGAAAAGCGGCGCGAGCACGGCGCTCGCCGTGACCGGCACGCCGAGGTAGTAGGCGCGGTGCTCGCTCATCTGGTTCTGCCGCTCCTCTTCCGTCACGTTGAAATAGGCGAGGCGGATGAGCGCGCAGAGCGCGAAAAACGACATCGTCGCAAGGAACCAGAGTCCATCGCAGTCCATGCTCCAGCCGATGGCGGCGGGCAGCACGCCGAAGCACACGAGGTCGTTGAGCGAGTCGATCTGGATACCGAAGCGCTTTTCCTGTTCGGTGCGGTCCTTTTTCGTGCGGGCGATGCGCCCGTCGAAGGCATCGAGCAGCCCCGCGAGCATCAGGCACAGCATGGCGTCGAGAGGCTCGTTTTGCGCGGCGGAATAGAGGCCGCCAAGCCCCAGCAGCAGCGAGAGATAGGTTGCGATCACGGTGTAGTCGTAAACTCCGATCATAAAAAACCGTCCGATCCTTTTGGATTGCAGCACCATTATACCAGACGGCGGCGGGGAAGTATCGCTAAAATGCTGACAAGGTTATTGGCTGTGGTGTGAACGCTCGATGACGCGCGCAAAGCGCGCTTCGTCGCAGATGACCGGCACGGGGTAGACGGGGTTTGCCTCCTGCGCGGCCCAGGTGGCCATGAGGGGGATGTCCTCTTTGCGGATGCAGTTGAAGTGGTCGGGGATGCCCATGCGGGCGTTCATCGCGCGGATTTCGGCAATAAACGCCTTGGCGAGAGATTCTTCGCTCTCGCCCTTGAGGCCGACAAGTGCGGCAAGACGGGCAAGGCGCGGATAGGCCGCTTTGCCGTAATCTTCGAGCACGAGGGGAAGCAGCACGGCGTTTGCAAGGCCGTGGGGTACGCCGTAGAGCCCGCCGAGCGTGTGCGCGATGGCGTGCACATTGCCGACGCTTGCGCGCGTGAACGCCGCGCCTGCGTCGAACGAGGCCTGCAGCATCGCCGCGCGGTCGGGGAGCGATGTGCCGTCGCGGTACGCGCGCTCCAAATGTGTGAAGATGGTCACGACGGCGTTTTCCGCGAGCAGGCGCGTCTGCTTCGTGTTGTAAAAGCGGCTCAGGTACGCCTCGACCGCGTGCGTCAGCGCGTCCATGCCGGTCTCCGCCGTGATGTGTGGAGGCAGGCCGACGGTCAGCGCGGGGTCTAAGATCGCGTAGCGTGGAATGAGGCAGAGGTCGGAGATCGCATACTTGTGGTGGTCACTGCCGGTGACAACGGCGGCGATGGTCGTCTCCGACCCCGTGCCCGCCGTCGTGGGCACGGCGATGAGCGGCGGAATGCGGCGGCGGACCTTTAAGAGTCCCACAAGCTGCGAAAGCGGCTTGTCCGGCCGCGCGAGGCACGCCGCGGCGGCCTTGGCTGCGTCCATCGGCGAGCCGCCGCCGATGACGAGAAAGCAGTCGCAGCTATCAATCTTGTACTGCGCGGCGATCTTTTCGACCGTCTCGACCGACGGATTCGGCTCGACCGAGGAGAAGATGGAGAGAAGGATGTCCTGCTCGTCAAGTTTTTCCTGCAAGGCGCGGAAGTGCTCGTCCGCGCACTGGCGGCGGCTCGCGATGACGAACGGGCGGCGCAGGCCGTTTTCGCGCAGAATGTCTGCGGCGCGAAGAAGGCTCCCCTCGCCTGAAAAGACCTCCGGCGTGCGCCAGGGGAGAAAGCGCGCGCCGACGGCAAAGCAGCACTGGAACGCGCGGCAGAACATGGCATTCATAAGACTTCTCCTCTTTTGAAAAATACAAGATCAGTATACCACGGAAAAACGCGCAAAAAAAGGGCTGCGCGAATGCGCAGCCCTTCTATATGCTTTCTGAACGGCTTACTCCTCGTCGTCCTCGGTCTCGATGATGCCGTAGCCGCCGTTGTTGCGGCGATAAACGACGCAGATCGCATCGCCGAAATCGGTGTTGCGGAAGACGAAGAAGCTGTGGCCCAGCAGGTTCATCTGCAAAATGGCTTCCTCCACGCTCATGGGCTTGACGGTGAAGCGCTTGGTGCGCACGATGTCGAACGTGCCCTCCTCGTGGGCCTCGAACTCCTCGGGCAGCTCCGGCAGCACAGCCTCGGCGCGCAGGTTCTTGGCAAGGCGGGTCTTGTTCTTGCGGATCTTGCGCTCGATCTGGGCCGTGGCCTCGTCGATCGCGCCGCGCATGTCGCCGTCCGGGTCCTCACATACCGCGCGGAACAGCGTGCCGTTGGCGCCGCGGAGCATGATCTCGGCGACACAGCGGTTCTTCTTCTCGACGGAGAAGGTGACAGAAGCCTCGGGCTCCTCCTTGAAAAACTTCTCGAGCTTGCCGACCTTTTTCTCGGCATAGGCCTTGACGGAATCGTTCAGGGAGACTTTTTTGCAGGTGTAGGTGAATTTCATAGTGTTGGCTCCTTTCGTTGGTGAGGAAGGAAAGAGAGGGCGAAGGGCTCTTCTGTTTCCTTTTCTGTATCATAGCACAAATGAACGAAAATTTCAAATGAACGATATATGAATTGAGCATTCTTGTACATATTGACAAAATGTAGGGCACACGACGCGAATTGACAAAAGGCGGCAGAATGCGGCAAAAGCTCCCATTGACGTTTTGGCGGACGGGCGGTATCATAAGCATCGGAAGCTTTCCAATATCCCACCCATTTGAGCCGCAGGCCATCTTTGCCGGCGGCTCCTTTTTATTTCACGCAAGAAAAAAGCGCCCTCAACGGGCGCTTCAATAATGTTCTCTTTTTAGTTGCTGACGTCATAGAATGTCTTTTCTCCCGGCGTTACGTAGCCGAGCTGATCGCGCGCGAGCTCCTGCAAAAACTCAGGGTCGTCGGCCTTTTCGAGCGCCGACGAGAGCGCGTCGTTCTCCTGCTTGGCAGTGTCAAGATCGCTCTGCAGCGCGGTGAGTTGGCTGCGCGCGTCGTCGATCTGGCTCCGCAGATGAATGAGCTGCACCCCTACCAGTGCGATCAGAATTGCGATGACGAGCATCGTGAGAAAGCTGGTGCGCTTTTTGCCTTTTTTGGCCTGCTCTGCCATGCCGATGAGCCTCCTTTTTCCTTGCGCGGCGCAGCGAATAACGGGCGCGGCGCTCATACGACTTTATTATAAGCCGGTTTCTGGAAAAAAGAAAGTATCTTTTGCAAAGTTTGGCAAGTTTACCATAAACTTTTTGGAGCCACCGCAGCGGCGCCGCCGCTAATCGCGCAAAGGAGAACAGCACCTCCGCCCAGAAGGCCCATAGCGGACGGAAAAGCCGTGCGCAGAGCGTGAAGTAGCTCACCGCGCCAAAAAGTGCCGAGCAAAGCATATAGAGCCGCAGCTCGCCCCCGCCGATGCGCAGCGCGAAGAGAAACGTCAGCAGCGCGAACGCCGCGCAGTAGAGGAGATCGAGCGCGCTCGTAAAGCGCCGCTTCGTCGCCCGCCGCAGCCGCACGGCGCGCAGCAGGTCATAGAGGAGAGAAAGGATGAAGCCGAGCAGGAGCGAGGCGAGAAAGCACCGCGCCTGCTCGGAGAGCGACACGCCCACGGTGCCTCAACCCCCGAACAGGCGCGAGAGCAGGCCGCCGCGGCTTGACGGCGCATCCTCAAAGGCGATGGCGTCGATGCGTCCGTCGACATGCAGCTCGCCGCCGTCGAGGCTCAGCTTGCCGATGTGCAGGCTGTCGCCCGTGACAACGAGCACGCCGAGCGACGTGTTCATCACGATCTCGGCCTCATCGAAGCGGTCGACATCCTCTACACCGGAGACCGTCAGGCTCTCGCGGCCGGATAATTCGATGCGCTGGGGAGAAGCGGGGGAAGTGTCGTAAGTCATAGTCAGAACCCGTCCTTTCGCTTTGGGCGCAAAGAAAGCGCCCTCCATACGATAACGTATGAAGGGCGCACCCAAAATAGTACGGTTTACTGTGCGTTCACTTCGCGGTAGAGGAGCGAGGCCTCGCTCTTGCCGGCGGTCTCGGATACATCGAGCACCTCGACCGCGAGCACGCGCTCGCCGAAGTGCAGCGCGATCACGTCGCCGACCTTCACGTCGTACGACGCGCGGGCGACCTTGCCGTTGACGGTCACGCGGCCGCCGTCGCAGGCTTCGTTGGCCACGGTGCGGCGCTTGATAAGGCGCGAGACCTTGAGATATTTGTCAAGACGCATGGAATTCGTCTCCTTTTCGGAAAAGTGCGGGATCAAAGGGGCTCCACCAACTCAAACGGCGGCGCGATGCGCCGCCGTTTGATGATGAAAGAGCTTGACTGGGGAATTACTCCGCGACAGCGTCCTTGAACGCCTTACCAGCCTTGAAGGTCGGGACCTTGGAAGCGGCGATGGTGATGCTCTCCTTGGTCTTGGGGTTGCGGCCGGTGCGCTCAGCGCGGTGCTTGGTCTCGAAAGAGCCGAAGCCGACGAGCTGGACCTTCTCGTCGTTCTTCAGGGAGTCGATAATGGTGTCGAGGGCAGCGTTGATCACAACCTCGGACTCCTTCTTGGAAATGCTGGCTTTTTCCGCCACGGCAGCAATGAGTTCAGTCTTGTTCATCGTTTGATCCTCCTGAATAGTGTCCGGAGACGGGGCCTCCGGGGTGTATATGAGCAAAAAGCGTTGCCGCTTTTGGTCATCTGAGTTGTTCCTTGGCGTCGTTCCACAGCGCCATCAGCTCATCGAGCGGGAGAGCGGACATATCCTCGCCGCGCGCATTCACCGTCTCTTCCACCTTGCGGAAGCGCGCGATGAATTTTTCGCAGGTCTTTGAAAGCGCCGCCTCGGGGTCGATGCCGCAGAAGCGGCCGACCTTGACGGCAGCAAACAGCACGTCGCCGAGCTCTTCTTCAAAGTTTGTGCCGTTTTCAACGGCGGAGCGCAGTTCCTGTGTCTCCTCGTCGAGCTTGTCGAGCGCGCCGGAGACATCGGGGAATTCAAAGCCCGCCTTCGCGGCCTTGCTCTGCAGCTTGTCCGCCCGCCAGAGGGCGGGGAGTGAACGGGCAACGGAATCCATCGCGTCGGCCGTGGTGCGCTGGCCCTTTTCCTGCCGCTTGAGCTTGTCCCAGTTGACGAGCACCTGCTCGCTGTCGTCCGCCCGCGTGTTCGAAAACACGTGCGGGTGGCGGAAGATGAGCTTTCGCACCACGTGGTCGGTCACATCGTCGGTCGTGAAGCGGCCGGCTTCCTCTTCCATGTGGATGTTGAAGAGCACCTGCATCAGCACATCGCCGAGCTCTTCTTTCATCAGCTCCGGATCGTCGAGGTCGAAGGCCTCGGCGGCCTCATACGCTTCTTCAAGGAAGTTGCGGCGGTTCGACTCGTGCGTCTGCTCGCGGTCCCACGGGCATCCGCCCGGCGCGCGCAGAATGCGCAGGATGTCAACAAGGTCGTCATATGTGTAGACAGCTTTCTCAGGATAATTTATCATATATTCCCTCTCATTGCAAGGTGTTTTGCGCAATTTCCCTGATTTTTCAGGGGTTTTCAGCGCACGTGCAGGATGTGGGCGAGCTTTTCGCCCTTGGGCAGCAGCGCGAGGTCGTCGCGCGTGACGATCCGCAGTGCGAGGACAAGCGCGACGTACACGATGACCGCCAGCACGACCGCAAGGCCGACGTTCACGATCTGCGTCGTGGTCGCGCCGCCAAGCGCGATATGGGCGGCGAAGAAGCGATAGGAGAATCTGGCGCACACGGCCATTACAAGCGACGCGACGAGGGGCTTGGCAAAGACCTTGAAGTAATTCGGCTTATCCTCCATCGTGCGGTAGACGAAAAAGAGGTTGAGCGACGATACGATCACAAAGCACACGAGCGTGCCGAAAGGAGCGGCGTGGATGTTGATGGACGGCACGGCGGTGAGGTTGTAGTTGAAGATGATCTTGACCACGCCACCGATGAGCATCGTGAAAACGGGCACATGCACGCGGCCGTAGGACTGCAGGATGGAGTTTGAAATGAGCATCAGGCAGACGAACATGCTCGCGATGCCGAGCACGGCTAAAAGCGAGCCGCCGAGCTCGCTGTCATAGCGCGGGTAGCAGAGCTTCATAATGGGCTCGGCCAGCGCCCAGAGGCCAAGGCCCATCGGGAAGGCCATCAGACCCGTGACGCGCAGCGATGAGTTGATGACGCGGGACGTGTGCACGCGGTCGTTGCGCGCAAGGGAGGCCGACACCGTCGGGATGACGGAGATCGTCAGTGCCGTCATCATCGACGACGGCAGGTTGTAGAGGTTCATGCCCGAGGAATACGTGCCGTAGAGGTGGCGCGTCTCCTTGAGCGTGTAGCCCAGCGCGTTCTGGAGCTGGCCCTGCACGAGCGACGTGTCGATCAGCGTGATGATCGACACCATCGAGGCCGACAGCGTGATGGGGATGGCAATCGAGAGCAGGCGCTTCAAGATCGCGCCGGAGGCATCCGGCGTGTCTGTGCCCGGGGTGCGCGGGCGGTGGCGCAAGTAGTCGATGAGCATGTAGACGAGCGCGAGCACCGAGCCGACCGTCACGCCGACGATGGCCGCGGCCGCGGCGATGTAGTCCTCGTACCCCAGGCTCACGACGTACATCGAAAGACCAAGGCCGATGAAGAGCTTGCTGACCGCCTCGATGATCTGCGAGACGGCGGTCGGCGTCATGCGAAAGCTCCCCTGCGCAAAGCCGCGGAACGCGGCAAGGCAGCCGACGCACACAACGCCCGGGGCAAGCGCCTTGATACCGTAGGCGGCGTTCGGGTTATTGAGAAGCGCCGCGCACTTCTCGTTGCCGAACCACATGATGACAAACGAGAGGACACCGAGCGTTAAAAACGCGGCGAACGACACCTTGAGCACACGCCGCGCCTGACGCTCGCGCCCGAGCGTCTTCGCCTCCGAGATCATCTTCGAGAGCGCCACGGGAAGTCCCGCGGTCGAGATGGTCAGAAGCACGGCATAGATGTTGTAGGCGTTGTTGAAGTCGGCGTTGCCCGTCTCGCCCAGAATGTTCGCGAGCGGAATTTTGAAGAGCGCGCCGATGATCTTCACGATGACGACGCCGGCGGCCAACACCGCCGCGCCGCCGAAAAAGGACTGTTTCTTTTCCGTAGCCATTAAAATTTCAACCTTTTCCTTCTTAGCTGAAATAAACTGTTCTACAGCCGCTCGAGGCAGCCGAGGATGAGCGAGGAGAAATGCGGGGCCGACTGCTCTGCCATCTCGTTGACCTCCTCGCCGGAGAGCGGCTGGGGCAGCACGCCCGCGGCCATGTTGGCGCACAGCGTCACGCCGAGGATCTCATACCCGCAGTGCGCGGCGGCGATGGCCTCCGGCACGGTGGACATGCCCACGGCGTCCGCACCGAGCACGCGCGCGGCGCGCACCTCGGCGGGGGTTTCAAACTGCGGGCCGGGGAAGTACATGTAGACGCCCTCGCGCAGCGTGAGCTCCTGCTCCTTGGCGACCTCCTTGGCAAGCTCGCGCAGACGGGGAGAGTAGACATTGGACATATCGGGGAAGCGTGTGCCGAACTCGTCGATATTCGGCCCCCAGAGCGGGCCAAAGTCGAAAAGCTTGATGTGATCGGAAATGAGCATTAGATCGCCCGCGGAATACTCGGTGTTCACCGCGCCCGCGGCGTTCGTCACGATCATCGTCTTTGCGCCGAGTAAGCGGATGACGCGGCAGGCGTAGGCGGCGTCCTCCATCGTGTAGCCCTCGTAGCAGTGCATGCGGCCCTGCATGACCGCCACGCGCTTGCCGCGCAGCTCGCCGAAAACGAAGCGGCCCTCGTGTCCCGGCGCGGTGGACGCGCGGAAGTGCGGGATGTCCGCATAGCTCACGCAGGTGCGCGCCTCGACGCGGTCGCCGAGAAAGCCCAGGCCGCTGCCGAGCACCAGCAGTACCTCGGGACGGAAATCGCCGAGGTGGGCGGCGATCATATCCGCGCTCTCGCAGTAATCATCATAGGTGAAGTGCGGCTTGACCGCGTCGGCGGTAAAGAAATCACTCTTATTCATCGTTATTCTCCTTGTTCGGCGTAAAAGCGGGCGAAGTCCATCAGGTTCGCGCGGCGCTTTTCGGGCCGGTCGATGTATTCGCGCGGGTATTTGGCGTTGAACGCGCGGCGAATCTGCCCGCCGCCGACCATCTTGGTCGAGCCGCCCGCGCCGAGCGAAAGGATGGAGTGCAGCTCTTCCATGATGTAGATGTTGTAGAGCCCCGTGCCGCCGGGCTTCGTCCAGCCGACATTTTCAAAGCTGCCGGACATGTACTTCTGGCGGTAGAGATAATAGGGGGCAAAACCATGTTTACGCAGCGTGGGGTCGGCATAGTCCAGCATTTGCGCGACCTCGTCCGCGCCGGGGATGCGGCTGCCTTCGAGCATGATGCGGCTGCCCTTTTTGAGAGACAGCGTGTGCACCGTGATGTTGTCCGCGCCCATCGAGATGACCTCGTCGAGACTCCTGGCAAAGCCCTCGGGCGTGTCCTCGGGCAGACCTGCGATGAGGTCCATGTTGACGTGCGGGAAGCCCGCGGCGCGCACCTGCTCCATCGCGCGGCGGATGTCGTCCGCCGTGTGGCGGCGCCCGATGGCCGCGAGGACGTTGTCCTCCATCGTCTGGGGGTTGATGGAAACGCGCGTGGTGTTGTGCGCGCGCAGCACGCGCAGCTTTTCGGGGTCGATGGTGTCGGGGCGGCCTGCCTCGATCGTGAGCTCGGCGAGATTACCGAAGTCAAAATTCTGCTCCAATTTTGAGAGCAGACGGTCCATCTGGTCGGCGGTCAGCGTGGTCGGCGTGCCGCCGCCCATGTAGAACGACTTGACGTTCAGCCCCAACTCGCGCACGAGCTGCCCCGCGGCGGTGATCTCGTCGAAAAGCGCCTCTAAATACGGCTCGACGAGCGAGAACGACTTTTCGACGCTCTGCGCCACAAAGCTGCAATACGCGCACCGCGTCGGGCAGAACGGGATGCCGACATAGAGCGAGATATCGTTCGGCTCCAGCTCCGCCGCAGCGCGGATACCGGCGTCCGCCGCCTCAATGGCGAGGCGGGCGCGCGCGGGCGTGACGCAGTAGAGCTCCTGCAATTCCTTTTCCGCACGTTTTTTGCCGCCCTCGCGGATGAGCGAGAGCGCGACCTTGCTGGGCCGCACGCCGGTCAGGCTCCCCCACGCGGGGGAGATGCCGAGAAGGTCCTTCGCCGCGCCGAAAAAGCTGATGCCGACGGCGTGACGGCGCTGTCCTTCTTTTTCATACTCCGTGCCGGAGAGGGGATAGTCGTAGCTGTGGGCGGCGGACTTGCCGTCCATGCCCAGCTCCGTCGTCACCTGCACGCGCTCATCCTCTTCGGTGAGCGTCACGCGCGCCCAGCGCGTGTCGGCGGTTTTGTCGACCGTGCCGTAAACGGGCTTTTCGCCGGGGAAGAGCGTGAGTAAGCTCTGCTCCAGCGCGTATTTTTCATCATGCCCAATGAGCTCAAGTTTCATGTGGTTTCGTGTCCTTTATCGCAGCGCATGGTGCAGATACGGGTTCATCGCCTTTTCGCGCGCGAGCGTTGTGGAATTCATGTGGCCGGGGTAAACAGTGTAGTCGCCTTCGATCTGGGCGAGACGGCGCAGCGAGGCGAGCATCTGCGCGTCGTTGCCGCCGGGAAGATCGGTGCGGCCCATCGAGCCTGCAAACAGCGTGTCGCCGGGGAACATCGCGTCGCCGACCAGCAGCGTCACGCCGCCGAGCGTATGGCCCGGCGTGGCGAGCACCTTGATCGTCAGCGAGCCGAGCGGCAGCGTATCGCCCTCGCCATAGTATTTGAGATCGGGGACGAGGTCGGCCATCGGGTAGTGGTAGATGCCGGTGGAGTGGGCGTCCGCCTCGCCGATGTAGACGGGCACGTCCGGCAGCGCCTTTTTGAGCGCAGGCACGGCGAGCGTGTGGTCGCGGTGTCCGTGGGTCAGCAGAATATATTTGAGCGTGACGCCCTCGCTTTTGACGAGCGCGAGCAGTCTTTCCGCCTCGTCGCCCGGGTCAATGAGCGCGGCGGACTTCGTTTCCTCGTCGATGAGCAGGTAGCAATTCGTCTGCAGGGAGCCGACGACAGTGGTGATGACTTTCATGAAGAAATAACCCCTTTCTTTACTGCTTTTTCGGTGCGTCTAAGTCGGCGGAGTCCACGATCAGCGTGAACGGCCCGTCGTTGAGCGATTCGACCTCCATGTAGGCGCCGAACTCGCCGGTTTCGACATGGTAGCCCTTTTCGCGGCAGATGGCCACGAACTTTTCATACATCGGGATGGCGATCTCCGGCCGCGCGGCGCTTAAAAATTCGGGACGGCGGCCCTTGCGGCAGTTGCCGTAGAGCGTGAACTGCGAAACGATAAGAAGCTCGCCGCCGACATCGTCGAGGGAGAGGTTGATCTTGTCGTTCTCGTCGTCAAAAATGCGCAGCGAGCAGAGCTTGTCCGCCATCTTGCGGCATTTTTCTTCCGTGTCGTCAGGCGCAACGCCCAGCAGGATCAAAAAGCCCCTGCCAATTTTGCCCTTGAGCTCTCCGTCGATCGTAACGGAGGCGTGTTTAACCTTAGTCAATACTGCTCGCATGATAGATTCCTTTCTATGCCCCAAAGGGGCGGCGTTTTGGTCCCCACTGCCGTGGGGAGCGCGGGTCAAAGGGGGTATTCTCTTCTCGAAGAGAATACCCCCTTTGTATCCCCCAGAGAAGGACGAGGGGAGTCCCCCTCGACCCCCAACATTGTGAGTTTGTAGCTTGAAGAGCTGCACGCGCTGCGCAATCGGGTGCGGTGTACATGGCTTCGCCATGAATCCCTGCGATACGTCACCATTTTGCAACCGCGCCTTACTGTCGTGAGGCGCGAGTGACGTTTGCTTGGCGGCAGACTGCCTGCGGAATGCGGCATTGCTGCGCTCGCCGCATTGAGTAGTGCAGCGATAGACGAAAATTAGACTGTACTTCTATAAGATCAGCAGAGCGGCAGCGGATGATAGAAGCAGAGGCAAATCATATAGCAGTTCTAAACGCGGCTCCGCCGCACGCAGGCAGTTGCATTCCGGAGGCATAAGAGTTGTTCAAGATCGAGGCTGCCAATCAGACGCCTTTCTTTTGGACGGTCACACCGCCCGTTTTCTTTCTCGGGAAAGAAAATGGGGGGTGTGGTCCTGCCGCCCGCAGGCGGCATTTCTCTCCGCGCGATGCGCGGAATTTAGCCCGCTGGGCGATCCACCTTCATCACTCCGCTGATCTGGTGCAGTCGGCGCATGACCGCCGCGAGATGCTGCGCGTCGGAAATGAAAATACTGAGGTGAATGACCGCAAAGCCGTCGGCGGTCGTCGTCGCGTTGATGGACGCCACGCGCGTCTGCGAGGACGAGAGCGCGGCGGAGACGTCGAGCACGAGGTCGAGGCGGTCCTTGGCGTAAATGTCGAGCGCGGTCTGATACGACTCCTTGACGTCCGTGCCCCAGCTCACTTTGATCCAGCGGCCGCGCTCCTCGGGCTTTCTGCGCTCAATGGCGGCGTTGGGGCAGTCGCAGCGGTGGACGGACACACCATAGCCGCGCGTGATGAAGCCGACGATCTCGTCGCCGGGGACAGGCGTGCAGCACTTGGAGAATTTGACCAGGCAGTTCGACAGCCCCTCGACCACGATGCCCTGCTCGCTCTTCGTGCGCTTGGGGACGGCGGGACGCGTCGCGCCGGAGTTGTCCACCGGCACGGTGGCGGCGCGCTCCTCCTTGCGCTGCTTTTCGAGCTTGACGATCTCGTCGTGGATGCGGTTGACGGCCTTCTGCGCGGAAAATCCGCCGTAGCCGATGGCGGCGTACATCTCATCCATCGAGCCGAACGACGTCTTCTTGAGAAGCGCGGCCTCGATGTCCGTGCCGAGCACGTCGCTCATCGGGATGCCGAGGTGCTTGAGCTCTGCTTCAAACGAGATGCGGCCGTTGATGATGTTTTCCTCGCGGCGCTCCTTTTTGAACCACTGGCGAATTTTGCTGCGTGCCTCGCTCGATTTGGCAATCTTGAGCCAGTCGCGGCTGGGGCCGTGCGCGTTTTTCGAAGTCAGAATTTCGACGATGTCGCCGTTTTTGAGCTGATAGTCGAGCGGGGCGATGCGCCCGTTGACCTTCGCGCCCGTCATGCGGTTGCCGATGGCCGAGTGGATGGAGTAGGCAAAGTCGATGGGCGTCGCGCCGGCGGGGAGGTTCGTCACGTCGCCGCGCGGAGAGAAGACGAAGACCTCGTCGGCGAACATGTCGACCTTGAGCGTGTGGACGAATTCCTCGGCGTCGGTGTTCTCCTGATTTTCAAGCAAACGGCGCACCCATTCGTAGTTGTGCTCGCCTGCGTTGCCGGAGATGCCCTGTTTGTACTTCCAGTGCGCGGCGACGCCGTATTCGGCGATCTCGTGCATCTCTTCGGTGCGAATTTGGACCTCGAACGGGATGCCGTCCGCACCGATGACGGTGGTGTGGAGCGACTGGTACATGTTCGGCTTGGGCGTGCCGATATAGTCCTTGAAACGGCCCAGAATGGGACGGTAAAGGTCGTGGATGATGCCGAGCACGTTGTAGCAGTCGGCCACAGTGTCGACGATGACGCGGAACGCGAAGAGGTCGAGCACCTCGTCCATCGTCTTATTCTGCGCGTACATCTTGCGGTAGATGCTGTAGGGATGCTTCATGCGGCCGTAGACCTTGAGATACGGGACGTGCTGCTCCTTCAGGCGCTCTTCGATCTGCGCCTGCACGCGCTCCATAAAGGCCTCGTGCTCGGACTGCTTGGCCTCGAGCGAGCGGGTGATCTCGTCGTAGCCGACGGGGTCGAGATACTTGAGCGATAAATCCTCAAGCTCCCACTTGATGCGCTGCATACCGAGACGGTGAGCGATGGGCGCGTAAATTTCCATCGTTTCGAGCGACTTCTGCCGCTGCTTTTCCGCCGTCTGGTACTCCATGGTGCGCATGTTGTGCGTCCGGTCGGCCAATTTGATGAGAATGACGCGGATGTCCTTGGCCATCGCCATGAGCATCTTGCGCAGGTTCTCCATCTGCTCTTCTTCCTTGCTGGCGTACTGCACGCGCGTCAGCTTGGAGACGCCCTCGACCAGGTCCGCGACCGCGGGGGAGAACTCCTTGGCGATCTCGGCATACGTGGCGGAGGTGTCCTCGATGCAGTCGTGCATGAGGGCGGCCTCAATGGACTCTGAGTCGAGCCGCAGCTCCTCGGCGATGATCTGCGCGACGGCGAGCGGGTGCGTGATAAACGGCGAGCCGTCCTTTCTGAGCTGACCGTTGTGGTGCGTGTCGGCATAGCGGAAGGCCTTGTCGATCTGGGCAAAGTCTGCGCTCGGGTTGTACTGGTGGATCGTCTCGACAAGGTGGTCGTACATGCCGAGCACGAGCGTCGCCTGCTCGCCGGTCTCCACGCAGGTGCCGGGCGCGACGATCTGGAGGGGAGCCGAAGCGGTATTCTCTTTTAATGCTTTATCCTGTGCTGTCATATCCGAATCGTCTCCTTTAATTACAAAAGAAAGCCGTGCAGGGCGGAAAGGTAGGGGCTCTTGTCAAGCTCAACCTTTTTTCCGTCCGCCGTCAGGCGGAGCGTGAGGGTCGTGTCCTTGCGCTCGATCGAAAGAAGTCCGCGCTCGGCAAAGACCTGCAAACACATCGCCGTGCGCAGAAACGTCTCCGCACCGACCATTTCCGAGCTCAAATGCCGCAGCAGCGGCAGCATGGGCTCGCTGACGCCGTCAGGCCCGACCTCGCGCTCCAGAACGCGCCACGCGCGCACGAACTGGTCGCGCGAGGGGAGCGCCCGCGCCGCGTCGCGTGGGGAGAGCGTGCCGCCGCTAATCAGCTCGCGGCAGAGGGAAAGCGCCTCATTCTCGCGCCCGCTTGGGTCGAGCGAGGGGCGCAGGTCGATGAGCTGGAGCTGGATGGAGCGCTGGGAGCGGAACTCGTTCACCTGCAGATAGAACGCCGCGTCCACACGCATACCCGCGCACACGCCGCACTCGCCGGCGGTGACGGAGAAGAAAATGCCGTCGAAATTCACGCGGCTTTTCTGTAGTTTCAGCTTTAAGTGCCGGTTCTGGCCCACGCCCTGCACGCTCTCGAGCGTTGCGCCGCGCAGGCAGAAGACGGGGCGGTTGTTGCCCGCGCCGTAGGGCTCGAGGAGCGAAAGTGCCTCGACCTCCTCAAGCGTGATGAGCGAGGGGTGCTGCAAGTCGACGTCGACGTCGAGCATCGACACCGGCGGATGCTCGCCCGTGTGGGCGCGCACATACTGGTTCATCCGCGTGCGGAACGCGGGGATGTTGCGCTCTTCGATCGTAAAGCCCGCGGCGAGCTCATGTCCGCCGAAGCTCACAAGAAGGTCGGAGCACGCTTCGAGCGCATTGAAGAGGTTAAAGCCGCCGTAGCTGCGGCACGAGCCCTTACCCGACCCGCCGGAGAGGTGGATCATAAAGCTCGGGCAGGAGAATTTTTCGGAAAGTCTCGACGCCACAATGCCCACGACGCCTTGATGCCAGTCCTCGCTGGACAACACGAGCGCACTGCGCTCGCTCTCGGGAAGGTCCTCCATCTGCTCGATGGCGCGGCGGAAAATGTCCTGCTCCACGCTCTGGCGCTCGCGGTTGAGCTCGCACAACTCGCGCGCGAGCTTTTCCGCGCGGACGGGATCGTCGGTGAGCAACAATTCCGCGGCCAGCTCGGCGCGGCCCATGCGGCCCGCGGCGTTGATGCGCGGGGCGAGCACAAAGCCGATCTGGATCGACGAGATGGGGCGCGACGTGAGCCCCGCCTCGCGTAGCAGCGCGTGCAGCCCCGTAAAGTCGCTGCGGTCGATGCTCTCAAGCCCGCACTGCACGATGGTGCGGTTCTCGCCCTCCATGCGCATGACGTCGGCGATCGTGCCGATGGCGGCAAGCGTGCAGTAGCGCGCAAACAGCGCATCCTCGCGCCCCTCGCCAAGGGCCAAAACGAGCTTGAGCGCGACGCCCACGCCCGCCAAGTGCTTGAAGGGATACGGACAGTCGGGCCGGTGGGGGTCAACGACGGCCACGGCGGCGGGAAGCTGCTCCTTGCACTCGTGGTGGTCGGTGATGACAAGATCGACGCCGAGCGTCGCGGCGTAGGCCGTCTCGTCCACGCCCGTGATGCCGCAGTCGACCGTGACGATCAGCGTCACGCCGGACTCGGAAAGTGCGCGGATGGCGTCACAGCCGAGGCCGTAGCCCTCCTCGATGCGGCGGGGGATGTGCATCGTCACATCCGCCCCGCGCGAGCGGAGATAATCGGTCAGAAGGCAGGTCGAGGTGATACCGTCCACGTCGTAGTCGCCGAAGACCGCCAGCTTTTCGCCGTTTTCAAGCGCCTTCGAGATGCGCGCGACGGCCTTGTCCATGTCCTTCATCAAAAACGGGGAGTGGGCGAGCGTCTTCTCGCGCTCGAGCGCTTCGGCGGCCTGCTCGCTCGTGGTGACGCCGCGCGCGGCCAGCACCGACGAGACAAGATAGGGGTATCCCGCGTCCATCAGCGTCTTGATGGCATCCTCCGGCGCGGCGGGGATCTGCCAGTGCTCGTACTTCATGTTTCGGTTCACCTTCTTTCTTTTGAGAACTTTTGGACATACTATCTCAGGCAATACTGCCTCATCATACTAATACAATCTATTATTTTAACAAAGACCACCGCAAAGGTAAAGAGGAAATTTGACTATCCACGCGACTTTGTGCTACAATACGGCAGAAAGATCACCCAAAAGGGGGAAATTACCAATGAAACAGATCGCAACGCGCCTGACGGCGCTTCTTCTTGCGCTCGTGATGACCACGACGCTCGCGCTTGCCGCCAACAAATCCGGCTATTCCGACGTGCCGGACAAGAACTGGGCGAGCCAAAGCATCGCGCAGTGCAAGCAGTACAACTTATTGCAGGGCATCGGAAACGGCAAGTTCGGCCTCGGACAGAAGATGACGCGCGCGGCCTATGCCGCGGCGCTCTGCCGCCTGATGGGCTGGAAGACCGTCACGCCCCAAAAGGGCAGCTATACCGACAATCAGGATGCGAAAAAGTGGTATTATAGCGCCATTGAGACCGCGAGCGCGCACGACGTGTTCTCCGGCCACAGCACGACCTGCCGACCGAACGAGCCCATCACGCGTGAGGAGATGGCCGCGATGACCGTCCGCGCGCTGGGCTACAGCACGCTCGCGGGCACGGTGCAGGATGAGTGCCCGTTCACCGATGTTTCGACGAATCCCGGCTATATCACGCTCGCCTGGCGCATGGGCCTTGTGGTGGGTATGAACTTAACGACGTTTGCGCCGAAAAACGACACGACGCGCGAGCAGGCCGCGGCGGTGCTGCTGCGCGCCTACAACGGCCTCAAGGCCAAAGTCAGCGTGACGAGCGTGAGCGCGGCGCCCTCCGGCGCGGTGCCGGCGGAGAGCCTGACGGGCACGAGCGGTGCGGTGCCGCTGTCCCCGCGCGCGGCGGTGGAGCAGGTCTACGACGCAGCGGTCAAGGCCGGCAAGGGCGGCAGCGTGGTCATCAACGCCGTCCCCGCGGCGCAGAGCGTGAAAGGCGGCAAGGTGGGCGCGCTGCGCGAGCTGACGCAGGACGAGCTGAGCGCGTATTTGAGCGACAGCGCCGTGCAGAAATCGCGCTCGAACCGCTTCGACAGCTCGTACCTTCTCTGTAAGGAAAAGGACGGCTCCACGATCGTCGTCTGGTACGAGAGCGAGGCGGACATCGCTGAAAAGGCCGAGCTCTGCGCGCTGCTCGGCATCAAGAACGTCTACGTGCTGAAGTAAAACAAAAAATGACAGAGGGATATCTCATGCGAGATATCCCTCTTTTTTGCTGCGTTCAGAAGTTGTCGTTCCAGGAGTCGAAGTGCGGCGGCTCGTTTACCTGCGGCGCGGTGGCAAGCAGGTAGAAGCGGCAGATGGAAAGATTCAGATACGGTGTCAGGTAAACGCCCACACCGGCGGCGAGCACGCTCAGCAGCAGCGAGCCAAACATGATGCCGAGGAAGCTGTCGGGCAGGAGGGCGGCGACGAGCAGCTCGTAGATGAGAAAAATGCCCAGCACCAGCAGCGACCAGCCGATGAAGCTGAGCTGGAGCACAAACAGCTGCCACTTGTAGCCGAAGGTCTGCCGCTTGCTCAGATTCAACGCCTCCATCACGCCGAACTCGGGATTTTCGCACAGGTTCAGCATGGCGAACGAGTAGCGGTAGGCCGCGATGATGCCGGGGATGACGAAAAGCATCGACCACAGGAAGATGAAAACGCCCTCGACGATGGAAAGCAGGATGACCTTCCCGGCGAAGGGGAACGCGTCAAAAAGGCTCTCATACGGCATTTCCTCACGGCGCAGGATGCCGAAGCAGTAGCAGTAATACCCTGCGTTCAGAACGAGCGCGACGAGGCCGACGAGGATGCTCACAAAGCTGAACGAGAGCACTGTGAAGCCGCCGGCAGAGTCGATCATATAGCTCACGCCCGAGTTGATCATATCGAGCACAAGGGTGATGAGAAGATAGAAAAGCGTCATCCGGAAGGGATTGACCTCACCGGTGCGCAGCAGTGAGCGCGATTCTGCCTTGATCGCGCCGGTATCGAGCTGCATGGGCATAAAAAAGCTCCTTTCTTGCCGGAACGGGGAAAAACGGACGGCAATGTGCGGAAAATGCACGAAATTCATTATAATAATAATACATAACTATAGCATCGCATCCGGGACACGTCAAGAAGCGGAAAAATGGGTGATTCCCTCCGCGGGCCGCCGAAAGGAAAATTGTTTGGCAAAATGCTGTTTTTGCGAAAAAATGACGGCGAAATCTGATAAATTATGTAGGAAAATGATGGTCATGAAGAATATTTTCTGGACAAGAGAAAAGAAAGGGGATATAATCTATCCGATTATGGAGCAGTGTTTCCGCTGCTCTGGCAGTATAAAGATGAGGTGAAGACTATGGCACAAGCTTTCTTTGGCGGCGTTCATCCCAATGATATGAAGGCTGCTACCAATGAAAAGGCCATCGAGCAGTTACAAGCCCCTGCTCAGGTGGTGATCCCCATGTCGATGCACTTCGGCGCACCCTGCACCCCGACGGTCTCCAAGGGCGACTATGTCAAGCTTGGACAGAAGATCGGCGAATTCAAAGGTCTCGGCGCTCCCATTCACGCAAGCGTATCCGGTACGGTCGCTGCGGTGGAGCCCCGTCCCTATTCCATGGGCGGCAAGGTCATGTCCGTTGTCATCGACAATGACTTCAAGGACGACTTGAGCGAGGAAGTCCATGCTCCGGCCGACCCCGACGCGCTGAGCGTGGAGGAAATGGTCGAAATGGTCAAGCAGGCCGGTATCGTCGGTATGGGCGGCGCAACGTTCCCCACGCACACGAAGATCTCCAGCGGCATCGGCAAGGTCGATACCGTCATCATCAACGGCGCGGAGTGCGAGCCCTACATCACCGGCGACCATCGCGCGATGCTTGAGCGCCCCGCTGAGATCATCGGCGGCTGCTGCTACCTCGCCAAGATGTTCGGCGTGAGCAAGGTCGTCATCGGCGTGGAGGACAACAAGAAAAACGGCATCGAGGCCCTCAACAAGGTCATCGCCGAGCAGAAGGCTCCCGTCGTGGTCGAATCGCTGCGCTGCCGCTACCCCCAGGGCGGTGAAAAGCAGCTCTGCCAGGCCATCACCGGCAAGCAGGTGCCCCCGGGCGGTCTGCCCGCGAACATCGGCTGCGCCGTGTTCAACATCAACACCACCATCGCCATCTACCATGCCATCAAGGACGGCATGCCCGTGGTGCGCAAGGTCGTCACCGTGTCCGGCAGCGGCGTTGTGGAGCCGAAGAACCTCGAGTGCCCGATCGGCACGCCCGTTTCGCTCCTGTTCGACGCCTGCGGCGGCCTGAAGGACGAGACATTCAAGCTCATCGCCGGCGGCCCGATGATGGGCATGGCGCAGGCCTCCGCCGACTTCCCCGTGGCCAAGGGCACGGGCGCGGTGCTGGCGTTCGCCGCGAATGAGAACAAGGTCTCCGAGGACCCGACCTGCATCCGCTGCGGCCGCTGCGTTGAGGCGTGCCCCATGCACCTCGAGCCCCTGTACCTCTATTTATATGTGCAGAAGAACCGCATCGAGGATCTCGAGGCGGCCCACGTCATGGACTGCATCGAGTGCGGCGCGTGCTCTTACATCTGCCCGGGCCGCCTGCACCTGACGCATTCGTTCAAGGTTGGCAAGCAGAAGGTCAAGGAAGCCGCCGCCAAGGCCAAGGCCGCGGCTGAGGCTGCCAAGGCTGCTGAAGAAGCAAAGAAGGAGGCTTAAGAGATGCTGAATGATTATAAGGGTCTGAAGCTCATCGCTTCCTCCAACCCCCATATCCGCAACAATGAAGACACGCGCTCGATCATGCTCGACGTGATCATCGCGCTGTGCCCCGCGCTCATCATGAGCGTCATCCGTTTCGGTTTCCGCGCGCTGATCTCCGTGCTCGTGAGCGTGGTTTCCGCGATGTTTTTCGAGTGGCTCTACCGTAAGCTGATGCACAAGACGCAGACGCTCGGCGACCTGTCCGCCGCCGTCACCGGTGTCCTGCTCGCGTTCGTCTGCCCCGTGACGCTTCCTTACTGGATGCTGATCGTCGGCAACTTCTTCGCGATCTTCCTTGTCAAGCAGCTCTACGGCGGCCTTGGCAAGAACTTCCTGAACCCCGCGCTGGCCGGCCGTGCCGCGCTCGTCGCGTGCTACACGAGCCAGATGACCTCCTGGATCGACCCGGCCTCCGGCAAGGCACCGCTCTTCGGCGGCGCTGACGTCGTGACCGCGGCCACTCCGCTTGCAATGATGAAGGGCGGCGAATTTGCCGAGGTGACGGCACAGTACAGCCTTTCCGACATGTTCATCGGCAACATCGGCGGCTCTCTCGGTGAGATCTCCGCGATGATGCTGCTCATCGGCGGATTGTACTTAATTTTCCGCAAGGTCATCTCCTGGCAGATCCCCGTTGCCTACATCGGCACGGTGGCAGTCCTCACGTTCCTCTTCCCCCAGGGCAACGATGCGATGAGCTGGATGCTCTACAACGTGCTCGGCGGCGGCCTGTTCCTCGGCGCGTTCTTCATGGCCACTGACTATGTCACCTCCCCCGTCACGAAAAAGGGCCAGCTGATCTTCGGCATCGGCTGCGGTCTCATCACGGTGTTCATCCGCTACTTCGGCTCCTATCCCGAGGGCGTTTGCTACTCCATCCTTGTGATGAACTGCTGCACCTGGATCATTGACAAGTACACCAAGCCCACCCGCTTCGGCGTAGATAAGAAAGCAGCGAAGGAGGCGGCAAAGAAATGAAGATCGAAGGTAAATTCATTTTCAAGGTAGCCGGTACGCTGACGGCGATCTCGCTGGTCGTCGCGCTGCTGCTGGGCCTGACCAACATGCTGACCGCGGACAAGATCGCGGCCATCAACAAGCAAAAGACCGAAGAGGCGCTCGCCAAGGTCGTCTCTGCGGCCGACTGCGAGTTTCCCCCGATGGAGGAGATCCCGCAGGCCATGATCGATGCCGCCAACGAACAGGGCGGCAAGCTGAGCGAGGTCTATGAGGTGCAGTCCGGCGGCGACACCATCGGCTATGCCTTCAAGGTCACCGCGAGCGGCTCTCAGGGCAACATCGTGATGATCGTCGGCGTGGACACCGACCTCACCGTCACGGGCGTTTCCATCGTCAAGGCCTCCGAGACCGCGGGCATCGGCTCCAAGGTCATCGACAATGAAGCGACCTCCGCCGGCACCGGCGCGCTCGATCAGTTCGTCGGCAAGTCCGGCGCGGGCACGCTCGTCGTCAAGCAGAACATCGACGCCGTCACCGGCGCGACGGTCTCCACCAAGGGCGTGACCAAGGGCGTCAATGCCGCTCTGGCTGCCGCCGAGGCCATGAACTGAGAAAGGGGGAACGATCTATGAATTTCAACAAACAGCTCAAAGACGGTCTGATCTACCAAAACCCCGTTCTGGTGCAGGTGCTCGGTATGTGCTCCACCATGGCCATCACCACGAGTGTTGCAAACGGCTTTGGTATGGGCATCTCCGTTCTCATCATCCTGACGCTTTCCAACATCTTTATTTCCCTTCTGCGCAAGATCATCCCCAACGAAGTGCGTATCGCGTGCTACATCGTCGTCATCGCGGGCTTCGTTACAATCGTTGATCTGTGCCTGCAGGCGTTTGTCCCTGACATCGCCGAGAGCCTTGGCGTGTTCATCCCGCTGATCGTCGTCAACTGCATCATCCTCGGCCGCGCCGAGGCCTTTGCCAGCAAGAACTCCGTCGCCGCCTCCGCGGTGGACGGCATCTGCCAGGGCATCGGCTACACGGTGGTGCTGCTGATCCTGAGCGCGTTCCGCGAGCTCTTGGGCGCGGGCACGCTGCTCGGCATCCAGGTCATGCCTTCTTCCTATGTTCCCGCTGGTATGCTCACGCTGCCCGTCGGCGGCTTCCTCTGCCTCGGCACGCTGATCGCCATCATGCAGTGGGCGCTTGCCAGAAGCGAGAAGAAGAACGCGGAAAAGAAAGAAACGGAGGGTAAATAAAAATGAGTGTGACTAAGTTACTTGCTATTTCCCTCGGCGCGATCCTGACGAATAACTTCATCTTCTCGCAGTTCTTGGGTATCTGCCCGTTCCTCGGCGTGTCGAAAAAGAGCGACACCGCCATCGGTATGGGCCTTGCCGTTACGTTCGTCATGGGCCTTGCCTCGGCGTTCTGCTACGGCGTGAACATCATCCTCGTCAAGCTCGGCCTTGACTACATGCAGACCGTCGCCTTCATTCTCGTGGTGGCGAGCCTCGTGCAGTTCATCGAGATGTTCCTCAAAAAGTCCATGCCGACGCTCTACACGGCCCTCGGCGTGTACCTGCCGCTGATCACCACCAACTGCGCCGTTCTCGGCGTGGTGCTGCTCAACGTGCAGAACGACTACAACTTCATCGGATCCGTGGTGTACGGCATCACCGGCGGCCTTGGCTTCCTGCTGGCGATCTACCTGTTCTCCACGGTGCGCGAGCGCCTGGAGTTTGCCGACTATCCCAAGGCATTTGAAGGCTTCCCCATCGCGCTGATCACCGCAGGCCTGATCGCCCTTGCATTCATGGGCTTCTCCGGCCTGCAGGTGTGGCCCATGTAAGGAGGGGACGAAATTATGATTACGAACGTTATTTACGCTGTCCTCGTGCTGGGCGTGATCGCCGTCGTGTTCGGCCTGATCCTGTCCGTTGCGGCCAAGGCCTTTGAGGTCAAGGTCGATGAGCGCCTGCCCAAGATCCAGGCCTGCCTCGCCGGCGCAAACTGCGGCGGCTGCGGCTATCCCGGCTGCGCGGGCTGCGCCGAGGCAATTCTTGCCGGTAAGGCTCCCGTCACCGCCTGCGCTCCTGCGGGCGCGGAGGGCGCTGCCAAGATCGCTGAGATCATGGGCATGGAAGCCCCCAGCGGCGAAAAGCAGGTCGCGCACGTGCTGTGCAACGGCGGCGATGCCTCTGTGAAGAATTTCGAGTATGTCGGTCTTCACGACTGCGTCGCCGCGACGAAGGTCGCCGGCGGCCCGACCGCGTGCTCCTTTGGCTGCATGGGCTTTGGCACCTGCGTTGCCGCCTGCCAGTTCGACGCCATCCACATCAATGCACAGGGCGTCGCCGAGGTCGACAAGGAGAAGTGCACCAACTGCGGCGCCTGCCGCGAGGCCTGCCCGCGCAAGCTGATCGTCGAGGTGCCCTACAAGCAGAAGGTCTTCGTCAACTGCTCGAACAAGGAGAAGGGCCCCGCCGTTACGAAGGTGTGCGCCAACTCCTGCATCGCCTGCGGCATGTGCGAGCGCACCTGTAAGTTCGACGCCATCCACGTCGTCAACAACGTGGCCGTCATCGACTACACCAAGTGCAAAAACTGCACCATGTGCGCCAAGGCCTGCCCGCGCAATGCCATCGAGCCCATCCCGACCCCCGAGGAGAAGGAGAAGTTCAAGGCCGCGCAGAAGGCTGCCGCCGAGCGCAAGGCCGCTGCCGCCAAGGCAGCCGCCGAAGCTAAGGCTGCCGAAGCCGCGAAAGCCGCCGAAGCGCCCAAGGCCGAATAAAGGTTCTTAAAAAAAGAGGAACGCGAAAAGGCGACTCCTCATAAGGACATCTTGAAAACACCAGATTAAACCGATTGAGAGAAT